>ERZ888423.1571-NODE-1571-length-19346-cov-6.468871_pt1 | contig 19346 bp, 16 predicted proteins | sample MGYA00520523_ERZ888423 | MGnify/ENA primary metagenome ERZ888423 (study PRJEB32303, sample SAMEA104408611) | aquatic metagenome | biome: Brackish water; feature: Pelagic; material: water | place: Baltic Sea | collected 2014-06-08T10:24:00 | depth 30,27 m ...
TGAAAAACTGGTGCCCCCCCCTACATCGCTGGCGATACCCACTTGAATGTTATGTTTCTGAGCCGCTTGTAAATCAAACAAACCGCTGCCTAGAAATAAGTTAGAGCTTGGGCAAAAGGCAATCGCAGCACCCGATTCACCCAACCGTGCACGATCGGTGTCGTTCAAATAGAGGCAATGGGCAAATAGGGCGCGCTCAAAGAGCAGATCGTAATGGTCATATACATCAAGATAACTGCGGCTCCAGGGGAAGAGTTCAGCCACCCAAGCGACCTCTTCTTTATTTTCAGCCACATGTGTCTGTAGATGAACGTCAGGAAATTCATGGTGCAAGGCTTGAACCGCTTGTAGTTGCGCGTCTGTAGACGTTGGGGCAAAGCGAGGGGTGAGGGCATATGACAGTCTTTTTTGACCATGCCAACGTTTGATTAAAGTTTTATTGTCGTCATAAGTTGACGCAGCCGAATCACACAACGAGTGAGGTGCGTTTCTGTCCATTAAAACTTTGCCAACAATTAACCTCATATCGCCAGCGGCTTCACACAATGCGTCAACAGAGTGGGGGTGCACTGAGGCAAATACCATCGCAGTTGTGGTGCCGTTTCGATGCAGCTCATCGATAAAAAACTTCGCCACAGATTGCGCATATTTAAAATCAGAAAACTTACCCTCAGCGGGAAAAGTGTAGGTATTGAGCCAGTCTAAAAGTTGTGTGCCATAAGAGGCGATCACTTCGCATTGGGGGTAGTGAATATGGGTGTCAATCAAGCCAGGCATGATGATTTGCGGCCGATAGTCATGTATAGGGGTGTTTACTTCTAGTAAAGGCAATAGCGTTGCAGCATCACCTACCGCGACAACTTTACCCGCCTCAATAACCAGTAAGCCGTCAGAAAAATGACGCATGGCGTCAAGCCCATATAAAACAGGGTCATTTATAAAGTCTAGAATTTCTGCTCGGTAGGCTTGTTTCATGTATTGAGTTTTTCTCTTGTACTTTTCAAACAAAAAACGCGGGCCTGTTGCTGACAGGTACCCGCGTCTTGTTTTTACAGCATCATTACTTCTTAGGTAATTTGCTGGCAACGCCTTCAACATAGAAATCAAACTTACCGATTTCAGCGTCAGTCATTACTTTCCCCGCAGGCACTACGACTTGACCGTTTTGGTTCTTGATGGGGCCCGTAAATGGGTTGAATGTATTGGCTTTTAAGCTGGCTTCAATTTTTTGAATGTCTGTAACAACTTTAGCGGGAATGACCTTGTTAAGAGGTGCCGTTCGAATCATTTCGACTGAATAACCACCCCAAACGTTTTTAGGTTTCCAAGTACCGGCTAAAACGGCTTTCATATTTTCGGTGTAATAGTTGCCCCACTCATGAATGGTGGCTGATAATTGCGCATCAGGACCATACTTTGACATGTCTGAGTGGTATCCAAAAGCGTACTTGCCTTTTTCTTGTGCGGCTTGAACAATCGCAGTTGAATCGGTGTGATGCATGAGCACATCTGCATTTTGCGAAATGAGTGTTAATGAGGCTTCACGCTCCTTGCCTGGGTCGTACCATGAGTTGACCCAAATCACGCGTACCTCAACCTTAGGGTTCACGCTGCGGGCCCCTAACGTGAACGCATTGATACCTTGTATAACCTCAGGAATGGGGAATGCCGCGACATAGCCCAAAATATTTGTTTTGGTCATATCGCCAGCAACGACGCCGTTTACATAGCGTCCTTCGTAAAAGCGGGCATTGTAATTAGCGAAGTTTTTATCGTTAGACTTGTAACCTGTCGCATGAAAAAATGCGATATTTGGAAATTGACGTGCAATTTTTTCAGTTGGGTTCATGTAACCAAAGCTGGTTGCAAAAATGGCTTTACAACCTGATGTGGCCATTTCACGAATCACACGTTCTGCATCGGGGCCTTCTGGTACGTTTTCAACGTAGCTGGTGACCACTTGCCCTTTGAGAGCGGTTTCCATTTCAAGACGACCCTTGTCGTGCTGAAAAGTAAAGCCTGCATCACCGATAGGTGATACGTATACAAAACAAGCTTTAACGGGGTCAGCCGCTTGAGCTGTTCCAACCATATAAATAGGGGTTAAAGCAGCTAAAATTAGCAGCGATTTTTTGACATGTTTAGGCATTTTCATACGAATTGCTCCGTGTAATAAGTGAAGGGTTTGAACGTATAAGTGAGATGAGAAAGCATATAGAGCATAACAAAAATGAGTTTGTAGCGAAAAAATAAATGTGGTGAAGGGTAAGAACCTAGCTTTAAGAGTCTGGCCGATAAGGTTTACCCAAAGATGCGGGTGAGTGAAGGCGAATCGACAGTGGGTTTCTGGAAATAATGACCAGAACTACTATGGTCGCTAAGTAAGGCAATGCGGCAAGTAATTCTGAGGGCAGGTCAACCTCTAAACCTGATCCTTGTAAAAACATTTGGGCAATCATGACACCCCCAAATAAGTAAGCACCCATCAAAACTCTAAAGGGGCGCCATGTGGCAAACACCACCAGCGCCAAGGCTATCCAACCGCGGCCCGCAATCATACCTTCAGACCACAGCGGGGTATGAAAAATAGATAAAAACGCACCCCCTAAGCCCGCCATGGCACCACCAAAAAAAACAGCAACATAACGATACCTGACAACTGAATAGCCAATAGCATGGGCGACTGTTGGTGATTCACCGACAGATCTTAAAATAAGACCCTTACGGGTTTTGTAGAGAAACCATAAAACGCCCAAAAAGAGTGCCCACGAAATATAAACAATCAATTGTTGGTTAAAGAGCGCTTCTCCAAATAAAGGAATATCTGAAATGAAGGGAATACGAACGGGCTCAACAGGGGTGAGCGTTTCAGATTCGTATGGCTTACCTGCAAAAGCCGAAAGCCCAACCCCAAAGATTGCTAAGGCTAGACCGGTGGCGACTTGGTTGGCAAGTAATGTAATGCTTAAGAAAGCGAAAATTAATGACAGTAATGCACCCGCAAACATGGCAGCTAGTGACCCTAATAGCGGGTTACCCGTATGATAAGTTACTGCAAAACCCGTGACAGCACCCACCGCCATCATACCTTCAGCCCCTAAATTTAAAACACCAGACTTTTCTGAAACGAGCAGACCAAGCGCCACAATAATGAGGGGTGTTCCGGCAATGATAGTGGCATGTAAGATGGCTGTGAAAATTTGTGGGTCCATACGTTAAGCCTCTTTTCTCATGAAACCCGTATAGCGAATGCGATACTGAACCAGTATGTCAAAGCCAAGCAAAAAAAACAGCAACATGCCTTGAAAAATCTGCCCAATTGATGAGGGTAAGTTTAAATAAAACTGAGCTTGCTCACCGCCCAAATAAAGCAACGCCATGAGTAAGCCCGAGAAAAATATGCCAACTGGGTGAAGCCTACCTACATAAGCCACGATGATGGCAGCAAAACCATAGCCATTTGAAATGTGTGCAGTGAGTTGATTAGCAGGCCCAGACACCTCGCTCATACCAGCAATGCCGGCCATGGCGCCACCTGCAAGTAGACCTATCCAGACCGAGCCATTAATTGAAAAACCAGCGTAGCGTGCTGCCGCTTTGGAATAACCCGACACCAGTATTTTAAAGCCCGTAAAACTTTTAAAAATAAAGAAGTAGGCGATAACTAAAAATAATAAAGCGCCCAATAAACTGATATTGACACGTAAACCTTCAAAAAAAGTGGGCAATATAGCGTTTTCTGAAAAAATAACGGTTTGTGGAAAACCAAAACCATCAGGGTCTTTCCAAGGGCCATGCACAAACCAATCAGCCAAGTACTGAGCAACATAGACCAACATGAGGGAAACTAATATTTCGTTTGCATTGAACCGAGTTTTTAAAAAAGCGGTGATGGCTGCCCAAACCATGCCGCCCAGCATACCAGCGATGGCCATTTCAGTAAGCAACAATATTCTTGGGTGATCATCGAAATGTAAGGCGACGCCGGTTGCGGCAATGGCACCCAGTATGAACTGACCTTCGGCACCAATATTCCAAACGTTAGCTCTAAATCCAATACTTAAACCGGTAGCAATTAAAATAAGAGGTATTGCTTTAAGAAATAATTCTGAAACACCATAACTGGTTTTTAATGGGTTAATGAAGAAGATTTCAAAGCTTTTAATGGGGTCTTTACCCAGTAAAGCAAACATAATGAAGCCGCAGGCTAAGGTCAACACCATTGATAGCAAGGGTGAAAGGTAACGCATGGCCTGCGAGGCAACGGGGCGTTTTTCAAATTTAAGCATCATGAGTCATTTTCAAACATAGTGCTTTAGTGCGTGGCTGAAGGGTTTGCAGAGACTTTCGATGGCCACATGCCACTCATCCAGACCCCAATTTCTTCAACGTTGGTTTCTTGAGTGAGTCTAGCGGGAGAGAGTTTGCCATCAGCCATCACCACTATACGATCTGAAATTTCAAATAGTTCATCAATTTCTTCAGAAATAACAAGAATTGCCCCACCTTTGTTTCGAAGTTCAAGCAAAGATTGACGTATAAATATTGCGGCCCCCATATCGACCCCCCAAGTTGGTTGCGCCAAAATAATGACTTTAGGGTTTTGCATGATTTCACGCCCAACAATAAATTTTTGTAGGTTACCACCTGATAAAGATTGTGCCTGAGCGAGCGGGCCGCTACATTTCACATCAAATTTTTGAATACAGTCTGCCGCGTATGCATTGACTTTGTTGTACTCAATCATGCCATATCGAACCACTGCGGGTTTGAGCATCGTCATTAACGCGTTGTCTTCAAGTGTCATTTGCGGTACGGCACCCCGCCCAAGTCTGTCTTCAGGTACAAAGCATAAGCCTAGGTGGCGTCTTGCTCTAGGGTCTAACCTGCCAACGTTAACCCCGCACAGTTGAATGTCGTCAGATGATCTCAAGGGTTCTTCGCCTGAAATGGCATGCAGTAATTCTTTTTGACCGTTACCTGAAATGCCAGCAATGCCTAAAATCTCGCCTGCCCGAAGGTTTAATTGAATGTTTTTCAAACTGATGCCAAAGGGGTCTTTGGTGGTGCAAGATAGGTTTTTAATTTCTAGTAGGGTGTCGCCTGGCGAATAAGCATGATGTTTGTAAGCAGACAAGTCTTTACCAATCATCATACGAGCCATTGACTCTGGTGTTTCGTTTGCAGGTATGCAATTGCCCATGACTTTGCCGCCCCGAAGAACGGTTGCGGTATGGCAAAGCTCTTGAATCTCATCAAGCTTGTGGCTGATGTATAAAATGCTACAGCCTTCAGCCGCCAGTTGACGTAAAGTTTCAAACAGCTTGCGAACCGCGGCAGGTGATAAGACTGAGGTGGGCTCATCCATAATCAGTAATTTAGGCTTTTGTAATAAACAGCGCACAATTTCAACGCGTTGCATTTCGCCGACAGATAAAGCATGCACTGACCGATGTGGGTCAATCGGCAGCTCATAACGATTTGAAACATCAATAATGTCTTGTGCCAATTGATTAAGTTTTGGTGGGTGGTCGAGGCCTAGCGCTACGTTCTCAACCACAGTCAAGGTTTCAAATAACGAAAAATGCTGAAACACCATGCCGATGCCAAGTTTTCGCGCTTGGGCGGGGTTAGAAATGTTTAACGCTTGACCTTGCCAAAAAAGTTTGCCCGAGGTGGGTTGCGTGATTCCGTAAATCATTTTCATTAAGGTCGATTTGCCCGCGCCGTTTTCACCCAACACCGCATGAATTTCCCCTGGTACGATGCTCAGGTCAATATGATCATTGGCGACAACGGTTTGATATACCTTGCGCATACCTTTGAGTTCAAGCAAAGGGCGTGGTGAAGCATCCGTTGTGTTCATAGGATTTCCGTAAGGTTTAGGAATTTTTTTGGCCTAGGGTCTTTATGTGTTTGTAACGTACTAAACACCTTATCGTTACTTTTTTTAAGCTGTGCCAATGACGCAGCAATAGATAGGGCAACGACTGCAGGTTCTTTTCCAGTTATACCTAATATACCAATTGGGCAGACCAGTTGATGGGCATGGGTAATATTTCGATCTTTCAAACGTTGTTGAAAGCGAGCGGCTTTGGTTCGAGAGCCAATGAGCCCCGCATAAGAAAAGTCATGGCGCCGCAAAATGGCGGTACAGATTTCAAGATCAAGGGCATGGCTGTGTGTCATCACCACATAGGCGGCACCTGCGGGGGCGGCGTCTACTTCAGCGACTTCAGCGGCACCCTCTTCAGTTGGGTCAGCAACGATAGATTGAATATGAGGGGGTAATTGAGCGGTGTAGCGAGCAAACTCGTTTGCTCGACTATCAACCCAAGTGACGTGGCAAGGTAGGGTTGCCAAGATACCAACTAACGCTCGACCCACATGACCCGCACCAAACAGAATAATAGGGGGCATGGTCGTGTGGGTTGGTTCTTGCGTTTGCTGTAAGGCCTTTGGCAGTTCACAACGGGGTAACAATGTTTCAAAGCTTAGTTCAACCTTGCCGCCGCAACATTGACCCAACGAGGCACCCAGAGAAAAGGAACGAAAAGAGGTCAAGTCAGCGCCTTCTTCAGCACACTTAATTTGCGTATAGGCTAACTGAATGGCCTCTTGCTCTAGGCGCCCACCTCCTATACTGCCAAACAATACTTGTTTACCCACTATCATCATGGCGCCCACTTCGCGTGGCGTCGAACCTTTGGTTTGGTTCACGCGAACCAACACCAGTACTTCATCGCTACAGGCATAAAAGTCAGAAATGAGTCTTTGGTTGGTCATCTTTATTCAGTTACGCGGTTGATTTCAAACTATCTTGCACACTTTCAATCGCATTTAAGATTGATTCAGGTGTCGCGGGGGCATTCAACACGGGGCGTGAACCGCTGGGGCCATTGCTGGCAACCGCGTCACGAATGGCAAAAAACACTGAGAAACTTAGCAGCAGCGGGGGTTCGCCTACGGCTTTTGAACGCAGAATAGTGTCTTCCTTGTTCTCGTTGCGATAAAGCGCGGTTAAGAAGTGGGCCGGGCAGTCGTGTACAGAAGGTATTTTGTAAGTTGAAGGCGCGTGGGTAGTGAGCTTGCCGTTTTGATTCCAATTTAGCTCCTCGCTGGTTAACCACCCCACACCTTGAATAAACCCGCCTTCTATTTGGCCCATATCAATGGCAGGGTTTAACGATCGGCCTGCATCATGCAACAAATCGGCTTGAAGCAGTTTGTATTCTCCCGTAAGGGTGTCGATCAGCACTTCAGATACGGCTGCACCATAAGCAAAATAGTAAAAAGGGCTGCCACGCACCGCGTTGCGGTCCCAGTGGATGTTTGGGGTACAGTAAAAACCATCAGACCAAAGTTGAATGCGGGCTTCATAAGCCTGCCGACATAATTCAACAAATGATAGTTTTGCATCGCCTTTAAAAAAGACTTGGTTGTTAGAGAAAACAAAGTCGGTTGGGCTACCGCCATGTTTAGTGGTCAAGAAATGCGTCAGGCGTTGACGTATTTGTAGGGCGGCATGTTCAGCGGCTTTACCGTTTAAGTCTGTGCCAGTTGAGGCCGCTGTGGCTGAGGTGTTGGGTACTTTACTGGTGTCGGCCGCAGTTGACTTCACCGTTTTTAGATCAACCCCCAAGACATGCGCCACCACTTGGGCCACTTTAGTATTTAACCCTTGCCCCATCTCGGTGCCACCGTGATTCACTAATATTGAACCATCAACGTAAATGTGAACCAGCGCACCCGCTTGGTTTAAGTGCGGCACATTAAATGAGATGCCAAACTTAACTGGCGTTAATGCCAAGCCTTTTTTTAAAATGGGGCTGTTTTGATTAAACGTATCAATGGCTCGTCGACGTTGGTTGTAATCACTGCTTTGTTCAAGTTCTAAGACCAAAGGCATCATAATGTTGTCTGTCACGGTTTGGCCGTAGGGCGTTAAGTTTCGATCATCAACACCATAAAAATTATGTTTGCGAACCTTTAGGGGGTCAAGTTTTAATGTGCGGGCAATATCATCAATAATGTATTCAATGGCGATGGCGCCTTGTGGGCCACCAAACCCCCTAAAAGCTGTATTGGATTGTGTGTTGGTGCGACACGCATAGGCCCGTATATCGACATCAGACAGGTAGTAAGCATTATCAAAATGGCACACGGCTCGCGTGATCACAGGGCCCGATAAATCAGCTGAGAACCCAGCTCGCGCCAGCATCTCAACTTTGACGCCTTCAATACAACCTTGGTCATTGAAACCTACTTCATAGGTGTACTCAAAGCAGTGCCTTTTACCCGTGATCATCATGTCATCATCGCGATCGGGGCGTAGCTTGACCGGCCGGTTTAGGCGTTGCGCCGCCACCGATGCCAAGGCGGCAAATAAGGCTGACTGAGATTCCTTGCCGCCAAAGCCACCGCCCATGCGACGCATTTCCACAACGACTTGGTGGGCGTTAAGGTTAAGTGCATGCGCCACCACATGTTGCATTTCGGTTGGGTGCTGGGTCGAGCAATATAAATGAATACAGGCATCTTCTTTGGGAACCGCGTAGGAAATTTGACCTTCAAGGTAAAACTGTTCTTGGCCACCCACTGAAAAGTTTCCCTTGAGTCGATATTGGGCAGCGTTTATTTTTTCAGTCACGTGCCCCCGTTGTAAAACCACTGGGGGCACCACATAAGATTCCCGTTGATGCGCACCAAAAATGGTGAGTGCTGGTGACAAGGGTTTGTAGCGAATGTTGGCAAGTTTAGCGGCACGCCTGGCGACTTCACGATCGTGGGCGACAACCATAAAAATAGGTTGCCCCACATATTGCACAATCTTGTCAGCCAAAATAGGGTCGTCGTGCACAATGGGGCCACATTCATTTAACCCTGGAATATCTGTACTGAGCAACACGTCAACCACCCCTCGCATGCCGCGCACAGCCTTTAGATCAATTGATTCAATTTCAGCGTGCGCGTGGGTTGAAAGCCCTAAAGCACCATGCAGGGTGCCGTGCAGTTCAGGCAGGTCATCAACATATGTGGCTTCACCCAGGGCGTGTAGGTGAGCAGACTCATGCGGTGAAGGCTTGTGTGCGGCTGAAGTGGGCTGACCGGCAAGGGGGGGTGGGTATATGTTTGGGTCGTCAATCATGATCAGCTTGTCTAGCGTTTAACGAATAAGGTAAGCCTGCAAGATTTATCATCATTACATTTCAACATTTAAAAGCTATGTGCAAAAACACTGAGTTTTTCTGGTGGTAGGGCTTGATCTGGCTGTGTTTCTAGATAGAAGCGCCACAATAAGTTTTTAGCGACGGTAAGGCGATAGTTCGCCGTGGCTCGCATATCGGTTAAGGGTTGATAATCTTGATTCATGGTCGACATGGCCGCTTTAACAGTCGGTGCATTCCATGTGGCGCCTCGCAGAAGTGACTCAACCATTGTGGCGCGTTTGGGTGTACCAGCCATGCCCCCGTAGGCAATTTTGATGTTTTTTACCACCCCAGATTCCAGAGTTAGTGCATAAGCCCCACAAACAGCTGAAATATCAGAATCAAACCGTTTTGACACTTTGTAGCTTCTGAACGCAATATCGTTTTGCGGTAATGGAACATGAACGCATATCAGCACTTCACTTGGTTCCCAAGCTTTATGTTGATAGCCTAGGTAAAAGTCTTCTAGTGCAATCACCCGATCGTGTCGTGTTTGATCGCGATGACTGGCCAATGTAATGGTGGCACCGAGGGCAATGAGAGCAGGCATAGAATCGCCAATCGGTGAGCCATTTGCAACGTTGCCACCCAAGGTACCTGAGTTGCGAACAGGGGTCGAGGCAAAACGTTTAAAGATTTCGTATAGGGTTGGGTAATGTTTACAAATCGCACCATAGGCTTCGTTTAGTGACGCTGCTGCGCCAATCGTCAATGTTTGCCTATCTTGACTGATACGCTTTAATTCAGGCATGTCACCGAGATAAATGAGGTGCGGTAATTCAAGCAACGATTTGTTAGACCACAAGCCAACGTCAGTTGCACCAGCCAAAATAGTGGCTTCAGGGTAAGCAGCCTTTAAACGAAGTAAGGCATCAACGTTTTTAGGGGTGTCAAAACGACCTGTTTCAGTTTCAACGCTTAAATATTCTAAGGGACGGTGGTTGAGATCGGCTGATAGATGAAGGCTTTTAAGTTGATCGACAAAATACTGTTTATCAAACTTTACACGGGGGTAAACGTACATCTTTTGGCCCGCATCAAGTATGGGTTTATAACCCGTACAGCGGCACAGATTACCTGACAACGCATCAGCAATACGATTGGGTTGAACCGCCTGTTCGTTCTCTAAGTAAACCCCCCAAAGTGACATAACAATACCTGGGGTACAAAACCCACACTGTGAGCCATGACAATCGACCATTGCCTGTTGAACAGGATGCAGGGTGTTTTTTGATGAAGCCGACTCTGACGAACCTTCGATATTGTTTTGGCGTAAGTATTCAATTGTAAAAACAGCCTTGCCATGCAGCGTATGTATGAAGCGAATACAGGCGTTGACCGTCTTGATGGTTAAGTCTTGGGTTGCGTCAAGCTCAGCCAGTAAAACCGTACAGGCCCCACAGTCACCTTCTGCACAACCTTCTTTGGTGCCTACTCGTTGATTTGACCTTAACCATGTCAGTAACGTTTTGGTTGAATCAAGGTTAGAGGCTGAGGTGGGTACGCCATTTAGAATAAAGTTAATTGTATTCATGCAATTGATGTTATCGCTTCTCGGGTGGAAAGTACATATATGAATAGCGGTGATTTCAATGCACATACGAGTAAGAATTAATTTCTTAAATCAGTGGGCAATTTAAATTTAATGCGATATTAGGCAGCACCATCAGGTGCTAAGCCCGCCACAAATGCAGCAGGCTTAGACCAAGATGTTACGTTCGTTAAGAGCCACTTTTGGTAAAATACAAGTGTGCAGTTTCAGAACCGGTGGGATAAATTAACGCCAATACCCAAACCTGTGCTGTAGTTGTCGCTTTGAACTAGACTGCCATCGGCCGTGGTTGCTTTAACCTGCCCCCCCAACATGGCGGCCAAGTACAAATCGATGTTGGTTTTTGGGGTAAATGAATAAGACGCTCTTGCAAATAGAGGTATGTACTTATTTTGACCCACACCGCCTGCAAACGTACCAGAATTATTTAAACGAAACCGATCTTGGCGGTACGAGCCACCCAAGCCAAATTTCCAGGCTTGGTTAAGCTCATATGTCAGTTCAAGGCCTGCACCCCCTGCTGGGCCGGCTGGCAAGGGGTTAGCTAATGTAAGTTTTGGTGTGATTTTCCAATTAATGACCAAATATGGGAATGTATTGGTTTCATCAAATTCACGAAATACACCCGCACCCAAGCCTAAAGTAAGGTTAGGTGAAAAAGTATGGGCTGCACTAACGACGCCGCCATAAACAGCTGAGCCACCAGCACCCACGCCGTCTTCACCGCGCCAAGACACGATTGGCATTAAACCTAAACGCCAGTCAGCTGTTGGGCTGTAACCTAGGTTTAAACCCAATTGAGTATTGTTGATGCCTTGCCAAGGCGCTGAGTCACCAAACGACTTGTTGTCTGCGCCCCAGTTCCAACCTTGGTGGCTGTACCCCACTGACACACCAGCCGAAAATTCGGTATTAAATTGACGCAACATATTGATTCGGGCGCTTGCGTCGTACCAATTAAAGTTGCCGCCTTGGTTTAAATTAGTGGAAAGCTGGGTCACGCCTGTCACAGAGCCTGAAATAACTTGTGCACCTACAGGTAGATTTTGACTCATTGCAGATGGCGACAAAACCCATGCACCAAAAGATAATGTAGTCATAGCAAGTAGTTTCAGTTTAGTCAGTCGCACAGCGCTTTACCCCTTAAAAAAATATACTTTAAAGGTCATATTAATAGATATGTATCTAATAGCTCATAATTCGTTCTAAATTTGTGGTTAATGAAAGTTCTAAATAAGTGAAATTTTCCTACCTTTGCCCCAAAAAGGGGTTTTTTTGAAATTTAGTGTTGAGGCTGTGATGCGCGCGTTCTATGCTGATCATTTTGTTTTGCCCCTGCCCGATGGGCATCGGTTTCCGATGGCCAAATACAGCCTATTGCGTGAAGCCGTTGCTCAAATGCCAAATGTTGAACTTCTAGAGGCCCCCAGCGCGACAGATCGACAAATTTTATTAGCGCACGATGTTGCCTATGTTCAAAGCGTCTTAAACGGAACGCTTACAGCACAAGCGCAGCGCGAAATTGGGTTTCCTTGGACACCGGGTATGGTTGAACGTTCACGTCGTTCAGTTGGGGCAACCATAGCTGCCTGCAAAGCTGCGTTACAAGATGGAGTAAGCGCCAATTTGGCGGGTGGCACCCACCACGCATATCGTTACAAAGGCAGCGGCTTCTGTGTGTTTAACGATGCAGCCATTGCCGCGCGCGTGATGCAAAGAAGTCATACGTCAGCGCTAAATGTTGCCATCATTGATTTAGATGTGCATCAAGGTAATGGAACGGCTTCAGTGTTGGCACAAGACGAGTCTATTTTTACCTTTTCGATGCATGGGGAACGTAATTTTCCGTTCCGCAAAGAACCGAGTGATTTAGACATCGGCTTGGCTGACGACACCACTGATGAGGCGTACTTAAACGCACTAGATCAGGGCTTAGATGAGTTAAGCAACCGATTCAAACCTGGCTTTATCATTTACCTAGGCGGTGCAGACATTCATGAAGGTGATCGTTTAGGCCGGTTAAAAGTATCGAAACAGGGTGTTTTAGAACGCGATCTAAAGGTATTTAATTTTGCGAAACGTCAACAAATAGGGGTCGCGGTAGTCATGGCTGGTGGCTATGGGCATGACATCACACAAACAGTTTCTGTCCATGCTCAAACGATTGAAACCGCCGCACGCTTTACGACAACTCAACATGGCTAATCATTCTGCTCGAGCCTTAATAGCCAAACGTATTCGTTCGATGACGGGGTCGACTAAGCCACCCACTATGTTTTTAGAACCGGCAGGTGACTCAGGTCTTTTTGGTCCGACGTCAGTGACCTGGTTGGTTCATGCTCACTTTGTTTCTATGTTGGTAGGGGGGTTATCATCACTTTTAATTCAGGCGCTACACCCAGGTGCTTTAGCCGGCGTGTGGGACCATTCAAGTTTTCGCACGAACCTCAAAGCTCGCTTAGGCCGAACGGCTTATTTTATTGCTGCTACAACGTATGGGGGCACTGAAATGGCGCTACAAGCTATTGCGCAGGTCAATAAGGTGCATAAACACATTACAGGCATCCGCCCTGACGGCAAACCATACAGTGCGTGCGACCCGCATTTGCTGAAGTGGGTGCACTTAGGCGAGACCATTAGCTTTTTAAATGCTTACTGCACGCATGGCGATAAACTTCTCTCACAATCAGCACGTGACCAATATTTTTTTGAAATGATTAGAGTTAGTGAGCGTTTGGGGGCAACCCATTTACCCAACTCTCAATCGGCTGCGCTAAATATGCTCAAAGCCTATGAGACTGAGCTGAAATTTGACGATCGTACGCGAGAAATCGTACATGTAATTGATAATTTTCCTGCTGATCTACAAGATCGAGTTTTTGTAAAACTCATTATTCAAGCGGCTTACCATGCCTTGCCTGATTGGGTGCTCGTCATGCTGCAACGGGCACCCGCTCCAGAGTGGCAAAAGAAATTAACTTATCGCTCGTTGGCTTTACTTTCCAGTCCAATTGACTGGGCACTACAAACCGAAGGGGTCGCCGCCCATGCCCGACGGCGCATGCACGCCCTTTAAAACCCTTTACTTACTGACACTAACATACCCACGCGGCCCGCGTTATAGCCTTGCGATGTTGCAAACCAATCATCTGCTGAAGCCCCAACAACAGAAACGTCAAACAGCCAACCGCTGACATCTTTGTACACGCCGACTTTGTAATCAAAATAACCACCTATAGATGAACCATTTATATTGACCGCGTTATTAAGCGTTTGATAACCAGCGTGTAACCCAATACCCCAGCCATCACCAAGGTCGTAGCTTGTGTTGCCATCAAAATACCAATTACCCTCTGATTTAGCGCCACCAAAGAAGTTAGTCGGTGCGTAGTAGGCTTTTAAGGAATAATTGTCATACCCAAGACCCAAATATAATTCGGTCGTCGAGGGAGAAACCTCTAGTTTTGAGCCTGGGTAAGTGTATTGAATAACACCAGCATCAAGCGTTAAACCATTGCCAATAGATCCAGTCCAGCCACCGTAAAAGTCCATTTCAAGTGAAGCACCGCTTACCCAATCTACATTCGAGTTCCAATTGCCTAAGTAGAAGCCTGATGAGTGAGACAAATCAATACCCACTTGTGCTGCGGGCTTAAAGTTTGTTTGTGTGTAACCCCTAAAACGATAATCGTTAATAATGGTCGCATTCCCTGTTAAAGAGAAGCCATTACCCAAATCGGTGCCACTCGCGGGCTCAACCACTTGAGCACCTGCTTCATTTTCTTTCACGACATCAGCAGCATTAGCTATTTGCATGCCGGCAATAAGTAAGGGTGCACCCAAAAATGATGCAAACAAACGTTTTTTAATCATGATGCCTTCCTAGTTTAGGTTGTTATGAGTCATTCGCTTAACTTTTTTGCTCTATAGCTGCAAGCTCATAAAGCAAGCTGTTTTGCTTAAGCATTTATCGTGCCAAGTTTTATCTGTTTCTCTTTTGGTTACGTTTGATCAATTCATGGCATCTGTAAAAGTGTAGAATAATCGTATTAATAATCATTCTCATTAACATTTGTATGACAATAACTGAATTTTCACTTGACCAAGCCCAAACAGGGGTGACTTACCGAGTCTTATCTGTTCATGCCAACCCACACTTAGCCCACAGCGACCAACATTTAAAAGACCTTGGTTTTTTGCCAGGTGAGTTCGTTATTTTAAAAAAACGCGCACTACCTGGTGGCGACCCCATTGTGGTTCGTATTGGCTCATCTAACTTTGCTTTACGTCGTGCTGAAGCGGCATGTGTTTTGATTGAACAGGTATAAATCGTGCAAGAATCTAAAATTCATCTACACCCTACAGGGCCTCTATTTGCATTAGTTGGTCACCCCAATTGTGGCAAAACAGCACTTTTTAACCAACTCACAGGAAGCCGTCAAAAAGTTGCAAATTATGCTGGCGTAACCGTTGAGCGCAAAGAGGGTCGTTTTCAAACACCCGCGGGCGTCAATGTGCGTGTGCTTGACTTGCCTGGCACCTACAGTCTTTACCCGCGCTCAATCGATGAGCAAATTACATGCAATGTATTGATGGGTCGCGCAACAGGTGAAAAAACACCAGATGTTGTCATTTGTGTGGTTGATGCTACCAACTTACGTCGCAGTTTACGCATTGTGTTAGCTGTTGAACGTTTAGGCTTGCCATGCATGGTTGCGTTAAACATGGTTGATGAAGCCAAGGCGCGTGGCATTGAAATTGATGCAAGCAAATTATCAAACGCGCTGGGTTTGCCCGTTATGGCTACGGTTGCCATCCAGAAAGGGGGTGATGCCGCCTTACGTGAAGCAATCGATCAAGCACTTATCAATCGCAAAACCCCAAGCTTATCAACTCAAACACTCGCCCCTACTGCTGTTGAAAACGACCATAAACGCATACAAGAAATTTTAAGTGACTTATTACTAGACCGTGTGGTGCCCGATTTACGAAGTGAACGTATTGACCAAGTTATTTTGAACCCCGTAGTAGGGCCCATTATTTTAGTTGCCATACTCTTTTTTATTTTTCAGGCCATGTTTAGTTTGGCTGAAGCGCCTATGGAGTTCATCATTGGCACCACAGAACAATTAGGCAGTCTTCTCACAATTGGGTTGCCTGACAACTGGCTTCGTAGCTTGTTAATTGACGGCATCATTGCAGGTGTAGGCGGGGTGGTTGTTTTTCTACCTCAAATTTTAATTTTGTTTTTCTTCATTTTGGTGCTTGAGGAATCGGGTTACTTGCCGCGTGCTGCATTTTTACTCGATCGATTAATGGGTAGCGTGGGCTTATCAGGCCGGTCATTTATTCCGCTTCTCTCTAGTTTTGCGTGCGCCATACCTGGCATTATTGCTACGCGCACCATACCGAGTATTCGCGATCGTATGGTCACCATACTGATTGCACCACTCATGACATGTTCGGCCCGTTTGCCTGTCTACGCCTTGCTCATCAGCGCTTTTATACCCAGTCAAGAAGTTTGGGGTGGGCTTGAGCTTCAAGGTTTAGTGATGTTTGGGCTTTATTTCATTGGTATTTTTGGGGCGCTAGTGGTGGCTTGGTTTTTAAAAATGTTTACAAGCAAAAATTCGCGTGTTCGTCCCCTCATGATGGAACTGCCTACTTATCGTTTGCCGCGCATTAAAAATTTAGCAATTGGCTTGTGGCAACGTGCGGTACTCTTTTTGAAAAGGGTGGGCGGCATCATTATGATTATGACAATCGCCTTGTGGTTTTTAGCTAGCTTTCCAGGTGCACCTGATGGGGCAGTTGGCCCTTCAATTGAATACAGTTTCGCTGGCATGATTGGGCATTCTTTGGCTTTCATACTCGAACCTATTGGCTTTAACTGGCAAATCGCCATCGCCCTAGTGCCTGGTATGGCTGCACGTGAAGTGGCGGTTAGCGCGCTCGGTACAGTTTATGCTTTGTCTGCCACTGGCGAGGCAGCGGCCGAGTCACTCATTCCCATAATTTCTGCCCAATGGTCATTGGCCACTGGCCTTTCGTTACTCGCTTGGTATGTTTTTGCCCCACAATGCTTATCAACCATAGCCACCATGAAACGCGAAAGCGGCGGCTGGAAAATACCTATTATTGGTTTGGTGTACATGTTTATACTGGCTTACTTTTGCGCTTGGGTAACCTTTAAACTCGCCTCAAGTTGGTTAGGGTAAACGGTGGTCAACGCCATGAAGGTAGCGAATGTCGTGAAGCTTAAGGAATAAATGCTAATAATTTTCTAGCAAAGTTTGGGCTGACTTCACCACACAGTTGACCGCCCAAGCTTCGTTTGAAAAATTTGAAAAGTTGTTTGTGTCATCACTAACCTCGTCTGTGCAATTTGTGTTTAAGTTGGGTGCCCAAGCTAATGCCGTGAGGTGGTTAGGTTCTATTTTCGTTTGTAAAAACTGCCAAGGGTGGCTGGGTGCCTTAGCACCTGGCAAATAATGAATGTTGGGTATGGCTTGGTCTAATTGAAAATAAAAGGTGTCGAGACCTAGCGAAATGCCTAAGCCTTCAGCTTTTATGTAGGCTTCTTTTAACGTCCAAAACTCTAGTAATCGTTGATTTTGCTGATGTGTAGGGCGAGACAAAATATCTTGGTGCTCTGGTGGGGTAAAAAAACGTGAAGCAAAATCGGGCTCTGGGGCTTTTCTAAGCAAACTTTCAATATCAAAACCAACATAGGCGTCTTGGCTGACTGCCATGGCTACCATGCCATCAGTGTGACTTAGGTTAAATTGCAGTCTTTGCTGTGCCAGGCCTAATAGGTGAGGGCGGCCATGCGAGCCTATGCCAAACTCTAAAGAACAAGGGTGTAAGTTTAAAATTTGTGCCAAGACTGCCCTTTTGAGGGCGTGGCTGACTAAAAAGGCATGTTGATGCTTAGCATGATGGAATCGCATCATGCGTTCAGCTTCAACATGAGACAACCAAGTTTTTAAAGTTGTAATGCACTCAGCTTGTGTCAGACTAGTTGGATTGACATGCCAAATGGCAACATTTGCAGTGCGCATCAAGTTTTTTACCTACTATGCGGATTGATGGTTCAAAATACTATGTAAAAATTAACACATTAATGATTAGGAGCACTGATTTCATGGCTACCCCCGTAAACCCTATCACGTCTGACTTTTCTGTTGCCCCGCAGTTAGGGCCTGATGATATGGAAGCTGTCGCCAAGTTAGGCTACAAGAGTGTCATCATTAACCGACCTGATTTTGAAGGTGGTGCTGATCAACCAACCGCTCAATCGGTATCTGACGCGGCTCGGGCTGCAGGGCTTCGCGTTGAGTACCAACCGGTCATTAGTGGCCAAATGACGACTGACGATGTGGCCCGATTTGCTGAGTTATTGCAAACCATGCCAGCACCGGTTTTAGCTTACTGTCGCTCGGGTGCACGTTGTGCCGCCTTGTATCAAAGTGCCACGGCAGCTGGTTAATATGAAAATTTTCTTTATTAAGCTACCATGAACGAATGGTTTTTGATTCCTAATTTGTGGTGTTAATTAAAATGTGAGGCAATGATGCCTCGTTTAAAAAGGAGCTTACTATGTTTAAAAAAGTTCTTATTCCAACTGATGGTTCAGCTCTAGCCGCTCAATCGTCTAATGCGGGTATTTTATTTGCCAAGTCAATTGGTGCAGAAGTTGTGGCTTTGCATGTCGGTCAGCCGTTTGCAGCGACCATCGGTTTTGATGGTATGGCTGCAGCGTATGCCATTACCGATGAAGATTACGAAAAGGCAACAGCCGACCAAGCTAAAAAATACCTACAGGCTGCGTTAGATCGGGCTGAAACAGCAGGTGTTCAAGCTACAGCTGATTCGGTTACGAACTTCAATGTGGCAGATGGCATCGTTGAAGCAGCAACCTCGCACAATTGCGATATTATTTTTATGGGTAGCCATGGTCGCAGTGGTTTGTCACGCTTGTTATTGGGCAGTGTGACGGCAAAAGTTTTGTCTCTCTCACACATTGCTGTATTGGTTTACCGCGTTAAAGAAGATTAAGCCGTAAGGTTAATGAATTCAATACAATCAAATAAGACTAACCTAAAAGTTGAATTTTGATTTCATATTCACATTCAGGAGCACTAAACATGACTGTTAAAGTTGGCGACACAATTCCAGAAGGCACATTAACTGAATTTGTCGAAGTAGAAGGGGGCGGTTGCTCACTTGGCCCAAATGATTTTAAAGTATCAGATTTGGTCAAAGGTAAAAAGATTTTAATGTTTGCTTTGCCTGGTGCGTTTACGCCTACGTGCTCAGCACAACATGTACCTGGCTACTTGAAACATCATGACGCCATGATGGCTAAGGGTGTTGATGAAGTTTGGTGCGTGTCAGTTAACGACGCATTCGTAATGGGTGCTTGGGGTCGCGAGCAACAAACAGCCGGCAAAGTTCGTATGTTTGGCGATGGTTCTGGCCACTGGACTAAAGCGATGGGCCTAGAGCTAGACCTGTTGGCTCGCAATATGGGTGTGCGTTCGCAACGTTATGCCGCCATCATTGATAACGGCGTTATCAAAGCC
>ERZ888423.1572-NODE-1572-length-19343-cov-24.852551_pt1 | contig 19343 bp, 11 predicted proteins | sample MGYA00520523_ERZ888423 | MGnify/ENA primary metagenome ERZ888423 (study PRJEB32303, sample SAMEA104408611) | aquatic metagenome | biome: Brackish water; feature: Pelagic; material: water | place: Baltic Sea | collected 2014-06-08T10:24:00 | depth 30,27 m ...
TCGAGGGTTTTTGCATTAGTCTAGTCTTCTTCGATTATATTTTTGACTATTAGCTGCTTATGGTAGCAGCGCATGTGCTGAAAAGCACTCGTGGCTCAACTCACAACATTCAGGCTGCGCTTGTCAGGATAGACTTCTGTGGCATGATTTCTAACACGCGTTGCAACCAGCGGGTAATTTCGACACGATTATTGGGTCAAAGCAATGGGAGTCTATGACATGTGTGCTTCCAAACCATATTGTTCGGGACATGCGGAAATGGCCTATGTCGTTGTATTTGACAATGTATATCGCTTCCAAATAGATTCCCTTTGTGGGTGAGATGGGGTACTACTGAGCGTAAAATAATGGGGATATGACTATGCTTAAGTTTGATGATAATCAAATAGGTCGACTGGTTTCGACACTGTTATCGTTGACTTTTAGCATGAGTTTAGCTGCCGCGGAACGTCCCAATATTGTGTTTATTTTCTCCGATGACCACGCCGTTAGCGCCGTCAGTGCCTACGGTGACAGTTTAGTGGAGACCCCCAATATTGACCGCATTGCAGCGGGCGGTATCCGGTTTGATCGCGCCTATGTCGGGAATGCGATCTGCGGGCCTAGTCGAGCGACATTGCTTACCGGCCTGCACAGCCACGCAAACGGATTCTACAGCAATGAATGGTCTGGTCCCTTCGATGGCGAGCAGCAAACGCTTTCCAGTCTTTTGCAGGGGGCGGGCTATCAAACTGCTGTCATCGGTAAATGGCATTTGTACAGCGACCCTGTGGGCTTTGATCACTGGGATGTCATCGACAACGTGTTCGAGCAGGGTACCTACTACAACCCGGTGTTCAGAAGTCCCAATGGTGTGGAAGAGACGACGGGTTACGTCGCGGACCTGGTGACCGATAAAACGATTGCCTGGCTGGGGCAGGCGAAACAGATCGACAGCCCTTTTTTCTTGCTCTACAACCACAAAACGCCGCACCGCGATTGGCTGCCGGGGCCTGAGGAGCTGCGCGACTGGGATGAGGAAGAGCAGCTGAAAGAACCCGACTCACTGTTTCGAAATTTGGATGACCTGACGCAAGCGCGCAGCCAAGCGCGTATGCGAATAGAAGATTACATGACCGATAACGACGTCAAACTGCGTATGGGTAAGGATCTGACGCCTGAACAAGGTGCGCTATGGCAAAATGCATTTGCCGAGGGCAATCTTCAGTATGAAAAAGCGGATCTGACAGGACAGGACGATCTGCGCTGGAAGTACCAACGCTATGTCAAAACCTATGCGGCCTCAGTGAAGAGCATGGATCGTCAGATAGGCCGGCTGTTGGATTATCTCGAGGCTAATGGTTTGATGGAAAATACCATCGTCCTGTACAGTTCTGACCAAGGGTTTTTCCTCGGAGAGAATGGCTGGTTCGACAAGCGCTGGATGGACGAGGTGTCTTCTCAGGTGCCGCTGCTAATAGAGTGGCAGGGACATATCACGCCCGGTAGCACATCGGATGCGTTGGTGCAGAACATCGATTTTGCGCCCACTCTGCTGGCCGCTGCGGGTGTAGCACCCAAAACACCGATGCATGGCATAAGTCTGTTGCCGCTGTTTGAGGACAACCCCAAACCTTGGGACCGGGATCTGTATTATCACTTTTACGAAAACCCTGGCTTCCACGGCGTCGCGCGCCACTACGGCGTGCGTACCGACCGCTATAAGCTGGTTTACTACTACCAAAATGATGAGTGGGAATTATTTGATCTGGTGACCGATCCACAAGATCAGGTGAATCTCTACGGCAAACAGGGTTACGCCGCTATCACCAAGGATCTGCAGAAGCGCTTGCAGGCCCTGCGGGCCCAGTACCAGGTGCCAGAGATTGACCCCGAGGTGCCGTGGTACCACGGGCCGGTGATTCGGGCAGTCGAGAAGTTGATGTTGTGGTTATAAGGCGATGGTTTCCTATTGCTGGGATTGTCTTTGCTCACTGCGAACGAATTCCACCATTGATCACAGTACTGTCGCGGGTATTGCTCCGCTACCAGCGATAACGCGCTTCAACGCCAAAAGTGCGCTCAGCGTAGCGTGGCACCTGATGGCCATAGCCATTGGGAGTGAAGGTAGTGGCAAAGGCGTTAACGCTCGTTAAATACCAATCGTCAAAGACATTCTTGGTAAACAGCGTCACCGTGTAATGATCCGAGTGATCGAGTGCCACTAAGGATAAGTCGAGAATCCCGTAGCCATCCTGGGTTGTGTAGATATCCTGCTCAATGACGTATTGGACTTTATCCTGGTAGCGATAATTGCCGTTGATTTCAAGGTCAAAGGGAATAGATGTCAGTGGGATCAAATAACTAGCGGCCAGAGTAAACTTCCATTCCGGTGTGGCAGGTAATACGCCGCCCCCCAAATCCTGTGTCGCCGGCGCATTGCCGCAGCTAGTTTGTCCCTTATATCCAACGCCCCGAAATGACTGACCGAATGTACAGCCTGCTCCTTCGAATTCCTCTATCTGCGCGTCCACATAGGCCATGCCACCGGATAATGTCAGGTTTTCCATCGGCAGCGCAGTAAAGTCTATTTCCACACCCTGGGTTTTTACCTTGCCGACGTTTGAGAGCACAAAACTGAATACACCATCATCAAACCCGTCGCCATTCTCATCGATCGGGTTGCCATTGTCATCCAGATTGGGCGTAAATTCAGAGGCAGTGGCTTGAAAGTCATCGAAGGTGGTATGAAATATCGCCACGTTGAATATCAGGCGATTCTCAAACCAGCTGGACTTAAGGCCAAGTTCAAAGGCCTCGCTAGTTTCGGGGTCAACAGGATCGGTATTCGCGGGTGTGGAACCGAAGCCAACATTGAAGGCCGGTCCCTTGTAGCCCTGTGAGTAGCTGGCGTAGGTCATTGCGTCATCAGTGACATTCCACTCCAACGCAATTTTACCGCTCCACGCACTTTCATTATTGTCGCGCTTGAAGTAAGGCTCGGGATTGGCTCCCAGCGTGGAGCCGATGCGTTCGAAGTCAAACTTGATATCATCGTGCGTCCAGCGCAAACCAGTGACCAGCCGCCAGCGTTCACTGAAGTGGGTTACGGCTTCCCCGAAGGCAGCGTAGTTCAGTGAGTCTACTGAAAAGTCGGCGATCGCTTCAGTTCGGTCAGTGCCGGTGACGTCAAAGGAGCGGTCAAATTTACGATCAACGGTCTGGTCGAAATAATACAGGCCCGCCACGTAGGATATAAATTGATCACCCGGAGAGGTCAGGCGCAGTTCCTGCGAGAACTGATCTTGGTCGGACTTTCCACCCTGTATAAAACCCAGCACATCTACCGGTAACTGGTCGTTGTCGCCGCGACCGTTTTGCGACCAATCCCGGTAGGCGCTGATAGAGGTAAGCGTGTGTGAGCCGACGTCCCAATTCACTTCCAAAGAGTGGCCAGAGGCGCTCGTGTCGGTGGTAAGCTCGCCATTCAGGTTCACCTTTTTATTCTTTTCTCCCGGCACAACTGGGGCCAGTTGCGCCAAAATCTGGTCAACTTTTTCCTGATTATTTGGCGGTTGTGCAGGGTAGGGGTCCAAAGCGTGGAAAGCCACGTTACAACATTTGGAGTTTCTGTCGCTGTAGTCGCTGCTCCATTTAACCTCTAGTGTTTCTGTGGGATTCCACAGCAATTTCCCGCGAATACCCCAGTCATCGGAATTATTGACGGTATTGCCATCATAGACGTTTTCAACCCAGCCCTCGTCGTGATTGTAGTAGCCGGTTAGGCGGCCAGCGAGAGTGTCGGTGAGCCCATCTGACACCGTAAAACTAGAGCGGTACTCCTCATCTTCAGTGGCGTAACCACGCACTTCCGCTTCAAATTCGTCTGTGGGGTCCCGGGTGATGAAATGCACGACGCCCGCAGATGCATTTTTACCAAACAATGTACCCTGTGGGCCGCGCAACACTTCTACTCGTTGCATGTCCACCAACTGCGCAAACGCCATGCCCGTTTGGCCCATGACGACACCATCCAACATTGTTGAAATACTGGGTTCGATTCCTGAGCTGAATGCTACGGTGCCGATGCCGCGGATGCTGAACGAGGTTTGTCGGGGGTTGCCACCCTTGTTGAGGTTCAGTGAAGGCACCAGTTGAACCAGATCTTCCGAACTGCCTATCAGCGCGTTGACCAAATCCCGGCCCGACAATGCGGTGACAGCAATGGGTACACGTCCTGCAAGTTCGACGCGCGCTTGGTGGCGGTGACAATCACTTCTTCAAGCTGAGGTTGTCTGTTTGCCTGTGCCAAAGCGCCACTGTGTATCAGGGAGGTCAGGAGTAGTGCAGGGATAAATATGGGCGAGGGGCTGAGCCTTCGAATTCTCATAAGTTAATCCTCCGGAGCACTTGTTATTTTTATATTGCTTTGAACCCACACTATATGGAATCGTGGGAATGTCAATTGTTTACCTGTAGAAGGTGTTCGGCAGACCATCAGCATACGGAGCGCCAGATGACCCCCTGGAAATTTCGCATCCATGGCAGTGGTGAAGTCAGCGCGCTATGTTGGATGGCCGATCGGGCAGTCAACACAAGGCATCTGCTGGCGGGAGTCGTGCTAACATGACCATCCCAATCACGTTCTGCACTATGAGCCTGCGCCGGTTACGAAGCCGCCAGCGACGAGCAGAAATGTACTCCCATGATGGTCTATCTGGATAAGTTCGTTGGCGAGGTGACAGAGTTGGGGCTTGCCGACAGAATACGCATTCTCTATTTATACACCGTTTACGGCGTTAACTTGAGGGCATAGCGATGCTGAAGAAAATCCTGCTGGGACTGTTTCTCTTACTGTGTCTTGCCCTCACGGGGTTTTATATCGTCGGCAAAGGCTGGTTGGGCAGTGATTGGTACGCGGTGCCGGTGACTGACGGGCCGCGTCCAATACAGCAGTCGATGAGTCAACAGCCTGATCATATCCCGACTGAACAACAGCTGATTATAGGGCGTTACGATACACCGCAAATACTGTTTGGCGACCTGCACAGCCACACAAATTATTCTATCGATGCTTACGTATTCAACACCAAAGCAGTGAAGGGCGGCGGTATTGTTACCCCTGCGGATGCTTGCGACTTTGCACGCTATTGTTCCGCGCTAGATTTCTGGAGTATCAATGATCATGCGGAGGGCCTGACCCCGCGCGTGTGGGCCGACACGGTGAAATCCATACGCGAGTGCAATGCCGCCGCCGGTGATCAAGCGAATCCGGATGTAGTCTCCTTTGTCGGCTGGGAGTGGTCCAACGGTGAGAAAGACGACGTGCCCAGTCACTACGGGCATAAGAACGTCATCTTCCGTACGTGGGAGGAGGGTCAGACGCCGACGCGCCCCATTGCCGCCGCGCCAGTCTATGTGCTGGGCAAAGCACCAGCGGCATTGCTGGGGCTGCTCAGCCTGACAGATGGTGTCCAGGATGCCTCAGATCTGGGACGGTTTATAAGCGAGTCGAATGAAACGCCTGTCTGTCCTGACGATGTGCCATCTAACGAGTTGTCGGCAGATTGTCGGGAAGTGGCGCTGACGCCGCGCGATCTCTATCGCAAGCTGGATGAATGGGGGTTTGACAGTATGGTGATCCCTCACGGCCTGGCCTGGGGTACCACCAATCCGCTGACTGCCGATTTTCGCGACCAGATGGATCAGTACGAGCAGCGTTATGAAAACCTGTTGGAGATGTATTCCGGCCACGGCAACTCAGAGGTGTTCGAAGATTTTCAGCGCATCGGCCAAACTAGCGCGGGCGAGCGTTACTGCCCGGAGGCGACTGCCAATTTCACACCGTGTTGCCAACAGGCGGCGGTGATCGCGCAAGCACGTTGTGACGATTCGGCATCTGCTGAGTGCGGACAACACGTTGAGCAAGCTCGCACCGCCTTTGTTGAAAAGCGAGGCCAACAGGGGCGTAAGCTGTTTCCTGATGCGACGCTGGATGACTGGGCAGGGTGTGGACAATTGCAAAATAATTTTCAGCCACCTTCGATGTACGTGCCGCGCATGTCCGCGCAGTATAACTTGGCGCTGGGCTTTGATGCCGAGGGTATACCCAAGCGTGCGCGCTTTGGTTTGATCGGTTCCAGCGATGGGCACCAGGGGCGTCCTGGCAGTAGTTACAAGGAAACAGATCGACGGCTGTACACCGACAGTAAGGATCTGGGTCGTGAAACTATATCGACGGATTTCTACAAGGCAGACAAGGAGTCAGCCGGCTTCTATTACACGGGAGGGCTGGTGGCAGCACATGCGCAGGGTCGCAACCGCGATGCGATCTGGGATGCGCTCAGCAGTCGCAATGTGTACGCAACGTCAGGCGATCGTATGTTGGTCTGGTTTGATTTGCTCAACGGCCCCGGCGGTGAAGTGCCAATGGGTAGTGAGGTTATGCTCAGTGAAACACCGCGCTTTCGTGTGCGCGCACTGGGTGCTTTTGAGCAACAGCCGGGCTGTCCTGATTATACGATCGCCGCACTCGGCGCTGATCGCGTACAAACGTTATGCGGCGGTGAATGTTATCGGCCGGGCGGCGATCGTCGCAAAGCGATTACGCGTATAGAAATTGTCCGTATCAGGCCGCAGGTCAGCCCCGATGAAGTTATTAGGCCACTGATAGAAGACCCTTGGCGTGTTAAGGAATGCCCCGCTGATGGCAGCGGCTGTGTGATGGAATTTGACGATTCCCAGTACGGTGCTAGTGCGCGCAGTGCGCTTTACTATGCGCGTGTCATACAAGAACCAGAAGCCTTGATCGCTGGTGACCCCTTTGGCTGCGAGTACAATGCACAGGGTCAGTGCATCAAGCGCAAGTATTGTATCGGCGTGAATGCCCAGCTTGATGATAACTGTCTCTCAGTAGCGGAGCCGCGGGCGTGGACTTCGCCCATTTTTCTGGAGTATCCCTGATGCCAATGTGTAAACGGGCAGCCTGTGTCGCCTTGTTTCTGTTCGCACAAATGGCGAGTGCACAAACGCCATCGCGGCCCAACATCCTGTTATTAATGGCGGAGGATATGAGTGCACGGGTAGCAGCGTTTGGCGACAGTGTCGCGATCACGCCCAATCTCGATGCGCTTGCCGCCCAGAGCGTGCGCTACCCCAATACATTCACCGCAGCCGGTGTCTGTGCACCGAGTCGTGCCGCGCATATCCTCGGTATGCACCCGATATCAAGCGGGACGCAACATATGCGTAGCAGCAGCCGCCCCGAGGGTAGCTACTATTCAGTGCCGCCAGAAAACGCCAAGGCGTATCCGGAATTATTGCGCTCGGCAGGTTATTACACCTACACCGATCACAAATTGGATTATCAGTTCAGTACGCCCTTTGCGAATAGTGGGCCAACCACTATCTGGGACCTTGAAGGCGGCGCGGTATCTGACTGGGGTCAGCGGGGACCGGGCCAGCCCTTTTTTGGCTTTATCAATTTTCCGGTCACCCATGAAAGTGGCGTATTTCCACCCTTGGGCAATAGGCCCCAAAGCGCCATGCATTTTGTGATGCAAGTGATGCGCTGGTATAGCCAGGACGAGCCGTTACCCAAGAGGGTCAACCCGCAGGACATTGTGGTGCCGCCCTACTATCCCGACACAAAAACGGTGCGCACGGACATGGCCCGGCACTACGACAATATCGCCAATATGGACGCTGAAGTCGGTACCATTCTGAAGCAACTGGAGGCTGCGGGTCTGGCTGATTCGACGATTGTGATTTGGACGACAGACCACGGCGACGGATTACCACGCGGCAAGCGCGAGTTGTTTGATTCAGGTATCAAGGTGCCGATGATCATCCGTTGGCCGGAGGCCTTCCGCCCCGAGGATGTGAAGCCAGGTGCGGTAGACAAGCGCCTTATCAGCTTTGTCGATTTGGGCCCCACCATTTTGTCGCTGGCGGGTGTGTCAGTGCCTGGCACTATGCAAGGGCATGATTTTGTCGCTCCGGATGCTTCCCCGAACGAGTATATTTATGCCTCACGCGACCGAATCGATGAACTGATGGACCGGCAGCGGGCTGTGCGAGATAGCCGCTATAAGTACATTCGCAGTTGGTATCCAGAGGTCTCCGGGGGCACCGATCTGACCTTTCGCGACAATATCGATATGGTGCGTGAAATGCGCTCAATGTACGATGCTGGCCGGCTGAATACGGTGCAACAGCAGTGGTATCAGGCTCCCGGTAAAGAGCGTCTGTTCGATTTGGAATCGGACCCCTTTGAAATTCACGATGTGAGTGGCGAGCCGCACTATCAGCGCGCTCTGCAGCGCATGCGCGGTGAGATGGATGCCTGGCTGGCACGGGCGGGGGACTGGAGCGAGGAGTCAGAATCCGCTATGGTCGCCAGGTTCGAGCCGAGCGGCAAGCGGCGGGTGACGCCCGCACCGACTCTCTCTTTGGAGGAGGGCACGCTGGTGATTACGCCGGCCGCGGCCGGGCATTCGCTGGAATACCGCGTTGATGGTGGCCGATGGCAACTCTATACGGAGCCCGCCAGCGTCAACAACACTAATGGAATAGAAGCTAGGGCAGTGCGCTATGGCTGGGAGGAGAGTGAGAGTGTCAGTGGTTTCTAATTCAGGCAGGCGTAAGCGGGTTCAAACAGGACGACAGTTTTTTATAATTGGCACGTTATTCAGCGTTTTGGCGTTGTTCGCGGTGCCCACGGCGGCTGAGTCTGAGCGCGTACCATGCGCAACGCAGGCGCCTCAGAAACGGGCTTTCTTTGGGGATTTGCATGTGCACACCCGTTACTCGCTAGATGCTAGCACCCAGGGAACACGCACCACCCCGGCGCAGGCCTATCAGTTTGCGCGTGGCGAGCGTATCGGCATCCAACCGTGGACGCAGGACGGCAAGGCACAACGCTCTTTACAACTGTCCAGACCGCTAGATTTCGCCATGGTGTCGGATCACGCGGAATTGATTGGTGAGGTTTATATGTGTAACACACCGGAGTTTGAAGGCTACAACTCCTGGCAGTGCCTCGTCTACCGTCACTGGTCGCGTGGGGCATTCTATTTGTTCAATTATATGGCAACGATTGAGCAATCGCATCTGGGCCAGTGCGGCGATGACGATGCATTGTGCCTACGTGCGGCCTTGCAACCCTGGCAGGCAACGCAACAGGCCGCTGAGGACTTTTACGATCGCAGCGCAGATTGCGAGTTCACCACGTTTGTAGGATACGAATGGACCGGTATGGATTCGTCCAACGGCGGCAATCTGCATCGTAATGTCGTGTTTCGCAACGCGGAGGTCCCGCGGCTTCCCGCCAGTTTTATCGACGAGCCTGCGGCACATTTGCTGTGGGATTCCCTGCGAGATAATTGTAACGACTCAGGGAGCGGCTGTGATTCCCTCGTGATCCCCCATAATTCCAATTACAGTGCCGGCTCGATGTTTACTGGCCTGATGGATGACGGGGCGCCAATGACTGAAGAGTATGCGGCCTCGCGTGCGCGCTTTGAGCCGCTGGTAGAGATCATGCAGCACAAGGGCGCGTCTGAATGTTACTTCGAGATGGGTGTCACGGAGGATGAACTGTGCGCGTTCGAGCAGTTACCCAAGGATAATATTGCCGGTTTCAATGACCCGCCCACGCCGAACACCGGTTTTGTGCGCAAAGTGCTGGTCGATGGCTTGGTGATCGAAAACGAACTGGGTGTAAACCCCTACCAGTTTGGCGTGATTGCCAGCACAGATACGCACCTGGGTACGCCCGGTGCAGCGCGCGAAGATCTGTTCTTGGGTCACGGTGGTGCCGGTGTGTCTGCAGAAAAGGAAATTCCACTTGGTCTGCCTGATGAGTTGATTTACAACCCGGGTGGACTCGCTGTTTTGTGGGCGCATGAAAATAGCCGCGAGGCGCTATTTGATGCAATGCGCCGGCGCGAAGCCTATGGCACCAGCGGCCCGCGTATTATTAGCCGATTCTTCGCCGGCTGGGATTTTCCGGCGAACCTGTGCGAGGCCCCCAATAGTATTGAACGCGCCTATGCCGGCGGTGTTCCCATGGGCTCAATATTGCCTAATGAACGGGGCGCACACACGCGACCTACCTTCCTTGTCACGGCCAGTCAGGATGCCGGAACGCCGACTACGCCCGGCACACCTTTGCAGCGCTTGCAGGTGATCAAGGGCTGGGTGGATGCAAGTGGTCAGCGCCACGAGCGCGTAGTGGATGTAGCCGGTAATGCCGACAACGGTGCTGCGGTAGACCTGCAGTCCTGCGCCACCAGCGGCAGCGGTTTTGCTGACCTGTGCACGGTATGGGTCGATAAGGATTTTGATCCCAGTGAACGCGCTTACTATTACTCGCGCGCGGTAGAGAATCCAACCTGTCGCTGGAGCCAGCGGATGTGCGCCGCAGCGGGTGTAAACTGTGCGCGGCCCGAGACTATCAGTGACGGCTATGAAGGCTGTTGTGTCGCGGAGCACCGCCCTATTGTGCAGGAACGGGCATGGTCTTCTGCGGTTTGGTATAGCCCTGCCTCGGCACCCGATTCTGGCGCATTAGGGGTTAGCGCGTCCCGAGCAAATGGGTTGCCTAATTGAACCAGCAATAGGCATTTACAGGACTGTCGATGTCACGCTGCTGAGTCGCGCTATCATTTGGTCGAAATTTTAATAATAGGGAGATATCAACGTGTCTAGCTCAGCAAAAGTAATATTGATTACCGGGGGTGGCAGCGGCATGGGCCGTGAAGCCGCGAGACGTTTTGCTGCGGAAGGGGCCACAGTCGCATTGTTCGATGTCAATGCCGCCGGAATGGCTGAAACAGTGGGGACATTTGACAGTATTCACAGCTGGACCGTAGACATGACCGATTTTGCCGCCGTCTGCGCCGCAGTGCGAGACGTTGAAGAAAAGCATGGGCCCATTGATCGGTTATATAACTGCGCAGCAATTATGCCATTTGGCAAACTGGTAGAGCAGGACAACGCCATTATTCACAAACAGATGGCTATTAACTACGGTGGCCTGGTTAACATTACACAAGCGGTATTGCCGGGAATGCTGGAACGAGGCCACGGTGATTTTGTGAGTTTCGCCTCCATGGCCGGTATTATTCCAATGTTGTTAACCGGCGCTTATACGGCAACGAAGTTTGCGGTGCGCGCCTTTACGGAGACCCTGTACCACGAGAACCTCAACTCTGGCATTCGTTTTGCCTGTGTGTGTCCTCCGGCAGTTGCCACGCCATTACTGCAGCAGGGACGCGATTCCGCTTGGCCAAAGATGCTAGAAGAGCAATCAGAACCCATAGCCCCCAAAGTCGTTATCGATGCCATTGAGAGCTGCCTCAAAAAAGGTAAGTTTTTTGTCTATCCGACTCGCGATGCCAAGATTGGAGCAATCATGCGTCGACTGCTCCCCGGGCTTATCTGGAAGCAGATACACCAGGTCGAAGGTTTTTAGTCTGAGTCAGACGGCTAGTTCAATATAGACTCTGCCCGCATATGCCTCCTAGAAATCAACGATCGTCGTTATGAAAAAAATTATTGTTCTCTTGTTGTTAGTCGCCGTGGGAGCCGGTTGTTACTTCCTGGTATTTCTAAAGCCCGCCGGGCTAGAAGCTCAACTGGGAGAGAATTACCGTATAGACGATTTTGAGTGGTTTTGGCTGAAGGAAAATAGCAGCGAGCCTCTGTTTTATGAAACGCTGGACAATAAACCTGCGCCAGTATTGTCACCGCAAGAGTCACTGTCGGCCTTTAGTATTGCTCCGGGCTTTGAGGTTGAACTGGTCGCTGCAGAGCCGCTGGTAGAGGAACCGGTGGCGATGGCTTGGGATGAGTACGGCCGTCTTTACGTGGTCGAGATGCGAAGTTATATGCTCGATGCCTATGGTGCTGGTGGCGATCTACCGGTAGGTCGCGTGGTGCGGTTGGAGGATACCAATGGTGATGGGCGCATGGATACTAGCGAGATTTTTCTTGGCGGGTTGGTCAATCCGCGCGCGGTGGCAGTGGTGAATGAGGGCATCCTAATTGGCGAGCCGCCTAATCTATGGCTCTGCGAACTGCCCATCCGCAATGCCCTCTGTGAGAAAAAACGCAGTATTGGAAGTTATGCGGATGACGTTGAAACAGCGAATGTAGAGCATATGGAAAACGGCCTGATGCAGGGGCTGGATAACTGGTTTTACAATTCTAAATCGTCGCGTAGTGTGCGCATCGAAGCCGGTGAATTGCTAGAGCGCGAAGGTTTTTTCCGTGGGCAGTGGGGTATCACCAAGGATGACTTTGGCCGCTTGCTGTACAACCACAATTCCACCTGGTTGCAGGCAGATTTTTTTGCGGCTGAAGATATTGTGCAGCCGCGCGAGCAGACTTACCCCGAGGGACTGGGTGTGAATCTAACGAATCCCGCGAATGTCTATTCCGTGCGCGTCAACCCGGGCGTCAATCGCGCCTACCTGCCTGGCACTTTGCGAGAGGATGGACGTCTCAACGAGGCCACCGGGGTTAGCGGCCTTGTATCTTATCGTGGTGATCAGTTCCCAAAGGAATATCACGCTGACGTGTTCGTACCGGAAGTCGCGGGTAACGTCGTTGCTCAGTTTGCGATGAGCGAGGAGGGCATTGCACTGAAGGCTACCCAGCGTCTTTATGACGATGATAAATGGGGTAAGCGAGATTTCTTAGGTTCAACAGACGAACGCTTCCGTCCGGTCGATGCAATGAATGGTCCTGATGGTGCGCTCTATATTATCGATATGTACCGCGGCATCGTGCAGGACGATTACTACATGACCGACGAACTGCGGGAGCAGGTTTTTGAAAGGGAGTTGGAGACACCTGTCGGTATGGGGCGCATCTGGCGTGTTCGACATGCCGGCGGAAAAACGGCGCGACACTTTCCTGATTTCGGCGATGCCAGCGATGCAGAGCTGATCCTCGCGCTGGGCCACCCCAATGGCTGGGTGCGTGACACGGCACAGCGCTTATTGTTGGGTCGCGGCGGCGATCATGCAGTGGCTTTGGCAACGATTGCCTCTGGCGATAATACGGTTGCGGCCCTGCACGCTATCTGGACGTTACACGGCAGGGGTGAATTGCAGCGGAAGTTGGTCATGAAGATTGCGCGCTCCAATGACACACAGCGGCAGATTCAGGCCCTGCGTGCTGGACGGTCGTTGGTGTCTGCTGCTGATCTGGTGACATTGTATGAGGAGCTATCGCCGGATTCTGCTGACGTGTTGTCAATGCAGCTGGCCTTTGCCATGGGAGATCATGCATCTGACGCGAGTGTGCGGCGCTCTCTCGTAACGCTGCTGACGGCTAACCTTGAAAGTCCCTATATACGACAGGCGGTCGTGCGTGCAGTGGCAGGAGAAGAGTTGTTATTCCTGCGTGAGTACCTAGGTTCCGAGCATCTGGCGGCTGTGTCTGAAGCCGCAAGAACCGCCTTGAGCTCACTTGCCAGCGGAGCATACCGCAGTCTACGCGGTGATATTACGTCGGGCGAAAGTGCCAATCCCGCACTGCTAGAAGTATTGGCTCTGGCGGAATCTCGCAGTAATGACAACGCCTGGCAACAGATGGCGATGCTTGAGGGCATGAAGAGCGTGGCGGCCAGTACGGACTTTGTTCCTGCCGTTCTCGAGGCGTCGCCTGAGATATTCTCTGACGGTTCCATCAGTGAGCAGGACCCATTGTGGGAAGCTCGTATGAGGGGCCGGACGGCTTTTACTTGGCCCGGCGATGAACTCGCTTTGGGCATTATGCCATTGAGCCCCGGGCAGCTGGAGGCGATGGCACTTGGAGAGCGTTTCTATTTGCAGTGCGGTACTTGTCACTCTGCGGATGGAGCTGGCATCGCGGGCTTGGCTCCGTCCTTGGTGGGCGCTATCTGGGTAACTGGGCCGCCGGAATGGCTGGCGCGGATCATCTTGCAGGGATTGAATGGTCCCGTGGAAGTGAAAGGGGAAATCTGGAATGGCGTCATGCCGGCTCACGGACACCTGTCCGAGCTGAATGATGAAACGCTTGCTGGACTGATGACGTATGTGCGGCGCAGTTGGGGAAATAAAGCAGACCCTGTCAGCGTCACCACTGCGGCAGAGAGTCGCGCGGCTAGTGCCGATCGAATGCTGCCCTGGACGGTGGCGGAACTGCAGTCTGTGCCCTACGATCGCGGTTACGGGTCATTTGAGGGTGCCTACTCCATCAGTTTTGTGACATTTACAGTCATCGAAAAATCCGACGGGTTGCATCTTGAAGTTCCTATGTATGGCGGTGGCCTGATGGAACCGCTAAGTGCGACTACTTTTATGGCTGGCGCTGGCGGGGAGAACGTGAAACTTGAATTTATCGTTGACGAGGATGGTACGGTCAACACGATGTTGATGTATCGCAAGGGCGAGAAAATCCTGATCAAGCGCAAGGAGTGAAGACAGTTGAAGATCGTGTCGTGCTAGAATTACACCACACGTTCGCGGTAACTGAGTACGCCTGCCCAAAGCCCGACTAAAAGCAGTCCACCAATTTCTCGAGCCTGTTCTGCAGTGTCTGTTTTCATACTGATGGATGTAAAGATGTCTTCAAGAGATACCTGTCCGACAATGCTGGGCAGTAGAGTGCCGATCCAGGCCACACTAATTACCGCCAATACCCACGGTGGCCAGCGCGGCGGTTCTAGGCGAAACTCAACGATGCACATGCTGGCAGCTGCTAAATACCAACAGATCCATAAAATGGCATCGGTATCGTTGTACTGTACCGCAGCGCACAGAAGATAAATGATCAGGAAAATTGCGTTGAGTACGGTAGTTGCCATAGTCGACCAGCGCTCCTTGCAAACACCTTACTATCTGAAGCGAAAGTGTACCGTAGATTCACAATCAAATTCAGGAATGCGAAATAAATAATGCAAGGCAAAGTGACTTTCTTTATCGCTATGTTGCTTATAGCAGGCGGTGCTAGCGCTACTGTTGATTCTATTATGGAGGACGTGCTGATTACAGGGACATTGTCTCCCCAGCGCGCACTCACTTCGTCAGTGTCCGTACTGGATTCACAGCAGATCAAGGCGCTGAACAAAACCACGGTCGCCGACCTGTTAAAAACGTTACCGGGTCTTTTAGTGGAAGAGCAGGGCGGCCCTGGTGGACTGACCGCGGTGTCCATTCGTGGCGGTGAATCGAATTTTACGCTTGTGCTTGTAGACGGTATAGCAGTAAACGATCCCACTAACTCTCGCGGAGGTGGTTTTGACTTTGCAAATCTTAATCCGAACATGGTCGATAGGATAGAGGTAGTGCGTGGTGCCCAGTCGGCTATTTACGGTTCGGATGCACTAGCGGGTGTCATCAATATTATTACCCGCAAACCGACGCAGGGTCATAATCAGGATGTGTATGTTGAGCTGGGTGAGCACGATTACTCCGAGGTGGGTCTCAGTGCGCTAGGTAGTGTGGGTGATGTAAATTACACATTGGAACTGGCGACGCGCGATGACGGTGAGCCAGTACCAGGGAGCAGCCGAGAAAATAATAGCGCGCATCTACGATTAGGGTGGCAGCCTGATGTAGGTCATGACATCAACCTCGGTTACCGCTACATCGATGGCGATAGAAAATCTTATCCTGAGCAGAGCGGTGGGCCGCAATACGCTCCATTTGATGAGCAAGATAAAAGCGACTACACCCAGAAAATTGTCTATCTGGGCTGGGCGGCCCAGATTTCATCCGTATGGCGTAGTGCGTTGACGGCCAATCGCTTTGAGGCCAAAGACCGTTACCAGTCGCCAGGAATTCCGCCGTATTTTGAAGTGCCTCCGAATTCAGCAGACACAGAGTTTACGCGTGATCATTTGCAATGGATTAATTCGCTGCAGTTGGCGCAGGGCTACAGTGTCAACGTGGGCGCAGATTATCGGCATGAAGACGGTCAAAGCGAAGGCTTTATCGAATACTTTGGAGATCTGAATCCTACGGATTTCGACCTGGATCGCGATACCGCTGGTGTCTTTGCGGGCGTCACTGCTAGTCCAACAGATGCGCTGCTGTTACAAGGTAGCCTGCGCTATGACAACCCGGAGGGCTTTGATAGCGAAACGTCATTTCAGGCGGGGGTGCAGTACACCGTCGGTTCGGGTGTTGCGGTCGCTGCAAACTGGGGTGAGGCCTACAAACTGCCCAGTTTTTTTGCCCTTGGCCATGCATTGGTGGGCAACCCAAACCTGAAACCTGAGCAAGGCGAAAGCTGGGATCTCGGTGTGACCTGGGAGCCCGCTGATGTGCTGCGTTTGGCTGCCACCGTATTCCACAATGATTTTCGCGACCTTGTAGATTTCGATGATGAAACCTTTCGCAACGTCAATCGTAGCAATGTGCAGACCCGTGGCGTGGAGTTGCAGGTCGATTGGCAGCCACTGACAGCATTCAGCTTGCGTAGCCAGGCAACCTATACCGATATCGACGTCAAGAATGAGGATACGGTACTCACAGGTCGTCCTGAATGGACTGCCAGTGCAGTCGCCCAGTGGCACATTACCGAGCAGTTAAATGTTGCGCTGGACTATGTCTATACCGGCCAGCAGTGGGCGGCTTCGCGGCATACCGGTGCAGAGGTGACAGAGGAGCTGAATGACTTCGGCCGGCTGGACTGGGTGCTGCGCTGGCAGCCAGTGGCGGCCTGGCAGGTGCAACTCTCTGCGGACAATCTGCTGAATGAGCATTATGAAACCGCAGTGGGCTTTAACGCCCCGCAGCGGGAATTTCGAATCGGTGTGATATTGAGTCATTAGGTTATGCACAACGAATACGTCCGGTTAATGTGTAATCTAATACAGACTCTCCGGTCGCCTTCGCCGCTAACATGCCCAAAAAAATTATTTCCGTCCCGCGATTGCATCGACAATGCTCTTTATCTACAATCGCACCCCTTCAAACAGGTCAGGTGTTCATCTGTCCTGCGTTGAACAAGGCTGGCGTAGCTCAGTAGGTAGAGCAGCTGATTTGTAATCAGCCGGTCGGGGGTTCGATTCCTCTCGCCAGCTCCATATTGAATGTCCTTTCCAGTGACAGGCTTGGTAGTCTCAGCAGATTCGCGGTGCTGTATTGCTAAGCTCACTCGTGTTCCGGCAAATGGAATGCCAACTGGATTAGAGTTTTCGTGTCGATAACACTGGGACGGGGCGGTCGATGAGTAGCAAAAGTCAGCTAAATCTATATTCATCTTTCAGACGCAATTTCCCCGCGCTTGAAGCGGTGTTATTGACGACCAATGCGGGCATTTTTTATACCTACGAAGACGCCGAGCATTGCTCCGCACAGATTGCTAATTATCTGATAGAGATGGGCCTAAAAAGAGGCGATCGCGTTTCGGCGCAGGTGCCAAAGTCGCCTCAGGCCCTGTGGTTATATCTTGCGGTAGTGAGGGCGGGAATGGTATTTCATCCCTTAAATACAGCCTATACCGATGAGGAGCTGCACTTTTTCTTGCAGGATGCTGCACCTGCGATGTTAGTCTGCGACAGTAACCGAAGCGAGACCTTGCAGGCTTTATGTCAGAGCGTGGGCACACCCTATTTGTCCACGTTGGATGCTGACGGAGGTGGCACGTTGATGCAGGGCGCACAGCAGTGCTCGGTCCGGTTTGATACGGCAGCAACAAATGCAGCAGACCTAGCAGCACTGGTTTACTCCTCCGGAACCACGGGGCGACCCAAGGGCATAATGTTGTCCCATGGAAATCTAGTGGAAAACATCTCAGTGCTGGTTGATTACTGGGGTTTTGGTGAGGATGACTGCTTGCTTCATGCGCTACCGATTTTTCATGTGCACGGTTTATTTGTGGCTATTGGCTGTGTACTGATGAGTGGGGGTAGCCTGCGTTGGTTGCATGAGTTCGACGTCAAAACGGTGATGCAAAACCTGCCATACAGCACCGTTATGATGGGCGTACCAACCTATTACACGCGTCTACTGGCCGAGCGGGATTTCAATGTCCAACATTGTATCGGTACTCGGCTGTTTGTTTCTGGGTCTGCGCCCTTGCTGGCAGATACTTTTTTCGAGTTTGAGCAGCGCACGGGTCACCGCATTCTGGAAAGGTACGGTATGACCGAAACAGGTATGAATACGTCTAACCCGTTGCGTGGGGAGCGGCGAGCTGGAACCGTGGGGTTTCCTCTGCCGGGTGTAGAAGTGCGGATTTGTGGTGCCGACAATGAGATTTTGGTGGGAAAAGGCGTAGGAGGGCTTCAAGTTCGTGGGTCAAATGTCTTTAGTGGTTACTGGAATATGCCGAAAAAAACCGCCGAAGATTTTACCTCGGACGGCTTTTTTATCACTGGTGATCAGGCGTGCATGGACGAGGAGGGCTATATCTCGATTGTCGGACGATCCAAGGACATGGTCATCAGTGGCGGCCTGAATGTTTATCCAAAAGAGATAGAGCTGCTGATAGACGAATTATCAGGGGTGAAGGAGTCTGCTGTTATCGGGTTGCCGGACACAGATTTTGGAGAAGTCGTTGTGGCGGTAGTAGTATTGGTCAATGATGCCATCCTCTCTGGGGAGCAGGTCCGGGGCGCGCTGAAGGCGAGGGTCGCAAACTTCAAGGTGCCAAAAAGAGTCTTTTTTGTTGACGAACTACCCCGTAATGCCATGGGTAAGGTCCAAAAAGAGACCATGCGAAAGGAATATGGCTCGAAAGCGATGTAAGTTGATCATTTTGTTGGGGTCTGTGGTTGACAAGGGGGCGGTCGATCAGGACAATATGCCGCCTTTCGGAGGGGTTCCCGAGTGGCCAAAGGGATCAGACTGTAAATCTGACGCGCGAGCTTCGGTGGTTCGAATCCACCCCCCTCCACCATGAATAAAGACTCTTAGGTGGCGTGAGGTTTTAGAGGCTAAATAGGGGCGATTGGGACATTGGCGTTCCATGGAAGGCTAAGGTGTAGCGATTTGAGCTAGGGACGTCGGGGCTAGGCCAGCCCAGTGTTCCAAGGTCATTTGATGAAGGGTTTGAGAAGGTGATTGGCGGGTATAGTTCATTGGTAGAACGTCAGCCTTCCAAGCTGAATAGGTGGGTTCGATTCCCACTACCCGCTCCAAAGTTGGGAAGGATGCGCTCATATAGCTCAGTCGGTAGAGCACTTCCTTGGTAAGGAAGAGGTCACCGGTTCGAATCCGGTTATGAGCTCCAGTATTGGCGCAGCTGATTGTAAGTATTGAATTTATTTTTATTTAGGTGGTTCGACCGAAAGGCGATATCCGGTGTTTATAGGAGACTGTTGTAATGTCAAAAGAAGCATTTGAGCGTAGTAAACCCCACGTTAACGTTGGCACCATTGG
>ERZ888423.1573-NODE-1573-length-19315-cov-27.123105_pt1 | contig 19315 bp, 17 predicted proteins | sample MGYA00520523_ERZ888423 | MGnify/ENA primary metagenome ERZ888423 (study PRJEB32303, sample SAMEA104408611) | aquatic metagenome | biome: Brackish water; feature: Pelagic; material: water | place: Baltic Sea | collected 2014-06-08T10:24:00 | depth 30,27 m ...
TCCGGGCCGGTTCCGGAATGATGTCATTGCAGGCGCCGGACCCGAAAAACACAAAACCCCGCCTGTTCAGGCGGGGCTTCGTTAATGCTGCAAAGCTTGTCAGGTTCAGTCTGCCTGCGGCTCGAGGACCTGCTTGCCGCGGTAGACGCCTGTTTTCAGGTCAATGTGGTGAGGACGGCGAAGCTCGCCCGAGCTGGCGTCTTCGATATAGGTGTTCATGTCGAGCCGGTCGTGCGAGCGGCGCATGCGGGTGCGGGATTTCGACTTTTTACTCTTGGGGACGGCCATGGCACTGTTCCGAAATCTGGTTGTTCCGCGAACCCATGCGGAACGCGGGAAAGCGCGCCTGTTAACGCAGCCCGGACGCTCTGGCAAGCATCAAACGGCATGATTTTAAGGCCCGATCTTCAAACGAAAATGGCCGGCCCGAAGGCCGGCCAAGGTATGCAAGAAGGACGCCGGTGCTTTGCCCTGGCAAGAAGCCTGATTGGCTCTGCACCGGCAGTCCTGGTTAATAGAGGATTGAGTCTGAACAATGGCGCCTCAGGACCGTTGTGCGCCGTTCAGGCACAAATCCTGCCGCTGACCTGTCTCACGCCTCCGCTTACCCCCGCGCGACACCCCAATCCCTGAGGATTTCTGCGGTATGCTCGCCCGGACCGGCAGGGCGGCGCTGGATGGCGCCCGGCGTGGCCGAGAAGCGCGGCGCGGGGGCTGGCTGCACCACGCCTTCGATTTCCACGAAGGTCTGGCGGTCGGTATTGTGCTTGTATTTAGGCGCTTCGGTCATCGACAGGACCGGCGCGAAGCAGATGTCGGTCGCCTCCATGATTGCGCACCATTCGTCGCGCGTCCTGGTCTTGAACACGGCCATCAGCCTGGCCTTCAGCTCTGGCCACCTGGACTTGTCCATCTGGGCGTCCCATTCAGCCCCCGTGAGGCCCGCCTTCTCGCGCAGCAGCGCATAGAACTGCGGCTCGATCGAGCCGATGGCGACCCATTTGCCGTCGCTGGTCTCGTAGGTGTCGTAGAAGTGCGCGCCGCCGTCGAGCAAGTTGGCTTCGCGGTCATCGGTCCAGACGCCCATCGCCTTCATCCCGTAGAACATCGTCGCAAGGCTTGCCGCGCCGTCCGACATGGCCACATCAACCACCTGCCCCTTGCCGCCGTTCCTGACGCTCAGGATACCGGCCAGCAGGCCCATCGCGAGGTACAAGGCGCCGCCGCCATAGTCGCCGACCAGGTTCAGCGGCGGGCGCGGGCGCCCGTCACCGTCGCCCATCGCATGCAGCGCGCCGGTGATAGCGATGTAGTTCAGGTCATGCCCGGCAGACTGCGAGAGGGCGCCCGTCTGGCCCCAACCGGTCATCCGGCCATAGACGAGCTTCGGATTGCGCTTCAGCACGTCATCCGGCCCGAGGCCGTTGCGCTCCATCACACCTGGCCGGAAGCCTTCGATCAGGCCGTCGGCCTTCTCCAGCAGCTGCAGCGCCACTTCGACGTCCTTCGGATCCTTGAGGTTCAGCCCGATGGAACGGCGCCCCCGGCTCATCACGTCCGCGGCGCGGCCCGGCCGGCCATCGCCCGGACGGTCGATTCGCACCACATCCGCGCCAAGGTCCGACAGGAGCATGCCGCAGAACGGTCCCGGGCCGATCCCCGCAAATTCAATGATTCTGACACCTGAAAGCGGTCCCTGGCCCATGTTTTTGCCTCCCAATCTTGCTGTGTTCGTGGCTGAGTTAGGCGAACTTTAAGTGTCAGGGCCGCAAAAGGAAGGGGTGCCGCCGCGTCGCGGGTGGACCTGTATGGGCGCGTTTCGCATGTCCGACCTCTCCTTCTTCGATCCCCCCATCGAAATCGCAGCGGAGAGCCCGCGCCTTGAGCTGATCGCGTCTCGCCTGCGGGCCGGCGGCATGCGCCCTTACCCTGCAGGTGCACCAATCGATTATTCCGCGCCCGACCCGCTGCTGATTGATATCGCCACCGCCAGCCGCAGCACGCTGGAAGCCCTGTCGCGAGCCGCCATGGTAGAGGTGCACCGGCCGGTCGTGCTGCTCGACACCGCGTCCGCGCACCTTCCGAATTCGGGCGAAACCATCATCCTGCGGCGCGACCAGGATCTCGCCGCCCTGAAGGCCCGCCTCACGGCCCTTGCCCGCCGCGCCAGCCGCCTGCGCGAAGCCGGGATCCGCCGCGACACTGCCAGCGTCCTCGGGGTTCGCATTCCGGCAGCTGACCTGAACACCGTTCCGTCGCTGCTATACATCGGCGAGGGCTCGCCCCTGTTCCTGTCGCTCCAGGGCCCGCTCAGGCGCCGCGGCATTGACGTAACCGCCGCCATCAGCCTTGACACCGCGCGCCGCTACATGGCTGACCGCCGGTTTGCCGCCGCCCTCGTGGATCTTGATTCGTTCAGCGCCGCAGACAGCGTCATCGCCCAGCGGATTGCCGAGGACAGCGGTCTCGGGGCCTTACCGATCATCGCACTGACGCATCCTGACCTGCCGCTGAATGATCGTCAGAACACGGTCATCGCCCTCGCCACGGAAGTCGTCGACGCAACCGGCCGGATGGAGAACGTCGTCTCGCAGGTCGAAACCGCCTGTCGCCGCCTTGTTGCCTTCGCGCCGGTCATGCCGCAGCCTTCTGAAACCTCGGTGCTGACCGACGACACCACCCGCCTCTTCAACCACCGCTTCATCGAAACCCATATCGCGCGCCAGATGGAAGTCTCGACGCAGCGGGCCGAACCACTCTGTGTGCTGATTTTCCGGCTTGACGCCTTCCTGGCCGGCACCGTCTCGGCGCAGCAGGAGTTTGCCGATGTCATCCGGTCCCAGATCCGCGATACAGATTGCCCAGCCCTGCTGGCGCCGGGCACGTTCGCGATCTCGCTGCCGGCCACACCTTTCCGGGGCGGTGTCCGCCTCGCCGACAGGATTTCGGATTTCTCGGCGGCCCACGCAAGGATTACGGGCACCGGCTTCGGCTGGCGCGTTGTCGAGCGGCGCGCCTACCACTCACCGCAGACCCTGCTCAGTGCAGGGCTCAGCGGCCCGCTGCTTCGCGCGCGTCTGGCGGCCTGACGCTAGTCCTCGCTCAGGAAGCCGGTGGAGAGCTTCCTGCCCCATTTGTCTTCCGGCACGGGTGCCCGTTTCCGGGCCATCCTGGCGACCGCATCAGCGGCCTCGGCCGAAGCCAGGCCGCACGCCGCTTCCAGCTCCTTGAGGAACGCCTTGACCAGCGGAATGCGCCGCTCCGGCGTGCCACCAAGGCCAGAGTGCACAAGCCTGGAGTCCGGCCGCAGCTTGAGCTGGTTCGGACGCGAGCGGACAATCTCCATAAGGCGCTGCGGGTCCATGATCGTATCGGGACGGAACGCAATCACCGCGCCCTTCTCGCCGGCATCCAGCTTTGCAATACCCAGAGTGCGGCACTGAACCTTGATTGCCATTACATCGAGCAGCTGGCGCGTTTCATCCGGCAGCGGGCCAAACCGGTCGATCAGCTCGGCGGCAAAGGCCTCACGGTCCTGCGCCGTCGTGATGTCCGACAGGCGCCGGTAGAGCGACAGGCGCACATTCAGGTCTTCGACATATGCGTCCGGAATCAGCACGGCGACGCCGAGATTGATCTGCGGCGACCAGTCGTCGGCAACGTCTTCCTCGTCCTTCGCGCCGGCCTTCAGTGCCTTCACGGCGTCTTCCAGCATCGACTGATAGAGCTCGACACCAACCTCTTTCACCTGACCGGACTGCTGGTCGCCGAGCAGGTTGCCGGCGCCGCGCATGTCGAGATCGTGGCTTGCAAGCTGGAAACCCGCGCCGAGGGAATCGAGCGATTGCAGAACCTTGAGACGCTTCTCTGCCGTCTCGGTGATCACCTTGTCGCGCGGCGTCGTGAAGTAAGCATAGGCGCGCAGCTTTGAACGGCCCACGCGGCCGCGCAGCTGGTAGAGCTGCGCGAGGCCGAACATGTCTGCCCGGTGGATGATCAGCGTATTGGCGCGCGGGATGTCGAGGCCGCTTTCCACGATGGTCGTCGACAGCAGCACATCATACCTGCCGTCATAGAAGGCCGTCATGATGTCTTCGAGTTCGCCCGCCGCCATCTGACCATGCGCGACAATGAACGAGACCTCCGGCACGTTGAGCCGCAGGAAACTCTCGATCCTGTCGAGGTCCTGGATACGCGGCGCCACAAAGAACGCCTGCCCGCCGCGATACTTCTCGCGCAGCAGCGCCTCGCGCAGCGTGACCGTATCTTCTTCCGTGATGTACGTGCGCACGGAGAGACGGTCCACCGGCGGCGTCGCGATGATCGAGAGATCGCGGATACCCGTCAGCGCCATTTGCAGCGTCCGCGGAATAGGCGTCGCCGACAGCGTCAGCACGTGCACGTCGGATTTCAGCTCCTTCAGCCGCTCCTTGTGCTTCACGCCGAAGCGCTGTTCCTCGTCCACGATCATGATGCCGAGCCGCTTGAACCCGACGTCCCTGGTGAGCAGCGCATGCGTGCCAACCACCACATCGATGCTGCCATCGGCCAGCCCGGCGCGCACTTCGGCCGCTTCCCGTGCACTGACGAACCGCGACAGCGGCCGCACCACGAGCGGCCAGCCGGCAAAGCGCTCCTCGAACGTCTTGAAGTGCTGGCGCGCCAGCAGCGTCGTCGGCGCAATCACCGCTACCTGACGCCCGCTCATCGCCGCCACAAACGCCGCGCGCAGCGCCACTTCCGTTTTGCCAAAGCCCACATCGCCGCACACGAGCCGGTCCATCGGCTTGCCGGAGGCGAGATCGCCCAGCACGTCCTCGATGGCCGACAGCTGGTCTTCGGTTTCCTCGTACGGGAAGCGCGCCGCGAACTCCTCGTAGAAGCCCTGCCCCGCCGAGATCGCGTCCGCCCGCTTGAGCTCCCGCGCCGCCGCGATCTGCATCAGCTCCGCCGCCATCTCGAGGATGCGCTTCTTGGCTTTCGCCTTGCGCGTCTGCCAGCCCGCGCCGCCGAGGCGGTCGAGGCTGCCTTCGGCATCTTCCGAGCCATAGCGGCTGATCAGGTCTATGTTCTCCACGGGAAGGAAGATCATGTCCCCGCCGGCATATTCCAGCTGAAGGCAGTCATGCGGCGCGCCGGTCAGCTCCAGCGTGCGCAGGCCGACATACCGCCCGACGCCGTGATCGACGTGCACGACCAGATCGCCCGCCGTCAGCGCGGTCGCGTCGGTGATGAAGCTTGCCGTCTTGCGCTTGCGGCGCGGCGCCGCCAGGCGGTCGCCCAGCACGTCCGCCTCGGATATCATCGCCACGCCCGGCAGAGAGAAGCCCGCCTCGATCGGCACTTCGGCCACCGTGAAATCGGTCTTCTTCGCCGCTTCCAGCGTATGCACCTGTGCCAGGCCCGGGAGGCCGTGATCGCCCAGCACGTTGATCAGGCGGTCCGCAGACCCGGTCGACCAGGCCGCAAACACCACCGGCTTGCCGCCCGCATAGAGCGCCCTGGCGTGGTCGATCACCGTCTCGAAAATGTTGACGTCCGTACGCAGGCGTTCCGGCGCAAAGTCCCGGCCGCGGCGCCCGCCCATGTCGAACGCATTCGTCGTGGGTTCGCTGGCACTGAAGCGCACCACCGCGCGGTCCGCGAGGCTCGCGTCCAACTCGTCAATCGTGAGGTAAAGCCGCTCCGGCGGCAGCACCTTGGCGGTGCGGATATCCCCGCCGCCGGCATCCAGACGCGCCAGGTGATAGTCACTCGCCTGTGTCAGCCTCTCATGTGCCGCTTCGGTCGTCAGCGCGCTGAGCCCCCAGAGACCGCCTTCGCCGACATAGTCAAACAGCGTATCGAGATGATCATGGAACAGCGCCAGCCAGGCCTCGACGCCCTGCCGCCGGATCGAGGCGCGCGCCGCCTCATACATCTGGTCGCCCGAGGGCGGCCCGAACGTGGCGAGGAACCGGTCGCGGAACCCGCTCAGCACCTTGTCGTCGAACAGGATTTCGCTGACCGGCGCAAACGTCACGCCCTCCGCCGCCCCCGTCGAGCGCTGCGACTCGGTGTCGAAGGTGCGCAGCGTCTCCACCACATCGCCGAAGAAATCGAGCCGGTAGGGTTCGATCACCGTCGGCGGAAAGATATCGATGATCCCGCCCCGGATCGCATACTCGCCCTGCTCGCGTACGGTACTGGAGCGCACATAGCCGTTGAAGGCAAGATAACCGGTGAGGTCAGCGGCCTTCACCGCCTGCCCCTTGCGGATCGAGAAGGAAGACCGGCGCAGCGTCGCGACCGGCGGCACGCGCTGCACCAGCGAGCCCGCCGTCGTCACCACGAGCAACGGCCCCTGCGCCGCTTCATACCGCGCGATCCGTGCGAGGCCTGCGCAGCGCCGCGCCGCCACCGCCGGCGTCGGACTGATCCGGTCGTACGGCAGCACGTCCCAGCCCGGCAGGTCGGCCTGCTCCAGCCGCGGCGAGGCGAACTGCGCCATCCGCCGCGCTGCCTGCGCCATGCGGTCGTCGCGCGCGACATACACACCGATGCCGCCGCGCTTCATCAGCGCCTCGCAGAACGTGATTACGTCTGCGCCAAAAGGCGCTCCGGCAAAAGCGGCAGGGCCGCTCAGCGATTTCAGGAAATCAGCGGGGGTCATCAGGCTACCTTTTCATCCGGCCTCAGCCGGACTGCGCGGCGTAGCGGAATGCGATCAGCTGGTCCAGCACCGGACCTGCATGCCGGGCCGGCACCTGTTCGTGCCCGATCAGCCAGGCATAAACTTCCCAGTCAGGCACGTTCAGCAGGCGTTCGAACTCGTCGAGGCCGGCCGCGTCCAGTGATCCGAGCGTGGCATCGGCAAAGCTGCCGATCAGCAGGTCCATCTCGCGGAAACCCCGCCGCCAGGCCCGGAACTTCAGCTTATTGCGGCGATTTTCATCGGTCATGGGGGGGTCCGGGAAGCTGTTTTTCGATTGGACTGTCCAAACGCAGTTGCAGAAGTTTTATGGACGGGGAAACCCCGCTTTGTGCAACAACTTATGCCCATAGCGGCAGGGGGAAACAGCAGCGCTGATTGTGCCGCACCCCGGCTGCGCCTAGCTTGGCCGCTTCATGCGCGACGAGAGACTCTTCCCCCTGTTTGCCCGCCTCGACACGCTGAGCGGCGTCGGGCCCAAGCTGCTGCCCGTCCTCCAGCGATTGTGCGGCGGCCCCGCGGTCTGGGACCTGCTCCTCCACCTGCCGGAGCGCTGGCTCGACCGCCGCGTGCGGGCAACTTTCGACAAGACCGTTCCCGGCGAGGTCGCCACCGTGCGCGGCGAGGTCATCGCCCACCAGGCGCCGTTCAGCGACAAGTCACCCTACCGCATCCAGCTCGGCGACGCGTCCGGCTTCCTGACGCTCTCCTACTTCCGCGCCGATCCGCGCTGGCTGAAGTCGCAGTTCCCGGTCGGCGCCGCGCGAATCGTGTCGGGCCGCGTCGAAGACTACAAAGGCGAGCGCCAGATCACGCATCCGGATTTCGTGGTCGATCCCGCCAGGGGCGACGCGCCGCCGGAGGTCGAGCCGGTCTATGCCCTCTGCGCAGGCCTGACCAACCGGCGGGTTCACACCTTCGCCCTGCAGGCCCTGAAGGCTGTTCCGGAAGGCCTGCCGGAATGGTGCGATCCGCATCTGGTCCGCCTGCGCGGCTGGCCGGGATTTGCCGAGGCACTGACCATCCTGCACGCCCCCACACGCTATGACGAGGACGAGTTTGCCCGCGCCCGCGAGCGGCTGGCCTATGACGAAGCCCTGGCGCGGGCCTCGGCCTTCTCGCTCGCCCGCGCGGCCAGAAAGGCGCGCCGCGCGCCGGTCATCAGGTCCGATCCGAAGTCCGAAGCGCGCTTTATCAAGGCCCTTCCCTACACGCCGACGGGCGCCCAGCTGCGCGCGGGCGAGGAAATACGCCGCGATCTCGCGAGCGGCTCGCCGATGCGCCGCCTGCTGCAGGGGGATGTCGGCGCGGGCAAGACGCTGGTGGCGGCGATGGCTGCGGTGCAGGCGGCTGCCAACGGCTACCAGTCGGCCTTCATGGCGCCGACCGAGGTGCTGGCCCGCCAGCAATACGACACGCTGGACAGGCTCCTCTCGCCGCTCGGCTATGCCGTCTCGGTCCTCTCAGGCCGCGACCGGGGCAGCGCCCGCGAAGGCAGACTGATGGCACTCGCCGACGGCTCCATACAGATCGTCGCGGGCACCCACGCCCTCTTCCAGGACGCCGTATCCTTCCGCAATCTCGGCCTGATTATCGTCGACGAGCAGCACCGGTTCGGCGTCACCGACCGCATGCGCCTCGTCGGCAAGTCCGATAGCCCGCACATGCTGGTAATGAGCGCCACGCCGATCCCGCGCACGCTCGCGCAAGCCGTGCACGGCGATCTCGATGTCTCGATCCTTGACGAGAAACCGCCGGGCCGGAAGCCGGTCGAAACGCGCGCCATACCGGATACGCGGATCGACGAGATCATCGACGCCGTGGGCCGCGCGCTGAAACGCGGCGAGCGCGCTTTCTGGGTCTGCCCCCGCGTGGATGTCGATGAGGATGATTCCTCAGCCGTCGCGCGCCACGCCGCCTTGCAGGACGAACTCGCTGTGCCGGTCGGCCTCGTGCACGGTCGGTTGAAGGCGTCTGAAAAGGATACTGCGCTGGAGGATTTCCGCTCCGGCAAGACCCGCGTACTGGTCGCCACCACTGTCATCGAGGTGGGCGTCGATGTGCCCGAAGCCACGATCATGGTGATCGAGCGCGCCGAAGGCTTTGGCCTTGCCCAGCTGCACCAGCTGCGCGGACGCGTCGGGCGCGGCGAGAGGCCCTCCTTCTGCGTCCTGCTCTACCGCCCGCCGCTCGGGGAGACCGCGCGCGAGCGTCTCGACACCTTGCGCCGCACCGAAGATGGTTTTGCGATTGCCGAGGCCGACTTCCGCCTGAGAGGCGCCGGCGATGTGCTGGGCGTACGCCAGGCCGGCGCAACAGAATACCGTGTGCTGGAAATGTCGCGGCATGCCGCGCTGCTCGACATTGCCGGCAAGGATGCCGAATCCGTCATCGCGGGCGATCCCAGGATGACGGGCGACCGCGCGAAGGCGCTGCGGATTGCGCGGGAGCTGCTCACCCCGCGCGTCAACGCCGAAACCGAGAGCAGCTCGTGAAGCCCTACTTACCGATTATCGAGACCGATTCACTCGAGTCCGGAAAATCGGGGACAACCAGACCACCCGAAAAGATAACCTTGGCTCCTTCTTCAATCGTCATATCCAGGCGCACGACTTCCGACGCCTTTACGTAGAGCAGAAACCCGGATGTCGGATTAGGCGTGGTCGGCACGAACACACCAAGAAAATCATCCCCCAGCTTCTGGCGCATTTCGCCTTTCACCGCTCCGGCAACAAAGGCGATGGCCCAGCTGCCTTCCTTCGGATACTGGACAAGCACAACTTCCTTGTACTGCCCGCCTGTATTGCTCTGGAACACATCACGGATCTGTTTGAACACGGAGTAAACCGAGCGGACGACCGGAACGCGGGTCAGGATCCTGTCTGTCAGGGCAACAAAGTAGTTGCCGAGAAAGTTTGTCGCCAGGGCTCCAAGCAGCGTCAGAAAGAGGAGAAGGATCAGCAGGCCGAATCCCGGAACCGCATAGTCGAGATAAGTCTCCGGCCGCAGCGCAGGAGGGATAAGCGGCACGACCCGGCTGTCGATCAGGTCGATCAGGAGTTCCAGGATGATGAATGTCGCCACGATCGGCAGCGCGATCAGCATCCCGGCAACAAGCCGTTCCCGCAGCCAGCTGAGCAGCCCCTGCCTGACAGGTCTGACAGCGACGCCGAGCGGATCGCCGGGCTTGATGTTCTCGCTCATTCCTTGATTCTCCCAGAGGCTGCGCCTTCCTCAGCGTTACCGCTTGGCGTGTGCCTTCTTCCGCGCAATTGTGGCGAAGATGGGAAACGCAATCGAGATTGAAAAGCCCCTGACTGCCTGGGGGATCGACCATTTCGGCGCGGGCAGCCGCGTTGAAGGGCTTAAACGCCTGTCCGGCGGCGCGAGCCAGGAGACATGGGCGTTCGACGTGGCCGCACCAGACGGGACGCACGCCCTGATTCTCCGCCGCGCACCGGGCGGTGTTGCGGCGGCGCGCAGTTCTGAAGCCGTCTCGCTGGCCACGGAAGCCGCCTTGCTGGGCGCCACCTCCAGAGCCGGAGTCCGCGTGCCGGAAGTGCTGCACGTGTCCGCGCCGGGCACGTCCCTGGGTGAATCCTTTGTCATGCGGCGCGTGGCGGGCGAAACGCTTGGCCGGAAGATCCTGCGCGACGACGAATACAAGACCGCGCGCACCCGTCTCACGCGCGACTGCGGCGAAGCCCTGGCCGGCATCCACGCGATCCCCGCGGCAGGTCTTGTCGATCTGCCCCGCAGTCTCGGCGAAGACCAGATCACGAAGTATGAAGCGATCTATCGCGGCTTCGGCATGCCGCGCCCGGTGCTCGAACTGGCCTTTGCCTGGCTGAAGGCAAACGCGCCCGCGCCCGCCGCGCCGGTTCTCGTGCACGGCGACTTCCGGCTCGGAAACCTGATCGTCGACGGGAACGGCCTTGCCGCCGTGCTCGACTGGGAACTCGCCCATATTGGCGATCCGCGCGAGGACATCGCCTGGGTCTGCGTCAACTCCTGGCGCTTCGGCCACAGCGAGAAACGCGTCGGCGGCTTTGGCGACCTGCCGGAAATGCTGGACGCTTATGCGGCCGCTGGCGGCGCCCGTTTCACACCTGCCGAGATCGACTGGTGGGAAATCCTCGGCAGCCTGAAGTGGGGCGTGATGTGCATGATCATGTACTCCGCCTACAAGACCGGCGCCGACCCGAGCGTCGAGCGAGCCGCCATTGGCCGCCGCGTCTCGGAGAACGAGATCGATCTCATCAACCTGTTCGAAGGGCTCGGCCGCCATGCATGACGCACCCTCCGCCAGGGAACTCATCGAGGCCGTCAAGGCCTTCATCGACAGGACCGCCGCGCCGCAGCTGACGGGACACGCCGCCTTCCACGCCCGTGTCGCCTCGAACGCGCTGGCCACGGTACTGCGCGAACTGGAAATCCGCCCCGCCGCCGAAGCGGAGGAAAAAGCCCGCCTTGAAGCGCTGCTCGGCATGACCGGCGACAGCGCCAACACCCTGAACGCCCGGCTCTGCGAGGCCATCCGCGCCGGCACGATGGACCTTTCCACAGCGGGCCTGTTGCCACATCTCAAATCAACCACAATTGCCCAATTGTCTGTCGATCAACCGGGCTATTCCGGACTGCGGCCGGTGGCCCGCTGAGACCGGGAATGGCGTGATATGAACCGTAAGATTGCTGTTGTCCTGATCGGCGTGCTGCTGGCGATTGCTGCCGGTGCCATCCTCTGGTCGATGCGCGAGGCGCCCGTCGCCACAGGTCCTGCGGTGCCAACCTTCGACTACGCAGCGCAGGACAGCTGGGCCGTGAAGCCGGACCCGCCCCCGCCCGCCGTCTGGGAAACCGGATGGGAAGTCGATGTCGTCATCCTGTCGGCCGGCGCCGCGCTCGAAGTCAGCGACAAGGTCGCCCTCAGGAACCGCCGCGACGACGCGGCCGGGCAACTCGAAGACCTCGGCGCGGCGTTCGACAGGATCGGGCCGGCCTACGCCCCCTATCTTCGGGCGGCGAGCCTCGACGCCGACATGGCAGCCGCGCTGTCGGCCTATATCGCGACCCGCAATCGCGGACGGGCCTTCCTGATCGCCACCGATCATCCCCTGCCCGCGACCCTCGTGCCAGCCTTCGCAAGCGACGCGCTTGTCCGCGACCGGTTTGGCGGCGTCCTCTTCTACGGCGAGAGCGCCCCTGGCCTCGCCGAAGGTGTTACCAGCGCCGCCATCTGCTCGCGCCGGTACAAGCCGGAAACCGGCTGCGTCGCGGCAGTCGACGTTCGCCGCGCCGGCGGGACGTACGAGATATCCGGCGGCGGCGCGCTGACCAACGGCCTCGTCAACTGGCTCGACGATCACACATCCAAACTCGCCGAGCCGCTCGGCGACCTGGAAGAGATCGAGATCATCGAAATCCGCAAGCCGGGCGAGACCGAATAGGTCAGTTCTTCTGCAGGTTTTCCGGCGCAGCCCGCTTGAAGGGCTCCAGCGCGCGGCACATCTCATCCAGGGCCACCAGCCTTGGGAATGCCGACAGGTCCGTCTCGAAGCGCCGCGCATTCGCCACCTGCGGAACCAGAACGATTTCCGCAAGGCCCGGCCTGTCCCCGAAGAGGAACGGCCCCGCCGCCAGCTCCGACGCCATGCACTCCAGCGCATCAAAGCCGCGCAGGATCCAGTCCTGGTACCAGTGCCTGATCTGCGCCTCATCGGCGCCGAAATCTTTGCGCAGTATCGCCAACGGGCTGAGATTGTTCAGCGGGTGAATGTCGCACGCGATAACATCGGCGAACGCGCGCGCCTGCAGTCTCTGCCAGGGATCCTTCGGCAACAGAGCCGGCCCCGGCATCGTCTCGTCAATCCATTCAATGATCGCCAGCGACTGGCCGGCAACCTGTCCGCCCACTTCAATCGCCGGAACGCGCATCTGCGGGTTCACCGCCCGGTACTGATCCGTAAGCTGTTCATCTGCGCCCGGCAGGATGTTGACCGGCACGGTCTCGAAGGCCGCACCCTTCAGGTTCAGCGCGATCCGCACCCGGTAGGCCGCAGAGGAGCGCCAGTAGTCGTAAAGCCGGATCACAGGAGCGCCTCCAGCTCGAGGATTTCCAGCAGCGCCTCGCGCGCGATCCGGCACTCATCCGCGAATTTCAGGTCCGCAAGGTCGGCCGGCGCGAGCCGGTCGCGGTAGGTCGACCGGACGCAGGCCTGCAGGTCGTCGATCAGGTCTTCATCCAGGATGACGCCCTGATGGCAGGACGCGAGTTCATCCCGGGTCATCACGACCCTCAGGCGAAGACAGGCCGGGCCGCCGCCATTGCGCATGGACTGGCGTACATCGACAAACTGCACCCGTCCGATCGGTCCGTTCGCGCGCACCAGCCGTTCGCAATACGCCCGCGTCGAGGGCGTGTCCTGCGTCTCGCCCGGTGCAATCAGCACAAGCCGGTCTTCGTCCGGGAACTGAAGGAGCTGCGAATTGAACAGGTAGGACGAAATCGCATCCGCAAGCGGCACTTCCGCCTCCGCCACCATGACCGGTTTCAGATCGAACCGTCCCTCGGCCGCACGCCGGAGCGCGGCGAGCGTTCCAGCTGTGTCTTCGAAGGCGTGCTCGTGGAAGAACAGCGTATCCAGCGCGCCGACGCAGACGACATCATTGTGGAAAGCGCCCGCTTCGATGGCGCGGCGCGACTGACGCGCGAAAACCGCGCGTGCACCCTCCAGTTCGTGCGCGCGCGCGATGGATTCGCACGCAAGGCGCGTCTGGCGCGCCGGAAACCCGGCGGCAGGATCGCCGGCCTCACGGCCATAGACGAACAGCTCCACCCCCGGCGCGCCATGTTCCGCGCTCAGACGAACATGATTGGCCGCGCCCTCATCGGCAAAATCGGCATGCGCCGGCAGGGCGCCGTGGACAGCGAACCGGTCTTCCCCCGGAAAGATCGAGACCAGCGTCGCCGTAGTGTCCGGATGCTCAAGGCTGCGATGCAGCATGGTCGACAGGTTTGCCGGCGTAAAATGGAGCCGTCCATCGCCCGTGTCCGCCGACGGCGACACCGTCGCGGCGTTCGCGGTCCACATGCTGCTGGCGGAATAGGCCGCCTTCAGAAGGCGCGGAGAGGTGCGCGCGGCGGCTTCGATGATCTGCGCGTCGGTTCCGGAAAACCCGGCGGCCGCGAGCAGGTCAAAACTCGGCCGCGCCAGCGGCGGCAGTACACCCTGCAAGAGCCCCGCGCGCACCAGCGTGCGCATCTTCTCAAGGCCCTGCACGGCTGCCTCACGCGGGTTCGACACATCGCCCGCATTGCGCGCGCTGGCGAGGTTTCCGTCCGACAGGCCGCCATAATTGTGGCTGGGCCCGATCAGGCCATCAAAATTCACTTCAACGGCATTACTCATGCGCACGCCTCAACGATCCAGGTCGCCGCTTTGAGTCGGGTGCGCCCTTCGGCGTCCGCGAGCCCCTGCACGCGCGCCACCAGCGCATCCCTTATCTTTAGCGGATCAAGCCCCTGCTCCGAGATCGTGCGCGATAGCGGGCCGATTTCGAGCATGAACCCGGCCGTCTCGGGCGCAGCCGTGCCCGGCAACTCGATCAGCCCGTCCCACGGCGATATCCGGATGCTCCTCCAGCCTGCCTCCGTCAGTACACGGTCTATATGCTCGCGCTGGCCGAAAGCGAACGGACCCGGCGCGCCGGGCTCGGGCGGCTTCGGTGCCTCGCGCAGGAACGGCATGGCCGCAATGATGGGCGCCAGCGCCCATTCATTCTCGGCAAGCGGACGCCAGCAGGCGAAGGCCAGACGCCCGCCCGGCGCAGCGCCTTTGCGGATATTGGCAAAGGCCCGGACGGGATCGGCAAAGAACATGACACCAAAGCGCGAGACGATCAGGTCTGCAGCCGTTTCCGGAGTCCAGTCCGCCGCGTCTGCCACGACAAACCGTGTGCCGGGCGCACTGACAGCAGCCCGCCGGCGCGCCACCTCGATCAGGGGTTGCGAGACATCCACGCCGGTCGCAATGGCCCCTCTTCCAGCGACCTCCAGCGACAGGGCGCCGCCGCCGCAGCCGATGTCGGTCACAACTTCTCCGGCCCTGGGCTTTCCGGCGCCGATCACGGCATCGAGAAACGGCCGGAGCATCTTATCCAGCCTGTCGGCGTCGCGCACCCATTTCTGGCCTGCCGGGCCGTTCCAGTAGTCGATCTGTGCCGAGTTATCCATCATGTGCCTTTCAGGCCGGAAATCCGGGCGCCGTCATCCGCTCCGCCCTGGGGGCGAGCTGGCTGGCTTGCGGCCAGGCGCAATAGTCCGCCGCATAATATGCTCCCGGGCGAAAATTGCCCGACAGGCCAGGCCCGCCAAACGGCATGGAGCCACTCGCACCCGCCGTCAGGCGATTGCGGTTCAGAACGCCCGCCCGCATCTCCCGGCAGGCGCGCTCCCACAACGCATCCTCATCGCAGACAAGTCCGCCAGACAGGCCGTATCTGGTCGCATTTGCGCGCGCGATCGCTTCATCAAACGTCTTTACCCGGACGACCTGTATCAGCGGGCCGAACAATTCCTCGTCCGGAAGCCCCGATGCGCCGGTGATGTCGACGATTCCCGGCGATACGAACCCGCCGCCCCGCTCCATGCCGGTGAGCGCCAGCACGGGCGCCGCGCCATGTGCGACCAGCATGTCCTGGAACGCGATCGCCTTCTCGCGCGCCTTCTCCGAGACCAGCGGTCCCATGAAAATCCCGGGCTCGTTCCAGGCCCCGACCCTGAGCTTCCTCGCCCGCTCGACGATCGCCTCGATCACGCTGTCGCCGAAGCGTCCTTCCGGCAGGATGACCCGCCGCGCGCAGGAGCAGCGCTGCCCTGTCGTCAGGAAAGCCGATTGCGCCGCGATATCTGCGGCCGCCTCGACATCTGCCGGATCCCAGATGATCAGCGGATTGTTGCCCCCCATCTCAAGCGCGAGGATGACATCCGGCCGTCCGGCAAAGTGGCGGTGGAAGAACACGCCGGTCGCCGCAGAGCCGGTAAACAGCAGCCCGTCGATATCCTGATCTATCAGCGCGGCGCCGGTCTCGCGCCCGCCCTGAACAATGTTGAGACAGCCCGGCGGCAGGCCGGCTGCTGCAAAACATTCCGCCATAAACGCTGCCACGCCCGGCGCCAGTTCGGACGGCTTGAACACGCAGGTATTGCCCGCCAGCAGCGCCGGTACGATATGGCCGTTCGGCAGGTGGCCGGGAAAATTGAACGGTCCGAATACGGCCATCACGCCGTGCGGGCGATGCGTCAGCCGGGACGAGCCGAAGGCGGCCGCTTCGGTCTTCTCCCCCGCCCGCTCCTGCCGGGCGGCGATGGAGACACCAATCTTGGCCTTCATCGTGGCCGCCTCGCCGCGCGAGTCCCACAGCGCCTTGCCCATATCGCGGCTGATCACTTCGGCGATGGTTTCCGCGCGCTTGCCGATTTCGTCCGCATATCGCTCGAGAATACGGGTGCGCTCAGCCTGCGGCCGGTGCGACCAGTCCCGGAATGCGCGCCGCGCGGACGCTGCGGCTTCGGCGACTTCTGCGCCGTCCGCTGCCGCGCCCTGCCACGTCACCTCGCCCGTTGCCGGGCACGTCTTGGAAAACCTGGCGCCGCGCCCGCTGCGCCAGTGTCCGTCAATGTAGACGCCGTCCAACATCAATTGCTCCGTACCCAGACCCTCGCCGGCGCGCCAGGCTTCAGTTTCAGCGCGTCCAGAACATCCGCCGGCGCCACCAGCCCCGCTTCGCCACGCTTCACGAACCTGCCCAACGTGACCCGGAAATCCGGCAGCCGGTTGCTCGACAACAGCCCTTGCCGCGCGTCCGCTTCCCCGGCCGTATCGCCCGCCTCTACCGTCACGACCCGGCTTTCCTGGATCGTGCGGATATGCCGGCGCTGCGCCGCCACCAGCGGGCCGCCATCAAAGATATCCACCGTCCGGTCGAACTCGAAGCCTTCCCACTGCAGCAGCTTGTAGGCGCCCACGCCGTCCGAGTGGCACCGGCCAATCACTTCGCGCGCTTCCGGCGGCAAGAGGTCCACGTAGATCGGATATCGCGGCATCAGGTCGACGATGAACTGGTTGTCCGTCGTCGCCGACAGCTTGTCCGCGTCCGCAAAATCCATCCGGAAAAAATGCCGCCCGAGGCATTCCCAGAAGGGCGACGTCCCCTGGTCATCGACGACGCCGCGCAGCTCTGCCAGCACCTTGTCGCTGAACCGTTCCGGCGCGGCCGCCATCAGCAGGTAGCGCGACTGCGCGGCCAGCCTTCCCGCCCCGCCGCCGCGGTGGTCCGGCTTCAGGAACAGTGTGCCAACCTCCGTGAAGCCGACATACTCGTTCGTCAGCACCAGCGCGTCCATGTCGAACCGCAGGTTGCCGGCAGCATGGCTCGCCTGCGCCAGCGTGATGATGCGGTAGTTGAAAAATGGCTGGTCGATCCCCGTCCCCGCCTTCACCGCCGAACACCCGACAACCTGGCCGGTCTCCACGTGCTCCATCATCATCAGGTATTTGCCGAACTGCAGGTTGCGCTGGCGTCCATTGAAAGCGCGCTCGGATTTCTCCAGCCGCTCCCGCAGGATCGGCTCATCCACCGGCAGGCTGGTAAAGCCGGCGCCGGACAATTGGGCCAGCTGGGTCAGCGCGTCCAGATCATCCAGCCGCGAGGGACGCATCACATAGGTCGTCGCCATGGTCAGCGCCCCATCAGGTCCCTGATGCGCCGCCCGTCAAGGCGCCCATCCGCGAGCCGGTTCAGGATCAGCGCGGAGAGCAGGGCGCGCTCCGGAAAGCTCTCTGTAATGACGAATTCATCGTTCGAATGAATCCGCCCGCCCCGCACGCCCAGCGTGTCGACGTTTGGCACGCCGGCGGCAAAGATATTGTTGCCCTCGCACACGCCGCCGGTGTCGACAAACTCGATGTCGAGCCCGATGGCGCGGCCCGTCGCGTGCACCGCGTCGAACAGGGCCTGCTGCGCGCTGTTGCGCGGCTTGGGCGGGCGATAGAATCCGCCGTGCAGATGGCCGTGTATACCATCGCGCGACGTCGCCTTATCAAACAGGCGCTGAACCTGCTGCGTCGCCCATTCCGCCGCCTGATGATCCGGCGCGCGCGCGCCGAACCGTACAATCGCCAGATCCGGCACGATGTTGACCGGGGCGCCGCCATCGATCGAGCCGACATTGAACGTCACGCCGCCGAACTGGTTGTTCAAGCCTTCAAGGCCGACGACGAGCTCCGCCGCCGCTTCGATGGCGCTGCGGCCTTCCTCCTTGGCGCGGCCCGCATGGGCCGCGCGCCCGTGCAGCACGATGTCGAACACCGCAGAGCCCTTGCGCCCGCCCGCCATTGCACCGGTCTCCATCGCCGGCTCATAGGTCATGCCGATCAGTGCGCCGGACGAGGCCGCGCGGCGAAGTGCTTCGCCGCTGGAGAAATTACCGATCTCTTCATCCGGGGTCAGAACAATACGGTAGCCGAGCCTATCCTTCAGGCGTCCCGCTTCGAACGCTTTCAGCGCCTCGAGCATGACGCAGATGCCGCCCTTCATGTCGGCCATGCCGGGCCCGTTGATCGTGCCGTCTCCCCGGTCCGTCACAGTCTCAAAAACGCCCGGCGAAAACACCGTGTCGTAATGGCCGGACATGACAACCTGCACCGGCGCCTGCGGGCGCGAGGTGATTTCGACGATCGGCCCGGAATGGGTTTGCGTCACTTTGCCATCGGCGCCGACGGCTTCGAATCCTGGCCCCTCCACCAGCTGGGTGTCCGCCTCAAGGGCCGCAAACGCGTCGGCCAGCTTCGGCGCGAACCGCTTGAGCCCGTCCGTGTTCAGGCTGCCGGTATTGTGCGCCGACCAGGTGCGCGTGCGCTCCAGCATTCCCGCCGCACCGGCATACAGGCGCTCGCGCGCGGCTTCATCATCGGCGGAAAGCGTCGAAAGGTCTGTCATGCGCCCCTTGGTTTCACAGCTGGAACGGGGCGGCAAGCCTTGGCCGCCAGGCCCCAAAACAAAAACGGCCCGGCAAACTGCCGGGCCGTCTGATTTGAAGGTCTTCCAGTGGTTACTGGACGACGATCGTGACTTCCGAACGACGGTTCAGCGGCTCGCGCACGCCGTCATTGGTTGCCTTGGCAAGGGCGGTTTCACCTTTACCAGACTGATCGATCGTGGCCGTGATGCCGGCAGCGGACAGGGCTGCTGCAACGACGTCTGCGCGGCGAACCGACAGGGCAGCGTTGTACGCGGCGGCGCCCGAGGTGTCGGTGTGACCAACGATCGTGACAGAACCTGCAGCGCAACCGGTGCCGGCTGCAATGTTCGCAACGGCCTGGTCGATAACCGCAGCAGCCTGGCTCGTCAGGTCTGAGCGATCCCATTCGAAGTACACGACGAACTGCTGGTTGAGGGCTGAGCAAGGCTGAGCGACCGGCTCAATCACTTCCACCGGCGGAGGAGGTGGTGGTGGCGGCGGCGGTGGGGGTGGGGGTGGGGGTGGTGGCGGCGGTGGCGGCGGTGGCGGCGGTGGCGGTGGTGGCGGAGCAGCGAATTCGAAGCGCAGACCGATGGTCGCCG
>ERZ888423.1576-NODE-1576-length-19308-cov-36.450683_pt1 | contig 19308 bp, 24 predicted proteins | sample MGYA00520523_ERZ888423 | MGnify/ENA primary metagenome ERZ888423 (study PRJEB32303, sample SAMEA104408611) | aquatic metagenome | biome: Brackish water; feature: Pelagic; material: water | place: Baltic Sea | collected 2014-06-08T10:24:00 | depth 30,27 m ...
TCGTAGGCGTTGGTGGCGCCTCCCGGGCCTCTACAGGCCTTGCTGACGGCGTTTGGAATTCCTATGCTCCCACCAGGCGCTCCCGCGGTCGGCCGTGATCTCGTCGTCGCCACGTCTGTCATTCGACAATCCGGAGTAGTCTCGATGAACAAGTCCATTGCCGCATCACTCGCCGTGCTGTTGCTGAGTCCCGCGTTGCTGCTCGCGCAGGCACCGCCTCCACCACCGAGCGGCCAGCTCGCGATCACGCCGCTGAAGGGCCAGAACGAGGAACAGACGCGGAAGGACATCGGCAGCTGCCAGGCCGATGCGCAGGCGCATGCCGGGGCCAACCCGGCCGATGCCGTGCGCAGCGGCCAGGCGCCGGCGGCGCAGACCGCGACGACGACCAAGGGTGGTGCGGGCAAGGGTGCGCTCGGTGGCGCCGCGGCGGGCGCCGTGATCGGCGAGATCGCCGACAATGACGCTGGCAAGGGCGCGGCGATCGGCGCCGGCGTCGGTGCGATCACCGGCGGCGTGCGACGCAACAAGGCCGAGAAGGAAGCCGAGGCGCAGCGCCAGGCGGCCGAGAAGGAAAAGGCCGCTCGTCAGCAGGTAGCCGCGCAGCAGGTCGAGCAGTACAACCTGGCGTTCAGGAACTGCCTCGAATCGCGAGGCTACTCGGCGAAGTAGCGGCGGGCGGCCGCCGGGCGGATGCGGCGGCACGACCACTCGAAACCGAGCGATATGCTTCCGGAATTGCAGGGACGCCTGCCCATCCGGGTCGAATTGCGCGCGCTGGAGCGTGCCGAATTTGCCGCAGCAATACAAAGCCCTGATGGCAACGGAAGAAGTGTCGCTGGATTTCACTGACGACGCCATCGACGCGATAGCGCGGATTGCTGTCGACGTGAACGCGACCGTCGAAGATATAGTCGCGCGTCGGCTGCAGACAGTAATGGAAAAGCAACTTTCTGGAAATTTGAAGGAGAAAGAGCATGGTCTATGAAGGCGGATGCCATTGCGGCGCTTCACGCTATAAGGCTAGTGGCACGCCGCAGCATGTTTCCGTCTGCCATTGCGACGACTGCAGAAGATGTGCAGGTGCGCCTTTTGTCAGCTGGGCAGCTTTCTCATCCTCTGATTTTGAATTTAGTGGCGACATAAAGACTTATATGTCGTCAACCCACGCCGCCCGCTATTTTTGCGCGCGGTGCGGGACTGGTCTTTACTATGTGAACGAAGAGGCGTTGCCGGGGTTGGTCGACATCCAGACCTGCACATTGGACAATCCCGAAGCTCTGACGCCGCGCTTACAAGTGCAAGCGGCAGAGCAATTGGGTTGGACTTTAGAAATGGCAAACCTGCCGAAGTTCGACCGTTTCCCGGAGTAGTCGCTGTAAAGTCGACCTCCGCGCGTGTCGCCGTCGTACTCGTCGAGCGGAGTGCCCGGGGGCTGGTATGATGGAAGAATTGGCCACGCCGAGACATCTGAGCGCTGCGCGTGGCTATGGAGGTCGTTAGTGACGATTGCAGCAGGGTCTAAGGTCATCACATTCATCCACACGCGCGATCGAGAGCGGTCGAAGGCGTTCTATCGGGATGTTCTTGGCTTCAGCGTGACGGCCGAGGATCCCTTCGGGACCGCCATCGACCTGAACGGCATCAGGCTGCGCATCACGCCCATCGAGGATCACACGCCGCACCCCCACACGGTGCTCGGTTGGCAGGTGCCCGACATCGACGCCGCGATCGATGCGCTCGCGGCGAAGGGCGTGAAGATGATCATCTACCCGGGCTTCGGGCAGGACGAGAAGGGCATCTGGACCTCGCCCGATGGCAAGGCGAAGTTGTCTTTCTTCCACGACCCTGATGGCAATGGATTGAGCCTGACCCAATCCTGATCCGAAGCCACGCCGCTGGCTCGAAGATGCATTGGGTTGGGGTAGGGGAAGGGACGTTTTCGCTGCGGACGAGCCTTGCCGCGATAAGGAGAGAAAAATGATCGGAATGGAAATCCTGAAGCCGGTCGCGGTGCTCGCGGCGTGGACCATGGTGATGTTTCTTTGGATGTACTTCACCCGCATCCCGGCGATGAAGAAGGCCAGGATCGATGTCGGCAACCTGACCGGCGGGACCGGCAGAGCGCTGGATGACCTGCTGCCCGGCAAGGTCCAGTGGATCGCGCACAACTACAACCACCTCCACGAGGCGCCGACCGTGTTCTATGCGGTGGCGCTGTCGCTGGCGATGATCGGTCAGGGCGACGGACTGAACGCCATGCTCGGCTGGGCCTATGTCGGCCTGCGCATCGTCCACTCGTTGGTGCAGGCGCTGTGGAACCGCATCCCGGTACGGTTCCTGCTGTTCGTGCTGTCCAGCATCGCGCTGATCGCGCTGGTGGTGCACCTCGTGCTCGCGGTGTTCGGGCGCTGAGGGAAGTCATAGGGAATGCCAAACCCCGATGGCGACCTCGCTCAGATGCGTTGCTCATGGCGCAATGCACCGACGGCGGCAATCGCGTGCCACCCGAAGATGTCGGCAAGGCGCCAAATCTGCATGAAGACACCGGATTGAGCGGTGGTTCCCCGAAGGCTGTCGCCGTAACTTATGGAGCCTTTTAAGAGGCGCTGACAAGCGGGGCGATGGTGATGTATATTGAACATAGTGAAATAAACATCCGGGGATTCGACATGGCTCTGCAGATCGCTAACCCTAGCGTCGTCAGTAAGGTCGAGCGACTGGCGCGACGCACCGGTCTCAGCAAGACGGCGGCCGTCGAGCAGGCGGTCGACCGGATGCTGAAAGAACTCGCCGCGCCCGGCGAAGGGTCCGCCCGGATGGCGGCGCTGCTGGCGCAGCTCGACCGCATCCCCGACCGGCCCGATGCCACCGACCCCTTGCCCTGGGACGAGCACGGGCTGCCGGCGTGATCGTCGCCGACACCTCTGCGATCCTCGCGATCGTCTTCGCCGAGCCGGAGCGCGACGCCTTCGTCGCAGCGATCGAGCGTGCGGAGCGCAGCTTGGTCAGCAGCGTCACGGTGGTCGAGACGCGCATGGTGGTGCACGCCCGGCGCGGTCAACGCGCGGTGGTGCTGGTCGATGACCTCTTGCGGCTGCCGTGCTTCGAGATCGTCCCGCCCGGCGCTGCCGAGATGGAGGCGGCCTATGCCGCGTTCGTCGCCTTCGGCAAGGGCAACGGGCATCCGGCGTCGCTCAATTTCGGCGACCTGTTCGGCTACGCGCTCGCCAAGGTGCGGGGGCTGCCGCTGCTCTTCAAGGGCTCGGACTTCGCGGAGACGGACATCGCGAGGGCGGTGGGTGACCCCTGACGATGGACGGGGACGAGACGGGGCAACACGCATGATCAAGCGGCGCTCGACAAGCCAATAGCACCCGAGGCGCAGCGCGATGGCTAGGCCGGCGGCGGCGGCGCGCAGTGATCGCGGGCGTGTCCGCGCTCGCCGCCGTACTCGTCGACGACGCGGTAGAGGATCCGGTGCTTGCTCGCCGGTCGGGCAGGTACTCGCCGCCCATGAACGAGGGGTGCAGGCGCCCGAGCGTGCGGCGGTCGGCGTCGCTCCGGGTGGGGGAGAGACTCGGCATCGAAGGTGGCGCGGATCGCGCTGCGGCGCCGTTCGCCCCAGTTCCCGGGCCTCTACAGGCCTTGCTGACGGCGTTTGAAATTCCTATTCTCTTTTCTCAGTTCGATAACCTTGAAGGGGGGTAGGATGAGGAACTGGCTATTGATTCTGGTGGCGCTATCGCTGCCGGCTCAGGCATCGGCACAGAAGCCCATGTTGATCTGGTCGCACGATGCGGAGGCCTGCCGCAGCTTCCCCTATCGGGCTGCTTACACGCTCGAGGCCGTTCCGGGCGCTGATTCTCGCCAGCGGCGTGCCGCAGTGACGGCCGACGCAAAAGCGGCTGGCGTCGGCCATGTCTGGATCGACGATGTCCCCATGAATAGCTGTGTCGCTGTCGGCTACATGGACCGGCGGCTTGGTTCATGCGCTTTCCGCACTTACACGTGGGAAATAGGGGCTGACGAAACCACCGTGGTCGCCAAGATCGAACGCAAGATTAGATCGACGTCGGGGGTCGCGGGATCTGGGCTTGCGGAGGTGCGGTGTGGTGGCGTGCTGATGCCGCCCAAGAGCCGCGATGCGTCGTTTGGTGTGAGGGGCTAGGACGTCGGCGTGGGTCTGTCGAGGGCCGACATAGCAAGGCGCGGGGCGTGTCTGCTGCAACGTCGCCGACGCTTTTGGAGATCCCGCTGATCAGCAGCCCCGTTATCCACGAACAAGGATGATCCATGACGATTTCTCCAAGCCGAAGCCTGTTGCGTCCAGCATTCATTTCTCTCTTTGTGGCGCTGGCGCCATGTTCCGTCGCCATCGCAAGTCCGCCCGATCCCTTGGAGGCGTATCAGCCGGAAACGTCGATCCGGATCGAAGGCGCCACGCCGTGGGGCGCGGCGTTGGTCTCCGGGGGGCGCGAGTTGCTCGTCGCCGAGCCAAAGGCGGGGCAGACGAGTTTCAGCATCCGCGACGCGGTGACGGGCAAGGAACTCCGGCGGCTGAATGCACGCGAGGCCGGCTGGTACCCGATCTGGAACCTCTCCGGGGACAGATCCCGTCTTGTCCTCGGCACCATCGAAGCCGGCCAGCGCTACATCGTGGTCGTCGACGTCGCCACCGACCGGGAAGTGCGGCGGCTTCCGGTTCCCGAGAACAGGGGGATTGGGGGCGTCGCCTTGTCGAAGGATGGGCGTCGCGTCGCAGCCATCGGCGAGAACTTTCTGGTCCGAGTGCACGTTTGGGACGTCGAGAGCGGGAATGTCTTGCAGGAGATCAAGGTCGCCGCCGCGAGCGCCGTTGCGCTCAGCCCCGACGGGACGCAGGTTCTCACCACGGTCTCCCTGATGACGGGGCTGTTTGGGGGCGGCGTCGACGCGATCGCCGAGGTGTGGGACGTGGCCAGCGGCCGCCGCGTTTCCCAGGTCAAGGTGAAGGATGCCGGTTTCAACGCGGGCATCTTCAGCCCGGACGGCACACAGTTCCTCACCGCGAATCGCGGCGGCCCGGACTCGTCCGGTCGGCCGGCGTCGACGGCCACGCTATGGGACGTGACGACCGGGCGGCAGGTGAGGGCCATCGGTCCGGGAGAAGGTGCGGCCACGAGCCTGTCCTTCAGTGCCGACGGCGCGCGGATCGCGACGGCCTCCGTGGATGGAAGCGTCCGCATATGGGATGCCGGCAGCGGACGTCTGATCGGCGCGCTTCCGGCGCAGGGCGCGGCAGCAGGGGCGATCCGGCTGGAAGTGGCGCCTGGCTCCTTCATTGCGTTGCCCGAATCGGTCACGTCCCGAGTCGCGGCCGGGGTCGGGTTCGCCCCGGAGGGAACGTCTCTTGTTACGGCTGTCCCCGATGGCACCGTGAAGGTCTGGGTCGATGCCGCGGAGAAACAGGCAAGCGATCAGGCGGCGTTGAGTGCGAACCTTGCGGCGGCCCAGCGCGGCGATGTCGAAGCGATGCACAGCTTGGCCTTCGCCTACCGCGAGGGCCGGGGGACGGCGCGCAACGACACCCTGGCAACGCAGTGGCTCACCAAAGCTGCGGACGGTGGCCATGGATTGGCCAATCTCGAATTGGCGTCTGCAATGCTGTCGGGCGACGGCGGCCGGCAGGACTGCGCGGCCGGTGGCGAACGTCTTCGTAAAGCGGTGGCTTCAGGTTCGACGGAAGCCGCGGCGCGGCTTGATGCCGTGCTGTCGCCCCTGGGCGGCCGCGGCGGCGCGGCGGCGCTCACGCCCCAGATCCAGGCGGACCTGCTGGAGGCGCAGATCATCGAAGTGCTGACCCGGCAGGACTATCCGGCCTTCCTCGCGAATCTGTGCGCCTTGGAGGTCTTGGGCCACGCGGATCGACTGCCGGTCGAGGCGAGGCGCGAGTTGATCTACCACCGCGCTGCGGGTCTTCGCGCGGCGGGCAAGCCGCGCGCCGCGTTGGCGGCATTGAACCAGTACCTCAACGAGGCCGGGAGCACGGGCGCCAGCTACACGCAGGCGATCCAGATGCTGCGGCCGCTGCAGCAGGAGGCGAAGTGATGAACGTGTTCGACGTGATGCAGCGCCGGTGCTTGGCCATGGACGGTCGTCCCGACGGCGCGGGGTTCGACCGGCATCGACGCTCCATGGATAAGCCGGGCGTCTTGTCGCGCCTCGCCCTGTTGCTCCTTGTCGCCACCGGCGTGTCGACGGAAGCGATGGGGCGCTCGGAGCCGTCTCGCGAGCCACCCGAGACCCGCACCTTCGATCTCGCGGATCACAGCGCGGGGCAGATCTCGCAACCCGTGCCGATGCAGGGGCTGTGGGTCCGCGTCGAGATCCGCGAGGTGGGCATGGACATCGCGGGGCGCGGTCGCTCGAAGATCTGTGGGGTCTTCGAGAATCACACGGTTTTGGAGTGGCGTGGCGGATACCGCGTCACGGACGGGGGTGACACCACCGCGCATGCATCGATGCGGGTACCCGCCGAGGGCGTTGTAGCCCACTGCGAAACCCTCAATCCGCAGTTGCGATACACCGTGGTCGTTCGTCGCGACGGGAGTTCAACGGGATCGGCCGGGCCGGATGCGTCGCCACGTCCGTCGCGGTTGGCGGGATTCCTTGCGTCGGGTGGCTCGACAACGCCTGCTCCGAGCGAGGCAGCCCGTCCTGCGTCGGCCGGTGAAGCCCCCGAAAGCCCGCCGGCGGGCGCGTCCAATTCGCGCCTTGCCGGGTTCCTCCAGGAGGCTCCGAGGCCGCAGGGCCAGGACCGGCATGTGCCCTCGGGCGGTTTCTCCACGCTCGTGGATGGGCAACTGCAGAGGGCCCAGGCGAGTTACCAGGAAGAGCAGCGCATCCTTCGGGAACGGGAAGAAGCGCGGCGTCGGGCCGAGGCGGCACGCCTTGCGCGGGAGGAGGCCGCGCGGCGCGCGGAGCAGGAACGCATCGCGCAGATTGAGCGGCAAAGGGCCGAGCAGCAGAAAAGCCAAAGCAGCGGATTCTTCGGCGCGGTGCTTGGCATCGTCGCCGGCGCGGCGATCGGCGTGGAGATGGGCCTTGATGCCAACCAGGCGCTCGAAATGGCCAGCACCTTCGGCGACATCGGTAAGGCGGTGGAAACCGGCGATGCCTCCGATGCCATGGCGGCCCAAGCCTCGGCCAACAGCTTCGGGGCACGGCTCGATGCCGCTTCTCCGTCGGCGGCCTATGGCGCGGGATCCGGAGGTACGGGTGCTGTTGGGCAGAATAGCGGGGTCGCAGGCAGCGACGGGCCGGTCCAGAGGTACAGCCACACCTTCAGTTGCGGCCCCGGTGAGCAGAAAACCATCGAAATTCCTTACACCAATGCCAGGCAACTCGAGATCCGCAAGCGGATGGCCGAAGCAGGCGCGTGTAACGACATGGACGCTTTCAATTCGATGCAAAACCAGTGCATCGCCGAAACCGGCAAGCAGGCTTGCTGACAAGGTCGACGTGTCAGCGGCCCCAGCGATAGGCTCGGAGTCGCACCGAGTGACGCCAGACGTTCGTCTGTTCGAGAGCGTGACCAACGCCGGCGACGAGGCACGGGTGATACAGGCAGTCGCACTGCTCCAGGAGCAGCCCGGTATCGGTCGGCCGGACAGGGTGCCCGGCACGCGCGAGCTGCTCGAGCGCGCGGCGGAGGTCTCCACCCTGGCTTAAGGTCGCTTCTTCGGCGAGGCCTCGGCGATGAGTTCATCCCAGTCATCAGGTGGGTGACCGCTCTCCAGCATCCGGCGGAAGATGCGGTAAGCATCATCGCGGCTGTGGTACGCGCGTTTGGTATCTTCGTCGTTCACCCACGCGTAGACGATGACCTTGCTCGACGCGTGATAGCGGAAGAACAGACGATATTGTTGGAAGAACTTCGCACGGAACCAGTGACGGTATCCGTCGCCGAGCGCACCGCCTTGGCGGTACTCCGGTCGAGCCGGATCCTGCGGGATGACATCGAAGGCCAGCTTGCTGATCGCAGCGAGGCGCTTGCTGGCGTTTTTTTTGGTGTAGCCCGCGGGGTCCTTGCGTCGCAGCGCCTCGACCTCAGCCGCGAGCGCCTCCAACTGCGCGAGGAAGAGTGGATGGGCGAAGATCGTCCAGCCGTGGACGACCAGGGGCGCTGGCGTGCCGGCGGTCATTCATCGTCGGCCGAGAGGGCGGCGTCGAGATCGACCTCGACCTCGGCGGCGAGCGACCGGAGCCGTCGGGCGAGACCCGCGTCGATCGTCTGCAGCCGCTGCGGGTTGCGTGCGAGGTCGGCGGCGAGGAAGCCGAGGAACTGGCCGAGCACGGGGTCATCGCCGTCAGCGGGTGCGGCCCGGGTCAGCACCACCTCACCGCCGGGGCGGATGGTGTAGTGGATCTTGTCGCGTTTACCGAGCTTGAGCGCGCGGCGCACCGTCTCGGGCACCGTGGTCTGGTATCGGTCGGTCAGCGTGGACTCGGCTTCGAGTTTGGCGGCCATGGCGGGCATTTGTGCGTGGCGGTAGGGTTGAACGGGATAGTAATGCATTTGCATTGTCTCGTAAATACGCGTGGGTCAGGGTCGTCACGCGTCGCCACAAGCGTCATCGCTGACAAGCACGGTGATGGTTATGTCGTCATCGCTGACAAGCACGGTGATGGTTATGTATATTGAACGTAGTGAAATAAACATCCGGGGATTCGACATGGCTCTGCAGATCGCTAACCCTAGCGTCGTCAGTAAGGTCGAGCGACTGGCGCGACGCACCGGTCTCAGCAAGACGGCGGCCGTCGAGCAGGCGGTCGACCGGATGCTGAAAGAACTCGCCGCGCCCGGCGAAGGGTCCGCCCGGATGGCGGCGCTGCTGGCGCAGCTCGACCGCATCCCCGACCGGCCCGATGCCACCGACCCCTTGCCCTGGGACGAGCACGGGCTGCCGGCGTGATCGTCGCCGACACCTCTGCGATCCTCGCGATCGTCTTCGCCGAGCCGGAGCGCGACGCCTTCGTCGCAGCGATCGAGCGTGCGGAGCGCAGCTTGGTCAGCAGCGTCACGGTGGTCGAGACGCGCATGGTGGTGCACGCCCGGCGCGGTCAACGCGCGGTGGTGCTGGTCGATGACCTCTTGCGGCTGCCGTGCTTCGAGATCGTCCCGCCCGGCGCTGCCGAGATGGAGGCGGCCTATGCCGCGTTCGTCGCCTTCGGCAAGGGCAACGGGCATCCGGCGTCGCTCAATTTCGGCGACCTGTTCGGCTACGCGCTCGCCAAGGTGCGGGGGCTGCCGCTGCTCTTCAAGGGCTCGGACTTCGCGGAGACGGACATCGCGAGGGCGGTGGGTGACCCCTGACGATGGACGGGGACGAGACGGGGCAACACGCATGATCAAGCGGCGCTCGACAAGCCAATAGCACCCTAGGCGCAGCGCGATGGCTAGGCCGGCGGCGGCGCACTGTGTAGGCCGGCGGCGGCGGCGCGCTGTGAACGCGTTAGTACCTCGTCAGTACCTGGTACATACGGCGCGACAGCTACGCGGCCAGGGGCTCGCCTGCAGGTCCTCGGGCAGGCGAGTCCGCAAATCCGGCATATCTGCACGAACGCAACGGATTGACCGATACCCGCACCGGTCCGGGCGCCCCCCATCACTCGTCTTCATCCTCCGGCTGTTCCTCTTCCGGATACCACCCATCGATCCTCGCCCGTATCGCCGCCTCGAACTGCGGATAGAACTCCGATGACGGCCGCGTGAAGTCCTGCGCCCCCTCCCGGTCGAGTTCGTTCATCTCGAGCACTTCCTTCAGCGGCCACGCGCCCAGAAAGAACTCGATAAGCTCACCGAGCGACAGCGGCCGCTTCGAGCTGCGGGTGCGCTTCTCGGTCAGCGTGTCGCCGTCGTACTCGTCGACGACGCGGTAGAGGATGCGGTCCTTGCCCGCCTTGGCGTAGACGCTCGTCACATCGCCCGTGGTCGAGTCGATGTTGATACGCGCGATCTCCACCTCGGTCTCCCGCCGGTCCGGGAGGTACTCGCCGCCCATGAACGAGGGGTGCAGACGCCCGAGCGCGCGCCGGTCGGCTTCGCTGAGCGTCGGGGTGGCGTAGAGCTCGTCGAGCGGCGTCACCCGGTCGGCATCGAAGGCGGCGCGGATCGCCTTGCGGCGCCGCTCGCCCTTGATGGCACCGATGAGGTGGGTGTCGTGGGTGATCGGCCAGAAGTAGCTCTGCGGCCGGTAGCCGAGGTCGATGCCGGGCTTGTCGACGGACATGGTCTGTCTCCTCTTTAGCGGAATGGGCGGAGCGCCCGGGGCCGCAATTCGGTGAAATCCCCCGGCCCGTGGGAGGGCCAAGCCGTATCTGAACACCCCGCGGGCTCAAAAAGTGAGACGGGGAGGGGGCTCCCACCGGGATGGAGGGGGTTTTTCTCGATTTTCCCTTGGTTTCGTGCGTTGTCCCGGCGGTCGGACGTCTGGAAAATGTAGCCCATCATGGAACGCCGTCAAAAGCCGGGGTTACGCATGTTTTCACTACGATACAGAAATCTGTATCATCGGCTCGTGAAGACCACCCTCGACCTCAACGACCAGCTCCTCATCGAGGCCAAAGCACTCGCGGCGCGCCAGCGTACGAGCCTCACGCGCCTCATCGAGGAAGGTTTGCAGCTGCGCTTGCGCGTGGAGACCGCCGCCACGCCGCGATCGCGGGTCCGGCTGCCGGTGTTCAAGGGTCGCGGCGGTCTGGTCGCGGGTGTCGACCCGCTCAGCAACCGCTCGCTTCTCGAGGCCGCGGACGATGACGCCTGATGTGAACGTCCTGGTCGCCGCGTCGCGCCTCGACCATCCGCATCACGCCGTCGCAAGCCGGTGGCTCGAAGAGGCGTTGGGCGCTGCAGCGGCCGGAGGCGTGTTCACGCTGATGCCGATGGTGCTGGTCAGTGTCCTGCGGCTCGTCACCAGTCCTAAGGTGTTCCGACAGGCGACGCCCATCGAGGACGCCGTCGCCTTCGTCGATGCGCTCGTCGCGTCGCCCGGTGTGCATCTCGCCGCCGTCGGCCCCGAGTGGCCGACGCTGCGCGCCGTGTGCCTCGACCGGCGGCTCACTGCCAACGATCTCCCCGACGCATGGTTGTCGGCCGCGGTCTCGCAGGCCGGCGAGCACCTCGTGAGCTTCGACCGCGACTTCCGCCGGCTGCTGCCGCGCGGGCAGTTCACGCTGCTCGCGCCGGGGTGAGGCGCCGCGGCGCTCGCGGGCCGTGTACGAGGCGGAGGCGAGTGGACGGCGAATCTGCCTCTTCCCGCCAGATTTGGCGCATCCGGCATCCAGAGGGCGCGGGCTAGCATCGGTACCTGGCCGGTCTCCTCAGGGTGGGTGCCATGGATCATCCGCAGAACACTGGCGGAGTCTTTTTCTGTAACTATATTTCAGTTACTATCAACTTCGGTCGGCGATGATCCGTGTCCAAGCACCAGAAAGCCTTGGCGCGGTTGTCCACGAGCCGCACCCCCGCCCGATGGTCGACAAAGCCTGCATCGTCGATGTCGTGCGGCACCTCAAGGCGTATGGATTTCTCAAGTGACGCAATGGACCTGATGCACTGTAAAGGCTACGAAGGCACCGCCGAGGTCGACCTCGCGCGGCGGGTTTGCCGCGGCCGCATTCTCTTCATCGACGACCTCGTGACCTACGAGTCGCGCACGCCCGATCGGTTGCAGCGCGAGTTCGAGGCGGCGGTGGACGACTACATCGAGACCTGCGCCGCGCTCGGCAAGGAACCGCAGCGTCCGTTCAAGGGCCTCTTCAACGTTCGCGTGCCGCCTGCGCTGCATCGCGCGGCGGCGCTGCGTGCGACCCGCGACGGGGCGGCCTTGAACGAGGTGGTGGTGAGGGCGTTGAGCGAGTATCTCGGGATCGGTACGAAGGAAGGCAGCGTCGACGCATCCTCATAACAACTTCGAAGTTATAAATTGCGTTGATAACTTCAGGGTTGTATTCTGTATGGGTGTACGACCTGACCCTCCAACTTCCCGAGCAGCTCGGCCCGCATATTCGCGCCCTGCGCCGCGCCCGGAAGCTGACCCAGCGCGACCTCGCCGCGCGCCTCGGCGTCACTCAGGCGCGCATCGCGGACATCGAGGCGAACCCCGCAGTGGTCAGCGTGCGCCAGCTCATGACGATCCTGGCGGCGCTCGGCGTCGACATCGCGCTGCGGCCGCGTGCCGTAGCCGACTCGGCGGTCAGGGAGCCTTCGCCGCCGACCGTGACCTGGTGATCGCGCATGCAACTCATCGTCTGGATGAACGGGCAGCGCGTCGGCGCATGGGACCAGACGCGCCGCGGCCGTGACACCTTCCGCTACGACCCGGCGTGGGGGGTTCTGCAGTCGCGGCATCGCGACGAATAATTCATAGAAGAAACAACACCTTGAAACAGATATCTCATGTCATCGGCGGCCAATCCGTCGAGGTCCAAGGCGGCCGTACCGCGCCGGTGTTCAACCCCGCGACCGGCGCCCAGACCGCCGAAGTCCAACTCGCGAACGCCGCCCTGGTCGACGACGCCGTCGCGGCCGCCCGCGCCGCGTTCCCGGCTTGGGCGGCGACGCCGCCGCTGCACCGCGCGCGGCTCCTGAACCGCCTGCGCGATCTCATCGAGACCCATGCCCAAGCGCTCGCCGAGATCATCAGCGCCGAGCACGGCAAGGTCATCTCCGACGCCCGCGGCGAGGTGACGCGCGGTCTCGAGGTGGTCGAGTTCGCCTGCGGTGCGCCGCAGCTGCTGAAAGGCGAGATCACCGAGAACATCGGCGTGGGCATCGACAGCCACGCCGTGCGCCAGCCGATCGGCGTCGCCGTCGGCATCACCCCATTCAACTTCCCGGCCATGGTGCCGATGTGGATGTTCCCGGTGGCGCTCGCCTGCGGCAACACCTTCATCCTGAAGCCCTCGGAGCGCGACCCCTCGGCGTCGCTCTTCATCGCCGAGCTCGTCGCGAAAGCGGGCTTTCCGCCGGGCGTGTTCAATGTATTGCAAGGCGACAAGGAAGCCGTGGAGGCGCTGCTCGCACACCCCGGGGTCGATGCGCTGAGCTTCGTCGGCTCGACGCCCATCGCGCGCCACATCTACGCGACCGGTGCCGCCCAAGGCAAACGCGTGCAGGCGCTCGGGGGCGCCAAGAACCACATGGTCGTCATGCCGGACGCCGACCTCGATGCCGTCGCCGATGCGCTGATGGGCGCGGCGTATGGCTCGGCGGGCGAGCGCTGCATGGCGATCTCGGTCGCGGTGCCGGTGGGTGAGCGCACCGCGGAAGGCCTGCGCGAGCGGCTCGTGAAGCGCCTCGCGACGCTCAAGATCGGCCCGGGCACCGATGCGGCTGCCGAGATGGGGCCGCTCGTCACGCGCGTCCACCTCGAGCGCGTGCGCGGCTGCATCGACCGCGGCATCGTCGAGGGCGCAGAGCTCGTGGTGGACGGCCGCGGCTTCCGCATGGACCGCGCGGGCTTCGAGGACGGCTTCTACATCGGCGCCTCGCTCTTCGATCGCGTGCAGCCGCAGATGGCCATCTACCGCGAGGAGATCTTCGGGCCGGTGCTCTGCATCGCGCGCGTGGACGACTACGCGGGCGCCGTGCGGCTCATCAACGCCCACGAGTTCGGCAACGGCACCTCCATCTTCACCGCCGACGGCAGCGTGGCGCGCGATTTCGCGCAGCGCATCCAGGTCGGCATGGTCGGCATCAATGTGCCGATCCCGGTACCGATGGCCTTCCACAGCTTCGGCGGCTGGAAGGCCTCGCTCTTCGGCGACCACCATGTCCACGGCCCCGAGGGGGTGAGGTTCTACAGCCGCCTCAAGACCGTGACCACCCGGTGGCCTGGGGCGACCCGCGAGGGTGCGAGCTTCGTCATGCCGACGATGAAGTGACCGTCTGGTAACATCCAGAGTCGCATTGGTTCCATGGTGTCCCGCATCGGTCCCTCCGCGACGACCAGCCGTCAATTCCGCCAGGCCCGGAAGGGAGCAACGGTCGCGGTGCGGTCGGGCGCCGGAGTCAGGCTGGTGCGGGCCGCCTCCCACTTGAGTCTCGTCCACCGAGCCCCCACGCGATGAGCTACACCGCACTCGCCCGTAAATGGCGCCCCAAGCGCTTCGAGGAGCTCACCGGCCAGGAGCATGTGCTGCAGGCGCTCTCCAACGCGCTCGCCACCAACCGCGTCCATCACGCCTTCCTCTTCACCGGCACCCGCGGCGTGGGCAAGACCACCATCGCGCGCATCCTCGCCAAGTGCCTCAATTGCGAAGTGTCGGCGGGGCCTGCCCCTTGCGGGGAATGCGCCACCTGTCGCGAGGTCGATGAAGGCCGGTTCGTCGATCTCATCGAAGTCGATGCGGCCTCGCGCACCAAGGTCGACGACACGCGCGAGCTGCTCGAGAACGTGCAGTACGCGCCCACCCGCGGCCGGTACAAGGTCTACCTCATCGACGAAGTCCACATGCTCTCGGCGCACTCCTTCAACGCGCTGCTGAAGACGCTCGAAGAACCGCCGCCGCATGTGAAGTTCCTGCTCGCGACCACCGACCCGCAGAAGCTGCCGGTCACGGTGCTCTCGCGCTGCCTGCAGTTCAACCTCAAGCGCCTCTCCGTGCCGCTGATCAGCGCGCGCATCAAGACCATCCTCGGCGCGGAGGGCATCGCCTTCGACGACGCGGCGGTGCAGCTCGTCGCCGAGGCCGCCGACGGCAGCATGCGCGATGGTCTCTCCTTGCTCGATCAACTGCTCGCCTTCGGCGGCGGTAAGGTCGCCGAAGATGAGGCCCGGGCGATGCTTGCGACGGTCGATCGCCGGCAGGTGGCGCGGCTCGCGGGGCTGCTCGCCGAGGGCGACCCGGCTCCCTTGCTCGATTACGCGAAGAGCCTCGAGGAGTGGTCGCCCGATCACGGCGAAGTGCTCGATGCACTCGCGACCTTGCTGGTGCGGGTCGCGTTGCGCCAGGCCTTGCCCGCGTATGAAGGGGATGATCTCTATCCGTCCACATTGCTGGCGGATCTGGCCGCCCGCATCACCCCCGAAGATGTCCAGCTCTACTACCAGACCGCGATCCTCGGCCGGCGCGATCTCGCCTGGGCGCCCGATGCGCGCTCGGGGTTCGAGATGACGCTGCTGCGGATGCTCGCGTTCCGGCCGGGGCCCGTCGCAAGCGCGGCGGCGCCTGCGCCTGCGGCGGCGGGGGCGGGGGCGGCGGCGGCAGTGGCGGGCGGTGGCGCGAAAGCACGCCCCGTCGTCGCACGCAGCACCCTCGATGATTGGTCTGCCACGCTCGCGCAGCTCGAGATCGGCGGCGCCGTGCGCCAACTCGCTTCGCATTGCGCCTATGCGGGGCGCGATGGTGCGGTGGTCCGCCTCTCTCTAGACCCAGCTCAACAGACCTTGCGCACGACGGCGCTCGTGGAGAAGCTCGCCCAAGCGCTGACGCGCCATCTGGGCGAGACCGTCAAGGTCGAGATCGGTATCGCGCAGTCCGAGCCGGACACGCCGGCGCGCGCCCAAGATCGCGACGCCGAAGCGCGTCTCGCGGCGGCACGCCGCTCGCTCGAGGAGGATCCGACGGTCCGCGCGTTCCGCGACAAGTTCGGCGCCACGATCAAACCCGATTCCATCCGTCCCACCTGAGGTAGACCTGATGTCCGGCGGTTTTGGCAACATGATGAAGCAGGCGGAAGCCCTGCAGCGCAACATGCAGAAAGCTCAAGAGGAGGTCGCGCGCCTCGAGGTCACCGGCGAGTCCGGTGGTGGCATGGTCAAGGTCACCATGACCGGCAAGCACGAGGTCCGCCGCGTGCAGATCGAGCCGGCGGTGGTGGGCGAAGACCGCGAGATGTTGGAAGACCTGATCGCCGCGGCGATCAACGATGCCGTGCGGCGCATCGAGAGCGAGAGCCAGCAGCTCATGTCTGCTGCGATGTCCGGCATGCGTCTGCCGCCGGGCATGAAGATGCCGTTCTGATGAAGCATGCCCCGTCGGTGGCGCGGCTGATCGATGCGCTGCGCACGCTGCCCGGCGTCGGTCCGAAGACCGCGCAACGCATGGCCTTCCACCTTCTGCAGGATGGCCGGGAAGGGGCGCGTCGGCTCGCCGAGGGGATCGACCATGCGCTCACGAATGTCGGTCGTTGCCGGTGCTGCCGGATGTTCACCGAAGCGGAGCTCTGTGCGGTCTGCGAGTCCCCGCAGCGTGACGCCTCGCTCTTGTGCGTGGTCGAATCGCCGGCGGATGTGGTCGCCATCGAACAATCGGGCGGCTATCGGGGGCGCTACTTCGTGTTGATGGGGCATCTCTCGCCGCTCGATGGCATCGGCCCCGAGCAGCTCGGCGTCGGCGAACTCGAGGCCCTGTTGAGCGAAGGCCTCGTGCAGGAGGTCATCCTCGCCACCAATCCCACGGTCGAGGGCGAGGCGACCGCGCACTTCCTCTCGGAACTCACCCGCGCCCGCGGCCTGCGCGCGACGCGGATCGCGCACGGTGTCCCGATCGGCGGCGAACTCGAGTACATCGATGGCGGCACGCTCGCGCACGCGCTAGCCGGTCGACTGTCGCTCGGTCAGTGACCTCCGCCCCGGCGCGGGGCGCGTCGTCCGCCCGGCGAGGCGGCGGCTTGCAGTTCTTCATAGAGCCGGCGCAACCGCCGATAGCTCTCGTAGCGCCGGGGGTCTAGGGCGCCGCTCTCGGTCGCTGCGAGGACGGCGCAGCCCGGCTCACGCAGGTGCCGGCAATCCTGGAAGCGGCACTCGACCGCGAGCCGTTCGACTTCGGGGAAGCCGAGGCTGCGCGGATCGAGCGCACCGATGGCGGGCGCGAAATCGCGCACCCCGGGTGAATCGAGCAACTGACCGGACGGTGCGAGGTCGTAGGCGCGCGCAGCGGTCGTCGTGTGGCGTCCTTCGGCGGCCCGATCGAGCGCCCCGACCGCCACGGTCGCCTGCGGCACGAGCCGCGCGATCAACGAAGATTTCCCGACACCCGACTGGCCGACGAACACGCTGCGGTGGATGTTGAGCGCCGCCTCGAGTGCGGCCATCCCGGCGCCCGTCGCCGTGCTGCAGGTCAAGGTGTCATAGCCCGCGGCGCGGTAGGTCTCGAGGGCGGCGGCGGTCGGCGCGGCGCCCGGCAGGTCGGATTTATTGAGCACCACCAAGCCCGCGAGGCCGGCGGAGCTCGCCGCACAAAGATATCGATCGACGACGAACAGGTCGGGCTCGGGCTGCGGGGCGACCACCACCACCAGCAGGTCGATGTTGGCGACCACCGGTTCGGCGCCGCCGCGCAAGGTCGAGCGCTGCAGCAGCGAGGTCCGCGGCAGCACCTCGATGGCGTGGACCTCGCCGTAGGCGGCATCGGATCGGCAACGGACGCGATCCCCACAGACCGCCTGCATGCGGCGTCCGAAGGGGCGTGCTTCGTGGCAGACACCGGCGTCGTCGCGCACCTGCAGATGGCGCCCGAACGCTGCGATCACCTGTGCCTCGAACTCCACTGCTGCCGCCTGACTGTCTGACCGATGGCGACTCTATCCTCTGCTAGACTCGTCCACAACCGGCGCCGTACAAGAGCGGGGCCCCCTGCAGCGGTGGAGTCCATGCCTGAAGCCTTGCCGAGTCGCGACGCCCTCATCTGGATCGATCTGGAGATGACCGGTCTGCTGCCGCAGTCCGACACGATCATCGAGATCGCCACCCTCGTCACCGATTCCTCGCTGCGTCTGATCGCCGAGGGGCCGGTGTTCGCGATCCACCAGGACGAGGCCACGCTCGCGCGCATGGACGATTGGAACCAACGCCAGCACGGCGGCTCGGGTCTGCTCGCGCGGGTGCGCGAGAGCCGGGTGACGCTCGCCGCCGCCGAAGCCGCGACGCTCGAGTTCCTGGCGCAGCATGTCGTCAAAGGGGCCTCACCCATGTGCGGCAACAGCATCTGCCAAGACCGGCGTTTCATGGCGCGTCTGATGCCGACGCTCGAGGCGTTCTTCCACTACCGCAACCTCGATGTCAGCACCGTGAAGGAACTCGCGCGCCGTTGGGCACCAGGGGTCGCCGAGGGCGTCACCAAAGAAAGCAGCCATCTCGCGCTCGAGGACATCCGCGACTCCGTGCGCGAACTGCAGCACTACCGCGATCACCTCTTCAACCTCGGCACCCGCGGCGCATGCTGAGACTCGCCGCGGTGGCCACCGGGTCACCGCCCACCGACCTTCCGGATTTCCCTCAGGTGGTCGCTGCAGCCGCGCGCCTACAAGGGCGGGTCGTACGCACACCGGTTCTCCGCTCCGATCGCTTGGACGAACGCTGCGATCGGAAGGTGTTCCTCAAGTGCGAGAACCTGCAGCACGCCGGGGCGTTCAAGTACCGCGGCGCGACCCATGCGCTGCTGGCGCTGGAGGACGAAGCGGTCGCCGGACGGCGGACGCGGGTCGTCGCCACACACTCTTCCGGTAACCACGGCGCGGCGCTCGCGCGTGCGGCAAGGCTGCTCGGCTGGCGTTGCCTCGTGGTCACGCCGCACGATGCGTCGCCCGTGAAGTTGGCCGCCATCCTCGCCGAGAGCGGCGAACTTCATCGCTGTGAGCCGGGGTTGGCGCCGCGCGAGGCGATGCTCGCGACGCTCGTGCAAGAGACCGGTGCGGCGGTGGTGCATCCTTTTGACGACTCGCGCGTGATCGCGGGGCAGGGGACCGCCGCGTTGGAATTGTTGACCGAACAGCCGCAGCTCGAGGTCTTCGCGGCGCCTGTGGGGGGCGGCGGGCTTCTGGCCGGCTGTGCGCTCGCGGTGCGCGGCTTGGCGCCCGGCTGCCGTGTGGTCGGTGTCGAGCCGGCCGCTGCGGATGATGCGGCGCAGTCGTTCCATGGCGGCCAGCGGCTCGGGTGGAGCGGCTCACCGCCGACCATCGCGGATGGTCTGCGGGGTTCGATCGGCGCCCGACCTTTTGCGATCTTCCGTGCCTCGGTCGATGAGGTCTTGACCGTGTCCGAGCCGGCCATCATCGCGGCGATGCGGGTGTTGCTCGAGGATGTGCGCCTGCTCATCGAGCCGTCCTCGGCGGTGCCGATCGCGGCGCTGCTCGAGGGTCGCTTGGGCGCGTCGGGCGATTCGGTCGGGATCGTGTTGTCGGGCGGCAATGTCGACCTGTCGGCCTGTCCGTTCCTGGCAGGACGCAGTCCGCGGAACGATTGACGACGGAACGGTGGATCTAGGCGCGCGGCGTCATCCGGGAGAGCATCAGCCAGGTCTCGACCACGGTGTCCGGGT
>ERZ888423.1577-NODE-1577-length-19301-cov-14.838512_pt1 | contig 19301 bp, 20 predicted proteins | sample MGYA00520523_ERZ888423 | MGnify/ENA primary metagenome ERZ888423 (study PRJEB32303, sample SAMEA104408611) | aquatic metagenome | biome: Brackish water; feature: Pelagic; material: water | place: Baltic Sea | collected 2014-06-08T10:24:00 | depth 30,27 m ...
CGCTCGGGCTGCCTGAGCCGGGTCATCACCGGAACCGCGATGTGGGTGAACAGGACTCGCTCCGGTGCCGCGGGGTCTCCGACGTCGACGCCCCAGGACACCGTCCGGCCGAACTTATGCTGGGCCTCCTCGGCGATTCGGATGCGCTCACTGCGGGTGTCGTCACGGAATCGCGCGGCGCGCCCCGTTGCCCGCGCGGGCGTCTCATCGTCGCCGTCGGCGGGCAGTGTGCCGATGATCGTGATCTCTTCGCGATCCACGGTGACGTCGGGTTCCCCGGTGAACCAGTCGGTGGGCAGTCGGCCGGCGAACCAGTCGGCGATGTCAGCGGGGTCAATCCTGGGAGACTGTCGTGATTTCATAATTACATGATTACACACTTGCGGAAAGGACAAGCGCGGCCTACCGCGGCCACCAGTGCTGGGTGGTGTGAATGGAGAGAAAATGTATGACGATGGAGGCCGTGGACCTTCCCGTTACCCCTCCGGTCGAGCCGATGTTGGCCAAGGCTCAGGGGACGGTTCCCGAGGAACCGGGTGTGTGGTCCTACGAACCCAAGTGGGACGGCTTTCGCGCCCTGGTCTTCCGGGACGGCGACGAGGTCGTGGTGCAGTCTCGCAACGGCAAAGAACTGGGCCGGTACTTCCCGGAATTGGTCGACGCCCTGCGCAGTGAGGTGGCGCCGCGGTGCGTGCTCGACGGTGAAGTGGTGGTGCCGCGTAACGTTAGCGGCCGGGTCCGGCTGGACTGGGATTCGCTATCCCAGCGGATTCATCCCGCGGCGAGCCGGGTGCGGTTGCTCGCCGAGCAGACCCCGGCGCACTTCATCGGCTTCGATACCCTCGCGACCGGCGACCGGTCGCTGATGGGTGAGCCGTTCCGGGTGCGCCGGGAGGCGCTGGTGGGCTCGATCGGCGACGGCCAGTGGTGTCACGTCTCGCGCACAAGCGAGAATCCCGCAATCGGCACCCGGTGGCTCACCACCTTCGAAGGCGCCGGCCTTGACGGGGTGATCGCCAAGCGTCTCGAGGGCCCGTACCTGCCCGGCAAGCGCGACATGGTGAAAGTCAAACACGCCCGCGACGCCGACTGCGTGGCCATCGGCTACCGCATCCACAAGAGCGGCCAGGGGGTCGGCTCAATCCTGCTGGGCCTCTACCGCGACGACGGCGAGTTGCAAATGGTTGGTGGCGCAGCGTCGTTCACCGCCGCGAACCGGTTGACCCTGCTGGCCGAGCTTGAACCGCTGCGCGAGGGCGACAGCGCCGTCAACACCGCCGAACCCAGCCGATGGAATGCGGGCGCCGACAAACGCTGGATCCCGATCCGGCCGGAGCGGGTCGCCGAAGTGGCCTACGACCAGATGGAGGGTGGCCAAACGAATGGGGCCGGCTGGCAGCGGTTTCGCCACACCGTTCGGTTTCTGCGCTGGCGCCCTGACCGCGACCCGGCGAGTTGCACGTTCGGCCAGCTTGACGTGCCGGCGAGCTACGACCTCAACGATGTCCTGGAGACGCGGTGATGGCCGGCTCCGCCGAAGAGATCGACGTCGACGGCGTCAGCGTCCGCATCACCAACCGCGACAAAGTGTATTTCCCCGAGCTCGGCGCCGCCGGCACCAAGGGTGCGCTGATCGACTACTACCGGTCTGTCGCCTGCCTGGGCGAGGCCGGCGACGGTAAGTCGTTGAGCCCCATGCTCACTGCGCTGCGGGATCGCCCGACCCACCTTCAGCGCTTCCCTGACGGCATCGACGGCGAGCAGATCTACCAGAAACGCGTGCCCGAGAAGCATCCCGACTATCTGCAGACCTGCCGGGTGAGCTTCCCTTCCGGGCGCACTGCCGAGGCGCTGAGGGTCACTCACCCCTCCGCGATCGTATGGGCCGCCCAAATGGGTGCAATCACGTTGCACCCCTGGCCAGTTCGCTGTCCTGACGCCGACCACCCCGATGAGTTGCGCATCGACCTCGACCCGCAGCCGGGCACCGGCTTCGCCGAGGCGCGCACCGCCGCCGTGGACATCCTCAAGCCGCTGCTCGACGAACTCGGTCTCGTGAGCTACCCGAAGACTTCCGGCGGCCGCGGGGTGCACGTGTTCCTGCGCATCACCACCGACTGGGACTTCATCGACGTTCGTCGCGCCGGGATCGCGCTGGGTCGCGAACTCGAGCGCCGCGCACCAGAACTGGTGACCACCTCGTGGTGGAAGGAAGAGCGCGGACAGCGAATCTTCCTCGACTACAACCAAAATGCCCGCGACCGCACCTTCGCCGCGGCCTACTCGGTGCGGCCCACCCCGATCGCCACGGTGTCCACACCGCTCACGTGGATGGAACTGGCCGCCGCGGCGACCCCCGACGACTACACCATGGCCACGGTGCCCGAACTCCTGGCGCGACGCGGCGACCCGATGGCCGGACTGGACTCACTCGCGCAGTCCATCGAACCGCTGCTGGCAATGGCCGATGCCGACACGGAGCGCGGCCTCGCCGATCTGCCCTACCCACCGAGCTATCCGAAGATGCCCGGCGAACCCAAACGCGTGCAGCCGAGTAAGGATCGCGACCGCAAAGGCAAGCCCGCGAAAACCTAGGCGGGGGTGAGATGGAAAATACGCAGTTCGCGGCCGGCGCGGGCCTCATAGGTGTCATACAGCGGCCAGATGGCCAACAGTCGGGGCCACACTTCGACCCGGCCCTGCTCGCAGAGTTGCCGGGCCACCACCTCGGTGGTGCGGCCCTCGAACGACACCGTCGCCTCCGGCGTGGCGATGAGGTTGCCCGTCCAGGCCGGATGGTGGGTCCGTCCGAAGTTCGAGCCGACCACGTACCAGCCGCCATCGGCGGGCATGCAGGCCAGCGGGGCGGCGCGGGGTTCACCGGAACGCCGGCCCGTGGTGGTGAGCACCAGGCTCGGGACCAGCAACCGGCCGACGACGAACCGGCCGCCGGTGAGCCGGTGCAGGGCGCGGTCCACCGGCGGCACCACCTTCGGGGCTACCACGGAGAACAAGGGTGCCGCGGCCATCCATTGCGTCGCCTTGCCGATGAGACCGTTGACGTCGAACGCTGCCATCTCTGAAGGGTACGAGTCGGCCCGTCCGCAAAGACGGAGCGCCCATTGGCCAGTTACATGTAACATACGGTCCATGGCTAGCCGTGACGTGGGAAAGCGAGTCGCCGAACATCGAGTTCGACTGCGTGAGCAGGGACTGCGTCCTCTCCAAATCTGGGTCCCCGACACCCGGGCCCCTGAATTCGCCGAAGAGGCGCATCGTCAGTCCGCGTTGGCCGCTGCCACCGCTACCGCGAGTGACGACCAGGCCTTCGTGGACGCCACTTCTGAATTCAATGACGAAGACTTTGATGCTTAGTGAGACGCGGCGAACTCTGGACCGCCTCAGCCAGCCAAGGTTATGCGGGCAAGCCACGCCCGGTCCTGATCATCCAAGATGACCGATTCGACGCCACTGACTCAATAACATTCTGCCCGCTGACCACTACCGTCACCGATATCCCACTACTGCGAATCCCATTGCAGCCCAACAAAACCAATGGACTAACTACCCCGAGTAGCATCATCGTCGACAAGATCACCACGGCCCACAGGTCACAGTTGGGGCAGCGCATCGGCAAGGTATCGACGACCGAGATGCGGCAGTTGGAACGCGGGCTATTGGTCTACCTCGGTATGACCGGGTGACCATTACAGTGCGTGGTAGTCCAGCGCGATTGCTCTCAAAACACTCTGTCGCAGACGGCTGGAGCCTGGTGCCCGCTTTGCGCCGTATCCTCGCAGCGGTAGGACCCGAAACGCCGAGAAAGGCAACGATGCCCGACCATTCGCACATCACTGGATGCTGCACCCCGCACCCCGCCAATGCCGCGCGAGTGTCGCTGACCGGCGTCACGGCCGCTGAGCGCACGGTGCACCCGCGCCGCAGTGGGACTGCCGACAAGGCCGAACTGCTCGTGACCGGTTCGCTGATCACCGTGGACGACAGCCGGCCGCGGGCCGAGGCGATGGCCGTCGCAGCCGGACGGATTCTGGCCGTCGGCTCGCGCGCCGACCTGGAGAGCTTCGTCGGGCCCGGCACTAAAGTCCTCGAGCACCGCAACGGGACAGTCCTGCCCGGCTTCGTCGAACCGCACCTGCACCTGGTGTCCTCCGCGCTGGTGTTCAGCGGGGTGGACTGCTCGCCGTACGCGAACAAGACCCTCGACTCAGTGCTGGCGGCGCTCAAGGCCGCGGCAGCTGCGGCACCGGCCGGCCAGACGGTGGTGGGGCAACTCTTCGACCCGAGTTTGCTTCCAGGACAACCAGATCTGACCGCGGCGCTGCTGGACCAGATCTCGACGACGGTCCCGATCGTGGTGATGAACGCCTCGCAGCACTTCTTCTACGTCAACTCCCCCGCCTACGCCGCGGCCGGCATCACCGCCAGCACGCCGAACCCGCCGGGCGGGGACTACGGTGCGCGCAACGGCACGCTCACCGGCATCGTGGCCGAGAACGCGGCGATGCTCAGCTTCATCAAAGTCCTTCCCCCGCTGACTCCGGAGGTCATCGCCACCGCGATCACCGGAATTGCGGCCATGGCCGCCACACAGGGGGTCACCTATGTGCACGAGGCAGCCACCGGTGCGATCGCCGGGGTCAAGGAAGTGGACCTGCTGCACCAGACCTTCGGCCAGTCGGGTTTTCCGATCCGTGGGTCGATGTCACTGTGGGGCGAGCGCCTCGCGGATTTCACTGCCGCGGGGATCATGCCGGGTGCCGGCGATGACCGGCTGCGCTCACAGACCATCAAGTGGGTCTCGGATGGTTCCAACCAGGGCTACACCGGGTTCATGCGGGAGAACTACCTGGGCCGGGATACCCGCGGGTTGGCGAACTTCACCCCCGAGCAACTGGCCGCGCACTTCGTCGCGACCGTGGCGGCCGGCTGGCCGATTATGTGTCACGCCAACGGTGACGCCGCGATGGACATGGTGATGGCGGCGTTCGCCTCGACGGCGAAGTTGCCATCGTGGGACCCCGCCAAGCGGCACCGCATCGAGCACTCCTCGCTGTTGCATGACGAGCACATCGCTGCGATGTCCTCCCTCGGCGTCACGCCCAGCTTCCTGATGAACCATGTGCGGCTGTGGGGCAGGGTGATGCGCGACGACATCCTCGGGGCGGAGCGGGCGAATCTGCTCGACCGCTATGGCTCGGCGGTCAAGGCGGGCCTGCGGGCGAGCTTTCATTGCGATTTCTCGGTCTCCCCGATCGGACCGCTGAACTACATCGCCACCGCGGCGGCCCGGACGATGGCCGACGGGGGCGAGGTGCTCAACGCCGCCGAGCGCGTCACCGTTGCCCAGGCTCTGCGCGGCAGCACTATCGACGCAGCGTGGATGTGCCACGCCGACGGCCTGGTCGGCTCGCTGGCGGCGGGTAAGGCCGCCGACTTCGTGTTCCTCGGCGACGACCCGCTAGCTCATGAGAATGATCCGGACGCGGTGCGTGAGATCCCCGTGCAGGCAACCTATCTCGACGGTGTCGAGGTGCACTCGGCGTAAGCGTGCTGAGTCGAAGAGATCCTCAAGGTCGAATACACGGCGGGGCCGAATACACGGGGGCCGAACACACGGGGGAGGTCGGTGAGCGATATGACGAACGGACCGCCGGTGCGAACAACTGCCCGCTACCGCGCCTCGGCCCGCTTCTATGACCTGATCTCCGCGGAGTGGCCGGTCTACCGGGCCGGGCGGGTGGCCGCGATCGACCTCCTCGCGCTGCGCCCGGGCCACCGTGTCCTCGACATCGGCTGCGGCACCGGGCTGAACTTCCCCCTGGTGCAGGACCGGATCGGCCCGACGGGATCGATCACGGGCGTCGACGCCAGCGCGCAGATGCTCGCCCAGGCCCAACGGCGCAGCCGCACGGCAGGGTGGGACAACGTGCGACTGATCGAAGCCGACGCCACCACACTGGACGCCCAGGCCATGGATGTCGGGGGCGACTTCGACGCCGTGATCAGCACCTACGCGCTGTCACTCATGTCGGACTGGCCACGGGTGGTGTCAGTGATGATCGCTGCGGCCCGCCCCGGTGGCCGGGTCGCGGTGGTCGACATGCAGACACCGGTCGGGCCGGCCCGCGTGTGGACCCCACTCGCGCGGTTGGCCTGTCTGCTCGGCGGATCCGACATCGAAGCCCGTCCGTGGACCGCGGTCGAATCAACACTGACCAACGTACGTCGGGCGTCGCTGCGCGGGGGCCACCTCCAAGTCCGCGTGGGATCGGTGCCCGAGGCGGCGACAGGTCCCGGCTGATCACACTCGCGCTACCCTCAGACCATGCCGGTCACCGTGCGGGAACTGATCGGTGTCTACGACGCCGACGGCACCCTGGTCGGTGAAGCGCGCTACTGGATCGGAGCCCGACTCGGCCGGGCGCACTGCGCGCTGTGCGACATCACCCACGGGCTGTTCACGGAGCGGGACGACTGGCGGCGCTGTCGCGATCAACTCGACGTCGGGTTTACCACCTATCACCGCAATGACGCTCCGGCAGATGTTCTCGCCGCGGGTTCGCGGGCGCCGTTCGTGCTCGCGCGCACCGATCGCGGTCTGGTGGCATTGCTGGGCCCCGAGGAACTCGACGCGTGCGCCGGGGATGTGGAGGCGTTTCACCAAGTCTTGAGTCGGGCCTGTGCCGAGCGCGGACTCGACGGGGTCTGAGGCTTACCGGGAAACCCGGGCACCGACCGGGCGCGACCCCGGCAACCTACGCCATCGCCAATGACCGTGCCGCCCGCTTGGGAACGCCCGCAGCGCCGACCGGCGTCGTCCGGACCGGGGCCATCCCCCACAGCGAACCGAGTGCAATAACCTGCGCCAAACCGTCGTGGTCACCGGTGGTGTACTCGGGGTTGAGCGGATCGATCGCGTTGTCCATGGGGATCAGGCCCTGATCCGAGGCCTTCATGATCCAACTTTTTGAGAGCATGCCGGCCAGCAATTGCTCACGCGCCTGGTTGTAGTTGAGGAACCCGTGTGTCGGCAGCAGGCCCCCGCCGGTGGAGTCGAGGTTCTCCTCGCTGACCGATGCGGTGAAGATGTAGTTGCCATTTCCGTCCGGCGCACCGCCGAAGGTGCGCAGGTGGGTGTTGGCGACCAGGAACGACCGGTCCCGGTAGGCCGGGCCGAAGCCCACGAGCCCCAACAGCCCGTTTTGGAAAAGACCGAACGGCAGTGGCGGAAGGATGCCCAATCCGAGCGGTCCGCCCCGCGGGAACTGCCGGTAGTCGCTGTCGCCAACGATGCCCGAGTAACCGACGCTGCTGCAGCAGGAGGGGCCGAAGCCGGCCAATCTCATGGCGAGGTTGAGTTTCAGTTCCGCGAAGTACTGATTCCTCGCCTGGACGACGAAAATCGTGTTGATGGGTTCCTGCATGATCTTGCCCTCGTCGGCCTTGCCGGCACCGCAGGTGGCGACGGTCGTACCCGCACCGCAGTAGCGCTGTCCGATCCAGTCGGCTACCTGGCCCTCCTTGTTGATCATCCACTGGCCCAGTGCCCCGTACCGGGTCTCCACGGTGGCCGTCGGAACCGGTGGGGTCGGGGAGAAGATCTCCGCGGACTGCTCGGGAATGGCGGCCGCCGGGGTGAGCGGCGGTGCCACCAGTGTCGTCGTGGTCGCGGCCCGCGCGGGCACCGTGGATACCGCAGGGCTGGCAACCGACGCCGCATCCACAGCAGGCGTGCGGTTAGCGCTCGCCGAGGGATTGTCGGGGAACGCGTCGGCGCGATGGCGCACCACCGCGCCGGTGCGACCTCGGACCGGGACCGACGGCTTCGCCCTGGATCCACTGGCCCCAGTTCCACTGGTTTCAGTTCCACTGGCTCCAGGGGTGCGACTCGGTGCGGCCACGGAGTCCGACCCCGAAGTACTCGCCGACGCGGACGGCCGCGATGAGGTGTCCGCACTGTCGGTCTCGGCGGCCGCCACCGCCGTTCCCTGCAGGATCGCCACGCTCATGCCGAGTGCCGCGGTGATGCCGGCGACCCGGCCGATGAAGGGTGCTGCGCTCATAGGAATCTCGCCTTCCCCGGACGTGGCCGTCACATTGGCGGGCAGCCCGGATTTCCGGACCGTACAACTTCTATCTGCACTGCGATTGCTTTTCGGGCAGTGCGTCACATCACCCTGGCAGCGTCGGCGATCGCACCTGGGCGTCCGCCAACGGCATCAAGGGCACGGGGTGGTGAAAGTGGTTCAGGGGTCCGTGGCCCGCGCCTAGGCGTAGGTCCAGACCACCGAGCAGGGCACAACGCACCCAGTGGTGCGCCGCGTCGACCGCATCCACCAGGTCCCAGCCCTGCGCCAAAAACGCGGCGATGGCCGAGGACAGGCTGCACCCGGTGCCGTGCAGGTTGCGGGTGATCAGGCGCGGGGCGCTGCGCTGCCACCGCACGCCGCCGGCGTCGACCAAGGTGTCGGTCAGCCGCGGGGTGTCCAAGTGACCACCCTTGACCAAGACGGCGCGGGCGCCCTGGGCCACCAAGTCCTGCGCGGCGTGTACGGCACCGTCGAGTCCCGTGATGCGCCGCCCCACCAGCAGGCCGAGCTCGTCCAGGTTGGGGGTGATCACCGAACAGGCACTGAAGAGTTGTTCACGCAGGCGCCGCACCGTGGGTGGTGTGATCAGCGCGTCCCCGCTGGTGGCCACCATCACCGGATCGAGCACGGTGGCCAGTGGGTGTTGGTGCAAGGCCTCGGCCACCACGTCCACCGTGGCCTCGTCGTGCAGCATGCCGATCTTGAGGGCGTCGGCGCCGATGTCGTCGAGCACCGACGCTATTTGTTGGGCCAGAAACGCCGGTGGCGCGGCGTGAATGGCTTGGACCCCGCGGCTGTTTTGTGCCGTCAGGGCGGTCACCGCACTCATGCCGTGGCAGCCCAGGGCGGCCAGCGTCTTGAGGTCGGCTTGAATGCCTGCGCCGCCGCCGGAGTCCGAACCGGCGATGCTCAGCACTCGCGGCACGCGCCACGGCCGGGCATCGGTCATCAGGCTGCGCAGGTGCGTGGCGGCGGCACCGGTGTCGGCGGCCTGGCTGATGGCGCGCACCACCGCCACCCCGTCCACGCCGGTGGCCCACACGGCGGGCAATCGCGCAGCATCGATGCCGCCGATAGCCACGAGCGGTGAACGGGTGACCTCGCGCGCATGGCGCAGGCCCTCGACGCCCCAGGCAGGCGCCGTGTTGGTTTTGGTCGGTGTGTCAAACACCGGACTCACCGCCACGTAGTCGGCGGCGGTTGCGTCGGCACCAACCAGCTGATCGGGGTATTCCAAGGACAGTCCGATCACGGCGTATGGACCCAGTGCCGCCCTGGCTTGGACCACAGGTGTGTCGCTTTGCCCGAGGTGCACCCCGTCGGCACCGGCAGCCAGCGCCACGTCCACCCGGTCATTCACGATCACCGGTACCCGCCACGGCCGAGCCAAGCGCAGCAAGATCTGGGTGCGCTCAATCAATTGACTTGTGTCGCTGTGTTTGTCACGCAGTTGCACACAACTCACGCCACTTTGCAGCGCGTCGACAACCCGCGCTCGGCCCTGGGCGCTGTCCAGGTCGGTGCCGTCTATCACCCAGTACAAGCGCAGCCGCTGGCGCAGAGCGTGTGGGTCGCGTGCGTTCATGCCAAGGCCTCCGCACGCAGGGTGGCAGCCAGCTCAGCATGGGTCAGGGTGCCGGCCACGTCCAGCAAGGCGCCGGCGTAGCGACCGGTGCCGGTGTCGGGGGCCATGCGCTCAGCCGCGATCTGCCCGACCACACCCCAGTACGCCATGGCGCTGGTGCAGGCGCGCCAAGCATCGGGTTGCACCGCCGCAAACGCGCCAACCAGGGCGCTGGCCGAGCAGCCCACACCCGTCACGCGGGTCATCAGCGAGTGCCCATTGCGCAGCACCGCGTGTCGGCCGTCGGGGGCCAGCACATGGTCTTCCGGACCGGAGACGCACACCACGCACCCATAACGCTCGGTCAGCATTTGAGCCGCCGCCAGCGCCCGCACCACCGGGTCGGTGCTGTCCACGCCCCTGGTCTGCGCGCCCTGACCCGCCAGGCTCATGATTTCCGAGGCATTGCCGCGTACGACGCCGGGCCGACGCGCCATCAGGTCAGCCAAAACCCGATTGCGATAGTCACTGGCCCCCGCACCCACGGGGTCGAGCACGCTGGGCTTGCCCACCTCACGCGCCGTGTCCAAGGCCAGTTGCATGGCGGGCACCCAGTGCGAATCGAGCGTGCCGATGTTAACCACCACCGCGCCCGACAACCGCGCCAGATCGGCCACCTCCTCCACGGCGTGGGCCATGATGGGCGAAGCCCCAGCGGCTAACAGGACGTTGGCGTTGAAGGCGGTCACGACCAGGTTGGTGACGCTGTGCACCAGGGGGACTTGCGCGCGCACCGCGCAGACATCGGCCCAGACGGACTCCACAAAAAGATGTGTTGTGGTCACGGCATGCCCATCCTTCGGCGGATTCTGTGCACCTGCATCACGGGCGGCGCCAAGGGCCGCTTCATGTCGTAGCGAGACTCAGATGCCGGAGTGCCGGAGTGCCGGAGTGCCGGAGTGCCGGAGTCGCGTCAGCCTGCTGAGGCGGCGGGATCGAAACCGCTGCCCAAGACTACGCTGCCGCCTGGCCCTCGAGAATGGGTCGCAACGCGGCACTGCTCTCGGTGAGGGTGAAGGCGTTGTTGCGCGCGGAAGCATTGGGATCAGTTCGGGTGAGTCGAGGAACTCCTGAGTACGTCCCGCTGACGGCCGTTTTCAGGAGTTCTAAATCAAGCTCTTTCTTGATGCGGCTGAAACGCTCTTCCAGGAATTTATTCATGCCGGGCTCGCCGCTCAATCCCAGTGAGCTCAATCGCTGTCGCGGGCGCGATCCTTGAGCTCGTCGGTGGTCAGCAGATCCTCCCGAACGTTTCCCTCCCGGTAGGCCAGTTGCCCGACGCGCTGGCCGATTACGGGCGCCGTGATGAGAGTGAATATCCCGGTCAAAAAGAGCATCCCGATATCGACGTTTCCGCGGAGCTGGATGGCGGCGCCGGCCAGCACCAACAGCAGGCCGAGAACCTGCGGTTTGGTGGCCGCGTGCATCCGGCTGAGCGTGTCGGGAAAACGAATCAATCCGATTGCCGCCGTCAAAGCCAGTGCCGATCCGCTGAGGATCAGCACGGCGGTGAAGATATCCAGCACGTTCATTAGCTGCCGCTCCGGATGTCGGGCACCCGGAACCGGGCGATGCTCACCGACCCCACGAAACTGATCAAAGCCAGCGCGGCCAGACTGTAGGTCACTGTGGTGTCCTGACTGTAGGCCGCCCAGGTGGCAATCCCGCACATCGTCACTGCCACGGTGGTGTCAACCCCGATCAGGCGGTCCAGCGTGCTCGGCCCGATGAGCAATCTCGTCATGGTCAAGACAGCCGCCAGTGTCAGCATCACCCCGGCTGACGTCCACACCCATGTCATCAATGAACTCCCTCCTCGAAATCTCTGGTGACCGGACGCCAATCGCTGTCGCGCTCGAACGCCGCCACCAGCAGCCTCTCCAAATCGGCGACCTGCTTGTGAAAGCGGTCGACGGCTCCCGGCGAGTCCACGCCGAGAACGTGCACGTAAACCTGTCGTCGCTGCTGGTCGATTTCCACCACCAGGGTCCCGGGGGTCAGATTGAGAATGTTGACCGCCAGTACCAGCACCAGATCGGACTTCAGGTTCAGCTGGGCTCGCAGCACCGCAGCCTGCGGGGGCGGACCCGGCCGCAGGGTCAGCCAAGCGATCTGCACCGAGGATTTCACCAGCCCCCAGTTCGCGCTGATCACCAGACGCAGGATCGAAAACAGGCGCGGCTTTCCCAGCACCGGTACGGTCGGCAGCGGCAGCAGCACTGTGATGAACAGTGCCACCGTGATGCCGGAAATCACATTGGCCGCCGACAGCGTTCCCCAGAGCAGCAGCCACACGGCCACCAGCCACATCACCATCGTGGCGCGGAGGAGTCGCTGGCGGGTCAACACGTCGGGGTCCCCATCATGTCGGGATCCTCAGGACCGCGCTGACGTATCGCGCCGGGTCGAGCACTTCTTCGGCGGCCCGGTCGCTAAAACCGAATATCGGTCCGGCAGCCACCGTGAGGGCCAGGCCCACCGCGATCAGCGCCATGGTGGGTACCAGCATGCCCAGTGGCATTCGGCCAACATCGTCGCGGTCGTTGAAGGCGATGTCGTCGGTGTCGTCGGTCTGGTCGATCAGTGCCGACGGTGCCACGTCGGCCAGTTCGCCGTCGGGTGCGTCGTCTCGGGCCCGCCAGAACGCCTTGGTCCACACCCGCATCACCACATACAGGGTGAGCAGACTGGTCACCACTGAGCCTGCGACCAACAGCCATGCCAGCACCGAACCGTCCTCGGTCCCCGCCTCCAGCAGCGCAACCTTGCCCAGGAAGCCCGAAAGTGGCGGAATCCCACCGAGATTGAGCGCGGGAATCATGTAGAGCAGGGCAAGCAGCGGGCTGGCTGCGGCCAGGCCACCGAGCCTTCGCAGCGTCGAGGCCCCAGCCTGCCGCTCGATGAGGCCGACGACCAGGAACAGTGTCGTCTGCACGACGATGTGGTGCGCCACATAGTAAATGGTGCCGGTCATACCCAGCCGACTGGACAGGGCAACCCCGAATACCATGTAGCCGATGTGACTGACCAGAGTGAACGACAACAGCCGCTTGATGTCGTTCTGGGCGATCGCACCGAAAATGCCCACCAGCATTGTCAGCAGCGCGGCGACTAGCAGCACAGCGTTAAGACCCCCGTCCGCGAACAGCAGCGAGTGCGCCCGGATGATCGCGTAGACACCGACTTTGGTGAGCAGGCCGGCGAACACGGCGGTCACCGGAGCCGGAGCGGTGGGGTAGGAGTCGGGCAACCAACTCGACAACGGGAACACTGCTGCTTTGATACCGAATGCCACCAGCAGCACCGCGAATAGCGCGTTGCGCGTGCCTGTCTCGACGTCCTGCAATCGGACCGACAACTCCGCCATGTTCAGCGTCCCGGCGGCAGCGTAAACCAGCGCCAGGCCAGTCAGGAAGATCATCGACGAAACCATCGACACCATCACATACGAAATGCCGACCCGTACCCGCTCCCGGCTTGATCCGATGGTCAGCAGCACGAAGCTCGCTGACAGCAGCACCTCGAAGCCGACGAACAGATTGAAAAGGTCGCCGGCCAGGAAAGCGATGCACACACCGGCGGACAGAATCAGGTAGGTGGGCAAAAAGATCGACACCGGCTGGCGCTCGTCGCCGTCGCGGATACCCTGTCCGATCGCGTAGAAAACCACTGCCAGCAATACGGTCGCCGACACCACCAGCATCAATGCCGACAGGCGGTCGACCACCAGCGTGATGCCCAACGGTCCCAGCCCGGCGTCGGTGGGTCCCCAGCCACCGACATGCAACGCCTGGGTCCCAACCCGGTCGGAGTACACCAGCAGCGCAACGCTGACCGCCAGCACAGCACTGAGCGCGGCCAGCGTGATCACCTGCTGCAATCGCGGGTTCCGCCCGACGAATAACGTCAGTGCCGCAGCGAGCAGCGGTATCAGCACCGGAAGCGGAACCGCTCGAGACAAGGTTTGATTTGCTCGAGTGACTTCCATTGCCGTGACCGTCGCGGAGGCCGAATATCCCCTACGGGGTGGGATCCTGCACCAGCGGGCGTGAAATGACTTCTGCAAGCTTCGATCTCTCCACGGTGTTCCGGACCGTGGCGACGACGCTCCCCGGCGCGCAGGCCCTAGCGTGGCGCGACCAGCGGCTGACCTACGGGCAAATGGATAGTCGGATCGACGGGATTGCCCACTACCTCACCGCCCAGGGCCTTGGCTGTCACACCGAACGCGACCAACTGGAGACCCACCAGTGCGGGCAGGACACCGTTGGTCTGTATCTCCGCAACGGCAACCAGTACTTGGAGGCGATGCACCGGTGCTCGGCGCTGCACGGCTTCCCGGGTCTGCTCGGCTGCCGCGGTGAAGGCGGCTCGGCTGTAAGCGGGACGTCCTATGACTGTCGGTTTTTCGCTGATCTGGGCGCGCAATTTGTCGAGGTGACGATTCTCGTGTTCGCCGCCGAGCAGCGCGGTGCGGGCGAGCAATTCGTCGTCGGCCTGCACTCGAGACCCTCGGCCCAAATGAGCGTCGAAGGCCCGCAGCAGCGCGTACTCGCAGCCAGCGGCCACCGCGAGGTCCGAGGCGCTATAGACGACGACGTCGTCGAGGACGATCACAGGATCAGAGTAGGTGGGGGCACCGACACGCAAACTGCTCGATCTCCCCCACGACACCACACTGTGGTTGCTCACTGCGATGCAGCGGTCCCGGGCTCGGCAGGAGGTGCGGCGTTCGAGGTGTCAGGACTGCGATTCACCCGCCGCTCTGGTGCGCACCGCCCAGGGCTGGCGCTACGCGCAGATGCACCTGTCAGCGCCGGACGCGGCGCACAGCGAAGGCAGCTCGTTGTAGCGAACAGCCGCGGCATCAAGCCAGGGCTGTGACGATCGATTGGGTTCGGGTCAGGGCCTCGAATCCCAGGGCCGACAGCGCGGGCATGCTGTTGCCCGAGTGCCCCCAGCCGCTCCAGGCCACTTCGGCGTGCACGTCGTTGCACCAGTTGATAAACACGGTGCCACTCTGGGCGGCGTCGATCACCCGGTTTTGCAGCTCGGCGTCATCGGTGAACACCGCAGTCGTCAAACCGAACAACGGATGGTTGATGTGCGCCAGGGCCTCATCGTCGTCGGCCACGACCATCACCGGCAGGATCGGGCCAAAGACCTCCTCGCGCATGATCCTCATCTGCGGATTCACATCGGCGATCAGCGTGGGCACGATGAAGCTGTAGCCGTCCTTGTCCACGACCTCGCCGCCGGTCACCACCCGCGCGCCCGCAGCCACTGCCTCATTGACCATCGCCATGAGGCCGGCCATCGCCTGGGGCCCGCCAAACAGCGGTCCCATCGAGGCGGCCGGATCGTGCGGTGATCCCGGCACCTCTTTTTCCATCAGCACCTTGGCTTGCGCGAGAAAGGCCGGGGCCACCTTCTGATGCAGGAACAAGCGCTTGGTCGAGCAGCACGATTGACCCGAATTGTGCAGCCGCCCAACCGAAATCAGCATCTGCGCGGCTTTCACCGGGTCGGCATCGGCGGCCACGTAGGCGGCATCGCTGCCGCCCAGTTCCAGTGAGGTCTGCAAGAAGGGTTCCCGCAGCGTCAGGTTGGAAGCTCGCTGCCCAACCAACTGCGCCATCGCCGCACCGCCGGTTACCGAGCCGGTGAACACGACGTGATCGATCGCAGATTCAAGAATCACCCGGTTCGAGGTGGCAATGTCGATCGACAGGTTCTGGCACAGACCCGAAATGTCGCCCATGGTGTTGAAAGCCCGCTCGAACAATTCGCCCACCGAGGGCGTGGAGGCGTGCTTGAGCACCACCGCATTGCCCGCCAGCAGCGCCGGCCCGATGCTGTTCAGCGCGGTGAAGAACGGGTAATTCCAGGGTGCGATCGTGTAGATCACGCCCTTGGCCACCCGCCGCATGGTGAACGTGAAGGGCTTGCCGTTCGCGGCCACCGAAGTGTCCTGCAACGCGGCTTCGGCGAAATCGGCAATGCACCGAAGCTTGGCCACTCCGGCTTCGAGTTCACCGCGCGCCTGACCCAGCGGCTTGAACATCTCCTCCGAAATCCGGCTGGCGTGGGCATCGAGGTTGTCGTCGATGTACTGCAGAGCGTCCAGGAACAGCTCGCGCCGCCGGGCGATCGGCAACCGCTGCCAACGCTGCTGCGCGGCCCTGGCATTGCTGATTTTGGTATCCGCCGCGGAAAACGACTCGAGCGGGTACGCGCGTATCGGCGTCTTCGTGTACGGGTCAATCAGTTGGTTCATGGGTGCTGCCGCGGCGGTGGTCATGGGGTTCTCGATTCGACTCAATCGTCAAGCGGACAGCAATTGCTCACACTCACGATATCAGGGTCGTCGCCGCACTTCCTGTTCGGTTTTCCGCCGCGTGGGCCATCGCAGCGTGGCACTGTCGGGTTCAACAGACCCTGCCGTGCGCAGTGCGCTACTCCACCGACACCAAAGGCAGGCCCATGACAGATCGTCCGTCCCGCACCCTCATCGGGGCACTTTCAGGCAGGGAAATCACGATCCCTGATGTGAACGTCACGCTTCCTTCCCTTGCCGGGCACGGGGTGGTGGTCAACGGCACACCGGACCAGAGCTTCGGCACCGTCGACGCACCCCACGGTGGCTTTCCTGACTCCCGCAGCCCCCGCCGACGTTTCGGCCTGCTTTTGCCAGCGACCAACACGGTGATCGAGCACGAGTTGTGGAGTCTCCTCGTGGCCAACCAGGTCGGTGGCAGGCTCGGCGGAGTGGGCCTGCACTCCACCCTCGTGCTGACCCCCCGGCCAGATGTCAGCAGCCCTGAAGGTCTCGAGCAGTTCAAGCGCAATTTCCTTGACGGAATGGAGAGTTCGGTGCGCACCGCCCTGCTAGCGGCGCCCCAGTACCTCATTCTTGGCATAAGTCTTGAGCACATCCTGTCCGGGCTCGACAGCGTGCGTGAGTCGATGGCGTCGCTGCAGACGTTCTGCGACCTGTCCTGGGCTACGTGGCAGGATGCCGCCGCAGCAGCCCTCAAGGCCGTGGGAGCCAAGCGCATCGGCCTGCTCACACCGTGGGAGGAGGTGGGCAACGCATCAGGGATCAGGATGTTCGAGGACATGGGCTTCGACGTGGCGGCGAGCGTGGGACTGGCCTGCGGGAACATTCAGCACATCGCCCACCTGCCTGATTGGGCCAAGGAGAAGGCCGTCCTCGAACTGCTTGCCACTGCCGACAACCGGCTCGACGCAGTGGTTCAGTGCGGAACCAACATGGGGATGCTCAACATCATCGATCGGCTGGAGTCCTTCACCGGGGTACCGATCCTTGCCATCAACCCGGTGCTGTTTTGGTACGCGCTGCGCGAGAACGGCATTGATGACCCGGTCGTGGGCGGTGGCCGGCTTCTTCGGGACTGCTGACAGCTGACCTCCGGGCGAGGCCCCGAAACGGGCCCGGCGCCCCGGTGAGGGTGGTGTCCGGACTGCCGACCAATCAAGTACTCGGCACATATTCGAGTAATTTCACCGATCCCAGGGGCTAAGCCGACTAGGTAACGTCCGGCGTGTTCACCGATGTGGTGACCGTGTTGGCGCCAGGCGTCGCCGAATACATGGCAAGGGAGTCAGTGACAATGAGTTCGGAGTCCGGGCGGAGCGAGGCCCCGGTGGCGATTCTGGTCACCGGGCCCAGTTCCTCGGGTAAGTCCACGCTGTGCCGGGCGCTACAGGAACGTCTGTCCATCCTGGCCGACGGGGATCCGACGGCGATCTACGCCCGGGTGGCCTTCGACGACATCGTCGCCCTGATCCCCGACACCCTCTACCCGATCAGTTTCGTCGCCTTGAACGGCGGCGACCTCGGCCGTCTTGCCTCCCGCCAGCCCTATGACGGCCGCGCCGCCTGGGAATACCTCGACGACCAGAGCGATCCACCCGGCGAGCAGGACGACTCCCCCCGCATCCGGCTGGTCATGAGTCCGCACACCCGGGGCCTGTTGACCGGCATTCACCGGGGCTGGGGTGAGCACCTGCGGCTGGGCACCAACCTCGTCATCGACCACTTCCTGCAGGACGCTGATTGGAGTCAGGAGGTCCTCGAGGTGTTGCGCGACGCCGGGGCCCGGACCCTGCTGGTGGGAGTGTTCTGCTCGGTGTCGGAGTTGGAGCGGCGCGAATCCTCCCGCGCCGACGGCGGCGTTGAAGGCCGACCGCTCGGGCTGGCGCGACACAGCAGCGAACTCTGCCATGGGCAAGGCCTGGACTACGACGTCCGCATCCGAACCGACCAGCAGACCACCGCCGAGTCGGTGGACGCGATCATCGCCGCACTGCCCGACGCTGCGACGCCCCGTTGATGCTCGTGAACGTTGACCAATCATGAAGATCGAGGGATCGGTGGCAGTCGTCACCGGGGCAGGCTCAGGTATCGGCAGATCCATCGCTGCGGCGCTGGCATCGGCCGGCGCCTCGGTGGTGGTCGGCGACATTGAGGCGGTCTCGGCCGCCGAAACCGCTGCGATGACCGGTGGGGTCGCGGTGGCCGCCGACGCTGCGAGCGCCGAGGGTATCGCGGCACTGCTCGGCACCGCCCGCCAGCAGTTCGGCGGCGTGGACATCTACGTCGCCAATGCCGGCATCGTCGGCCAACCCGGCCTCGGCGACGACGAAGCCGCCTGGGCTCAGATCATCGACGTCAACGTTCGGGCCCACGTCCGCGGGGCCAAAGCTGTTGTGCCGGAATGGCTTGAGCGTGGCGGCGGACACTTCGTCGTCGTGGCCTCGGCCGCCGGCCTGTTGACCCAACTCGGTGCGGCGCCCTACAGCGTGACCAAGCATGCCGCCGTCGGGTTCGCCGAATGGTTGGCCATCACCTACGGCGACAGGGGAATCGGTGTCAGCTGCGTGTGCCCGATGGGCGTCGACACCCCACTGCTGCGCGCGATGTCTGACTCGCCGGACACGCAGGCCCGGGTGGCCGGCGCCGCCGTCACCGGCGCCGGTGCGGTGATCAGCCCACGCGAGGTGGCCGACCTGACGGTCCAGGCCATCATCGACGAGACGTTCCTGGTGCTGCCGCATCCGGAGGTGCTGACCATGTTCCGGCAGAAGGCCGCCGATTACGACCGGTGGATCGCCGGGATGCGGCGGTATCAGCGGAGCCTGCAGTAGGTGACCGAGGGCAGGTGGGCTTCACCCCACCCCACCGCGCCGACCCCGAGTGCCAACAGCTCCCGGCCGAGTGCAGTAGTTTCACCGATCCCTGGGGTGACGGTTAACGCTAGCGGTCTCGGGTCGCGAGGTAGATCGTGGCGGCCGACCGGCCACGGATGATCGGGTTGTCGAACCAGACCGACTCGGCCGCGACGTCGGTGAAGACCGATCCCAGCAGCGAGGTGCAGTCGTCATCCGGGGGGTCGTCGGACCACATGGCGAAGACTCCGCCCGGGGCCAGCCGCGACGATGCCGATTGCAGGCCCTGTTCGGTGTAGAAGCCGGCGTGCGGTGCGTGCCTTGCTGTCGGCGTGGCGGTTGCCATGACGTTCCTACTGTGGCGTGCCTACTTC
>ERZ888423.1578-NODE-1578-length-19290-cov-16.734546_pt1 | contig 19290 bp, 14 predicted proteins | sample MGYA00520523_ERZ888423 | MGnify/ENA primary metagenome ERZ888423 (study PRJEB32303, sample SAMEA104408611) | aquatic metagenome | biome: Brackish water; feature: Pelagic; material: water | place: Baltic Sea | collected 2014-06-08T10:24:00 | depth 30,27 m ...
TTTCGCAATGCACCAACTGGCGCGGCGCGTTGTTCAAGGGCAGATAGGCAATCGCGGAAAGGTCGATCAGATTCAGGTCGGCAGGTGCATCAACCTGTAGCTGCCCAAGGCCCGGAACCCGCATCGCCGTGCCCCCGCCTGTGGTTGCCGCCGCTAGAATTTCGGTGGCCTGTGGCCAGTGCAGCCAATCCGGGTCCGTCAGCGAATGGATCATGCCAGCGGTCTTCATCACCAGCCACATGTTCACCGCATCATCGGCAATCGCCTCATCAACGCCAAGGCAGATGTTGACCCCCCGGTCCCTTAAGGCACGAAACGGCATGATGCCCGACCCCAGGCGCAGATTGGAATTGGGGTTATGCGCCACATTCGCACCCGAGGTGGCGATCAGGTCCATGTCGGCCTCATCAATCCAGATCGCGTGGATAATGTTCATCCGGTCGGACAGCAGACCCAGATCGGCGGTATAGCGCACCAAAGACCGCCCTCCCAGCCGTTCTTGCCCGAAGACGCGTTGCAGCCGGGTTTCCAGCATATGCGCATAAAAGGGCAGATCATGCGCGCGGCTGAGATCATCCAGTTCGGCGAAGTATTCGGGCGTCACCCGTTGCGGCGCTGAAATCGACACCGCCGCCTGCAGCAGTCCATCCGAAGAACCATGCCAACGCTGGATCAGATGGCGGTTCAGGGCCTGCATCTCGGCATGTCCGACACGCGGGGGGCGTGACAGTTCCGCTTTCAGCGCTGGCGGCAATTGTTCCGAAAGAAATGGTAGCTTGTCCAGTTCTGGCACAATCGGCTGGTCAATTGCCAGACGCGCGCGGATGCCGCTGTCGGCATAGGCCTGCATCACCGCATCCAGAATGTCAGCCTCGGGTTCGGGCACGAAAAAGCAATCGTCCTGCACGGCGGTCGTCCCACATTCTAGCATCTCGATGCAGCCTAGCATGGTACGCAGATAGGCCTCGCGCGGGGTGGGGCGCAGCAGGTCAAGTTCCGGGCATTCATAAAGCATGAAGATTTCCAGCGGCATCCCCGGCAGACGGCCCTTCATATGGTTGACCGAGGAATGGAAATGCCCGTTGACCAGACCGGGCATCAACAGATCGCCCTGCCCTTCGATCACCGTCTCATCTGGTTCAGGGCGCAGAGCGGGGCCAATTTCGGCAATCACACCGCCCGCCACGCGCAAGCACGTGGGCGCCGACGCCCCATCTGTCGCCGTGCTGTCCAGCAGGCGGACGTTCCTGAAAAAGCTTTTCACCCTATCCCCCCTTGGTGTGCCTCAGGTCCGCGAACCGGCCTTGTAAAAGGGCACGCGTTCGGGTTCGGCGGTCAGATAACCTGCATAGAACTTTTCAACTTCGGGAAAGATTTCGTGCCGCAGCCAGCGCCGCTTGGCCTCGGAATCGCTGCGTGGTTTGGCAAATACCTCGGCGATCTGGGCAAGGATTGCCTTGTGGTCGATCCGGGTAAAGGTGCCGTCCCTGAAGATCACTTCGCCATCCACCAGCACGGCATGCACATCCTTGGCCTTGGCGCGGGCGATCATGGCATCAAGCGGCGGAATGTCCGTGTCCTGATAGGGCCATGTGGCGGTGCCGTAATCCAGCACCACCGCATCGAAACGGCGGCCCGGGTCCAGCCGCCCGATTTCTGGGCCGAAGGATGTTGTCATCGCCCCATGTTCGGATGCCATGCGCAAGACCTGCGTGGGGGTGGGCACATCGGCATGATCCATCCCCGGCACGCGATGCACCGTCAGGGCCATGCGCATTTCCTGCAACATGTCGCGGTCTTCGTTGATGCCCGCTTCGTCCATGCCCATGCCCACGGTTATGCCGCGCTTTTGCAGCTCCATCAGGGGCAGCACGCCCGACCGCAGGCGGAAGTTGGAAGAACAGTTGTGGCACACGCAGGTGCCGGTGCTTGCGCAGATTTCGATATCTTCTTCGGTCATCCAGACACCGTGGCCAATCGTCAACTTTGGCCCCAAAAGACCCAGCTTTTCCATATGCTTGACGGCCGTTGTCCCTGTCCGACGGCGGGCGTATTCCTTTTGATACGCGGTTTCCAAAAGGTGCATATGCATCGGCATGCCGCTGGCATCTGACCGTTCCTTCATCGCCAACAGCCCGTCATCCGTCATCCAGTGCAGGTTTGCCGGGGCCAGTTGGATGCGCGCGCGCGGGTTGGTGTTGGCGGCGGTCAGCGCATCAAAGAGCGCCATGAATTCCGGGAATGTCATTTTTTGGCGGGCGAAGATTTCTGCCATCGGGCCAGCCAGATGCGGCGGCAGGCGGCGCACGAAATCTTCATCCGCCTCATAGACAAAGCGGTTCTGTTCGCGCACCGCATAGCAATAGGACACCCGCATGCCAACGGCGCGGTAGCCTTCCAGCACGCCCGAGGCAGATGCCAGCACTTCGTCATAAGTCCCAGGCGCCCAGCCCTGAATGTGCTGCACGGTAGTAACCCCGGTCGAGATCATCTCGAACGCAGCATAAAGCGTGTCCAGCATCGGGTCGATGTCGCGCATCGTCAGGCGGGCGGCGAACCACAGCTCCAACGCGAAATCCGGCGCGCCATGTTGCAGCGGCGTAACCCCAAGATGGTGATGGCTGTTCACCAGCCCCGGCATCATCAGATGGTTGCCATAGCGGGTTTCCGGCGCACCGGGATAGGCCGCGCGGATCGTAGCCGCAGGACCAACGGCAAGGATCAGGCCGTCCTCGTGGGCCAATGCCGCATCTTCATGGATAACCGGTTCGGTGGCGTTCTTCGCCCCCGTTACTATCCAGCGGGCCGAGGTGATTTCTACGGTCATAGCAATTCCTGTTCCTTGAAGGCCTTTGTTACCTCTTCCGCCAAAAGCGCTTCGCAGCGGCGGGCGAGGTCGATCATTTCGGGGCTGCGCAGGTCGCGCGGGCGGGGGGTCTCAACGGTGATTTCGGCCTTGATCTGGCCGGGGCGGGCGGTGAATACCACGATCCGGTCGGCCAGCGCCAAAGCCTCGTCAATCGAATGGGTCACGAGTAACACCGAGGCGCCCGAGGCCCGCCAGATCGTCAGCAGATGGTCCTGCATCCGGGCGCGGGTCTGGATATCGAGTGCCGCAAAGGGTTCGTCCATCAGCAGCACCTTGGGGTCCATCGCCAGCGCCCGGGCCAGCGCCGCGCGTTGCCGCATACCGCCAGACAGCTCATCCGGCCGCCGGTCACCCGCGCCGCCAAGCCCGACCATGCGCAGCAGCGCATCGACCTTGTCCTTGCGCGCACCCGGCTGCCCGCCCTTGATCGAAAGACCAAAGCCCACATTGTCGCGCACCGACAACCACGGAAACAGCGACGCTTCCTGAAAGATCAGGCTGCGTTCGGGCGAGGGTTGGGTCACGGGCAGCCCATCAAAGGTCACCGAGCCAGAGGTTGCATCCTCCAACCCCGCCACGATGTACAAAAGCGAGCTTTTGCCGCAGCCCGATGGCCCCAACAGCACGACGAATTCACCCAAAGCCACATCCAGCGTCAGGTTGGTGACGGCAGGCACCGGGTTGGGCCCATCGGGGTTCCAGACCTTGGATACATTCGCAATCGACAGCCCCAGCATTTACAACGCCCCTATGTTGGAAGGACCGATCCACCACAACACCTTGCGCTGGATCAGGCGCAGCGCCTGATCGAACAGAAAGCCGGTCAGGCCGATCAGCGTCATGGTGAAAAACACAAGGCTTGCGTTGAACGTGTTGCGCGCCATCATGGTGACCTGACCCAGACCAGAGCCTACGCCCACGGCCTCGGCAATCAGCACCACCATCCATGCGCCAAACAGGTTCATCCGCAGGGTGACGAACAGGCCCGGCAGAATGGCGGGAAGGATCACCCGCAGGAATATCTGGCGTTTGGATGCCCCCATGACGCGGGCAAGCTGGATGTAATGTTTCGGCACCGCATCAATCTGCGACAGCGTCGCCAGCACCATCACAAAAAAGATCGAGATGAAGACAAGGAAAATCGCCGGCGGGTTGCCGATGCCGAACACGAAAATGGCCACAGGCAACCATGCCACGGGCGAGATCGGGGCCAGCATGGTGATCAGGGGCAAGGTCAGCTTGCCGAAGATATTGAAGTACCGGATGCCCACGCCCACAATGACTGACGCCGCAAAGCCGATCAACAGCCCGACAAAGACCCGCATCGAAGACCAGCCGATGACCCCCAGCACTGACCAGATCGACCCCCCTTCCGAAAGGGCCCCGATCCGCTGACCGTTCGGATCAAAGAAGCGGACCTGGTCGGCCAGATTGGCCAGAAAGATATGCGGTGGCGGAAGCAACAGCGGGTTCGCCCAGCCCCGCCACCACGCAAATTCCCAAAAGGCGACAAACAAGCCGATGGACAGCATCGCCCAGCCAACCGACTGCGCCATGGCAAGCCACTTTGCCGCAAACACCGGCTTTCGTTTGGGTGCCATTGCACCCGTCTGAACTGTATTGTCGCTCATTTGGGGAAGCCTTTTCTATGCCGATTTCAGTTTCAGTCCGGCGTAAAGGTCGGCGTTTTCAGCGATGACTTCTTCCAGCAGCGTCCAGTCAACCGCATCATCGGGCACAAGGTTGCTCACATAGCCCATGGCCTGCATTGATGCAGAACGCGCCTTGAAAAATTCGGTGTTCAGCCGTTGGTCGATCATGATCGGCTGGCGGGATTGCGCCAGCGTCAGCGCCTCGATCGAGGTTTTGTAATAGGTGCCTACGGTCTGTTCCAAGGCCGCGCCTACGTCTGCTTCGGCCTGCGCCTGTGCGGTCATCATCGCTTTGATCAGCGCCTTGACGGCATCGCGGTTGCTTTCGATCAGCGGCGTGGCCGCGGCCAGCACGCAATCGGAATAGCCCGCGCCGTACAAATCGATCCCATCCGACAGCACGGTCGATCCCGCGCGTTCGGTCAGGCACTGCGTGGCATAGGGTTCGATATGGCAAACCGCATCGATGGCCCCGGCGATGAACGCTGCGGCGAGTTCGGGCGAGGTGTTGAAGTACTTCACCTCGACATCCGCAAAGGACAGCCCGGCCTTGACCAGATAGTCATAAGGCATGACTTCCAGCGTATCGGCCTGGAACGTGCCGATGGATTTGCCTTTCAGGCCTGCTGCATCGGTGATGCCTTCTGCGGCCACCAGCACGCAGCCTTGAACGCCTGCACCCGCCACGATCTTGACCGGGGCGCCCTGATCAACCAGCGTGAAGAAGTTGGAATAGGGGATGACCGACACATCAACGATGCCTGCGCCAAACAGTGTCACCACATCGGTCGTGGTCGGGGCCACGACGAATTCCAGATTGACGTTGTCTGCTTCGGCCAGCTTGCGTTCCTTAGCAAGGAAGATGCCCAGATTGCACAGGCCCGATCCGTGGGTCGCCTTCAGCGTGGTCGGGTCCGCCGCGAAGGCCTCACCTGCGCCCATCAGCTGCACAACGCCTGACGGCAGTGCCACGGCGGCCAGCGCGCCAAAGCCGGTTTTCAGAAACCCGCGGCGCGAGGCTTCCATGATTTTTTCATGCGTATTTCCACATCTGTCGCACATGTCTTTGACCTCTCTGTTGCGTCACAAGGTCAGATCGAGGGTGCGAGCGCGGCAAGCAACTGAACCGTCGACCTAAGTCGCGAATGACGAGTTCGGCACGCCAACCTTGAGAAGAGGGTGATGAAAAGGATGTTTCCACCCTCCCTGCGCTAAGGCCCAGAACATCTGCAGGAATGATTCGTTAACAGAAGATTTCGCTGTTTCTGGTCTTATGCGGCTGCAAATGCTGCGCAGCAGCAAGAAATTGCTCGGAATCGTTCACAGTTGGCAAAAAATTGTGCAGCGCGCAAAACTGCTCAGACAAAATCCGCTGCCCGTTGGAAGACACTGCCCCATCCCTGCACCGCAGATGGACTCAGGCCTGTGCGCTGCATGGCATAGGCAGCCGTCACTGAAACCGAGTCGAACACCGGGACAGACAGCTCAGCCTCCAAAGCATCGGCCACCCCTGCTCCGCGAAAGTTGGTGCAGATGATGGCAATCGCCTCTGGCCCGGCGCGGGCGACATCGCGCACAAGGCCCGCCACCACTTCAGGGCCATAGCCTGCAAAGGAATGGTTGCCCTTGTCGGACAGATGCGCTTCGGCCACCACCGTAATGCCACGCATTGCAAAGTTTTCCACGATGCGTATCTGGATTTCCGGCAGATAGGGCGTGACCACCCCGATCCGCACCACGCCAATGCCCCGGAACAAGGCATCAAACGCCAAACTGGTTGATGTTGCGGGCACGCCCGTCCGCTCGGTGATGGCCGCGCAAAGCGCATGATCCGTCTCTAGCCCCAGCCATGAGGCCGAGGTGCCGTTCCACACGATCAGGTCAGGCTCGGTTTCCGCCAGCCGTTCGGCGGCCTCAAGGATCGGGGCCAGATCAAACTGCCCGCGCGAGGCCGAAGACATCGAAATCTCGACCACCCTGAACCGCGCATAATGCACAGACGCGGCACCGCCCAAGGCGCTAAACATGGCCGATGTATATGGCTCCAGCACCGTGTTTGACGATGGCACCAGCATACCCACCCTGACCGGCTTTTGCGTCATGGATCAGTCTTCCCTTGCGATGCGGCGCGCCAAGGCAGGCGCAAGTCCGGTGGATGGCTTGGCCAAAGGCTGGGCAAGCCGGGCGATCGGGCGCGGGCCAAGCCCGGCCAAGGCATAAGCCTGCCGCGTGGCCGCGGTGATGGGGTCGACAAGGATTGCAGACACTTCACCCGCAAGTTCCTGCGCCAGCCCGGCCAAGGGGGCACCGCCGAATATGATCACCTCGGCCCCTTGTAGTGCCGCACCCTGCGCCAGATCCCGCAGGGCCGCGCGCTGCGTTTGGGCTACGCCAGTCACCTGCACAACCGGATCAGCCGGCGTGATTACCCCAAGGCAGCGTCCGCTCAGCCCAAGGGCCGCTACGCTGGCCAGGTACCAGGGCGTCATCGCCGGGGTAAAGGTCACGATGGTAAAGCGCCCGCCCAATTGAACGGCCGTCAGGATGGCCGCCTCGGCCATGCCGATGACGGGGAAATCGAACAACTCGCGCGCGGCAGCAAGACCGGGGTCGCCAAAGGCGGCGATGATGGCGGCATCGACGGCTGGGGCTTCGGCCATCATTTCAAGGCAGATCGCACCGGCAATCTGCGCCTCGGCAAGGGATGAGATATAGGGAAAGCCGCGAGCTGCGGTGCGGGCGATGACTTCGGTTCCCGGTGGCACGGCGGCTGTTGCAAGGGCTGCCATCCTGTCGGTCATGGCCTGGGTCATATTGGGATTGGCAAGCAGGATACGCATCAGCCCTGCCCCGCCAGAACAGGTGCCAGATCCTGCGCCAATTCCAGTAAGGCCGCATCCGCACCCGGTGCCGCCATGATCTGCAGACCCAGTGGCAGGCCGGTGCTGGTATGTCCACACGGCAGGCTGATGGCGGGTGTCCCGGCATGATTGGCTTGTGGGGTGAACGCCGCATGATCGCGTGGTGTTGCAGGAAGCCCGCCGATGAACCTTGGGGCCATATCCTCGACAGGCCAGGCCGGACAGGGTGTTGTCGGTGTCAGCACAAAGGGATGCAATGCCAGAAACTCGCGCAGGGTTTCGCCCATCCGGTGGCTGGCTTGATGTGCTTGCGCCACTTCAACCCCCGTCAACCCAAGGCCACGTGTGATCTGATCGGCAATGCCTTCGCCAAACTGCGTTGGGTCGTGCCGGAACGCATCACCGTACAAGGCCGCAAGTCCAGCCCATTGCAAGGGGGCCACATCCGCCCGGCCAGACCCCGCAGGCCAAAGTGGTGATGCAATTTCCACCGCATAGCCCGCCCGGCGCAGGCGATCTACCGCCCGTTCCGTGACACGTGCCACATCAGCATCCAGCGGCTGATCCAACCCAAAGCGCGGCGCATAGGTCAGCGCAGGACGGCTTTTTTGGGCGGTCACCGTCAGTCCGGACAAGACCTGCATGGCAAGCGCGATATCCTGCATGCTGCGCGCAATCGGGCAAATGACGGAAATCCCCCATACCGGTTCATCAAAGCCCGGACCGTAGGGGATAATGTCCTGACCGGGCTTGAAGCCGATCACGCCCACATGCGCCGGGGGTCTGCGCGTTGACCCACCCGCATCAGTCCCCAGCGCCAGCGGCGCAAAGCCCGCAGCCACCGCCGCCGATGGCCCACCTGATGATCCCCCCGGTGTCAGGACCGGATCAACCGGATTGCGGGTCATGCCGTAAAGCGGCGTGTTTGTCACACCCATGCAGGCAAATTCGGACGTGGCCCCGATGCCAAGGATGATCGCACCCGCCGCACGCAACCGTGCCACCGCCACGGCATCCTGTGGTGCCACGAAATCCGCAAACAGCTGCGCACCTTGGGTGATGGTCATCCTGCCAACCCAGAGATTGTCCTTGATCACCACGGGCACCCCGGCAAGCGGCATGACCTCGCCCGCATCCAGCCGGTGCTGGACCTGAGCAACCTCAGCCGCAGCCCTTGGGTTCAACCGGATGATCGCGTTCAGGGCGGGATTATCACGCGCGATGCGATCCAGACTTCTGGCCAGTGCATCACCAGCCCCGATTGTGCCGCTGCCCACCATACCGGCGATGTCTGCAGCGCTTTCCGGCAGGTCGTCCATCAAGCAAATGTGCCGGTATCAGCGTGCCCACAGGCCACCAACACGCACGCCCAATTCATGAAACGCCGAACCATGCCTTGTCCACTGTTGTCATCCTGACACTGCCGTGCAAAAGCTGCTCAAGGTCTATGGAATTTGGCAATCTGCGGGCTTCAGCACAACGGTTTGTCCGATTGCAGGCCGAAGAAATGTTCATGTGCCCGTTCTTTGGCCATTACGTGAAAACTTGTGCCCAGCGGACACCAATCAGCGCCTGTTGCCATCATGCAGGCCACAGACTAATCCGGTGCATGACCTCTCGGCGCAAAGGGCTGGCTGGCTTGCACAAGGCGTATTTCGATATCGTCCAGGATTGGGTCAAGGGCAGCATCGCCGCTGGCCTGCTTCCGGTCGGCACGCGCCTGACGGTTGCCTCCGTCGCTGACCGGCTGGAGCTGAGCCGTTCGCCCGTCAAGCGCGGGCTGGAACTGTTGACGATGGCTGGGCACCTGACGCGCGATGAAAGGTCTGGCTACGTCGTCGGAAATGGCACGCAGGCCGCACCCCATGCGGCGAACCTCTTTGCCATGCCATTGCCCGATCTGGCCCCCGCGACCGGTGTTCTTGCCCGCGCAGGGTGGGAACGCATCCTTGATGAAGTGGCCGAAGCAACAGCTGCCAGCATCCCCTTCGGCATCTACACGATCTCGGAAACCGCTATCGGCGCGCATTTCGGCGTCAGCCGCACTGTGACGCGGGAGGTGCTATCGCGCCTGCAGGAACGGGGTGCCATCGGCAAGGACCGCGCGTCGCATTGGATTGCGGGGCCCCTGTCGGCGAGGATGCTGGATGACGAACACGCGTTGCGGCTTTTGCTGGAACCCGCTGCACTGGCCGCCACTGCCCTCAAGGTCCGCACTTTGCTGCCAGCCATGCAGGCCCGATTGGCAAAGGCCGCGCCAAACTGCGCACCCGAAGACATCGATCTGATCGAGGCTGATTTGCACGACATTTGCACCGAAGACCAGCCAAACCGTCGGATGGCGGCTGTCTTGATGCACCTGCGCTCGGGCCGTCGGGTGAACCGGCTGTTTGCGACCCATGTTGTGCAACATGACGAATCCGCTTTGCTGACCGAGCACCGGTTGGTGCTGGACCATCTCGCACTCGGGAATGCCGAAGGGGCCGCAGCAGCGCTGCGCCACCATCTGGACGCTGATCATGCCCGCACGCGCGAGCGGCTGAAGGTGCTTTCTGTCTTTGAAGACCCGATCGTCGCCCCCTACCTGACGCGGGTAGGCTAAAATGGCAGCACCCGGCCCCGGCCTGCGGATCATTGGGCGCAGCGAGCTTGTCACCCAGCCGACCCGTGACCGGGCAGCAGCCGATCTGGGCTTTCCGATCAGCTTTGAGATGATCGATTCCATTGATGGCCTTGCAAGGGTCGTGACGCGGCCGGATACCTTTGATCTTTACCACCAATGGCACACAGTCGATCTGATCTGGACGGCGCGCTGCATCCAACCCATTGACCTGACCCGGCTTGATCACGGGCCGGAAATCCTGGCTGCCGCGCGTGGCAGGTCCGGGCCTAGCCGGATCATCGATACGGTTTTTGACAAGCTGTTCGTACAGGCAGATGGCAGGCTGGGGTCTTCGCCCACGCACCATCTTTCCATGCTGCCCCTGCTACATGGGGTGGACAGTTTTGGCTATCTGCCCGGCTTGCGTGATCTTGTAGGGAGTGAAGCCGAAAGCTGGGGCTGGTTGCTTGATGCGCGTCTGCAAGGCCGTGTCGCCATGATCAACGACCCGGTTCTGGGGATGATCGAGGCAGCACTTGCCGTTGAAGCCACGCGTGGCAAGGCGTTCAGCAGCATTGGCAACCTGACGCTGGATGAGGTGGACGAGGTGGCCGACATCCTGTTGCACAAGAAACGGATCGGGCATTTCAAGGGCATGTGGTCGTCGTTTGAAGACTCGGCACGCCTGGCGCAGCGTGGGACGTTGATCCAGTCAATCTTTTCGCCGGGCGTGGCGAGGCTGCGATCGCTTGGGCAAGAGGTCATTGTGGGCACCCCGGCCGAAGGGTCACGGGGCTGGCATGCCGATCTGTGCATCTCATCCGAGGCATCTGGCGAGGTGCTGGATATGGCCTATGCCTATCTCAACTGGTGGCAAAACGGCTGGGCCGGGGCATCCGCCGCGCGGCAAGGCTATTATGCAACTTTTCCGGCCCGTGTGCGCCAGCACCTTTTGCCCGGCGAATGGGAATACTGGTACGAAGGGCAACCCGCCTCGCAGGCGCTGGCCGATCCCTACGGGCAAACGAACATCCCCGCCGGGCATCGGCGCGAAGGTGGGTCGCACGCCGAACGGATGAGCAGCGCGCGCGTCTGGAACACCTTCATGGACGAACATACCCATATCGTGCACCGCTGGCGCGCGTTTCTGGCGGCCTGAAACCTATCGTCTTTCGCCAGAACCATCGGCGTTTATCACCACGCCAAAATCCCGCAGGGCGGTTGCCGCCGAGATCAGCCCATCCGCCACATCCCGCGCCACAATGGCAGGCGTGCGCAAGGCGGCCTCGCCATACCCCCCGCCACATGGCCCCGTGGCAATAAGCCTGTCGCCTGCCTTGACGCGAGCATAAGGCACCTTGGACGGCAAGGCATGCGACATCCGGTCGGCTGTCACCAGCGTCAGGGATGCAGTGTGGCCGTCGGCCCCGCCATCAAAACCCCAAGGCGCATGGGCGTGGCCATCGCCCTCGATCGAAAAGCCTGCATCCGCCAGAAAGCAGAATTCGCGGATCGTGCCGATGCCCCCGCGCCAAGCGCCGGGGGCCATGGATTCTTCGCGCAGTTCATACCGTTCGATCCGCAAGGGCACGTGGCTTTCAATATCCTCAACCGGGTTGTTGCGGGTGTTGGCATAAAGCGTGTCGACCGCATCCATACCATCCTTGCCAAAACGCCCGCCATAGCTGCCTTCCATGATCTCCATATGCACCCAGTGATTGCCGTGGTTCAGGCCCGACAGTGCCACGACACGCAGGTTTCCGATCCCTGCCGAAACCTGTTGTGGCACGGCCTGGGCCAGCGCCTTCATCACGGTATCGGCGAGCGCATTGCCTGAACAGAACCGCGCGATCACGGGCGCTGGGAAGATCGGGTTCGCCAGGCAGCCTAAGGGGGCTACGATGGTGATGGGCCGCGTCAGTCCTTCGTTCTGCGGAACAGGGCCGACTACCGCCGCATCGAGAAGGATCGACCGCACCGTCAGCCAAACCGCACAATCAACCGTTCCAACTAGCGGCATGTTGATCGGCTTGTCGGGGATCTGCGGGGCGGTTCCCGTCAGATCAACCGTCAACGCATCACCCCGCACTTTCACCGTGGCGCAGATCGTCAGATTGCGACGCGCGGGGTCAGGGTCATCCAGAAACCCGTCGATCAGGGTTGAGGCGCTGTAATCACCATCCGGCACAGCGGCGATGGCCGCTCGCAGACGCCGTTCCGAATAATCCATCAGATCTTCGGCCGCCGCCTGCAACGTCGCCAACCCATGCTGCGCGATCAGCGCGAGCATCCCCTTGGCCCCGATATGCGACGCCTTCACCTGCGCCTCCATATCTCCCACAACCAGATCGGGCGCGCGGATATTGGCCCACAGGATGTGCCAGACCGGGTCAACCCGCCGCCCCGCGTCATAGACCTTGATCGCCTTGAACTGCAGCCCTTCGGCATAGGTATCAACCGCATCGACAATCCCGCAGGACCCCGGAGAAAGTGCGCCGATATCAAGGTGATGCGCGGTTGTCACCGACCAGCCGACCAGCACGCCCTGATGGAACACCGGCACTGCAAAGGCCACATCCGGGCCATGGCTTGCCCCGCCGTAAGGGTCGTTGTGCATGATGACATCGCCCTCAGCCAATGTCTCACCCCGCGCGTGCAGCGTGGACAGGATGTTGCGCACATAGCCGGGGATCGGGCCCGATTGCAGCGGGGTTGACAGGCGGCATTCGCACAGCTGCCGCCCGGTGGCATCGGTCAGCGCGGCCCCAAAATCTTCGGATTCGCGGATGATGGATGAATAGGACATCCGCATCAGCTTGTGCCCCATCTCAAGCGCGATGGTATCAAGGGCACCTTGGATCACTGCGGCAGTCACGGGATCAATGCGGGTCATGATTGCACCTTTTGCGTCAGGATCAGGGAACCGGCGGGGTGAACCTCGCCCTGCCAGTCGGGGGGTACAACAGTCGTGGTGTCCTTTTGCAGGATGATTGCCGGGCCAGAGAATGGCTGTCCAACCGGCAAGGCCGCGCGCTGGTAGATCGCAGTGGCATAGGAGGCGAGCGTGCCATTGACCCGGAACACCGTGTCGCTGTGCCGGACAAGTGCCGTTTCCAGCGACCCACCCTGCGCCGCAAGCCCCGCAGCAAGGCGCGGCATGGCCCCGCGTCCGATCACCCGCAGGTTCACCACCTCGACCGGGTTTTGCGGGAAGGCATGGCCATATTCGGCGGCATGGGCTGCGTGAAAGGCGTCAAGCACCCGCGCCATCACAGCTGCGTCTACCGGGCCATCGGGAATGGGCACCTTCAGCTCATACCCCTGCCCGACATAGCGCAGATCGCCGATCCGGGCATAGCTCACGGCATCCGGCGTGATCCTGTCTGCCGCAAAGCGACCGGCCAGATCATCCTGCATGGCCGCAAGGTCGGCGTTGATGCGGACCAGATTGAACTGACCCGATGTCTGGAACAGCGTGCGGACCGCATCATATTTCAGGTCGGTGACCAGCAGCCCCATAGCGGAGGTGATGCCCGGATAGGGCGGCACGATCACCTCGGGGATCGCCAGCATCGCGGCCACTTCGGCCCCATGCAGCGGCCCTGCCCCGCCCATTGCCACAAGGGCAAAGCCGCGCGGGTCGATCCCTTTCTGCAGGGTGCGCGTGCGGATGGCATTGGCCATGTTGGCGTTTAGAATTGTCAGCACACCCTCGGCTGTATCCAGCAGCGGCAGGCCGAGCTGTGCTGCAAGAGCGGCAATCACACCTTCTGCGGCAGCCGGATCCAACGTCATCGCACCGCCCAGAAAGTCGCCCGGCAACAGGCGGCCCAACACGACATTGGCATCCGTAACCGTGGGCAGATCGCCGCCGCGCCCATAAGCGGCAGGCCCCGGAGCCGCACCCGCCGACTGCGGACCAACCCGGAAAGCGCCTCCCGTATCAACATGGGCAATCGACCCGCCGCCTGCCCCGATGGTGTGAATATCCAGCATCGGCATCAACAAGGGGAACCCGGCAATCGAAGTGGACCGCGCATCCGTCTCGACGATCTGCCCATCGTTGATGATGCCGATATCAGCCGAGGTGCCGCCGATATCAAAGGTGATCAGGCGGTTGCGGCCAGCCTGATCCCCCACCCAACCACCGCCCAGCACCCCCGCCGCCAGCCCCGACATCAGCGTCAGCGCCGGCTTTTCAGTGACCATCCGCGCGGTCGCCACCCCACCGTTCGACGCCATGATCCGCAATTCCCCGGTCACCCCGATCTGCTTGAGTGCGGCATCAAGTGCCGCCACATAAGACCCGACCTTTGGCCCGATGAAGGCCGACAGGGCTGCCGTGGTAAACCGCTCAAACTCGCGGAACTGCGGCGAAAGCGAGGATGAGGTGGTAACAAACGCGCCGGGCATTTCAGCGCGCACAATGGCTGCCGCGCGGTCTTCATGCGCGGGGTTGAGGTAGGAAAACAGAAAGCAGATGGCCACGCTTTCCACCCCTTCGGCGGCCAGTTCCTGTGCCACCCTGCGCACGGCGTCTTCGTCCAGTGCCACCAGTTCAGCCCCATCAGGCGGGATCAGGCGGCAGGGCACCGTCTTGCGATGTGCCCGTTCGATTAGCGGACGCGCCTGCCAGGGCAGATCCTGCAGAATCGAGTAATGCTCCACCCGCTGATGCCGCGCGATATGCAGAATGTCGCGAAAGCCGTCATTGGTGATCAGACCGGTTTTGGCCCCTTTGTGTTCCAGGACGGCATTGGTCGCCGTCGTGGTGCCATGCAGAACGTATCGCACATCACCGGGATTGACCCCCGCCAGCGCGCAAAGTTCGACCACACCCTGCAACACGCCAACTGACGGATCATGCGGCGTTGTCGGCACCTTATGGATCACCTGCTGCGCGGTCTGCATGTTGGCCAGCACCAGATCGGTAAAGGTTCCGCCGACATCAACACCGACCATGATCATAGCGTAATCCTCCGCAGCTTTGCCAACTATGCACTTTGCATTCGAAGTTCACCAATATGAGTGACGTGGCGGCCCTTTTAGCCGCTCCCGCCCGCAGCCGCCCGGCACGATCCATGCATCTTGCCGCTTGAATGGGCGATCTGATGTGCTTTCAGGCACAGAAAACATGGCGCCTCGCGATTTCCAGTGCCGACTGGGCGACCGCCTCTTTGCCTTCCCGACGGTCACCGATTCGCCCCCGAACGCACCCTTTCGTGTTTTTTGTGTTCGAAATGCACGCATAGGCCATGCCGTTCGCCCGGTTTTGCACAGTTTTGAGGCGCCTGAGAGATAAAGCGGTCGTGGGATGGTCCCTCTCGCCGAAACTGCCCTTAGCGTTGAGTGGAACGAACCGGGTGTGGGGATCACAGGCTTGCGCAGCGCAGACGACCTTGAACTTGTCGCAGTGACAAAGCGCTATGGCACCGCAGTCGCGGTTGACCGGATAAGCCATCTTTTCAGGGCAGGGTCTTATGCTTGCCTTCTGGGGCCGTCCGGCTGCGGCAAATCTTCAACGCTGCGGATGGTCGCGGGCCATGAAACGGTCACCGACGGTGCGATCATTCTTGGCGGCAAGGATGTATCACAGCTGGCACCGGCCCAGCGCGGCACTGCGATGATGTTTCAGTCCTACGCACTGTTTCCGCATCTTTCCGTGCGCGACAACGTGGCCTTCAGCCTGAAGATGAAGGGCGTGGACAAGCCCGCCCGTTATGCCGAGGCGAACAAGCTGCTGGAACTGGTGGGCATGACCAGCCTTGCCGACCGTTTGCCAGCGCAACTGTCAGGTGGCCAGCAGCAGCGCGTGGCCCTTGCCCGCGCGCTGATCACCAACCCGCAAGTGCTGCTGCTGGATGAACCGCTGTCTGCGCTGGACCCGTTCCTGCGCATCCGAATGCGGACCGAGCTGAAAAAGCTGCAGCGCGAACTGGGGATCACCTTCATCCACGTCACCCACGGGCAGGACGAGGCTCTGGCGCTGGCCGATGAGATCGTGGTGATGAACAACGCGGTGATCGAACAGGCGGGCCCTGCGCGCGAGGTGTTCAACGCCCCCAAGACCGCCTTCGTTGCGCGCTTTATCGGCGGCCATAATGTGATCGCTCTGCCGCAGGGCAGTTTTGCAGTGCGCGCGGATGAGGTGCGTCTGGTAACCGGCGGCACCGGGGCGGTTGTCACAGCGATTGAATATCAGGGCGCGCATGTCGCGCTGACCAGCCGCATTACGGGTGATCAGGAGGTTCTGGCCCTGATCCCGGAGGCTGAGTTTTTTGCCGATCCAAAGAACCTTGGCGACACCGTCACGCTCGCCTGGGACGAGACGAAGGCACATCGCCTTCTTGGCTGAACCAACAAAAACGAACCTAAACAAGAGAGGAAATACCATGAGCAAGATGCGATACAGCCGTAGAAACATCCTGAAAGGTGGTGCCGCCGCCGTTGCGGCCAGTGCCTTTCCTGCACCGATGATCTGGGCGCAGAACATCAAGGATGTGGTCCTGCGGCAAGCGGGCACCGGCGTTTCGGCGTTCAACGAGGTGGCCGCGAAGGTCAAGGAAGACCTTGGCTTCACGCTGGAAATGACCGCGCTTGATTCCGATGCGGTGACCCAGCGCGCAGCCACCCAGCCTGACAGCTATGACATCGCCGACATTGAATACTGGATCTGCAAGAAGGTCTGGCCAACGGGCAACCTGCAAGCGATGGATATCTCGAAGATCGCCAATTACGACAAGATCGCCGGAACCTTCCGCGATGGCAAACTGACGCCCGACAGCGTGATCGCCCAAGGTACCGCACCACACACCGTGGGCTTTGTCGAAGGGCCGGGGTCCACCACCTTTGCCACGCAGGATTCGGGTTGGATGACCCTGATCCCTACCATTTACAACGCCGACACGCTGGGCATCCGCCCCGACCTGATCGGCCGCCCGATTGACAGCTGGGCCGAGCTTTTGAACCCCGAATTCAAGGGCAAGGCGTCGATCCTGGATATCTCCTCCATCGGTATCATGGACATGGCCATGGTCTGCGAAGCGATGGGCGAAGTGACCTATGCCGACAAAGGCAACATGACGACCGAAGAGATCGACAAGACCATCGGCATCTTCATGGAAGCCAAGAAGAACGGCCAGTTCCGCGCCTTCTGGAAGTCTTTCGATGAATCGGTGAACCTGATGGCGTCGGGCGAGGTGGTGATCCAGTCGATGTGGTCGCCTGCGATCACGGCTGTGCGCGCGCAGGGCGTGCCTTGCGTCTATCAGCCACTGAAGGAAGGCTATCGCAGCTGGGGTGGCGGGATTGGCCTGTCGGCTGGCCTCAGCGGCCTTCCACTGGATGCCGCGTATGAGTATATCAACTGGTATCTGTCGGGCTGGGTTGGCGGCTTCCTGATGCGTCAGGGCTATTACTCGGCCGTGCCGGAAACCTCCAAGCTGTTCATGTCCGAAGATGAATGGGGCTTCTGGTATGAAGGCAAGGCTGCCACCGGCGATATCCTCAGCCCGTCTGGCACCGTGATCGAAAAGGCAGGCGCTGTGCGCGATGGTGGCAGCTTCCTTGACCGGATGGGCAAGGTCGCCTGCTGGAACTCGGTCATGGACGAAAACCAGTACATGGTCCGCAAGTGGAACGAGTTCATCGCCGCCTGAGGCGTGATTTCAAACTCATACCTCTTCCCCGGCGAACGGGGGAGAGGCCTCCATCACCCCGAGGTTCCATGCGCCGTGCCAATCTGAACAGCTGGCTGCTTGCTGCCCCGTTGACCGGGGTACTGGTGGTATTTCTGATTCTGCCGATCCTGCTGATCACCGCGGTCAGCTTCTGGACGGCAGATGAATTCAGCTTTCGCCCCGATTTTCAGTTTGGCAATTATGAATACCTTTTCGGGTCGGCGGTAGCCTGGAAGGTGTTTGGCCTGACCTTCATGATGACCGTTATCGTCTGGGCGCTGACACTGGTGATCGGCTTTACTATTGCCTTTTTCCTTGCCTTCCACGTCCGCACCCAGAAATGGCAAATGGCGCTGTTCTTGCTGACGACGATCCCGTTCTGGACATCAAACATCATCCGGATGATTTCGTGGATCCCGCTTCTGGGCAAGAACGGTCTTGTGAACCAGACCCTGATCGGCGCTGGCGTCATCAATGAGCCGCTTCAGTGGCTGCTCTATTCGAGCTTTTCCGTCTGTCTGGCTTTTGTCCATCTTTACACCCTTTTCATGGTGGTACCGATCTTCAACACCATGATGCGGATCGACAAATCGCTGATTGAGGCCGCGCGTGACGGAGGTGCATCCGGCTTTCAGATCCTGACCAACATCATCATCCCCCTGTCCAAGCCCGGCATCATGATCGGGTCGATCTTCGTGATCGCGCTGGTAATGAGCGACTTTGTCACCACGCGCTTCATGTCGGGCAGTCAGTTGGCCAATGTGGGGCGGCTGATTTCAAATGACATAGGGCTGTTGCAATACCCATCGGCGGCCGCAACGGCGGTGGTGCTGCTGATCACGGTGCTTTTGATCATCGGGGCCATGCTGCGCCTTGTCGATATCCGCAAGGAGTTGTGAGTGATGGAAAAGCGCCCCGCCTCTTTCTATGTCCTCGGCACCTTCTTTGCCCTGTTCATGCTGTTTCTGTACGGCCCCACCATCACCATCGCGATCCTGAGCTTTCAAGGCCCTGAGGGCGGGCTGACCTTCCCCATGCGCGGCGTATCACTGAACTGGTTCCGCGAATTGTTCATGGAACAGGCCGTGGGCGATATCTGGGGCAGTTTCCGCCGCTCGCTGACCCTTGGGCTGATGGTCATGGTGACGACGGTTGTGGTGTCAGTCATGGCGGGGCTGGCGTTCCGGCGGCGGTTTCCGGGGTCGACCGTGCTGTTCTATTTGGTGATCGGCGCGCTGGTGATCCCATCAATCCTTGTCTCCTTAGGCATCGGCCTCTTGTTTGACCGCACGGGCATTGGCAGCCACTGGGCCACCTCGGCCTTTGGGGCGCAGCTGACATGGACGCTACCCTTTGGCATCCTGATCATGTTCGCCGTCTTCAACCGCTTTAACCCGGCCTATGAAGAGGCCGCGCGCGATCAGGGAGCCAGCACGTGGCAGGTCTTTGCCCATGTCGTTTTGCCCCTCATCGCCCCCGCATTGGTGGGGGTGGCCCTGTTCGGATTTACGCTAAGCTATGACGAAATTGCCCGTACCATCCTCGTCTCGGGCAGCCGCAATACCCTGCCGCTGGAAATCTGGGGGATGACGACGAACGTCACCTCGCCCGTGCTATATGCGCTTGG
>ERZ888423.1581-NODE-1581-length-19273-cov-7.727391_pt1 | contig 19273 bp, 17 predicted proteins | sample MGYA00520523_ERZ888423 | MGnify/ENA primary metagenome ERZ888423 (study PRJEB32303, sample SAMEA104408611) | aquatic metagenome | biome: Brackish water; feature: Pelagic; material: water | place: Baltic Sea | collected 2014-06-08T10:24:00 | depth 30,27 m ...
TTACGCAGCAGTCGCCCAATTAAAACGACAACAGAATTAATGGATGGCTTGTCAAAATGTGCGCCGAGACAAAAAGAACATAAGTTTTTTGCACAGGTTTTTCAAGCCTTGCGCATTGAGGTAAACCAAGAGTTGGATGTGTTAGAAAGATTCTTGGAACAAACAACGGATATCATTGCACCTGGTGGTCGCCTGGTGGTTATGTCATACCATTCATTGGAGGACCGATTAGTGAAAAATTTCATGAAAAAAGGTTCGTTGGAAGGTGAAATAACAAAGGATTTTTACGGAAATGTGATCAAGCCTTTCGATGAGGTGGTGAGGCATCCAATTGTACCTGATGAAATAGAAATTGCTTCAAACCCTAGAGCGAGAAGTGCAAAATTAAGAATTGGTCAGCGAAGATGAGTATCAATGAATACATAGAGAGATCTGGCGCAGCAGAAGAGCAACCAACGATTGAAAAACCGAAGGTTGAAAAGAAAGTGGACAAGCCGAAGAAAAGTTCGAAATCGACTGCTTTTACGCAGATTTTGAATGGAGATTTTCTTACGCGCGAATTCGTACTTAACAACTTGGGATTCATCTTTTTTGTGATTTTCCTGCTTCTACTGACAGTAGCAAAAGGGTATTACGGAAAAGAACTTTCGAAGGATATTGAAAGAACACAGAAAGAACTAGATGAAGCAACAGCTGATTATGTTGAAACAAAGGCAAGATTAGAAGAGGAAACCCGAAGATATCGTTTGGTTGAAAAATTAGGACCAAAAGGATTGAAAGAATCGGTAAATGAAACGAAAGTAATTCGATTGAAGGAAAAGAAAGATGAGTGAGAATAAGGACATATTGTGGAGAGCCTATTTAATCTATTTCGGTTTTGTGCTGATCATGCTTGTCGTGCTTTTCAAAACGGTTTCGATTCAATGGGAAGGACGTACCAATGTCTTTTCATCTTCTGAAGAGAAAATGCCAGTTCGAACTGTCAAACGAATTCCGCGTCGTGGCGAAGTATTGGATGTTCATTACACTCCACTTGTTACCTCAGTTTCTTTTTATGATATCCACATGGATCCAACTGTGGTCGATAAAAAAATATTCGATGAAGAAATTTCTGATTTAAGTAAAGGTCTGTCGAAAATGTTTCCAGAGAAAACAGCCAGAGAATATGAGAATTTTATTCGAACAGGGCGTCAACGTGGAAGCCGCTATCTATTAATCAAGAATAAAGCTACAAACGAAGAACGAAAACAACTTCGTGCTTTACCAATTTTCAAACACGGTCGTTTGAAAGGAGGATTAATTGATACAGAGGAAACTGTTGTAAGAAAACGTCCCCATGGTGAAATGCTTAAACGAACTTTAGGCTACTATCAGAAGGAAGGCGGAAAGGAGCTAAGAGTTGGTATTGAAGGGGCATATAATGAGTTTTTAAGTGGTGAAGAAGGAGAGGAAATCGAACAAAAAATCACCACTGGATGGAAGAAAACAGGTCAAATCGTTAAAGAAGCGGTTGAAGGAGCAGACGTTGTAACAACTATTGATAAAGAGATCCAAGAAGTGGCACATTCTGAATTGGAACGACAGTTGAGAAATCAAGGTGCGAAAAGTGGTTGCGTTGTCGTAATGGATGTTAAAACTGGTTACGTGCGAGCAATCGCAAACTTATCACAAGACATTGACGGTAACTATTACGAATTGTATAACCATGCGATTGGAACGAAAGAAGTTCCTGGTTCCACGTTCAAACTAGCCTCTTTGATGGCTGCTTTAGAAGATGAGAAAATTGACATCAATGACATCGTAAATTCAACGGGTGCATATACTTTTTCTGGTAAAACGCTTCACGATGCATTAAAAGGAGGTTATGGTCAAATCACGATTAAACGCGCCTTCGAAAAATCGTCTAATGTTATTGCAGTGGTTATTCACCGTGCTTATCGTCAAGAGCCTCAAGCATTCATTGATCGTTTGGCTTCGTTTGGTTTGACTGAAAAATTGGGAATAGATCTTTCAGGGGAACCAACTCCAACTATTTATACACCAGGTTCTAGAAATTGGTCCCGAATTTCCTTGCCTTGGATGGCAATTGGTTATGAAGTTCAGCAAACACCATTACAAACATTGGCATTTTATAACGCCGTTGCAAATAATGGAACCTTGGTTCGACCGCAATTTGTGCAAGAAATTCGTCGTGGTGCGGAAACAGTTAAAACGTATCAGCCAATTATCTTAAAAGATAAAATTTGTTCAGACAAAACACTTAAAACATTGAAAGAATGTTTGAAAGGTGTAATGAAAGATGGTGGAACTGGTTCAAAATTGACTTCCTCACTATTTGATATTGCTGGTAAAACTGGAACGGCACGAATTCTAAATTCGAACTTTAGCTATGGTCAGAAAGGTGAGGAAAAGTATCAAGCTTCTTTCGTAGGTTACTTCCCAGCCGATGAGCCAATTTATTCGTGTATAGTTGTTGTTTCTGCACCTTCAAAAGACATTTATGGCGCAACAGTATCTGGAACTGTTTTTACCGCAATCGCAAATAAAGTTTACGCTTCAACACTGCGTTATCATACTGCCATTAACGAAGGGAAAAGAAAAGCGAACAACATTCCAAGTGTGATGTATGGAAATCGATATGATTTGTTAAAAGTGATCAACAAACTGAAAATACCTTATGCTATTCAAGATGAGGGGGAATGGTTTAGCACTTCTAAAACAAATGAAAGAGTAGTATTAAATAATAAGAGCATTTCAAAAAAATCGGTACCAAATCTTGTTGGGTTAAGCGCGAAAGATGCAGTTTACATCGTTGAATCGCTGGGTATGAATGCATTTGTAATTGGATATGGAAAAGTAACAAAACAATCAATGCCAGCCGGAACTCCTTTGTTCAATGGTGGGGTGATTGAATTGACAATGGAATAATGAAAAAGAAGCTAAGCGACATATTGTATGGAGTAACGATTTTATCGGTTGATGGTTCGACCGATAAAATGGTGGGTGAATTGGTTTTTGATTCGAGAAAGGCTGATGCAGACGCTGTGTTTTTTGCTATCCGCGGAACGAGCGTTGATGGTCACACTTTTATTAGTAAAACAATTGAAGCTGGTTGTCAAGTAATTATCGCTGAGGAGCGCATACAAGTTCCTGAACGCGTAACACTTATTGTAACTGAAAATACGCACTTGGCATTGGCAATCATGGCGAGCAATTATTTCGGTAATCCTTCCGATAAATTGAAGTTGGTTGGAGTAACTGGTACAAATGGTAAAACGACAACTACTACTTTACTATTCAATTTATTTACCAAATTGGGATACCATTGTGGGCTGCTTTCTACGGTTGTAAATAAAATTGGAGAACTTGAAATTCCTTCCACACACACAACGCCTGATCCCGTTGCCTTAAATGGCTTATTGGCTCAAATGGTCTTGGATGGTTGTTCGCATTGTTTTATGGAAGTTAGCTCTCACGCTATTCACCAAAATAGAATTGCTGGACTAAGTTTTAAAGGTGGTGTGTTTACCAATATTACACATGATCATTTGGATTACCACAATACGTTTGCAGAATACATCCGCGTGAAGAAATCCTTTTTTGACCACCTTGACAAGGATGCATTTGCCTTGGTCAATTTGGACGACAAGAATGGAATGGTAATGCTGCAAAACACCAAGGCAAAGAAGAGCACATTTGCACTTCGCACACCAGCTGATTTTAAAGCAAAAGTTATTGAAAATCAGTTTTCGGGACTTGTATTGAATTTGAATGGAATTGAGCTTTGGACACGATTAATTGGTGATTTCAATGCTTATAATTTATTGGCTGTTTACGGTGTAAGCATGCTCCTTGGTGAGGATTCAACTCAGGTAATGACGGCAATTTCAGCTTTAGAATCAGTTGAAGGACGTTTTCAGTATTTCCAAAGTAATAGTGGTATCATGGCGATTATCGACTATGCACACACGCCTGATGCGCTAGAAAATGTATTGAAAACAATTGCAAATATCCGCACGAAAAACGAGACTGTTTTTACAGTTGTTGGTTGCGGCGGTGATAGAGATAAAACGAAGCGTCCGAAAATGGCTGCTATCGCTTGTGAAATGAGCGATAAAGTTATTTTGACAGCAGACAATCCTCGTTCAGAAGATCCAAACGACATAATTGAAGAAATGATGTCTGGAGTGGGAGGTGAACATTACAAGAAAACACTATCGATTGTTGATCGCACACAAGCAATAAAATCAGCTATCTCAATGGCAGATAAGGGTGATATTATTTTGATTGCGGGCAAAGGACACGAAAAATACCAAGAAATCAAAGGCGTAAAATATGACTTTGATGACTTACAGATTACGATTGATTTATTTAAAAAACTAGAGAAATAATGTTGTACTATTTATTTGACTATTTGGATAAATTTAATTTCCCAGGAGCGGGATTATTTAATTATATCTCTTTCAGAGCTGCTATGGCTTTGATCACATCATTGATTGTTTCTATTTTCTTTGGGAAACGTCTGATTAACTTGCTGCGAAAACAACAAATTGGTGAAACAGTGCGTGATTTAGGTTTGGCAGGTCAAATCGAAAAGTCAGGAACACCAACAATGGGTGGTATTATCATCCTAGCGGCAATTCTGATTCCGACTTTGTTATTCGCGAAACTGCACAATGTGTATGTCATCACAATGATTCTTGCAACAGTTTGGTTGGGAGCAATTGGTTTCTTAGATGATTACATCAAAGTATTTAAGAAGAACAAAGACGGATTAGCAGGTAAATCGAAAGTAGTAGGTCAAATTGGAGTTGGACTTATTGTAGGATGTATTTTGTATTTCTCGAAAGATGTCACTGTTCACAAAAGAGTTCCTTCGAATTACATTTTACAAGCAGAGGAGCAATTTGTAACGCATCAGCACACCAACGCAAAAGATGAAAATTATAAGTGGATCAAAACGGCCGATATGACGACAACGATTCCATTTATAAAAGGAAATGAATTCAATTACAACTGGTTGATTGGTGATTCAAACAAATCATACGGTTGGTTATTGTTTATTCCGATTGTGATTTTTATTGTCATTGCAGTATCGAATGGTGCAAATATGACAGATGGACTCGATGGATTAGCTACGGGGACATCGGCAATTGTTGGACTTGCCCTTGCGGTTTTAGCCTATGTAAGTTCGAACGTTCGGTTTGCCGATTATTTGGATGTAATGTACATTCCAATGGCCGAAGAACTCGTAATTTATATTGCAGCTTTTGTCGGGGCGTGTATCGGATTTTTATGGTACAATTCCTATCCAGCTCAAGTTTTCATGGGCGATACAGGTTCGTTAGCATTAGGCGGAATCATCGCTGTATTTGCAATTTCCATTCGTAAAGAGTTATTGATCCCAGTTTTATGTGGTGTCTTTTTGATTGAAAATCTATCCGTTATTCTCCAAGTTGGATATTTCAAATTCACCAAAAAACGGTTTGGCGAAGGACGAAGGATTTTCCTCATGGCACCCTTGCACCACCATTATCAAAAGAAAGGATTGCATGAAGCAAAAATCGTTTCACGCTTTTGGATTGTGACAGTTCTTCTTGCAGTTATCACCATTGTTACCTTAAAACTTCGCTAGTAAGTGAACGCTGAAAACAGACATATCGCAATTTTAGGCGCTGGCGAAAGCGGTGTCGGAGCGGCTATTCTTGCTAAAAAGCAGGGGTGGAATGTGTTCGTGTCTGATTTTGGCAAAATCAAAGAGGAGTTTAAGCTTCAATTGGATGAAAGAGGTTTTGAGTGGGAAGAAGGTCAACATGATGAAGAACGCATTTTGAAAGCGGATTTGGTCATCAAGTCGCCAGGGATTCCTGATAAAGCGCCACTAATTAAAAAGTTACGCGAACAAGGAACAAAGCTAGTTTCAGAAATTGAATTTGCTGGATATTATCTAAAAGCAAAAACGATTTGCATCACTGGTAGTAACGGGAAAACTACCACAACAATGTTAACCCACCATATTCTCAAAAAGGCCGGAATCAATGTTGGATTAGCTGGAAATGTGGGTAGCAGTTTAGCAAAACAAGTAGCTGAAGAGAATTTTGATTGGTATGTAATCGAATTGAGCTCTTTTCAATTGGATGATATGTTTGATTTTAGAGCCGACATCGCGATTCTGACAAACATTACTCCAGATCATTTAGATCGCTACAATTATGAAATGCAGAATTATGTGAATTCAAAATTCCGAATTCTTCAAAATCAAACAGAGAATGATTGGTTCATCTACAATTTTGATGATCCGATCATAAAAGCAGAAATGGAGAAGAAATCCATTTTTGCTAAAAAGGCACCTTTTTCACTTACAACTGAAGTGGAGATAGGTGGCTACGCAAACAAGCAACAACTAATAATAAACATAAACGATCAATTCACTATGTCAATTCACGATTTAGCACTGAAGGGTAAGCACAATACCCAAAATTCATTGGCGTCAGGTATCGCCTCTCGAATATTAGAAATCCGTAAGGATGTTGTGCGCGAAAGTCTAGAAGACTTCGTAAATGTTGAACATCGATTAGAGTTCGTTGCCAAAATTCACGGTATCGAGTTCATCAATGATTCAAAAGCTACAAATGTAAATTCAACTTGGTTTGCCTTGGAAAGCATGGAAAAACCAACTATTTGGATCGTTGGTGGTGTAGATAAAGGAAATGACTACATGGAACTTATCGACCTTGTAAAAGAAAAAGTAAAAGCAATTATCTGTTTGGGAACTGACAATGCGAAATTGTTAGAAACATTCGCTGGAGTGGTTGATACAATTGTTGAAGCAGGTTCCGCAATGGAAGCAGTAGCTTATGGTTACCGCCTAGCGAGTTCTGATGAAGTAGTTTTGCTTTCACCGGCTTGTGCAAGTTTCGATTTATTCGATAATTACGAGGATAGAGGAAATAAATTCAAAGAGGCAGTTCGTTCTCTTTAATTTATTTGTAATGGGAGAAAAGGTACATTCAAAAGTCGAAGACCGACTGCTTGAAGCACGACAAGAAAGTCTGCAAAACCATGCGGATGCTGTATTGCGTCCTTTGGGTAAATTGTGGGGTATGGATGTCTTTAGCTTGAGCAATGCATTTCTCGGTGAATTAGCCAATACCATTCATTCGTTTCCTTTTGAAGTCATTTGGATTGGTTCCGCTGATGAGGTGAAGAAAACGCTTGGGATGGACAATAGCTTGTGTTCTAATTTGAACGCAGTGATTGTGCACAATGCATCCGTTTTTGGTTTAGAACGCGAATGGATTTGCAACATTAAAAACTGTGCAGGTGTTGGCTCTGTTCAAGAAGCGATGGAAATGCTGAAGGCTTTTAAAGAATCGAAGAAAGTGCTACTTTTTACTTCCTCGGGAGAAGATGCTTTAGCAAATCGTCAGGATTTTGAAACATACGTAAAAATGGTGCAAGGAGCATGAGAGAATATTTGAAATATTTGAAAGGTGATGGTGTGATTTGGATTATCACATTGTTAATGCTTGCATTTTCACTTGTAAGTGTGTACAGTTTTGTGCCCATTCTAGTGAAAATCGAAGGGGGTACACCCTTCAAGTATCTTTTCAAACATTTTATCTATGTATTAATTGGTTTTGTAATGATGTATTGGATTCATAAGAAAGATGCCAAATATGTCTCTCAGTTATCTAAATTTGGATTTTATCTCGCCATTGGACTCCTCATTTTCACCTTTTTCTTCGGGACTAAAGTGAATGATGCGGGTCGTTGGATCCGAATTCCATTTGTCGGATTAACATTCCAATCATCTGATTTTGCGAAATTGGCCTTAATCATTTACGTTTCTCGATTACTCGTTAAAAAGAAAGAACAACTCAACAATTGGAAGGAAGGCTTTTGGCCTGTTATTCTGCCGATCATCGTTATTTGTGGATTGATCGTCAAAGATAACTTTTCAACGGCAGCAATACTTTTTGCCATAAGTCTCTCCATTTTGTTTATTGGAAAAGTTCCATTTAGTAAAATATTTATCACCATTTCAGGAGGAGTAGCCTTGCTTTCCTTGATTGTTTTATTGCACAAGGCAGCTCCAGCATTGAACCTTTTACCTCGATATGAAACCTGGGAGAACAGGATCCTCAATCGAATGGATGATGACCAAAATGTGCTCGACAATGCACAAGCATTAAATGCGGAATTGGCCATTTACCACGGATCTTTTATTGGTCAAGGTGTGGGAGATGGGAAATTGAAAGAATATTTACCTGAAGCTTATGCCGATTTCTATTATGCCAGTTTTGTTGAAGAGTTTGGTTTGTTTTCAGCAGTAGTATTAATGATGCTGTACCTGATTCTGCTCTTCCGAATCATTCGAATTGGACTTCGATCCGATCGACTTTTTGAAACATATGTTTGTCTAGGAATCGGAATTTTATTGCTGTCACAAGCATCTGTGAACATGCTCGTTTGCACAGGAGTATTTCCTGTTACAGGTCAAAATATGCCATTACTTGCCATGGGAGGTTCAGCCTTAATTATGACATGTGTGGCGATAGGTATCGTTCAAAGCATCGCATACCGTCAAGAAAAAAGTAAAAAAGAAGAGGCAAACAATGAATTTGCAGCACTATGAGTTTGAATAGAGTAATTATTTCTGGAGGTGGAACGGGTGGACATATTTTTCCTGCAATAGCTATTGCGGATGAAATCAAACGTCGCAATCCTTCTGCTGAAATTTTGTTTGTTGGAGCCAAAGGCAAAATGGAAATGGAAAAAGTTCCCGCAGCTGGATATAAAATCGAAGGATTAACAATCGCTGGACTTCAACGTAAATTGACCTTTTCCAATTTTTTACTTCCTTTTAAAATTATCAAGAGTCTATTAGGAGCAAGAAGTATCATCAAGAATTTCAAACCGCAAGTGGTCATTGGAGTGGGAGGTTATGCCAGTGGGCCAACTTTAAAAGCCGCAACAATGCTAGGAATTCCAACCTTGGTGCAAGAACAAAATTCTTTCCCAGGTAAAACAAATAAATTACTAGCAAAGAATGTGAATACGCTATGCACAGCTTATGAAGGGTTGGAGCGCTTTTTCCCGAAAGAAAAAATTCGATTGACAGGGAATCCAGTTCGTTTTGAAATGGTGAACATTGCTGGTAAGCGCCAAGAGGCATTTGATTTTTATCAATTGGATTCGGCTAAGAAAACAATATTAGTCATCGGTGGAAGTTTGGGGGCACGCACCTTGAACCAAGCAATGATGGAACATTATAATTTATTGCAAGACAACAATGTTCAAGTGTTGTGGCAATGCGGAAAGCTGTATTTTGAAAGATTGTCAGAACAACTAAATGGAAAAGAAACTGATTCCATCAAAATGTTGCAGTTTATTGACCGAATGGATTTAGCATACGCAATAGCAGATGTCATTATTTCACGCGCTGGAGCCATTTCGGTTTCAGAATTATGCATGATTGCCAAGCCAATTATTTTGGTGCCTAGTCCAAATGTTTCGGAAGATCATCAGACAAAAAATGCCATGGCTTTGGTCGATAAAAATGCAGCACTTTTAGTAAAAGATCTTGAAGCGAAAGAAAAGTTAATGCCTACAGCAATTGGTTTAATAGATAATGAGCCATTGCGAGCAGAATTAGCAGCTGAAATCGCCAAGTTGGGAAAACCGAAAGCAACGGAATCAATAGTTGATGAAATTGAAAAAATCGCCAAATAATCAATGGACAAGTTAGACAACATACAATTATCTCAATTCAATCGCGCTTATTTTATAGGTATTGGTGGAATTGGAATGTCTGCTTTGGCGCGTTACTTCAATGCAATTGGATGGGAAGTTGCGGGTTATGATAAAACTCCATCTCCTTTAACCGATGAACTTCAAAACGAAGGAATCAAGGTGCATTTTGAAGATTTAGGCCCTTCGATACCCGCACAATTTAAGGTAAAGGAACAAACATTGGTTATTTACACGCCAGCAATTCCAAAGAACTTAGGCGAATTAATGTTCTTTCAAAACGCAGAAGCACAATTGTTTAAGCGTTCTGAAGTACTTGGTTTGTTAACACGGCAATCGAAAGGTTTAGGTGTTGCTGGAACACATGGAAAAACAACGACTAGCTCAATGTTAGCTCATATTTTAAATGAATCTCAGTTGAAATGCAATGCCTTTTTGGGTGGAATAGCAACTAATTTCAATTCGAATTTGGTTTTAAATCCAACGAGTCAATATACTGTGATTGAAGCAGATGAATTTGACCGTTCCTTTTTGAAATTGACACCTTTTGCATCTATAATAACTTCTACAGATCCAGATCATTTAGATATTTATGGAGACGCAAGTGTCTTTTTGGAAGGTTTTCAAATGTATGCCCAATTGATTCAAACGGAAGGATGTTTGGTTAAAAAGGAAGGCTTGGAAGTTTCCTCAAAATCAACGACCATCAGTTATGCAATTGAGTCCAAAACAGCAGATTATTCGGGTAACGATTTGCGTTTTATTGAAGGTGAATTTTTAATGAATGTGCGCACTCCAAATGGAGTCATGGCGAATGTTCAGCTTGGAATACCTGGAATACACAACGCTGAGAATGCTGTTGCATGTATCGCTTTGACGGAGTTTTTAGGCTTGAGTGAAGAAGAAATACGTTTGGGATTAAGTAGTTTTCTGGGCGTTAAAAGACGTTTTGAATATAAAATTAAGACAGCTGATTTAGTCTATATTGATGACTATGCGCATCATCCTACAGAGATTCATGCACTTGTTTCTTCTGTTCGTTTATTGTATCCAGGGAAGAAAATTACGGGGGTATTTCAACCGCATTTGTTTTCAAGAACACGTGACTTTTTTGATGGATTTGCAGAGGAACTTTCAGCTATGGATGAAGTTATATTGTTGCCAATTTATCCAGCGAGAGAAGAACCTATTGCGGGTGTAACAAGTGATGCCTTGCTCGAAAAAATTAGCGCACCATCTAAAATGTTATTGTCGCCAAGTGAGGCATTAGGATATCTCTCAAAAATCGAATCTGGTGTGGTCTTGACAATTGGTGCCGGTGATATCGATCGCATTGTTGAACCCCTTAAAAATGCACTAATATGAAGACTTGGCTAAAAAAGGGTTTGTGGTTAGCAATGGGGATCGGGATGCTTGTCTTGATTTTCATGGTTCAACGTGAACAACGCGCAACAGAAGTCGATAAACCGAACATCATCATCCATGTAAAGGGGGAGCATGCGTTTTTGACGAAGGATGAGTTACATACACGCTTAAAGCGAAAAGGTTTTTTTTATGCAGGACAAAAACATGAAGAGTTGGACGTTTCGGCGATTGAAAACTATATCCGGAAAATGTCAGAAGTAAAAGATGTGAAAGTTTTTACGCGCATCGGAAATGAGTGGACGATTGAAATTTCTGTTCGAAAACCAATTGCTCGAATTTTCAATAAATACAATGAAAGTTTTTACTTGGATGAGGACGGTGTAATCATGAAAGTTTCAAATCTACATACCGCTCGTGTTGTGGTTGTTACCGGTTATATTCCCGATCGATTGAACTCAATAAATGTGAATAAAATTATTAACAACGATTCCTTGAAAAGTATTCGAAAGTTAGATGATGTGTATCGAATTTCGAGTTATGTTTGCAACGATCCCGTCATGCAGTCATTAATCGGCCAAATTCACTTGAAGAAAAATGGTGACTTTCTACTGATACCGCTTGTTGGAGATCAAAAAATCATATTTGGTTCAGCCCATTCAGATGAAGAAGTTCGAGAGAAATTCAAGAAACTCGAGATTTTCTACAAGGAAGCAGTTCCTTACGAAGGTTGGAGTAAATACGATGAAATCAGTCTGAAGTATGAGAATCAGATTGTTGGTAAGAAAGTAGACGGTTATACGGAAGAAATAAATAATTGATATGTCACAGATTGTAGTAGGACTTGATATCGGAACAACAAAGATTGCATGTTTTGTTGGGCGCAGAAATGAGCATGGTAAAATTGAAATTTTATCAATGGGAAAAAGTGAATCCCTTGGCGTTATGCGTGGAATGGTTTCGAACATCGAAAAAACGGTGCAATCAATTAAAACGGCTGTAGAAGAAGCTCAGTCACGTGTTGAAGGAGAATTGAACATTCGCGTTGTGAATGTTGGTATCGCTGGACAACACATTAAAAGTTTACAACACCGAGGAATTCATACGCGCGAAACAATCGTGGATGAAATTTCTCAAATTGATATTGATGCGCTTGTTGAAGATATGTACAAATTGGTGATGCAGCCAGGTGAGGAGATTATCACGGTTCTTCCGCAAGAATACATTATTGACAATGAACAAGGAATTAAAGATCCAATTGGCATGTCAGGTAGAAGATTGGAGGCAAATTTCCACATCATTACTGGGCAAGTTGGTGCGGTTTTAAATATTCACAAATGTGTCCACAAAGCTGGATTAGAAGTGAAAGAAATTATCCTTGAGCCAATTGCTTCCGCTGAAGCAGTTCTTTCGGATGAAGAAAAAGAAGCAGGAGTTGTGCTGGTGGATATCGGTGGTGGAACAACTGACGTTGCAATTTTCCATGAAGGAATTATTCGTCATACTGCTGTAATTCCTTTCGGCGGAAATGTTATCACAGAGGACATCAAAGAAGGTTGTACAATTATGAAGCGTCACGCTGAATTATTGAAAACGAAATTTGGTTCTGCATTGGCTTCAGAAAGTCATGACAATGAAGTGGTTTGTATTCCTCACTTAAATGGTCGTGATCCAAAAGAAATTACTCTATTGAACTTAGCGAGCATCATTCAAGCAAGAATGGAAGAGATCATTGATCTTGTTCATTATGAAATCTTGAATTCAGGATACAGCAAAAAATTGATTGGTGGTATCGTAGTTACTGGTGGTGGAGCGCAATTGAAACACATTACTCAATTGTTTGAATACATCACAGGAATGGATACACGTATTGGATATCCAAACGAACACCTTGCAAATAACAATCACATTGAGAACTTAACAAGTCCAATGTATGCAACCGGTATTGGTCTGGTTCTAAAAGGATTTGAAGCAGTTGGAAAAACAACAGCAGCTCCTCAAGAAGCGGCGAGTGCAGGTAAAGTAAAAACACACTCAGAAAAGAAACGTGGATCATTCTTCGATGCAATCGTGAAGAATGCGAAAAGTATTTTTGATGACGAAGATTAATGCTTCGTCAGGCTCAGCAACCGGAGGCTAAAAAAGAATTAGAAAATAGAACTTACAACAATAAACAACAACAAAAAACAACATTATGGAGTTTGATTTGCCAAAAGACACAAATTCAATCATTAAGGTGATTGGTGTAGGAGGAGGAGGCAGTAATGCTGTGAATCACATGTACGGACAAGGAATTGTCGGTGTAGACTTTATCGTATGTAATACGGATCGTCAAGCATTGGACATTTCACCAGTTCCATACAAAATTCAACTTGGACCTTCATTAACTGAAGGAAGAGGCGCTGGAGCGATTCCTGAAATCGGAAAAAATGCTGCAATTGAAAACATTGAAGAAATCCGCAGCTTATTAGGAAACCAAACTAAAATGGTTTTCGTTACTGCTGGAATGGGTGGTGGTACTGGTACAGGTGCTGCGCCAGTTATCGCGCAAGTAGCTAAAGAACTTGGAATTTTAACAGTGGGGATTGTTACTGTTCCATTTAGTTTTGAAGGACGTAAGCGTAGACAACAAGCTGAAGAAGGATTAGAAAGATTGCGTCAAAGTGTTGATACTTTATTGGTCATCAACAACGAACGTTTGCGCGAAATAAGTGGAAACTTATCAATTGGGAATGCTTTCTCAATGGCTGATAATGTATTATCAACTGCTGCGAAAGGAATTGCTGAAGTGATTTCTGTTACTGGTGCAATTAACGTAGATTTCAATGACGTAAATACTGTCATGAAAGATAGCGGTGTTGCCATCATGGGTAGCGCTTCTGCTGAAGGTGATGATAGAGCAATGATTGCTGTGAAAGAAGCATTGTTATCTCCACTATTGAATGATAATGATATCAGCGGTGCTCAATACGTGTTATTGAACATTACATATGGTGATAAAGAAGTATTGATGGATGAAATCACAACCATTACAGACTTTATTCAGGACGAAGCAGGTTCTACTGCAGATGTTATCTGGGGTCATGGTTATGATGCTTCATTGGGTGATAAATTAAGTGTAACATTAATCGCTACTGGTTTTCAATCAAATCCAATAACAGGTTTTGAAAGAGCACCAGAAAGAAAGATGCGTACATTAGAAGATGAGCCAAAAAATGAAATTAAATCTCCACTAGGAAATCCAACTCAAGTAAATACGTTTGTTGGAGCAACGGAGATTGAAAAACCATTGGATGAGCCTTTCATCAAGAATGAAACGAAGTCGGTTGAAGATTTTTCTTTTACAAAAACAGAAGAAGTAAGCTTTACTAAAGGAGAAGAACCGAAGGCTGAATTAAGTTTTGATTGGGAAGTAACACCTTCAAATAATGTTAGCGAGAATGTTTCTGAACCTGCGAAGGAAGAAGTAGTTCGTTTCTTGTTAGAAGATGATATGGATAAAGTAAACTTAGATCATTCTAAAGCGAAAACTATCTTATCTCCTGAAGAGCAACAAAAGAAATCTCAAGAGCGTTTGTCTCGTATTCAAGAATATACTGCTAAATTGAAAAAAGCGGATGGTATCATTGAATTCGAAAACGAACCAGCTTTCGTTAGAAGAAATATTCAATTGAATAGCTCAAATCCAAGTTCAACTGATACATATAGCCGCTTTGGTTTGTCAGAAGATGAAAATGGAACGACATTGAGAAACAACAATTTCTTACACGATAATGTTGATTAAGTAGGTATTTGAAATTGGGACATTAGGACATCATGATTTCAAGATATTAAGAATATCGTATAGTTCTGAAGTCTTAGCATCCTAAAGTCTTAGCATCCTGAAGTCTTAATATCCTGAAGTCTTAGGGTCCTAAAATCTAAAAAGAAATGAGCTTTACAGAAAAAATTAATACCGATATTAAAAACGCAATGCTTGCTAAGGACAAAGAGAAATTAGCAGTGTTGCGTGATATCAAATCAAAGTTATTGTTAGAAGCTACATCTGGAAACGGAGAAGCATCTGATGATACAGCGATAAAAATTTGTGTGAAGTTGCACAAGCAACGTATGGAAACATACGAAATTTACATTACGCAAGGTCGTGAGGATTTAGCAGCTGACGAATTGTTTCAGGCAAAAGTATTGGAAGAATACCTTCCTAAAATGATGTCTGAAGATGAAGTTCGTGCAGAAGTGAAAGCTGCAATTGCTTCAACTGGTGCTGCTGGACCACAAGAAATGGGTAAAGTAATGGGCGTTTTATCTGGTAAATTAGCGGGCAAAGCTGATGGAAAGATGATTGCCTCATTGGTAAAAGAAGAATTGAACAAATAATATCAAGAGCTCCCCAAGTACAAGTCTTCGGATTTGTTTTATTGTTGTAAACGCGTCTTTCTACAGGGAGACGCGTTTTTTTTGATAATTGCGGAATTAATTCACAACTCATCCTTCGGCCAGCTCAGGAGCCTTAATTCATAATTCTAAAATCATTGATTATTTTTGTAAAATGACAACGCACATTCTAAAGGAGCAATTAGCCGAAACAATTCGACATTACAATTCAAAAGGTTGGTCACCAGCAACATCGACGAACTATTCGTTTAAAGATGAAATTGGACAAATTTGGGTTTCTCGATCTGGAATTGATAAATCGAAATTTCATGCGGATGATTTCATAACGGTTGACCTTGAAGGGAAAGCCATGGGTGACTATAGCGCTGCGAAACCATCGGCAGAAACATTGATCCATTGTGTTATTTATGAATTGTTTCCAGAAACGAAAGTCATTCTGCACAGTCATTCTGTTTACCCAGTAGTGCTGTCAAGCAAGGTGAAAAATGCTGTTGTTTTTGAAGGGTACGAGGTGCAAAAAGGCTTTGATGGACAAACAACCCACGACAATACAATTACTATCCCTGTGTTCGATAATACGCAGGACATGGAAGCATTTAGCTTAACATTGAAAGAACAAAGTAATTCCATTCAACAGCACTCATTTATCATGCGCAAACATGGTACCTATGCTTGGGGAAAAAACCTATTTGAAGCAAAACGTCATTTAGAATCGCTCGAGTATCTTTGTCAATGTGAGTTGTATAACCACAAATTTTAAAACCCAAATTCAACGACATGGCCATTTTATCTATTCCAGAAACAAATACAGAAATCCGCGACCCAAAAGAAATCCGTGCATTTTTTAATGCGAGAGGAGTTTTCTTTGATCAATGGACCTGTGATGTAGTTTTTGATGACAAAGCGACTCAAGAAGAAATCTTAGCGGCTTACAGTAAAGATTTGACGCCTTTCATGGAACAAGGTGGTTATTTAACGGCGGACGTAATATCCATTAATAAATTGACGGAGAATTACGATGCGATTCGCGCTAAATTTTTGGCAGAACATATCCATACTGAAGACGAAATTCGCTTTTTTGTGGATGGTCAGGGAATATTTTGGTTTAACTTGGAGAACGAACCCGTTTTCAATCTACTTTGCGAAAAAGGTGATTTAATCTCAGTTCCTGCGGGGACAAAGCATTGGTTCGATGCTGGTGAAAGCAATCCATTCGTAAAGGCTATTCGAATTTTTATCGATATGAGTGGATGGGTGCCGCATTATACAGCTTCCAATATCGAAACGAAATTTGCGGATTTTAGGTTTCCTGAAAGTAAGCTTTAACACATAGGCCACAAAGGAAAAAGGAGAGATAGAGCTTCTTTATTAAAGTTCATATAGATTGGATGCAGCGGCTATAAATCCAAAATCTATAATCCCGAATCAAAAATTGAAAGTATATCCCACGTTAAATCCCCACATTCTTAGTGCTGAGTGGTACAATTCTGCGACTTGGTGCTCGTGAATTTCATTCGTTGAGACATTGATAAACGAAGCATTGATTGAATTGCCGTCGTGACCAACGTGTGTCCCTTGAACGGCATCTTCCATGTAGCGAACATTTACGTATTTGAAGTGATTAAATCCACCTAGAAAGTTAGCGGAAAGCACAATTTTATGTTGATTTTCTGAAGCTATTTTTGTGAAAATACGATCGAGTGAGACTTCAGCGCCAACTTCACCACCATAGACGAAACCTGAAAATCGTTGTGTTGTTTCGCGATCCAATGGCTGACAATCATCTATATCTTGCGGGTCGGAAATAACAATACGCGATTTGAATGTTGCAACACCAATTTGTGGTGTAATAAATCCACGAACAGCTCTAAAATCTTTACCAATCATGTATTTAAAACCTAATAAATATTTATTCATCGAACTTGAGTAAGTCACATCCGTTGTAGTTTGCGATCCATTGGCAAACGCATACGTTTGTTGTAAAGTTTTTGAAGAATAAACACCCCAACTTCCTTTTAATTCTATGTAAAATGGTGATCCGTATATTGGGCTATAAGCGCCAACAACACCAAGACCGCCATTCACACTCATTTTAGGCATAATGGACTTATCTGGAAAGTCAATAGGCATGTATGCACCAAGTTGGAAGCGTTGTTGTGCTTGCGATTGTAGACTGATGATTGTCAATAAGAGGAGTATAGCTGTTTTCATTTGATTCAATTTTCAATTCCAATTTGTCGGGAAGTCTTCTAAACTAAATTAAAAGTTACAATGCCCTTACAAATTTTGTACCAGCACGGGAGATTCGGTAGTTGAGATTTGGAATTCGAGGTTTGTGATTTTTTTATTACGTAGGGTTTTAATAACATCAGAAGGAGGGTCATGAAAATTTGGAAGAAGATATAAAAGGATTAAGTATGGATCATATTAAAAAAGTCTCCATAAAAAAAAGGATGCAATCACTTACATCCTTTTTTAAATCTTGCATCAAGCTTATTTTAGAAAGTGCATTTCAACTCTTCTGTTTTTTGCTTGTCCTTCTTCGGTAGCGTTATTAGCAATTGGCTTTGACTCACCATAATAATATAGATCAATTCGACTTGCATCAACTCCATTGGAGACAAGCATGTCTTTTACAGCTTGAACACGGTTTTTTGATAATGTCATATTATATTCATCCGAACCATTATTATCCGTATGACCATCCAAGCGGATTCTTAGATCTTGTCTTATCAGCATTAAATTTGTTAAAGATTCCAATTCACCATATGATTTCTTCAAAATGATAGCCTTATCATACTCGAATTCTAATTTTCTTGAAGCTAAATCTAACACACGATTGGCATCTTCATCAGAAATTGTTTTCACATTTCCTTCATTGATGTAAATTGTATCTACTCGCTCTACAATCAAAGTATCCGTTTTGTATTCAACTGCATAAACTGTATCCACTTTTTGTATCGGTGCTTCTGTGTAAGGTGAATCTGGAAGTGATTTTTGTTTCTTACACAATTTCAATCCGATAATTATTTCATGCGAACCTGAACTGTATTTTGCAATGTTTTGCATTGGAACTTCATAAGCATAACCAATAAAAAACAAATTTTGAATGTTTACTCCGACTCTACCAATCAATCCTACTTGTGTTCGATAACCGATTCCACCGTGAATTAAATCCTTATAGTTTACATCAGCATTAATATCAAATTGATTGGTATTGTTAATGCCTTTATATAGAACAGATGGTTTCACACTTAATTTTTCATTCAATTGAAATTTATAGCCAACTAAACCTAACATGTGTCTTCTCAAACCATAACCATCTAAACCATTGTATGCAAAATTTGAAAAAGACTGAATAACTTGCTTCGATGCAAATGACAGTTCTAATCCTTTGAATTGATAAAGAAGCCCAACTTCGCTATTGATGGAAGACGAAGATTGACTTCCACTATTTACAATTACATCTTGCACGTCAAACGCAATTGCACCAGTTGGATTTAATCGAAACTGATAATAGCCTCCAGTAATTCCAAATCGCAGGTTATGTTGCTTTGCTATAGTAAATCCATAGGAAATAGATCCTGAAGCTGCAACTTGTTGAAGCATACCCAATTTATCAATCAATACGTTTCCACCAATTCCAAGTGATTTTCCAATTCGTGTATTTGCACTGAACAAACTCGTTATCGGAGCACCTTCAACCTTCACCCATTGATTGAGGTGTGAAAAGAAAATTTCTGCACAACCAGTTGCTCCAGCA
>ERZ888423.1585-NODE-1585-length-19258-cov-10.523772_pt1 | contig 19258 bp, 18 predicted proteins | sample MGYA00520523_ERZ888423 | MGnify/ENA primary metagenome ERZ888423 (study PRJEB32303, sample SAMEA104408611) | aquatic metagenome | biome: Brackish water; feature: Pelagic; material: water | place: Baltic Sea | collected 2014-06-08T10:24:00 | depth 30,27 m ...
GGGTTCATGTTCTATATGAACTGGAGATTTACGCTGATTATTCTTGCTCCTATTCCCCTGCTATTCATCGCCACACGTATTTTCAAAAAGTCCATAGAGGTCGCTTTTCGTAAGGTGAGGGCTGAGGTTGCACGATTGAACACCTTCGTTCAAGAACATATTCAAGGCATGTCCATCGTGCAAGTTTTCGGGAGGGAAAAAGAGGAGGAAAAACGATTTAAAGCTATTAATGCGGAGCACAGAAAAGCGCATATAGATTCTGTGTGGGCGTATTCCATCTTCTTCCCAGTTGTAGAGATTTTGAGCGCCATTTCTATGGCATTACTGGTGCTGTGGGGATTGAAAGCTGTTAGTCAAGAGGGGCAAGATTCCTATGAACTTATTGGTCAGGTATTAGCCTTTACCTTTTATATCAATATGCTTTATCGCCCTATAAGACAATTAGCTGATAGGTTCAATGTGTTGCAAATGGGCATGGTTGGCGCTGAGCGGGTTTTGGAAGTCTTAGCTACAGAAGCCAAGCTAGAAGGAACCGATTCTCGCTCTGATATGGCGCTCAGTGGGGATATCGAATTTAAAGATGTTTGGCTTGCCTATACAGATGAGGACTATGTGCTCAAGGGCATTGACTTCAAAGTAGAAAAAGGCCAAAACGTAGCTTTCGTAGGCTCCACAGGAGCCGGAAAGACAAGTATCATCAACCTGATTGGGCGCTTCTATGAATTCCAGCGAGGTGAAATTCTTCTCGATGGCGTGAATATTAGAGCTATTAATCCTGCGCATTTGCGCAGTCATCTTGCTGTTGTGCAACAAGATCTCTTTTTATACTCAGATACTGTAGCACGAAACATCACCTTAGGTAATCCAAAGATTAGCATGGAGGATGTAATTAAAGGTGCTAAAGCCGTGGGAGCTCATGAGTTCATCATGCGTTTACCGAAACAATACGAAACTCCTGTAGCCGAGCGCGGAAGATTGATTTCCGTTGGACAACGACAATTAATTGCATTCATTAGAGCTTACGTTCATCAACCAGATATCCTCATCCTTGACGAAGCCACGAGCAGCATAGACTCAGAAAGTGAATCCATGATTCAGCGTGCTCAAGAATTGATTACGGAAGGGCGCACATCCATTGTCATTGCTCATAGACTCTCCACGATTAAACGTGCTGATGCAATCTATGTCATGGACAAAGGGAAAATCGTAGAACAAGGACGACATGAAGAACTCCTAGAATCAGGAGGAAAGTACAAGCGTCTTTACGAACTACAGTTTAAGTAACCGCTAACTGATCACTCTTGCGCTTGGCTTTCAAATATTCTGCAGTCAGCCCTTTTCCCGTTTCCATATGTTCTTCTGGAGTACCTTGGAACATAAGCTCCCCTCCTTCCTTTCCTCCTCCTGGCCCTAAATCTATAACCCAATCAGCTGATTTCACCATGTCGAGATTGTGCTCGATGAGGATTACAGAATGTCCTTGTTCTATAAGCGCGTTCAGAGCTTTCAAGAGCTTGGATACATCATGGAAGTGAAGTCCGGTTGTTGGTTCATCGAAGATGAAGAGGCTCCGATCCTGGGTGTTTCTTTTAATTAAAAAGAAAGCCAATTTCACTCGTTGTGCCTCACCACCACTCAACGTACTTGAAGACTGTCCAAGGCCCACGTATCCAAGGCCCACATCTTGTAGGGGTAGAATCTTTTCGCGAATCTTAGCCGGAGCTCCCTTTTCTCCATCAAAGAACTCTACCGCTTCATCTATGGTCATTTGAAGAACATCAGCAATGTTCTTTCCATTATAAGTGACCTCAAGAATCTCATCTTTAAAGCGTTTTCCTTTACATCGCTCGCAGAGCAGTTTCACATCTGCCATGAACTGCATACCTATGCGTACTTCTCCTTCTCCTTCGCAGGTTTCGCATCGACCGCCCGGAACATTGAATGAGAAATGTGAAGGTTTATACCCTTGAGCAATAGCAATTCGCTGATCTGCGAATAAGGAGCGTATATCATCAAAGGCTTTCACATAAGTAGCCGGATTAGATCTAGAGGATCGCCCAATAGGGTCCTGATCTACCATTTCCACATTACGTATATGCGAAAAATCTCCATCCAAGAATTTATGTCCGCCTATCTGCGTGACCACTCCACCCACTAATCGGCTCATGGCTGGAAAGAGAATCTCCTTGACTAATGTAGTTTTTCCAGATCCGCTTACTCCTGTTACAGCCACCATCACTTCTAGCGGGAAATCGACATCAATACGCTGCAGATTATTCTCGAAAGCGCCCACTACTTGAAGGGACTTTTTCCACGTCCTTCGCTTTGCAGGCCATTCTATCTGACGCTCACCTCTTAAGTACTCTGCAGTGAGTCCAGTACCATTTGCATATAGCTCATCCGGACTTCCAGAAAAGATAAGTTCACCTCCATTCCTTCCCGCTTCAGGACCCATATCGATTACATGGTCTGCAGAACGAATAATGTCTTCATCATGCTCCACCACTATTACCGTGTTCCCCAAGTCCCTCAGGCCTTTCAAGACCTTTATCAGTCTTTCCGTGTCGTGAGAATGCAACCCTATACTGGGCTCATCCAAGATGTACAGGCTTCCTACCAAGCTACTTCCTAGAGATGTTGCAAGGTTTATGCGCTGAGATTCTCCTCCTGAGAGGGTATTGCTCATTCTTGAAAGCGTTAGATATCCCAATCCTACATTGACCAAATAATCTAACCTATTCTTAATCTCAATCAAAATACGTTCTGCCACCTTCACATCTTGCTTGGGCAATTTCAACGCATGAAAAAAGGCCTGAGATTCATTGACAGGCATATTGCCAAGCTCTGAAATGGAGGCTCCTCCAACTTTGACATAATTCGCATCCTTGCGTAATCTATTTCCATTACAATCTTGGCATGTGGTCTTCCCTCTATAGCGACTTAGCATAACGCGATACTGAATCTTATAGGACTTAGACTCTACGTATTTAAAAAAGGCATGAATACCGCCAAAATACTTGTTTCCATTCCAAAGTAATGCCAATTCTTCCTTAGTCAGGTCTTCAATAGAACGATGAATGGGGAAATCGAATTTATCTGCGTGTTTGACCAATTCTTGTTTCCATTCGCTCATGACCTCTCCTTTCCAGCACACTACGCCATCTTGGAAAACTGAAAGTCGCTTGTCTGGAATGACCAATTCAGCATCAATACCTATCACAGAACCGAATCCCTCACACACTTTACATGCGCCAAGAGGGTTATTGAAACTGAAAAAATGCACGGATGGACGCTCAAAGCTCATTCCATCTGCTTCAAAACGTATGTTGAACTCCTTCCAATCTCCTATATCACCTATTAAAAGGAGTCCTTCTCCCTCGAAAAAGGCTGTTTCCAAGGAATCCCCAATACGTGCTAGGTTTTCTTCGCTTTGTTCTGCAGTGAATCTATCAATGACCAGATATACTTCCTTGGCCTTCTCGTCCAGCACGACTTCATCTATACGTTTCACTTCACCATCCACGATAATACGGGCATAGCCTTGTTGATTGCGAATAGATAGGATGTCTTTCCATTTTCTAGTCTCCGTCTCGACAAGAGGAACGGCTACCATCAATCGAGCTTCTTCAGGTAGTTTGGAAATGTAATCTACTGCATCAGTAACCGTATCAGACTTAACTTCCTTCCCTGATAAAGGGCTGATGGTGTGCCCTACTCTTGCGAAGAGCAGTTTCATGTAGTCATAAATCTCCGTGCTAGTCCCTACTGTGGAACGGCTATTACGGGATATGACTTTCTGTTCAATGGCAATGGCTGGTGCGATTCCTTCTATAGAATCCACATCAGGTTTATCTAGACGTCCTAGGAACTGCCTTGCATAGGCTGAAAGGCTCTCCACATACCTGCGTTGACCCTCAGCATAGAGCGTATCAAAGGCCAAGGATGATTTACCACTTCCTGAGAGCCCTGTAACTACGGTTAGGCGATTACGTGGGATTGTAACGCTCACTGAACGTAGGTTGTGCACCCGAGCCCCTTTGATAATGATATCCTTCTTTCGCTTCTTCTTCTCTTCTGGCACGGTGCTTGTGACTTTTAGCATAAGTTAACAGGCGAAATTACAGAAACATTGACAGCGCAACAGCTAAGTATTACCTTTGCTTGTATAGGTTAAGAAATTTCTACCTGTAAGGCAATAAGAATAAAATACGTGCGTTTACCATCTAGGCAAACCGTACACACGATTAAAAAACAAGCAGCTATAAGAGGATCTCTACTTTTTTAAGGATTACATCATTAATTAAAAAGAGGTCATTATGCGCGCTTCAGAATCGTCTGATCAGGAACTTATACGTTCCTATCTCTCAGGAAAAGATACCGCTTTCGAAGTTCTATTAGAACGTCACAAGAGCAAAGTTTACACTCATATTCTCATTAAAGTGAAGGATAGGGACTTGGCTAATGACATCTTCCAGGACACCTTCATTAAAGTGGTTAACACCCTCAAAGCAGGTAAGTATAATGAGGAAGGCAAGTTTCTTCCTTGGCTTATGCGCATTGCCCATAACCTTGTTATTGATCATTTTAGAAGGTCTAAGAAAATGCCTATGTCTAGGGAAACTGAGGAATTCAGCCCCTTTTCTATCATTTCCAATAATGAATTAGGTCAGGATGATGAGATGATCATTCAACAAATCCATCTAGATGTGCGTAAGCTCGTTAAGCTTCTTCCTAAAGAACAAAGAGAAGTGGTCATCATGAGGCATTATAATGAAATGAGTTTCAAGGAAATCGCTGAAGCCACTGACGTGAGCATCAACACGGCTCTAGGCCGCATGCGTTATGCCCTAATCAACATGCGCAAGATGGCTGATGAGCATAAAATGATCCTCAGCATGTATTGAACGAATTGGTTGTTTTGTTTGGTTTTAGTCTTATCCCGCTCCGGTGTTCTGGAGCGGGATTTTTTGTTCCCGTACAATATGGGACTACTTATAGCGTTCCTGATTTAGATTGAAAACCTTAAATCACGCATATGGCCCTTTTTACTATTGATGATCTTAATGAGATGCAAGCAGATACACATAGACTCCTGGGGGAGCACCTAGAACCTGCTATGCCTAACAAGAAATCCTTGGATACCATCCTTGCATACAGCCGCTCGTTGAGTGTGAAGGATACCCGTTCATTGGGGAAAATATTTATGAATATCAACTGATTCAAGCCTTTACTAGGCTTCCTTCAGTACTGATTTTCTACCGATTTTCTTCGTGATGACATCTTTCTGAATGTCCCATCCGCGTGCAGGGCAATACTCCCTACCGTAAAAGATAATCTGTAGGTGCAGTTTATTCCAAAGATGCTCTGGGAAGAGCCTTTTCGCGTCTTTCTCGGTCTGTGTTACGTTTTTCCCGTTGCTTAGATTCCAACGATACATAAGCCTATGGATATGCGTATCCACAGGAAATGCTGGAATTCCAAAGGCTTGACTCATAACCACACTGGCGGTTTTATGTCCTACTCCTGGCAGCCTTTCTAGGGCTGCCATATCAGCCGGAACCTCTCCGCCATGCTCCGCAAGCAGTATTTCTGACAATCCATGAATGGCCTTACTTTTCGCTGGAGATAAGCCACAAGGTCTGATGATTTCCTTTATCTCTTCTACCTCTAGCTTCACCATGGCCTGAGGCGTCTTGGCTCTTCTAAAAAGCGCAGGTGTAATCTGATTCACCTTCTTATCTGTGCACTGAGCCGAGAGCAATACCGCTATCAATAAAGTATAGGCGTTTTCATGATCCAGTGGAACTGGAACCTCAGGATAGAGTTTTTCCAAAGTCCCAATTAGAAAATCTACACGTTCTTGCTTGCTCATAATGTCTTCATATAATACCCGTCTTCCGATACTGCGTGTATGGGAATTCCTGGGGGCAATGCCTTTTTTATACGGGCAATGGTCTTCCCTCTTACTGTCCCATCCAAGATAACCTGCTTCGCTTGAATCTTGCTGAAGATAGCCTCAGGATCTAATCCTCTATGCCAAGAAATCCAGAGGTAATCCATGGGAATAGCTTCTCCTTGCCACTGTTTCAACATCGCTTTATCCTTCACATGAATAAAAGTCTTTCCACGAAAACGGAAGCATTCATCTGTGAGGTATTCAAGGTGATTTGACCTTCCACTGGTGATGAATTCTGCTGGGCAAGCGTTGAGCCTATTCCAGTTATTCTGCAGGTGGAATTGCTGTCGGTCTTTGCTTTGAGCAAGCGTAGAATCACAGAAGAGAATATTCTGTTTTTCTCCTACTAAGTTGAATGCCGTTTGACCTCGCACATCATAGACTACGAGATGATCAAAGCGTTTCAGTTCATAGATTTCTTGGACTTGAACCAGCATGATCATCGCTAAAATGGCTATAGCCCATAACAAGGCGTTCGACCTTTTATAAACCCAATAAAAGACTAGAAAGAGGATGAATACATAGGTCAGCCATGTCTCTAGAATACCTATATCCAAGCCTTGAAGCAAGGATCCAGGAAGCGATTCTACCCATGCCACGGACAGATTGAGTAGCCAGATAGACCAGCCCAATGCCTTACCAATTACATATCCGATTCCGGGGATCCACCCTAGCGCGAAATAGGATACTCCGATATATAGGATGAGAAATGCAGCCGGAATCACCAAGAGATTGCTCAAGAGAAAATAGGTCGGAAACTGATGGAAATACAAGACGCCTAGCGGAAAAGTAGCAATCTGCGCAGCGATGGAAACACAAGTGATCTGCCATAGTTGATCCGGGATTTTCTTGGGAAAATATAGCAGCGCATAGATTTTCGGATGCAGATAAATGATGCCTATTACCGCAAGGTAAGAGAGCTGAAATCCTACTTCCATGATGTAATAAGGATTGAAAAGCAAGAGTAGGAATGCTGAGGAAGCAATAGTGTTATAGACATCGCTGTGACGATTTGACCCATGGGCGAGCGTTACTGCGGAGAACATGGTGGCTGCCCGCACCACCGAGGGGGAAAGCCCTGTCACGAAAGCATAAACCCAGAGCCCGATGATGACAGCTACACTTGACCAAATGATGCCTTTACGCCAGAATCCGGCCAGCTTGAAGAGCCCTTGCAAGATGAAATAGATGATCCCTACATGCAAGCCAGAAACGGCCAAGACATGCATGGCTCCCGCGCTCGCATAAGAACGTGAAAGCTCAGGCCCCAGCTCATCTTTCTTCCCCAATAACAAAGCAGCCGCAATAGCTTCTTCATCGCTGCTCATGCCTATGTTATCTATGCGACTGCGCAGGTATCTACGGCCTTGCTCGGCTATGGCTCGCAACCTCCATCTCTTGCCAATCGCGAGCCAAGAACTCTCTTTGATATAGGTCTGCTGATAGATGTCTTTGAACGTGAGGAAACGCTTGTAATTGAACTCCCCAGGATTGGCTGGTGCTAAGACTTCATTAAACTTGAAGGGCAGTACGAGGAGGTCGCCAATCTCCAATTCAGAAACGTCCTCCGCTTTTTGGACATAGGCCAAAAGCTTTCCTGAAGCCTCTTTCCAGTCTCCCTCTTCGCCTGTCTTTTCTACCTGAAGAACAAGCTTAAAACTCTTCGCTTTTTCCTGTGGCACTTCCACCACTTCAGCCATCAAGAAACGAGCTTCAGGGGCTTTACTGAAATGATCCTCTCGATCCAGATCTGTATGGAAATCTACGAGAACGATACCTAGGCCCATCAAAGTAATAAATACGCCTAGGCCCGTATACTTTTCCAAACGATAACGCCACTCAATGGAACTCACATATTGCAAGCCAAGCAATGCTCCGAATCCTGTAGCGAACAAAATCCAGCCGAGCGCCTCTGTCCAACCTAGAAATGCAGCGCAGAGGATTCCTGTTAGCAGACCTAGGATAAAACGGACAAAGGGAATTCGGGCCCAAGAAATGGATAACTCCTCCATGAGGGGAAGATATCTGAATTTTTATTAGGAGGAAGTGGTGAGTAGTGATTAGTGATTAGTGACCAAAAAACTACTGTCTAATCACTATTGCCTAGTGCCTCAAAATTCCGGATACAAATACTTCTTCTGACTGCTTGAAAAGGGTCTATAGAGATAATAGACTTCGTTCTCTTTTACTTGAATCTCGTTAGGATAGGGCTAGCGAAGTGTGATGGCCTCCTCGTTTTTTCCCGTTTGCTTAACAATGAGCTCCAACCAGCAGCGGCCTCCTGGTTTTTGGAAGAGCGCAAAGATATTTCCGTTCGACTCATCCATATACAATTGTTTGCTGAATTCATTGCCGATAACTTTTTCTGGCTGATGATAAGAGATAGCTACTGAATCTATGGGCTGGCTTTCTGCATTAAATGAGCACTGGATTTATGTGAAAGATTATTGCTACAAATGATGGTGGAGCTTTAGTCACGGGAAGAAAATCAGCAAATGGAATGTTTGAATACACTGCTTTCCTACTAAAATTAGATTCATTAGGAAATGAAGATTGGTTCAACTATTATGCCTACCAGTTCGGTGATGAACACCTCAGCGAGCCCTTTGAAGTAGAGCAAACATCTGATGGTGGTTATTTAGTTGCAGGGCAGTATATTGACTGGAACACAGGCAGCTTACTTCCACGTGGCTGGCTCTTTAAAGTAGATGCATACGGTGATCTAGAATGGCAAGGATATGCGCCTGTGGGCATTGGGGAATTCAAGATTCAAGATTAGAGATCTGGCCTAATCCCAATAGCGGAACTGAGCTGAACATACGCTTCCCGCAAGAGGTGACGGTAGAGCGAATGATTATGACTGACGCATTGGGAAAATTTGAGGATTTGAAATTTCAAATTCTCTTCCGGCCTCTACCCCCTCATAATCATCACCAAGGACGGTTCGTTGTATTCAGCCAAATTCGAAATAGAATAATCTTCCCACAAATCTGAAACCTCAGAATCTTGAACCTTGAATCCCTCTATCCTCTTCCTAACTTTTTCTGAATCTCATTCAGCTTCATCAGCGCTTCTACGGGCGTAAGGGTGTTGATATCAAGATGTGCGATATCATGTCGGATACTCTCCAGAATAGGGTCATCTAATTGGAAGAAACTGAGCTGCATTTCTTCTTTGTTGCTCTTCATCTTCAACGGAGCTTCTTTATCACTTGAAGCGTTCTTATCATGACTTACTTCTAAGAAAGAAAGTACCTCTTCAGCGCGTTTCAACACTGAAGTAGGCATACCCGCCATACGTGCTACGTGTATCCCAAAACTATGCTCGCTTCCTCCTGGAATCAGCTTGCGCAAGAAGATTACTTTATGTTCTAATTCCTGCACAGAGACATTGAAATTCTTTACCCTAGAGAAATCCTTGCTCATCTGATTCAGCTCATGGTAATGCGTTGCAAAAAGTGTCTTTGCCTTAGCGGTAGGATGCTCGTGTATATACTCAGTCAGCGCCCAAGCGATGGAGATTCCATCATAGGTACTGGTGCCACGCCCTATTTCATCTAGTAAAACAAGACTGCGTGAAGAGAGATTATTCAAGATGCTTGCCGTCTCGTTCATCTCCACCATAAAGGTGGATTCCCCGCTGGAGATATTATCCGAAGCTCCTACACGGGTGAAAATCTTATCTACCATTCCCAGGCGTGCTTCTTCAGCTGGCACATAGCATCCCATCTGGGCAAGCAATACGATGAGCGCTGTCTGTCTCAGCAGCGCTGATTTACCAGACATATTAGGGCCTGTGATGATGATGACTTGCTGGGTTGTAGTGTCCAGAAATACGTCATTTTTAACGTATTCCTCTCCCACGGGAAGGTTCAATTCTATCACAGGATGTCTTCCTCCTTTAATCTCTAATTCCTCGCCCTCCGTCATCTCTGGGCGGCAGTATGCATTCTTGATAGCCACCTTGGCAAAACACAGAAGGCAATCTAATTGTGCAAGAACTTGAGCGTCATGTTTTATAGGAACAATCTGCTCTGCAATGGCTTGAACTAGGCTGGAGTATATTTCTTGTTCCAGCTGCGCAATACGTGATTCAGCATTCAGAATCTTCTCCTCATATTCTTTTAATTCAGGAGTGATATAGCGCTCTGCTTGCACCAAGGTCTGCTTGCGGATCCACGTGCTAGGCACCTTTTCTTTATGCGCATGACGCACTTCTAAGTAATACCCAAATACATTATTATAGCTAATTTTCAAAGAAGTGATGCCCGTGTTTTTCACCTCACGTTCTTGAATCTCCATGAGCTTGTCCTTGCCTTTATAGGCTATGGCTCGGTACTCATCAAGCTCGGCATTGACTCCTTCATTGATCAATTCTCCTTTACCAATGACTGCTGGAGCTTCTTCGTTTAATTCCCTAGCTATGCGATCTTTTAAAAGCAAGCAGGGATTTAGCTGGTCGGCCAAAGTTTCAAGCCTGCCCACTTGAGTACTTGCAAGATATTCTTTGATTGCCGGAATGGCTTCCAAAGCTCTTCGAAGTTGATTCACTTCTCGGGGATTCACCTTCTGAACAACTGCCTTAGAAACCAATCTTTCCAAGTCTCCCACGGGCTTAATCAAGCTGCTCAATTTGGAAGCCCGCATTTGATCTTCATGTAGATAGGAAACGACATCCAAGCGTTCATTGATGCGCTCCATATCTCGCAACGGAAGCAGCATCCATTTCTTCAATAAGCGGCCACCCATAGGCGTTACCGAATGATCTAATACATCTATGAGGGCTTTGCCTCCGGGATGATTCGTGTAGAAAAGCTCTAGGTTCCTGACCGTAAATTGATCCATCCAGACATGCTCCTCGGATGTGATCCTAGACATAGTATTTACATGCTGAAGACGGTCATTCTGAGTCTCCCCTAAGTAATGTAAAATGGCTCCCGCTGCTGTGATTCCCGGGCTCATATCCTCTACTCCGAATCCTTTCAGGGAACTTGTGCTGAAATGTCTCTGAAGGCGTTCACGACTCACATCTTCATCGAAGACCCATGATTCAAGACCATAGAGATGGAACTCTTCCAAGTCTGAATTAGAGCCTTTACGCGCATCTCTGGAAATCAATATCTCTGAAGGATGAAGCCCTTGAAGGAGTTTCATCAAATAGGCATCAGAGCCTTCAGCCACAAGGAATTCTCCGGTGGATATATCCAACAATGAAAGTCCAGCTTGCTCGCCTTCTCTGTGCCAAGCTGCGAGGTAATTATTCTTGCGTTGTTCTAGGACTTGATCACTGAACGCAACACCAGGTGTGACAAGTTCAGTCACTCCTCTTTTTACGATTTTCTTGTCAGGACTCGCAGCTTCGAGCTGATCGCAAATGGCCACTCTGAATCCTGCCCGAACGAGTCTAGGTAAATACGTATCCAATGAATGATATGGAAAACCAGCCAAGTCTATGTACGCTGCTGCTCCATTTTTACGCTTGGTCAGCACTATGCCAAGGACATCAGAAGTGCGCACAGCGTCTTCTCCGAAAGTCTCATAAAAATCTCCTACTCGAAATAACAGCAAGGCATCAGGGTACTTGGATTTGATGCGATTGTATTGCTTCATGAGTGGAGTCTCTTTCTCCTTTCCTAATTTCTTGAATTTCTTAACGGGCGCCTCTTTTTCCATATTGAGCCGATAAAAGTACCCCCTGCCTTTTGGCCTTCCTAATCCTCAGCCCCCCAGTTGTTCACAAGCTATCTACATTCGCAGCATGAGAGAACTGATTATAGCGCTTGATGATATACGAAGCCATCATAACGTAGGCTCCATTTTTCGCTCTGCTGATGCCTTTGGTGTGAAGGAAATCATCTTAGGCGGAATCAGCCCTTGCCCTCCTCATAGGGACATTCAGAAGACCGCTTTGGGCGCCACTGAGAGTGTGCCTTGGCGTCAAGAGTTAGATCTGCTCAGTGAATTACAAGCCTTGAAATCAAAAGGTATTAAGCTTATCGCTGTGGAACAGACTGAGCATTCCATCCCTTTAACCGAGTTCAATCCATTGGATGAAAGCTATTGTGTTGTGCTAGGCAATGAAGTGAACGGAGTGAGCTCTGCTATCCTGGATATTTGCGATAAATGCATAGAAATCAAGCAAGTGGGAATCAAGAAGTCCCTAAATGTCAGTGTATGTGCGGGAATAGTGATCTTTCATTTGAAAAATGGCCTGTGATTAGATTTGCTCATGAATCTATATTGTCCTAACTTAGTCCATTAAACCCCTTCAAAGGTTTATGCCATTAACTCAATGAAACTGATACAAAGATCAATACTTATTTTGATCGTGCTGCTCGTGTGGCAGGAATCTGAGGCCCAATTCTATAAGAATCAGGGGTACTGGAGAAAGAACCGCACACAGTTGATAGGAGGCTTAGGTGCCTCTAATTTCCTTGGAGAACTTGGAGGAAGGAACCAAATAGGTTCTGATTTCATCTGGGACTTGGAAATGAAACAATTCAAGCCTGCTCTTACTATTGGTATTAAGTATGCGGTAACAAACAAAGTTGCCATACGCGGCCAATTAAGCTATGCTATGCTAGCAGGAGATGATGCCCTAACTGCAGAAATGTTCCGCAGTAACAGAAATATCAACTTTAGATCCCATGCTTGGGAATTGGCTGGCGTGTGCGAAGTAATCATGCATCAAGTGCGCCCCGGGCATAAATACAATCTTACTGGTGTTAAAGGAACAAAGCCTCGGGCGGCTAACATTTATGCTTTTGCTGGTATAGGTTTATTGAAATTCAATCCTCAAGGATATTTTGACGGTAATTGGTACGATTTAAAGCCACTGGGAACTGAAGGTCAGAATCTCGGAGGTGCTGAATCGTATTCCCTATATACTATTGTTATCCCCATGGGTCTTGGATATAGATTTCAATTGAAAAACCCAAATGTTATGGTGGGCTTCGAGATTGGGCATAGACTGACGTTCACTGATTATCTAGATGATGTGAGTACGGTGTATTATGACAATGCTCAATTGGCCGATCAACCAGGATTCACTACTGAAGAGAATTTATTAGCTGCATATTTCGCTGATCCTAGTTTAGGTTATTATGTTGAAGATGGCAATACTGTCCCCTTAAATTCTACCGGAACTGGCACCCAAAGAGGAGATAGCGAGGACAATGACGCATATCTATTTGCTCAAGTGACCATGTCTTACAAACTAGGAAAGAGCGTTTATCGCAAGAAATCTTCTGCTAAGCGTAAAGGAAGAAAAGTGGTCTTCTAAGAAGAACGAACGTATTGAAAAAAGAAAAGCCCCACTCCTACATGGAATGGGGCTTTTCTTTTACTCTTTAATAGCTTAACGGAAGTGCTTACCAGGATAATAGGCCATCTGACCTAATTGCTCCTCTATTCTCAGCAACTGATTGTACTTAGCAACACGATCAGATCTACTCAATGAACCTGTTTTGATTTGACCTGTATTTAACGCTACCGCAAGATCAGATATAGTGGTGTCTTCAGTCTCTCCTGATCTATGGCTCATCACGCTGGAATAGCTATGCCTCTTGGCTAGATTCACTGCATCAATGGTCTCTGTCAAAGTTCCAATTTGATTCACTTTGATTAAAATAGAATTGGCAGCTCCAGTTTCTATTCCTTTGGCCAATCTTAACGTATTCGTCACGAAAAGATCATCTCCTACTATCTGCACCCGATCTCCTATTGCATCCGTAAGATTCGTCCATCCTTCCCAATCATTCTCATCTAGGCCATCTTCTATGGAAATGATTGGATACTTATCTGCCCAACTTTTCCAGAAATCGACCATCTCAACGCTCGTTAATTCATCACCAGTCGATGCCAGTATATACTTCTTCTTCTTCTTGTCATAGAACTCACTGCTAGCGGCATCCAATGCTATCAAGATGTCCTCGTTAGGCTTATACCCCGCCTTCTCTACCGCCTGAAGTACAATTTCAATCGCTTCTGCATTCGACCCCAAATCAGGTGCAAAACCCCCTTCATCACCTACATTAGTTGAGTGCCCTTTAGACTTTAAAACGGCCTTCAAAGAATGGAAGATCTCAGCTCCCATGCGAAGTGCTTCTGAGAACGTGGCAGCACCCACCGGCATCACCATAAATTCTTGAATGTCAATCTTATTGTCAGCATGGGAACCTCCATTGAGGATGTTCATCATAGGAACAGGAAGTGTATTAGCACTGACTCCACCAATGTATCTGTATAGAGGCTGTCCAGTAACCTGTGCAGCAGCATGAGCCACGGCCATAGAAACTCCTAGGATAGCATTGGCGCCAAGTAGGGCTTTGTTCTCTGTTCCATCCATGCCAATCATGGCCTTGTCAATAAGATTTTGATCAAGGACATGGGCGCCTTTCAGTTGCTCATTTAAGGTAGTGTTGACATTCTGTATGGCCTTGTTTACTCCTTTTCCATGATACAATCCCATATCGCCATCACGCAATTCTACTGCTTCATACATACCTGTTGAAGCTCCTGATGGAACTGCGGCTCTTCCCATGACGCCTGTATTGGTGGTCACTTCTACCTCAACGGTCGGATTACCTCTTGAATCGAGGATTTGCCTTGCCTTAATATTGGCTATATAACTCATATTTATTTTTCTATTGAGATAGTGTTCTTCGTATGCTCAGTAATTTTCCCGACAAAGTCATCGAACAAATAGCGTGAGTCATGAGGCCCAGGACTGGCTTCAGGGTGGTATTGAACACAGAATACAGAACGATCTTTCAATCGTATGCCCGCTATAGAGTCATCATTCAGATGTCTATGTGTAATCTCTATGTTCGGATTTGACTTCAGCGAATCTTCATCTACTACAAATCCGTGATTTTGGGATGTCACTTCTGCTTTTCCTGTAATAAGGTTGAGTACAGGATGATTTATTCCTCTGTGTCCATGATGCATTTTCTTCGTACTAAGGCCTTGACTTAAGGCGATCACTTGATGTCCAAGACATATTCCAAAAACAGGGAGACCAGAATCCACTAGCTTTTTTACTTGCTCTATGGTATCTTTCATTGCCGATGGATCACCGGGTCCATTGGATAGCATGATTCCTTGGGCATCACTGCTCAAGATTTCTTCTGCTTTAGTCCGCAGCGGATAAGTAGTCACTTGACATCCTCTCTCTATAAGACAGCGAATGATGTTCTCCTTTACACCTAGATCCAGCAAGGCGACCTTGTATCCCCCTGATCCATGCACTTCTTTTTTAACCGCACTTACCTTACTAGAAAGTTCGAGTCCCTCCATTGAAGGTACTTTGGATAGTCGCTCTTTCAGTCTTTCAATATCAATTTCCTCAGAAGAGATTATAGCATTCATAACACCACTATCCCTGATGTGTCTTACAAGAGATCGAGTATCCAAGTCTGATATTCCAACAATCTTATTCTTTTCCAAATACTCCTGTAAGCCTGAACCAGCATCAACTCTTGAGTATGTCTTAGAGAACTTCTTCACTACCAAGCCGGAAATCTTAATACCTTCTGATTCAACTTCGTCATTATGGACTCCGTAATTTCCGATATGACTGGTGTTCATTACCAAGACCTGGCCGTAATACGATGGGTCTGTGAAAATTTCTTGATACCCAGTCATCCCTGTATTAAAGGCAATCTCACCTGTTGTGGTTCCCACAGCTCCTATGGAAATTCCTTTGTAGACTGTCCCGTCTTGGAGTAAAAGCACTGCTTCTTTCATCGCTTGCAAAATTGGTCAAAAAAAAGGGTGGCCTTGACCGGACCACCCTTTAGATTTTTCACAACTGTTAATATAATTAAGGTTTCGCGTCCTCAGGTGCATCTTCAGAAGCTTCGTTTCCTTCAGTGTTTCCTTCAGCGAGGTCATCTTTTGCTTCCTCTGCTTTCTCGGTGGCCTTGCTTGTCTCTGCTTTTGCTTTGCTGCTCCCATCAGATGCGGCTTTATCAGCTACACCCTCAGTCGCTTCATCACCATCAGACTTCTTCTTTCCACCTCTACGGCTCTTTTTCTTTTTCACTTCACCGCTAGTGTAGATCTCGTTGTAATCCACAAGTTCAATCATACACATCTCTGCATTATCTCCAAGTCTGTTTCCAGTTTTGATGATACGTGTATATCCTCCAGGACGATCAGCAACTTTAGCTGAGATGTCCTTGAACAATTCAGTGACTGCTTCCTTCTGCTTCAAGTAGCTGAATACAACCCTGCGTGAGTGAGTAGTATCGTCCTTAGACTTTGTCACCAAAGGTTCTACATATTTCCTGAGCGCCTTCGCTTTAGCCAAGGTGGTGTTAATACGCTTATGCTCTATCAAGGAGCAAGCCATATTGGCCAGCATAGCCTTTCTGTGGCTAGCTGTTCTGCTCAAGTGATTTATTTTCTTTCCGTGTCTCATTGATCCTCAAAAATTGGAGTTGAATACTCCCGTTTACTCTTTGTCGAGTTTGTATTTCGCGACATCCATTCCGAATTCCAAGTTCTTAGTTTCTACCAAGTCTTCTAGCTCTGTCAATGACTTCTTACCGAAGTTCCTGAATTTCAAGAGGTCGTTTTTATTGAAGGAGACCAAGTCTCCTAGCGATTCTATATCAGCTGCTTTCAAGCAATTCAATGCCCTCACTGACAAGTTCATGTCCACAAGCTTACCCTTAAGCAGCTGTCTCATATGCAATGAACTCTCATCAAATTCTTCCACTTCCTTCTTCACTTCCGTTTCCAAGGTGATACGCTCATCAGAGAAGAGCATGAAGTGATGGATTAGGATTTTCGCAGCTTCTTGTAATGCATCCTTAGGTGTAATGCTACCGTCAGTAATCAACTCAATGATGAGTTTTTCATAGTCAGTTTTCTGCTCTACCCTAAAGTTCTCGATGTTATACTTCACATTCTTTATAGGTGTGAAGATGCTATCAGTAAAGATGGTTCCGATAGGAGCGTTAGAGACTTTATTCTCTTCAGCTGGAACATATCCTCTTCCTTTTCCGATCGTCAACTCTAGCACAAGCTTTACCTTCTTGTCCATGCGAGCAATCACGAGGTCAGGATTCAATACTTGGAATGCAGAGGTGAAATTACCTATGTCACCCGCAGAGAATGCGTCCTTACCAGACAGAGTCACTTTCACTTTCTCAGTGTTAGTGCCATCAATCTGTTGTTTGAAACGCACTTGCTTAAGGTTAAGAATAATCTCGGTCACATCTTCTACTACACCTTTGATGGTTGAGAATTCATGATCCACACCTTCAACGCGTACTGAAGTGATAGCAAATCCTTCCAATGAAGAAAGTAGTATCCTACGTAGGGCGTTACCAACGGTCACACCGTACCCGGGCTCCAACGGTCTGAACTCGAACTGTCCTGTCCTTTCATTGGACTCGACCATGATCACTTTGTCCGGCTTCTGGAAATCTAAGATTGGCATTGCTTTCTAATTTAATTAGGATTATTTAGAATAAAGTTCCACGATGAGTTGTTCCTTGATGTTCTCAGGAATCTGCTCTCTTTCAGGAACAGCTAGCATCTCACCAGCCATGGCTTCTGGGTTCCACTGCAACCAGTCCCATTTGTTTGCATTCCCAGCTAAAGAAGCGGTAATCACTTCTAAGCTCTTGGAACGCTCTCTCACAGCGACTACATCTCCTGGTCTTACGTTACATGAAGCGATATTAGTCACCTTACCGTTAACCGTTATGTGACAGTGGCCTACCAATTGTCGCGCTCCTCTGCGTGTAGGTGAAAGACCCAAACGGAATACGGTGTTATCAAGACGAGATTCACATAGTTGAAGTAAGTTCACACCTGTGATACCTTTCTTGCTCTGCGCGTGATGGAACATCTTCGCAAATTGCTTTTCTAGGATACCGTATGTATACTTCGCTTTTTGCTTTTCAGCCAACTGAAGTGAATATTCTGATTGCTTACCTCTTCTCCTGTTAGGGCCATGCATTCCAGGAGGATAGTTCTTTCTTTCGAGAGCCTTATCAGGTCCGAAAATAGGTTCCTTGAATTTACGCGCAATCTTGGACTTGGGTCCTCTGTAACGTGCCATTGTTCTTTCTTAACTCTGTGTATAAATATTCTTAGGTCTCAGACCCTTCTTTTCTTAGGGGGGCGACATCCGTTGTGTGGCATTGGAGTGACATCGATAATCTCAGTCACTTCTATACCCATATTGTGCAGGGAACGTATTGCGCTCTCTCTACCTGACCCTGGTCCTTTAACGTAGACCTTGACCTTTCTGAGTCCATATTCAATGGCCTCCTTACCACAATCCTCAGCTGCCATCTGCGCAGCATATGGAGTGTTCTTCTTAGAACCTCTGAAACCCATTTTACCGGCAGAGGACCAAGAAATCACTTCACCAGTCATATTGGTTAATGAGATTATGATGTTATTAAAGCTCGCTTGGATGTGAGCTTGTCCTAGGGCTTCTACCCTAACTTTCTTCTTTTTCTTGCTACCAGCTTTGGCCATGATGCTTCGTTATTGCTGATTATTACTTAGTTGCCTTCTTCTTGTTCGCAACAGTCTTCCTCTTACCCTTCCTTGTTCTGGAATTGTTCTTGGTATGCTGCCCTCTCAATGGAAGACCCGCACGGTGGCGAATCCCTCGGTAACAACCGATGTCCATCAGACGTTTAATGTTCGTCTGGATTTCAGAACGCAAAGCACCTTCTACGCGGTGTTCATCGTTCAATACCTTACGAATGTTCGCTAATTGATCGTCAGACCAATCTTGAACTTTCACTGCATAGTCCACACCGGCTTTATCCAATATGCTATGAGCAGTCGTGCGACCAATACCGAAGATGTAGGTTAATCCTATCTCTCCCCTTTTATTTCTAGGTAGGTCTATTCCAGCTATACGTGCCATGTCTCTTTATTCAATATTGTTTAAGTCCTATTCTCAGCCTTGACGCTGCTTGAACTTCGGGTTCTTCTTGTTTATCACATAGAGCTTCCCTTTCCTTCGTACGATCTTGCATTCTGCTGATCGCTTCTTGATACTTGTCCTGATCTTCATGTCAGTCTAATTTTACTTGTACCTGTAGGTTATCCTTCCTTTCGATAAATCATAAGGGGACATTTCCACTTTTACTTTATCTCCTGGCAGGATTCTTATATAGAACATTCTCATCTTTCCTGAGATATGAGCAGTAATCGTATGGCCGTTCTCCAACTCAACGCGAAACATCGCATTGGAAAGGGCTTCACGGATTACTCCGTCTTGTTCTATTGAGGCTTGTTTTGCCATTTTTCTTTATACCTGTTCCTT
>ERZ888423.1586-NODE-1586-length-19248-cov-10.728495_pt1 | contig 19248 bp, 16 predicted proteins | sample MGYA00520523_ERZ888423 | MGnify/ENA primary metagenome ERZ888423 (study PRJEB32303, sample SAMEA104408611) | aquatic metagenome | biome: Brackish water; feature: Pelagic; material: water | place: Baltic Sea | collected 2014-06-08T10:24:00 | depth 30,27 m ...
CGCGGCCGCAGCCGCCAGGCCGGGCGCCGCCACGATGCGGCCCGCCGCGACCGGCAGCATCACCCCGCCCCCGGCGGCGACGCCATGACGCTGCAATACGGCGATCAGGGTCTGCATGGCGCCGTCCAACTGCTCCGGCGCGACGGCGCGCGGCCCGCCCCGTGACGGCGGCGCCGGTTCGGCGAGCGCCGCCATGGCCGAGTCCTCTGCGACCATCAGCGCTTCGACCGGACGAAACGCCGGGCCATAGTCCAGGCCGAGGCTCGCGGCAAACGCATAGAGCGCCGCTGGCTCCATGCTTTCGCCCGTATCGTCGAGATCGGGCGCCGCGACGCTTGGCAGGACCGGGTTGCGGACGATCCGGGCGCGGGCGTAAAGCGACCAGGGCGCATCCATCAGTCGGGGGCGGGCCAGGATGTCGATCCGGCCGTTTTCCTGCAGCCGGGTCCGGACCATGGTCGACCGGTCGTCGGACAAGGTGAGCGGCCGCCGGATTTCGAAGTCCTCGATGGCGACGGGGCCGGTCGCGTCGGGCCCCTGGCTCGCCATGGCGGCTTCCAGCGCAAGGGCGATATAGCCAGCCGCCGGGAAGACGACCGCGCCGCCGACCTTGTGATCGGCGAGGAACGGGAACAGCGCAGCATCGATCTGGCTATCCCAGACCGTCAGGTCCTTGCGGGAGCGGAAGCCCAGCAGCGCGCCCTCGCGGACCGCAAGCGGCAGGCCTTCCGCTTCGTCGGTGCGCTTGAACCAGTAGGCTTGCCGTTGCCAGGGATAGGCCGGCAGGTCGGCCACATCGCCGCGTTCGGGCGCTGCGGCGTCGGCGTCGCGGGCCGCGCCCAGGCAGAAAGCTTCATCGGCGATCATGTCGAGCCGGGCTGCATTGTCCGCCTGCCGGGCGAGCGCGCCGAGCGGCCGGCTCGGCGTGCTGCCGCCCCGTGCGGTCTGGCGGAGATAGGCCTGCAGGATCGGGTGCGGGCCGATCTCCAGCATCAGCCAGCCGGCATCGGGCTGGCTGTCCAGAATGGCGGCGACGGCTTGCTGGAAGCGCACGGGCGCGCGAATGTTGCGCCACCAATAGTCCGCGTCCAGGGTCTCGCCCTCGATCTTGGCGCCGTCGACGCAGGAATAGAACGGGATGCGCGACTGCCTCGGCGCCAGGCCCGACAAGCTGGCGGCCAGGGGCGCGCGGGCTGGCTCCATCGCCCGGCTGTGGAACGCGTAGTCGAGGTCCAGCATGCGGGCGTCGACGCCCTCTGCGGCCAGCGTCTCCACAAGCGCGGTCAATGCCGGTTCCGGCCCGGCGAGGGTGACGGCGCTCGGGCTGTTGATCGCCGCAAGCTCGACCCGGCCGCCGGAGCGCTGGATGCGGGCGCCGATATCCGGCGCCGCCATCGATACGGCCGCCATCCGGCCCTTGCCGCGGGTCATGGCCTGCGCTTCCGAGCGGCGCACGATCACCAGCGCCGCCTGCTCAAGGTCGAGCGCGCCCGCGGCATAGGCCGCCCCGATTTCGCCGACGCTGTGGCCGACGGCGACGTCGGCGCTGACGCCGCGCGCCGCGAACGCCTCGATCAGCCCGACCTGGACCGTAAACAGCAGGGGCTGGGCATATTCCGTGCGGTCGATCGGGATGTCGCCGACCGGACCCGCCAGCATGTCGAGCGGCGACCAGCCGGCCAGCGCCATGACCGCGTCGGACGCCCGGCGCGCGCCGGCGGCGAATGCGGCGTCTTCCTCCAGCAGGGTTTGGCCCATGCCGGCCCACTGGGCGCCATTGCCGGAAAACACGAATGCGGTCTTGACCTGGCTGGCGAGCGCGCCGCCCCTGACCGCGCCGGAGGGCAGGGCGTCGCCGGCGCCGATCTGCTTCAGGCGGGCGATCATCGTCGCCCGGGTCTTGGCGCGGACGACCAGCCGCCGCTCCATGTGGGTGCGCCGGCGCCAGAGGGTGTAGGCGATATCGCGGATCGGCGCCGACGGGTCCGTCTCGAGCAGGAGCGCCAGGTCAGCCGCCCGCTGGGCGAGCGCTGCGTCGGTGCGGGCGCTCAACGGCAGCGGCCAGGGCGTCGGCTCGGGCGCGCCGTCGTTCGCGGGCGACAAGCTGCGGCGACGCGCGACGCGGCGCGGCGGGCCTTCGACGATGACATGGCCGTTCAACCCGCCGAAGCCGAAGGAATTGACGCCGACCAGCCCGGCGCCCGCCCGGCGGCGCAGCGGCGTCAGCGCGCGGTTGACGGTCAGGTTCAGGTCTTCGAACGGAATGATCGGGTTCAGGCGATCCGCATGGAGGGATGGCGGGATCTCGCCATGCTCCAGCGTCAGGATGGCTTTCAGCACGCCCGCCATGCCGGCGGCCGGTTCCAGATGGCCGATATTGGTCTTGATCGAGCCGATGGGCAGCAGGTCGCCGGCCTGCCTGACTTTCCCGAGCGCATGGCCGATCGCGCCGGCTTCGGTCGGGTCGCCGACCGCAGTGCCGGTGCCGTGCGCCTCGAAATAGTCGAGATCGGCCGGGTCGACGTCGGCCGCTGGATAAATCCGCCGGAGGAGCGCTGCCTGGCCGTCGCCGCTCGGGAGCGCGATGCCATTGGTCCGGCCGTCCTGGTTCAGGTCGACCGCCCGGATCACGCCGCGCACCGGGTCGCCGTCCGCCAACGCGCGGGCGAGGGGCTTCAAGGCGAGCACGCCCGCGCCTTCGCCGCGGACATAGCCTGCAGCGCCCTCGGCGAAGGCGCGGCTCTGGCCATATTCGGCCAGCATCGACGCTCGCGAAAAACCGATGAACGGGAAAGGCGACAGCAGGAGGTTGACCGCGCCGACCAGCGCCGTTTCGAAGCGGCCTTCGACCAGCCCGGCGCAGGCTTCATAGAGCGCCGCGACGGCCGACGAGCATGCCGTATCGACCGCCATGCTGGGTCCCGCCAGGTCGAAGGCGTAGGACAGGCGATTGGCGACCACGCTCAAGGTATTGCCGGTCATGAAATGGGAATCGCCGCCGGAAGGATCGCCGAAGCGGAGATTGGCATAATCCGTTCCGGAAACGCCGACATAGACCGCGCAGTTCGAGCGAGCGAGCGCTGGCATCGTCCATCCGGCGGACTCGATGGCCTCGAAGGCTGTTTCCAGAAGGATGCGCTGCTGGGGGTCCATCTGCTCGGCTTCGCGGGGCGAGATGCCGAAGAAGGCGGGGTCGAACAGCGCGGCGTCGTCCAGAACGCCGGCGCGGAAGGTGTAGGCGCGGCCGGCCTCGCTGGCCTTCGGATGCAGCAGCAGGTCGGTGTTCCAGCGGCCCGCCGGAATTTCCGTCACCAGATCGGCGCCGGCGCGGAGCGCGCGCCAAAGGTCAGCCGGGGACGCGACCCCGCCCGGCAGGCGGCAGGCGGTTCCGACGATAGCAATATCCATGCGGCCGATGGCCATGAGCGCCTACCTGTTGCGTCAGGCGAAGTTTGAAGGCTCCGCGCTCCGCACTGCTTCCGGCGTGTGCCGTTTCAGCCATACGCCCTGAAATGGGGGCATCAGGGCGGAATTCCAACCTGTTAGCGTTCGCCCCGAAAGATAAGCGCACGCTTAAAGCTCATCCTTCAAGGCGGGATATCCGAAGGGCCCGAAACTGTCAAACGACCGTGGCCGCAAGGGCGATCTTGTGTGATTGCGATTACCGGATGCGGCGCTTATCAACGGGAAATGTCGAACGCCCCGTTCCCGATCCTGCGCCTTGCCGAACCAAGCGACGCCCAATTGCTGGCGCGGGCGGCTTTGGCGGCCGGCGGCGGCATCTACGAGCATTTGCTGGCGCGGGCGACGCGCGGGATCGATCCCGCGACGGCGATCGCGGTCGCTGTCTCGGGCGGCGCGGACGGGCTTTCCTGGCGGAACGGCTGCATCGCAGACGATGCCGGGCGCGCGCTGGGCGCCTGTATCGCCTATCCGGCGGAAGAGTTCGGCCTGCCGCCCGCCATCGCCGCCGCGGCGACGCCGGAGGCCCTGGCGGACCTGGCCCCGCTGTTCGCGGCCGGTCCGTCCGCCGGCAGCTATTACCTGCACGCCATCTGGGTCGATCCGGCGGCCAGGGGCCGGGGCGTCGGCGCGCTCCTGCTCCACGCGACGCTGGCGATGGCGGCCGATGCCGGGTGCGGGCGGACCAGCTTGCATGTCTGGGCCGACAATGCGCCGGCGCTGGAGTTGTATCGCTCGCGGGGCTTTGCGACTCGCCGATCGATCCCCATCCCGCGCCGCCCCCGGATGCCCCATGACGGCGGCAAATACCTGATGGACTGCGCAGTCGGATAGAAGAAATCTTGGGTGCGTCCACGCTCTATCTTATTGATAAAGATCAAAGTATCCAGTCTTAGGCGTTTCCGCCTAAGACTGGTTTGATCTAGCGTTCGTCCTCGGGCGAGATATCGCCGCCCAGGTCTTCGGCGGCGACGACGTCGGCGTCGATCGGGGCGGCGGGTTCGGGGAGGTCGAGTTCCTCCTCGCCGCTGAAGCCCGCGAATTCGGCGATGCCGTCCCGGTCGTCCAGGAGGCCCAGCGCCTGCAGCTCATGCAGGCCAGGCAGATCCTGAATGCTGTCGAGGCCGAAATGCGTCAGGAAGGTGCGAGTCGTGACCCAGGTCAGCGGCCGGCCAGGAGCGTCGCGCCGCTTGCCGGGACGGACCCAGCCGAGTTCGAGCAGCGTATCGAGGACGCCCTTCGACAGGGAAACGCCTCGGATTTCCTCGATCTCCGGCCGGGTCAGCGGCTGGTGATAGGCGATGACCGACAGGGTTTCGATCTGGGCGCGGGTCAGCTTGCGGGTTTCGGTCCGCTCGACGGTCAGCGCGGCCGCGAGGTCGGGCGCTGTCTGGAAGGCCCAGCCGCCGGCGATCCGCATCAGATTGACGCCGCGGTGGCGATAGCGCTCCGCCAGGCGTTGCAGGATAAGCTCCGGATCGATGGCTTCCGGCAGGCGGGCCTTCAGGTCGTCGGCCTTGACGGGCTCGGCGGCGGCGAACAGCACGGCTTCGACGATACGTTCGGCCAGATCGAGTTTTTCCGGATGGCCCGGAAAGCGCGCGTCGCCCAGGTCAAGCTCGAATTCGTCGTCTGGCGGCGAAGTGGGTTCATTCATCGGGCTGGTCGATCCGGTCGCGGGCGCGCAGATAGATCTGTTGGAACATGCCGTCCTGGCGGATCGCAAGCCGGCCGTCCTTCGCCAGTTGCAGGCTGGCGGCGAAGGTGGCGGCCCAGGCGCTGCGGCGGACGATGGGTTCGGCCGAACCGAGCGGCAGGAACGCCTCGATCGTGCGCCATTCGACCGCCATGCCAAGCATCCGCGAGAGCCGCTGGATCGCCGCCTCGACGGTGTGCAGCTTCGACGGGCGGATCGAAAGCGCGCGATTGTCCTGGCGCCGCTTGACGCCCGCATAGGCCTGCAGCAGGTCCGTGATATTTGCGTCCGATAGCGCCGTCACATGTTCCGGCAGCATTTCCGACATGCCGCGGCCGAAGCGGTCGTAGCCCAGTTGCGGCAAAGCCATCAGATCGCGCGCCGCAGCTTGCAAGGCTTCCAGATGTTGCAAGCGCCGGGCGAGGGCGGCTGCCATCGCCTCGGGCGACATCTCCGCCTCGGCAGGCGCTTCGTCCTTCGGCAGCAGCAGGCGGGACTTCAGATAGGCCAGCCAGGCCGCCATCACCAGATAGTCGGCGGCGATCTCGAGCTCCAGGTTCTGGGCGGACTGGATGAACGCCAGATACTGCTCGGCCAGTTGCAGGATCGAGATCTGTAGCAGGTCGACCTTCTGGTCGCGCGCCAATTGCAGCAGCAGATCGACCGGGCCTTCGTAGTGTCCAAGATCGACCACAAGCCCGCCCTGGTGTGCGGGCGTCGGGTCCGTCTGAAAGTCGAGATCCAGGGTCATCGCCAGCCCGTCATCGTCAGAACGATGTCCAGAATAATGTTTGCGCCGCCCAACGCCCAGTCCGCGATGGGGTTGAAGGCGAACCCGAACTCGCGGGAGAGCATGGGCAGCAGGAGCGCCGCGCCAAGCACGATGAAAATCCCCATGCGCTCGAACGGGGCCAGGCGCTCGGCGTAGCGCGGCGGCAGGGCGGCCATCAGGATGCGGCCGCCGTCGAGCGGCGGCACCGGCAGCAGGTTGAAGGCCGCCAGCAGCGCATTGATGATCAGGGCGTTGTTCAGGTTTTCCTCAAGCCACGGCGCCACGCTGTCCGGCGCGAATTCGATCAGGTGGAGCAACAGGGCCGCAATCAGCGCCAGGACGATATTCGCCGCCGGTCCCGCCGCCGCGACCAGGGCAATGCCAAGCCGCAAGGGCCGCAAGCGTCCGAACAGCACCGGCACCGGCTTCGCGAAGCCGATGATGAAGCCGGCGTTCGCGATCAGCAGCAGCGCCGGCAGGATGATCGTGCCGAAGGGGTCGATATGCTTCAGCGGGTTGAGCGAGGTCCGGCCGTTGCGGTGGGCCAGATCGTCGCCCAGCCAATAGGCGGCATAGGCGTGCGCCGCCTCATGCAAGGTGATCGCCAGCAGAATGGGCAAGGCCCAGATGGACGTTAGATAGGCGATTTGGCCGAGATCAGGCATGGGGGCGGGTCAAAACCTGGGCTGAAAGGTTTGGCGCCGGCTCGAGCATGGCCCAGAGCCGATTTGCGAGCGCGAAGGGATCGTCGGCCGGCGGCGTCGGCCGCTGGGCGGTCCATGCCGCCCAAAGCGCGACGGCGTCGGGTGCAAGCGGCCCGGCACCGTCGATCGCCGCCGCCCCGCCTTGTATATCGCCGGGGCAATATAGCACGAAGTCGCAACCGGCTGCCATTGCGGCCCTGGCGCGCTCGTCCACAGCGCCGCCAAGCGCTTTCATGGCGAGATCGTCGGAGGCGATCAGACCGCGATACCCGGTTTCGCGACGGAGCCAGTCCAGGCAGAGCCTGGAGCAGGTCGCGGGCGCGGATGGGTCGAGCGCCTGGTAGACGATGTGGGCGGTCATCCAGATCGGCGCCGCCGTCATCGCCTTGAAGGGCGCAAGGTCCGCTTCCAGTTCCTCAAGGGACGCGCTGACATGGGGCAGGTCATGATGGCTGTCGAGGGTCGCCCGGCCGTGGCCCGGCGCATGCTTCGGCGTCGTCGCGATGCCGGCGGCGCGCAAGCTCGCCTCCGTCGCGGCGGCGAGGCAGGCGACAAGCTCCGGGTCGCTGGCATAGGCGCGGTCGCCGATCACGTGCGCATGGGCGTCGGGGGCGCGCACGTCCGCCATGGGGGCGCAGGCGACATCGACGCCGATAGGCGCGACCGAGGCGGCGATCGCCTGGCCGAGCAAGCTCGCTGCTTCGATGGCGGCCGCCTTGTCGCTGGCGGCGAGCGCGCCGATCAGGCCGGGCGCCGGCAGGGCCGGCCAGTGCGGCGGCCGCAGGCGCTGCACCCGTCCGCCTTCCTGGTCGATGAAAACCGGCGCGTCGGGCCGGCCGACAAGCGTGCGGAAGTCCAGGATCAACCGGCGGACAGCTTCGGGCGCCTGGATGTTGCGGGCGAACAGGATCAAGCCGAACGGGTTCGCGGCGGCGAAGAAGGCGCGTTCCTCGGGCAGCAGGGCGGCGCCCGCGCACCCCAGAACCGCCGCTGCCGGCGGCGGCCTATTTGGCGACAACAATACAGTCCTGATTACGGCTTTGGAGCTGGCTGCAGGCGATCTCCGCCAGCGTCTTGTCCGGCAGGGGGCCGGCCTGAACGCGCATGAACACGCCCTTGCCGGTGATGTTCACCTCCTGGATGAACAATTGCAGGCTGCCCAGGATATCGGCGTTCTGCTGGCTGATCCGGCGCCATTCGCGCTGCGCCGCGGCCTTGTCGCGCACGGCGGCGATCTGGATGCGGAACGTGCTTGCGGGCGGCAGCGCCGGCGGCGCCGGCGTCCGCGCCGCTGGAGCAGGGGGCGGAGCGGGGGCCGGCGTCGCGATGGACGTCGCGGAGGGCAGGGATGCCTGCTGCGGCGGCGCTGCGGAAGGAGCGGGGGCGGCAGGAGCGGGGGCAGAAGAGAGATCGGCCGGGCGGCGGGGCGGGAAGGCGCGCTCGCCCCCGGGCTGGCTGGCGGCAGCGATCGGCGGGTCGGACGGCGGCGGCGCGGTCAGGGCGGGCGCGCCTGAAGGCGAGGGCGGCGCGGCCGGCGCGATGGTCACGCCGATGCGCGGCGGGTCGATCCGATCCGGCGCGGGGTTCGGCGGCAGCAATTGCACGGGCCCGGAAGGCGTGACGACAGGATCGTCCAGGGTAATCCGCGGCGGCGAGACCGGCGCTTCGGCCCTTGGCGCCAGGCCCGGCTTTTCGTTTGCGCCGTCGCGACCGGTGATCTCGTAGACGGTCTGATCCTTGTGGGGGATGACGGCGCCGCCTTGCTCGCCCGGCGCCGGCGGCAGCCGTTCCGGCGTGGTTTCCGCCGTCAGCACGGGCGGGCCCTCGCCGCCGGGATCGCCGCCAAAGGCGAGCCATACGGCGGCAAGCACGGCGAGCAGCACGCAGAACGCGGCGAAGGCCGCCCGAGCTGCACGCACGGCGCGGGCGCGATCCGGACGCGCTTCAGGATCGATTTCTGGCGTCCCCATCCGCCTACATCGCCTCCGCCGGTTCGACCCCCATGACCTTGAGGCCAGAGCCTATGACAGCCACCACACCTTGGACAAGCGCCATGCGCGCCTGTGTGGCGGCCAGTTGATCCGATTGAATGAAGCGCAGCGTCGCATCTTCGCGGCCCTTATTCCACAATTGGTGAAAATTCGCTGCTAAATCTTGCAGATAAAACGCAATGCGGTGCGGCTCGTGCACTTCCGCCGCTTGCTCGACCAGGCGCGGCCAGCCTGCCATCAGCTTGATCAGGCCGGCTTCGTCGCTATCCGTCAGCAAACCGAGGTCGGATTGCGCCAGCGCGGCCGGCGTCACGTCGATGCCTTCGTCCGCCGCATGGCGCAGCACGGACCGGCAGCGCGCATGGGCGTACTGCACATAGAAGACCGGATTGTCGCGGCTCTGGTCGACCGCACGGGCCAGATCGAAATCCAGCGGCGCGTCGTTCTTGCGGGTCAGCATGATGAAGCGCAGCACATCCTTGCCGACCTCGTCCACCACTTCGCGGAGCGTGATGAAGTCGCCGGACCGCTTCGACATGCGCACCAACTCGCCGTCGCGAAGGACCCGCACCAACTGGCAAAGCTTGACGTCAAGCGTATCCCTGGCGCCGGTCAGCCCCTGCATCGCGGCGGCGACGCGCTTCACATAGCCGCCATGGTCGGCGCCCCAGACATCGATCAATGTCTCCGAGCCGCGGCTGTATTTGTCGAAATGATAGGCGATGTCGGTTGCGAAATAGGTCCATGCGCCGTCCGATTTCCGCAACGGGCGGTCGACGTCGTCGCCGAAATCGCTCGCCCGGAACAGGGTCTGCGGCCGCTCCTCCCAGTCGTCGGGGCGCATGCCTTTCGGCGGCTCCAGCACGCCGACATAGACGAGGCCCTTGTCCTCAAGCGCGCGCAACGCCGCCTCGACCCGGCCAGCCGCGACGATGGCGCGCTCGGACGTGAACACGTCCTGGCGGATGCCGACAGCGGCAAGGTCGTCGCGAATGAGGTCGAGCATCATCCGGATCGCGAGATCGCGGGCGATGGCGACCTGCTCTGCCTCGGGCTTCGCGAACAATTCGGCGCCGTGCGCTTCGGCGAGCGCCTGGCCGACCGGGACCAGATAATCGCCGGGATACAGGCCGGCGGGGATTTCGCCGATCGTCCCGCCAAGCGCCTCGCGGGCGCGCAGTAGCGCCGATTGGCCGAGCACGTCGACCTGGGCGCCGGCGTCGTTGATGTAATATTCGCGGACGACCGTATGGCCGGCCTTCTCCAGCAAGGCGGCGAGCGCGTCCCCGAACACGGCGCCCCGGCCATGGCCCACATGCAGCGGGCCGGTCGGATTGGCGGAGACATATTCGACATTGACGGTTTTGCCCTGGCCGACCGTCGAATCGCCATAGGCCTCGCCCGCCGCCAGAATTTCCCGGAGCCGGGCCGGCCAGAAGGCGGCGCGCGCCGTCAGGTTGATGAAGCCGGGGCCGGCGACCTCCGCCTGCTCGATGTCCGGATGCTGCGCCAGCCGGGCGGCCAGCAACATGGCGAGCTCGCGCGGCTTCTGGCCTGCCGCCTTGGCGAGGACCATAGCGGCATTCAAGGCGACATCGCCGTGGCTCGCGTCGCGCGGCGCTTCGGCGGCGACGCGGCTCAAGTCCAGGTCCGCCGTCAGGGCGCCGGCAGCTTGCAGGCTCGCGATCGCGTCAAGCGCGATCGTGCGGAAATGCTGAAAATAATTCATAGGCTCGGGCTATACAGGTCGAAAAGGCGTTGATGTTCGAGCATGGCGTATCGATCCGTCATTCCTGCGATGTAGTCACCGACCACACGCATTCTGCGCGGGCTGTCCATGCCTTCCGCGTGGGCGCGCCAATCCGCCGGGAGGCTGCCCGGCTCCTGCACAAACAGGTCGAACAGATCGGTGACGATGCGCCGCGCCTTGCTGGTCATGCGGTTCACTTGCGTGTGACGGTACATATGCGCTTTCAGAAAGGCCCGCAACGCTTCCAGCAAGTTCCAGATTTCCGGCGAAAAGCTGGCGACGGGGCCGGGCGCGGCGCGAATGTCGTCGGCGGTGGCGGGCGCCAGCGCATCCAGCCGCCGGCGCGTTTCCTGGGTGAGGTCGCGAACCAGCACGCCGATCAACTCCCGGACCAGTTCGTAAATCCGGCGCTGCCGTTCCAGCGTCGGCCAGTCGCGGTCGATCTTCGCCAGGAGATCGCCGAGCATCGGCAAGCTTGCGACGTCCTCCAGGGCGAACAGCCCGGCGCGCAGGCCGTCATCGATGTCGTGGCTGTTGTAGGCGATGTCGTCGGAGAGGGCTGCGATCTGCGCTTCCAGCCCGGCATGGCTGTCGAGCCAGAGCGGATGCTGCGCGTCATAGGCGGCGATCGCCGGTCCAGGCGCTTCAATCGGGCCGTTATGCTTCACGATGCCTTCCAGGGTTTCCCAGGTCAGGTTCAACCCGTCGAAGGCGGCGTAGCGGCGCTCCAGGCGCGTCAGGATGCGCAGGGTCTGGACATTGTGATCGAAGCCGCCGATCTCGCCGAGGGCGGCGGACAGCGCATCCTCGCCGGCATGGCCGAAGGGCGTGTGGCCGAGGTCATGGGCGAGGGCGAGGGCTTCGGCCAGATCCTCATTGCCGCCAAGGCTGCGGGCGATGGTGCGCGCGATCTGGGCGACTTCGATGGAATGGGTCAGGCGCGTGCGAAAATAATCGCCTTCATGGAACACGAACACCTGGGTCTTGTGCTTCAGGCGGCGAAAGGCGCTGGAGTGGATGATGCGGTCCCGGTCCCGCTGGAACGGCGAGCGATTGTCCGCCTCGGCTTCCGCGATCAGGCGGCCGCGACTCCGGCGCGAGTCGGCGGCATAGCCGGCCCGCCGGATTATTTCGCCCGTGTCGGTCATTGTGTAACGCCCGTTACATTGATTTCCAAAATTAACCATCCAGTTTAAAAGAGTCTCAAAGTGCGTGCATGCTAGAGTAAGATCGCATTGCGCGCGCAGGGTGCCGATATCAAAGGAAAGAACCATGCCTTCAGGCGTGCTTCAAGACAGAGTAGGCGTAACGGAACGCGCCGCGACGCGCCTCAGGGCGCTGCTGGCCAGCGAAGGGACGGAGGCCGCGAAATTTCGCGTGTCGGTTTCCGGCGGCGGCTGCTCCGGCTTTCAATATGGCTTCAGTTTCGACGAGCAGGTGAATGCCGACGACAAGGTTTACGCGGATCAGGGCGTCGAAGTGGTGATTGACGAAATTTCGCTCGATCTTCTGAAGGGCGCGGTCGTCGATTGGAAGGAGGATTTGTCGGGCGCGATGTTTGTCGTCATCAATCCGAATGCGGCATCGTCCTGCGGCTGCGGCTCATCGTTCGCAATCTAGCCGTCGTAAGGGGCCGAGAAGGAAAGTTATGCGGCTCGCAAGCTGGAATGTTAACTCGATAAAGGCGCGCCTTGACGCCGCGATGACGTGGCTCGACGAGGGCAAGCCGGATGTTCTGGCTCTGCAGGAGCTGAAGTGCGTTGACGACGCCTTCCCGCGCCTCGAATTCGAGGCGAAGGGCTATAATGTGATCGTCGCCGGTCAGAAAAGCTATAATGGCGTCGCGCTCGTATCCCGCCTGCCGCTCGAAAATCCCGTCATCGGACTGGCCGGCGACGCATCGGACGAACAAGCCCGATATGTCGAGGCGACGGTCGCCGGCGTGCGCGTCGCCTCGATCTACCTGCCGAACGGCAACCCGATCGGCACCGAGAAATTCAACTACAAGCTCGCCTGGATGGACCGGCTCCGCGCGCGGGCGGCGGAATTGCTGAAATCCGGCGGGGCGGTCGCGCTGATGGGCGATTTCAACGTCATCCCGAAGCCGGAAGATTGTTACGACGTTTCGGCCTGGGTCGAGGACGCGCTCTATCAGCCCGAATCGCGGGCGCAATTCCGCGCCCTATGCTGGCTGGGCTACTATGACGCCTTCCGGACCGCGAAGCCCCATGCGCCCGCAGCCTATACCTTCTGGGACTATCAGGGCGGCGCCTGGCAGAAGGACAACGGCATCCGGATCGATCATATCCTGCTGTCCGCCAGCGCCATCGACCGCATGACCGACGTCGATATCGACCGACGGCCGCGCGGGCGGCCCAAAGCTTCCGACCATACGCCGATCTGGTGCGATCTTGCCGACGCGCCGACCGCGCCGCGCCTCTAGTCCGCCCGAAACCCGCGGCCTTTGCCCTTCCTGCCGATCCATGACGACACCAAGCGCCGCTGGACGTCGACGCCTTACGTCTGCTGGGGCACAATTCTGGTTTGTGTGCTGGTGTTCATCTGGCAATCGGGGCTGGACGACGGGCGCTCTGTCGCATCGGTCTTCAGTTACGGCTTCATCCCCGCCGTCTTCTTCGAGCACCGGGAACTGGCGGATCATCTGGTCGCAATTCCGCCGTCCGCGACCCTGCTGACCTCGCTCTTCATGCATGGCGATACGTGGCACCTGATCGGCAACATGCTGTTTCTCTACATTTTCGGCGACAATGTGGAGGATTGCTGCGGCCATTTCCGGTTCGCGATCTTCTATCTCCTGACGGGCGTGATCGCGACGCTGACCCATGCCTACATGTTCGAAAATTCCGCGGCGCCCCTGATCGGCGCCAGCGGCGCGATTTCCGGCGTGCTGGGCGGCTATCTGATGCTGCATCCGCGCCAGCGCGTGACGGCGCTGATCGGGTTCATTCCGCTGCGATTGCCGGTCTGGATCTGGATCGGCGTCTGGTTCGCCATGCAGGCAGTCGCGGGCAGCGGCATGCTGGGCGAGGATAACGTCGCCTATTGGGCGCATATCGGCGGCTTCGTCGCCGGCGTTGTGCTCATTCCGCTGCTGAAGCGGGATGAAGCCAAGCTGTTCGGGCGCTAGATTAAAAACTGGGCAGAATTAATCATCCTGATTTGGAAAGCGCGGGAAGGCTGGCATTTCGCCCAGGCGATCGACCCAGACAAGCTTTTCGGCCGCCTGTACCTGGACCGTCGGCGCCAGGGCCTCGGGGTCGTCCAGGGTCGCAGTCTGCACGTCGATCAGGCCAGGGAGATTGACGGCGTTCCGGTAGAACAGCCCGGCGCCGCAGACCTTGCAGAACTGCCGCACGGCATGCTCCGAGGAGCGGTAGGTCGTGAGCTGGCCGGCGCCCTGGGTCACGCGCACCGCCGCTTCCGGCAGCATCCCCCAGGCGACGAACGGCGCGCCGGCGTTCCGCCGACAATCGCTGCAATGGCAGATCGCCTGCGCGACGGTCGCGCCGTCGATCTCATACCGAACCGCGCCGCAATGGCAGCCGCCTGAAAGGGGCATCGCTGTCTCCTTGGTCTAAGTCAGAATGCGCGAGCATCTCGAACGTCGATGCGCCGTATGCGTTGCATTTTGACGTTCAGCTAGCCCCACTGCTTCAGCGTCCGGCGCGCGATCACCATGCGATGGACTTCCGACGGGCCTTCGTAGATGCGCGAGAGCCGCAGGCGCTGGGACATGATGGCGAACGGCAGTTCGCGGGTCATGCCCATGGCGCCGAAGCTTTGCATGGCGTTGTCCAGCACTTCCTGGGCCATTTCGGTCGCGAACACCTTCACCATGGAGGCGACGGTGCGGACGTCGTCGCCCCGGTCCTGCCGGTCGGCCGCGTCCATCACCATCAGCCGCGTCGCATGGATCTTGGTCGCGGCGTCGGCGATCCACCACTGGATCGCCTGCCGCTCCGCAAGCTTCGCGCCGAAGGTTTCGCGCTGCTGCACATGCTGGCACATCATCTTGAGCGCCCGCTCGGCCATGCCGACGCACATGGCGCCCATTTCCAGCCGCCGCACGGTCAAGCGCTTCTGCATCGGCGCGAAGCCCTGGCCGACCTGGCCCAGCACCTGGGAATCCTTCAGGCGCACATCGTCCAGGGTGAATTCATAGGTGCGGGCGCCGGCCAGCATCGGGATTTCGCGCTCGATCGTGAAGCCGGGCGTGCCCTTCTCCAGGATGAAGGCGGTGATGCCGCCGCGCGCGCCCTTCGCCGGGTCGGTCGACGCCATCAGGATGATGAAATCCGACTTCGGCACGTTCGACACCCAGATCTTGCGGCCGTTGATCACCCATTCGTCGCCGTCGCGGACAGCGCGGGTCTTCATATCCGCCGGGTCGCCGCCGGCGCCCGGTTCGGAAATGCCGATGCAGGATTTCATTTCGCCCCTGGCATAGGGCTCCATGTATTTCTTCTTCTGCTCCGGCGTCGCGACCGCCTGCAACATGTGCAGGTTGGGCGAGTCGGGCGGAATGATGAAGGGCGTGATCGTGCTCTTCACCCGTTCCTGGATCGCCAGCATGACCGCGGTGCGGAGATTGGCGCCGCCAATCTCCTCCGGCGCGTCAAGCGCCCAGAGGCCAAGCGCCTTGCACTTCGCGAGCAAGGGCGCTTCTTCCTCCGGCAGCAAGGCGACGGGCTGGCCCGCCGCCTCCCGGGCCATCACCGCTTTTTCGAGCGGCATCAGATCGTTCTCGACGAACTTCTCGACGAGGTCGATCACCATGCGCTCGTCTTCGGCGAATTCCACGGTCATGGCGGCGGGGTCTCCTTATTCCAGCGGCAGGCCAGGGTGCATCGCCCGGCTGTCGCCCAGATTGACGAAGCCGGTCTTCAAGGACGGCATGGCGTTCTCGGCGATGGTCTCCGGCGTCCAGCCGCCCTGGCGATGCGCCATGCGGACCGGCCGCATCGCGCCGTAGAGCGTCAGTTCGGCGCCGCGCTGATGGAACACCTGGCCGTTGACATAGCCAGCGCCTTCCGACGCCAGGAACACGCAAAGCGGCGCGATGGCGTTGGCGGGGCTCAAGCGCAGGCGCTCTTCCCGGACCTGGGCGGCGGTCGGGTCTTTCGGGGTCGGCACGGAGCGGGTCATGCGCGTGTCGGCGGAGGGGAGAAGGGCGTTCGCCGTGACGCCTTTGGATTCATTTTCCATGGCGAGAATGCGGGTCAACGCGACGATGCCCATCTTGGCGGCGCCGTAGTTGGCCTGGCCGACATTGCCCAGCACGCCCGAGGTCGACGAGACCAGGATCATGCGGCCATAGCCCTGATCGCGAAACAGGTTGATGGCGGCCCGGTTCACGTTGAAATGGCCGTTCAGGTGAACGTCGATCACGTCCTTCCAGTCGTCCGGCGACATCTTGTGGAACATGCGGTCGCGCAGGATGCCGGCTGGGTTGAACATGATGTGCAGGCCGCCGAATTCGTCGCGCGCCTGGCTGACCATATCCAGGCAGTCTTCATAGCTCGTGACGGAGCCGAAATTGGCGACGGCCTCGCCGCCGGCGGCCTTGATCTCGTCGACGATGGCCTGCGCCGGCGTCTTGTCGCCGCCTTCGCCGCCGCCGCCGACGCCCGGATCGTTGACGACGATCTTGGCGCCGTTCGCCGCCATCATTTTCGCGACTTCCGCGCCGACCCCCCGGCCGGAGCCGGTGCAGATCGCGACCTTCCCATCCAACATGCCCATGATCGAAGTTTCCTCTTGCTGTGTTGATTGCCCGGAAGCATCCGGCGGGCAGGCGCGCTTGTCAAAGGGCGCGCTGTCCTCGGCCCGGTTGCGCTACTGGCCGTTCAGAATGGCGTCGGCGATTTTCTCAGCGACCATGATCGTCGGGAAGTTGGTGTTGGCGCAGGGCACGACCGGGAAGACGGATGCGTCGCATACCCTGAGGCCCGGAACGCCGCGCACACGCCCGGTCGGGTCGGTCACGGCCATGAGATCGTCGTCCGCGCCCATGCGGCAGCTACAGGAGGCATGCCAGACGCCGACGGCGGTCTTTTTGATGAAGGCCTCCATCTGCTCCGGGTCGGCCAGCACGTCGTGCATGGTGACGCCGTCCATGACGAAGGTCCGCATCAGCCAGCGCCGCAACGGCGCCGGTCCGTCGAGCAGCGTCGCCGCGAGCTTCGTGATCAGCTTGTTTTTGGTCGTGACGGCGCTGATCTGGCGCACCTTGTCGCCCCAGCTTGCGGGGAAGGGGTCGGTCGTCACCTGGCGCATCGCCTCGGACGCATAGATCGCCGCCATCTTGCGGGCGCCTTCGGCGAGCCGCTCCAGGTCGCGGGCGTCGGACAGCAGGTTGAAGGCGACTTCCGGCTCCTCCCGCCAGTCCTTGGATTGGAGGCGGACATAGCCGGTTTCGGAATAGGTCTTGTTGACGAACAGGATCTTCGAGCCGATCTGCTCGCCGACCGCGTGCCAGGCCGATTTGTGGGCGACGGCGACGAACATGTCGCCGAGCGGGACGCCCGGCGTGCTCGAGGTATAGCGGAGGCCGACCATCAGGTGCCGCCCGGTCGAGGCGTCCCGCCGCGCGCCAGGCTTGATGAACCCGGCAAGCGCGATCGATGGATGGTCCATCAACTGATTGCCGACGCCCGGCAGGTGATGCCGGACCTCGATGCCCATATCGCGGAGATGCCCCGTCGGGCCGATCCCGGCGCGCAACAGATGCGCCGGCGAATGCACCGCGCCCGACGACAGGATCACCTCCCGCGCCCGGAAGGTCTCGGGCCGTCCTTTGACCAGGGCTGCGACGCCGACGCAGCGCCCGCGCTCGAACAGCAATTCCGTGACTGAGGTTTCGGTCGAAAGCGTCAGGTTCGGGCGCTTGCGGACGTCGGCGTTCAGATAGCCGATCGCGGCGGAGACGCGCTGTTCGTTGGCATTGGAGATCGTGATCGGGAAATAACCCTCCCGGAATTCGCCGTTCTGGTCTTCGATATAGTCGTAATAGTCGTAGCCTGCCTGTTTGAACGCGGCGGCGACGGCTTTGGCATGGCCGCTCCAGTGCTCCGGCATGATGCGGCGGACGGGGATATGGCCGTCCTTGCCATGATAGGGGCCGTCAAAATCCAGGTCGTTCTCGATCTTCTTGAAGTAGGGCAGGACCGCGTCCCAGTTCCATCCGGCGGCGCCGCGGGCTTCCCATTCGTCGTAGTCGGTCGGCGCGCCGCGGTTCGCCATCTGGCCGTTGATCGAGGAGCCGCCGCCAAGCACCCGCGCCTGCTCGTACTTCCGTAAGGGCGGTTTCGGCTGGTCCGGCTGATTGTGGGCGATGTTCTGGGTGGTGACCTTCAACTCCTTCCAGATGAAGCGATCGTTCGTGTAGGCGAGGCCGGGATAGCTATCCAGAATTTCCTTCGGCTCCGCGCCGGGCGGCGTGTCGATGCCGGCTTCCAGCAGCAGCACCCGGTTGGCGCTTCGGGCGGACAGGCGGTTCGCCAATGTCGATCCGGCCGAGCCGCCGCCGACGATGATGTAGTCGTAGTCCACTGCGCTTCCCCCACAAGCTGTTTTGCCGAAACTATAGCGGCGAAATTTGGAGCGGCGGTAGGGGCGCACGGGCGGCGCGCTCGCAGCGCACGGGCGGCGGCTCTCGCCAGCGGCCTTGTGGTCGGGGCCGACTTTGTGTGTCATGCGCGCGATGACCCGATAGAATCCAGACAGAGAGTCCGCCGCCCATGCAGAAAGACATCATCGCGCAACTGGCCCCGACCGGGGTGTTGCGCGCCGCCATCAATCTCTCGAATTTTCTGCTGGTGACCGGCAAGCAGCCGAACGGCGATCCCGACGGCGTCTCGCCGGATATGGCGGCGGAAGTCGCCCGTCGCATCGGCGTTCCGGTCAAGTTCGTTCCGATGGCCTCGCCCGGCGAGATCGCCGACACCGCCGGCGACGACATCTGGGACATCGGCAATATCGGCGCCGAGCCGAAGCGGGCGGAGGTCATCGATTTTTCGGCCGCTTACGCCGAAATTCAGGCGACATACCTGGTGCCGGCAGGCTCGCCGATCCGCTCGCTCGAGGATGTCGACAAGCCGGGCGTGCGGATCGCCGTTTCCGCCCGGAGCGCCTATGACCTCTGGCTCGACCGCAATATCAAGCAAGCCGAACTCTTGCGGGCGGAAGGCATCGACGCCTCCTACGACCTGTTCGTCGAGAACGGATTGGACGTTCTGGCCGGCCTTCGCCCGCGCCTTGTCGACGATGTGAAGCGGCTGCCGGGCGCGCGTATTCTGGACGGGCAGTTTTCAGCCGTTCAGCAGGCGATCGGCGTGCCGAAGGGCCGCCCGCTCGCCGCCGAGTTCATCCGCACATTCGTCGAGGATGCCAAGGCGTCGGGCTATGTCGGCGAGCGCATCGCCGCCCATGGCGTCGAGGGACGCCTGTCCGTGGCGCCGCCCGCCGGCTGACGGCCTGGCGGGATTGGCAAGCGTCTGCGGACTTACCAGCGCCGGGTCGCGCGGATGGCCGCCAGGTCGTCCGCGACGGCCCGCTCCTTGCGGGCTTCCGTCTCGTCGATTTCGTCCCGGCGCTTGTCGGCGGCTTCCTCGATCTGCTTGAGGGCGCGGAAGCCGTCCAGAACCCTGGCGTCGGCGACGTCGACATCGTTGACAAGCGCCTCGCGGGTGGCGGCGAAGGCTGCGATCCGCTGCTTGGCGCGCCCGGCATAGCGGCCGTAGTCCGCCATCAGGTTGGGTTCCGAGCGCGCCATATCGGCTTCCTCGGCAAGCGCCGTCTCCAGCGCCTGGATCATCGCGTCGGCGCGGGCCAGGCGGTCCGCGGCGAGCGCC
>ERZ888423.1588-NODE-1588-length-19232-cov-7.471554_pt1 | contig 19232 bp, 19 predicted proteins | sample MGYA00520523_ERZ888423 | MGnify/ENA primary metagenome ERZ888423 (study PRJEB32303, sample SAMEA104408611) | aquatic metagenome | biome: Brackish water; feature: Pelagic; material: water | place: Baltic Sea | collected 2014-06-08T10:24:00 | depth 30,27 m ...
CGCGGACGTCCTCATCAACAACGCGGGCCTGGTCTCTCAGCGTCGCGGCGAGACTGTCGACGGATTCGAGATGACCTTGGGCACGAACTTTCTCGGTCCGTTCGCGCTCACCAACCTGTTGTTCGATCGGGTGCACTCGAAAATCATCAACGTCGGTTCGGATGCCCACAAGATGTCATCGATGGCGTTCGACGATCCCCATCTGCGCTCGCGAAAGTGGTCGCCATTCCCGGCCTACGCCCGCTCGAAGCTCGCGGTGATGCTGTGGGGGCTTGAACTCGATCGCCGGTTGCGCGCGGCCCGTTCGCCGGTGACGACCTACCTGACCCACCCCGGCTTTGTGGCATCCAACCTCGCCAAGGTCTCTGAGACGCCGATCATGTCCGCGTTCCACTCGGTGGTGAACTCGGTGGCCAACCAGATCGGCAACGACATCGACGCCGGCGCCGCGCCCACGCTGTATTGCATCACCGAGCCGATTCCGCCGGGCAGCTACGTCGGCATCGACGGGAGGCTCGGATACAAGGGCGGACCGACGCTGAGTGGTCGTGCATCCGTCGCTTGTGACTATGAGGCGGCGGGAAGGCTCTGGGAGTTCGCCGAGCGCGAGACCGGAACCACCTTGGGCATGTAGGCACAGCCCCGTGGGCATGTTAGGCACAGCCCCCTGGCCACGTTAGGCACAGCCGCTCTGGGAACTGATGCGTCAGATGTTCGCCGGCTCGGCCTTGGCGGACACTGTGAGAATCGGTGTGCCGACCGCAACCTCGCCTGTCGCCGCCGGCTCCACGGAGGCGAATTTCCTGCCGTTCAACACGATCACCGGTGTGACCAATGAGTAGCCGGCATCTTCGATGACTTTGCGATCGAAAGTTACCAACGGGGCGCCGACGGTGACCCTGTCGCCCTTCTTGACCTTGACGTCGAATCCCTCGCCCTTGAGGTTGACGGTGTCGATGCCGACGTGGATTAGGACCTCCATGCCGCCATCGAGGACCAGGCCGAACGCGTGACCGGTCGGCTGCGCGGCGACCACCATTCCCGAACCGGGGGAGTAGGCCGTGTCGCCGGACGGCATCACCGCGATGCCCGGACCCATAGTGCCCTTGCTGAAGACCGGATCGGGTACGTCGCTGAGCGGCACGATCGTCCCGTCCAGGGGCGAGGCGATTTGGTTCACGACGCCGTGGGATCCAGCGGCCTTGGTTTCCGCAGCGGCGATAATGGTGTCCGTGCTGGCGCCGGCCGGCGCGGTTTCCAGGTCGGCGACCGGCACCTGCGCTGCCGCGAATTCGGCGGCCTGTTCCGGGGTTCGATAGCCGGACATAATCACCAGAATCATGGCTGTGAAGAACGCAGCGCTGACGGCGATCGCGTAGAGGGCCATGTTGGAGAACGCTGGGATGGTGAGCAACGAGGTGAACACGAATGCGTTGGTTTTCACGCCACCGCCGAGGCCGATGATGACGCCCCCCACCAGACAGCCGACCAGCATGCGCGGGTAGATCCGCTTGAACCGCAAATGGATACCGTAGAGGGACGGCTCGGAAATGCCGCCGAGCAGGCCGGCCGCCAGGGCGCCGGTCGCTGTCTGCCGCATCTGAATGTCGCGCTCGCGCCAGGACAGGTACAGCACACCGGCGGTGGCGCCGAAACAGGCGAAGTTCCATGCCCCCATCGGGCCTTGAATGTAGTCGTATCCCAGAGTCTGGATGTTCAGCAGCATGATGGCGTTGATCGGCCAGTGCAGACCCAGTGGCACCATGAACGGGTAGGCCAGCGGGATGACGATGGCGAAAATCATCGGTGAGAAATCGTTGATCGACTTCAGCAGATCGGCCAGGCCCGCACCGGCGTACACGCCGATCGGGCCGATCAGGAATGCCGTCAGCGGGATCATGATCAGCATGGAGAGAAACGGCACGAAGATGAGCTGGACGTTGTCGGGAATGACCTTCTTCAGCCACTTGTAGAGCAGCCCGAGAACGCCGGCCATCAGCAGCGGCGGGAACACCTGGGAGCTGTAGTTGAATACGGTCAGCGGCAGCCCGAAGATGTGCACGATGTTCACGTCGGAACCGAACACCGTCATCGGGTCAGCGAAATCGCCGAGCGCGCTGAAACCCGGGAGCATGACGACCGCCATGATGGCGAAGCCGACCCAGGGATCCGCGTTGAGCTTCTTGGCCGCGTTGTAGGCGATCATCAAGGGCAGGAAGACGAAAACGCTCTGCCAGCAAAGGTTGATGAACTGCCACGACGGCGAGAGTTCAGTGCGCGGGTCGGCCCAGTTGGGGATGACACCGAGGGTGCTCATCAGGGCCATGAAGGTGATGAACAGCGACGCCCCCAGCAACGCGCCCAGAATCGGCCGGAACGAATCGGACAGAAACTCGAAGAAGCTGTCCAGCCAGGCGAACTTGCCCCGGGGTCCCTGGGCGCGGGCGGCGGCCTTGATGGCCGCCGCGTCCTCGCCGGTGCTCCGGTTGGCCATCCCGGGCAGCGCCATGATGTCGGTGTAGACGGATTGGACGGCGCCGCCGATGACGATCTGGTACCGATCGCCGGCCTGCGGGACTGCCCCCATCACGCCGGAAATGGCCTCGACATCCGACTGTGTGACGCCGGACGCGTCGCGGAGCTGGAAACGCAGTCTGGTGGCGCAATGGGAGAGACTGTCGATGTTGTCGGGCCCCCCGACACTGTCGACGATGTCGGCCGCGGTACTGGAAGCCATGGGCCATCCCCCCAACTCGATCCGCCAACGGCCACTAACCGTGGACAGCAGATGTCATGCTAACCGCAGCTAGGAGCGCCCGGAGCCGAAATCGTCGACCCGCCTGCGAGTCCCGCGGGCGTGATCACTGCGGGTGGTTGGCCAGGTATTCCTCAACAGGGATACGCGAGTTCGCCGCGTAGCCGATCGGGAGGATCACGTCACCGGCAGTGGTCCTGTAGTAGACGTCCCACCGGTGGTAGGCGGGGAACGCCGCGGGATCGGCGGCGATCACCGCAGCATAGTCATGGACCGCTTGGACGTACTGGTTCGAGTTGTTGTAGCGATAGAGGGCGTAGTCGGGATCGCCGGCGAAGCCGTTTGCGGCGAGGTAGCGGCCCGCCGCCATGACGCTGTCGTGGGGCGAGAGAATATCGCCGCCCTCGCCGAAGGCCGCAAACGTGGACGGCATGAACTGCATCGGGCCTTGCGCCCCGGCGGTGCTCACTCCCTCGATACGGCCGAAAGCGGTCTCGATCAGGTTGATCGCCGCCAGGTAATTCCAGCCGACGCCGGTTGCCGCCTCGGCCAGCCGGTAGTAGTCAAGCAGCTCGCCGGCCGGCGTCGGGGGGATGATCCGCCATGCGGGCAGGGTGGGTTGTCCGTGCGTGTGCATCGCCGCCAACTGCCGGCGGGCGTTGACATTTCGGTCGTAGTCCTCGAGCAGCGACGGTGGGATGCGCGGGCGCATGATCGCGTCCCACTCGGGGTGCCGTCCAATCGCGCGGTAGGCGACCTGCTGACGGCGGGCCGCAGCCACCATGACCGCTTCTGGCGATGACCCGTCGCGCAGCGCCTGCTCGTCGGCGACCAGATCGTCGGCCAGTTGTGCGGGCTCAGAGGCCAGTCGTGGCTGCGCGGTCTCGGGTAGTTGTGGTTCCGGTGCGGCAGCCGGGGGGACTGGCATCAGCGGTCGCTGGGCAGGCGCGAGAGCGCCGGCAGTGTCGGATGGCCTGGCAGCGTCGGATTGACTCGCTGTGTTGGGTTGCGCCGTCGACGCCGAGCATCCCGTCAGCGCCATGGCGATGGTGGCGACCAGCGCCGGCACAGCAGCGCTTCTGGTGATCATCGCTGACCTGTTCATAGGAAGGACCGGGCCACCGGGACGGACCGGGCCACTGGGACGGACCGGGCCGATTCGCGGACCCTGCGGCGGCTAGCCATCTGTGATTAATGCCAGCCGGCGTGGCAAGGTTTTCTTGCATCGTCGGCAGCTGAAGGTCTTCTTCCGGCTTGAAAGCAGTCTCTGTTTGTGCCCGCACACCCCGCATTTCACGGCGGCAGAGCCCACGCGGAGCCAAGCTAAGGTCAGTGAGCCCAGCAGGGCCACCACGATCCCCGCTATCGCCGCATATTGGGCCATGGTGGGAGATATTAGCGGGTTGCCGGCAATCCCGTCGCATCCTCCGCGCGGCCGCGCCTCCAGAGGGCGACCGCATGCACATGAGTAGACACCTCATGTGCAAGCCGCAGCTGTATTGCGGACTGGGCTATCGACGTGTCGATTCGGTGTCACCGTCGCACGGCGGCCCCCACAGGCCGCGACCTGCAGCCTTAGCTTCTTGTTCTGCGGCTGCGATTTCCGCGTACTTCTGGACCGGGTTGTTGTCGTAGACGTAGGAATGGGCGGTGCCCGCCCGGGCCGCCTCGACCGAGTAGTTCCAGCCGTCGCCTTTGACCAGGTAAGCCAGTGTGCGGCCATACCGGTCGTTCGCGTCTTGTGTTGGGTCGGTGACGAAGGCGACTCGCTGTTCCAGGAGGTTGTCCACCGCAAACTGCGTGGCCTGCGGTCCCCAGCAGCCGATGGTGTAGCCGGGCTTCTTGGTTTCTGGCGTATCGATGCCGAGTATGCGGATGCGGAGGCGACCGCGGATGTCGTCGCGGATGTCGATGGTGTCGCCGTCAACGACCCTGAGCACCACGGCTGTGGTGTCCACGGGGTCGGCAGTCGCGGTGACCGGCGCGAGAAGCGTCGGTGCGCTCAGTGTGAATGTGGCCAGCAGTGCGGCGGCGATGACCAACGCGGCAGTGGCTAATGAAGTTCGAAACATGGTTGACCTCGGCAGTCTCGATGCTCTTTGAACGGTAGAACACCCGTCACCAAAATACTTGCGAAGCGTGTCGGTTGCTCAGATTCAGGCGGCGCTGTTGCCGCCGGCACATTTGGCCTGATATTTGGCTTCGTCGGCTCGCGCCCTCACCTCGGTGACGGATTCGCCTGGGGCGGCGAGGGTGGCACCAACGCTCGGCATCGCGTGGAAGCTGCGGCCGGAGTAGTGGATGGGTTCGCCCGTAGGTGTCGTTGATGGCCTTGAAACGATCGACATCGCAAAACAGCACACCCGGTTCTGTTCCGGCGGTTCGGGAGCAGGTGAGGGCGTATTCGAGGTGGGCCAATGCCTCTGATCGGCTCACCAGCCCAGTGAGGGCGTCGAAGCGGGCCAGGCGTTCGAGTTGCCGCTCCGCCGCTACCTGGTGGTCAACGATGCGCACCGCTGCGATCACCCCGTCTGCGGTGCCCTCGGCATCAACGTAGGGCTTCCCGCGGACCTCGACGCAGTGATTACCGCCCGCGGCGGTGGCGATCCGGCACCGCGCAACAGCCGTTCTGCCGGCGGCGATCTCAGCCATCGCAACGGCTACGGTACTGAGGTCGTCGGGATGGATTCGGTCGGTGAGGTCTGAGCCGATCCACTTCTCGGGTGGCCATCCGAACGCAGTCTCCACCGACGGTGAGACCCACACGACCTGGAAGCCACGATGGTGGACGACGACGTCGACCGCGTTATCGGCCAGCAGACGGAACCGCTGCTCAGCCTCGGCGCGTTCCCGTTCAGCGTCCGCCCGTTCTGACTCAGCCTGCGCACGCGCCGCACTCAGGGATTCTTTTTCGATCAGCAGTCGTTGCTCACGCTGGCTGGCGAAGAGGACCGCGAATGCGACGACGACGGTGCTTAACATCATCGACAACACCCACGCCGCGTCGCCGTGGCGGCCGGTATTGAGGAACGCTACCCGCGAGACCCCACTAGGAGCGGCAGGCCGGCCACGATGCCGATCATCCGGATGAGCGTCCACCGATCCGGACGGGCGAGCAGCCACGCCAGTGGCGCCCGATCCGGGCGAACCATCGCTGTCGCGGCCGTGAGCAGCACCAGACTTACGACCGATGCAATCGCCTGACCGCCTTTGCGCGTCGCGTCCATCAGCAGTGCAGCCTCAAACACTTAGGTCAGAACGGTGATGATAGGCAGCACCACCGCTGCTGCCAGACACGCGGGCCAGAAGCGGCGAATCCACTTGTGATCGAGTCTGAGAAGCGTGACGGCGATCGCCAGAAGGGCAGCCGATACTGCCGTCTAGGTACTCGGGCGACCGGACCAGGTTCCCGGCACCGCCTTCAGTGCGTCCGAGAAGAGCACTTGATCCAGGCCGAGTGACCTACCGGTCACATGCTCGGCCAAAAACACCGCCGCAACAACGCCGACCGCCACGGCCAGGCTGCGACCGGCCCTCACCCGAGCAGGTGACGCTCCCGTCGCACTAGTACTGGGTCAAAATGTGGTCACGGCGCTGGCGGCGGCGGCGGCGGGGGGCCAATGGGGAAATCTGGCGGCGTCGGGAACCACGTGCAGGAGCCGGTTGAGGTGGTGAGGCTGGTTATGTGCCAGTCGCATTCATCGCGGGAACCATCGGCGTAGGTGCAGGTGCTGTGCGACACCCCGAACATTCCGATGCCGCCGCACTGCCCGTCCGCGTTCGCCATGCAAACCTGATGGGCCTGCGGGTTGGTCTTGTCGGTGCATTGCCCCGCTGCGTTCGCAGGCGGCGACGGCGTCAACATCCAGGCGACCAACGCCGCCGCGACGGCCACAGCTTTCAACCACATGATTGGATTCCTTCGGCAGTGGGATCACAGGTGCAGATTTCGGCATCTGCCATCGGACTGCTGCCATAGCCGTCATGACTGCGATGCGCCTTCATGGCTTCACCTCCATGCCCCTGCCCGACGTTCGAGTGGTGTTCTCATCATCCTTCGTCGCGGGCGTGACCGTTGCAGTTTCGCCCGAACTTGGCGCCAGCATGGTCGGCGGGGCAACGCATGCGGATTCAGATGCCGCCCATGCCGGGAATTGTGCCGGGCAGTGTGCCCGGGGGCATGCCGGGGGGCGCACCGGGAATTGTGCCGGGCAGTGTGCCCGGGGGCATGCCGGGGGGCGCACCGGGAATTGTGCCGGGCTGCATCCCGGGCATTGCGTACGGGCCACCAGCGCACACACCGTTGCCCGGCTGGGCAATGCATCTGAGATCGTTTGGAGCCACCGGTGCACCAGGGCTATTAGGCGTGAGGCCAGGCATGCCAAGGCAAGCGGTGTTCGCAGGATCAGTAACGCAGTTAACCGGGTTATCGGGTTGAGCCAGGGCGCCCGGGGCGCCGAGGATGGCCGACGCCGCGAGGACGCCGCCAGCGATTAGCTGGCGCAAGTGGATGGTATTCATCTTCAAATGCTAGGCACTCTGTCCCTGGTCGGGGTGGCTTTCGGCGGACACTGCTCGATGGCAGGGCATCTCAAAGCAAGTTCGGCCCGCCACCGTAGTGACGGGCCGAGGCCGAGCGTGCTGAAGGTTATTTCCGGTAGTCGGGCTGCCGCTGCGCCCAGGACGCGGGTACGAGCCTCCGATGTCCGTCGCGGTAGGTGGGAACCTGCTCATTGCGCACCCACCTGCGGATGGTTTGCACGTCGACGCCGAGGCGGGCAGCCGTGACGGAGAACGTCAGACCGGCGGTGGTGTTCATGGTGGTGACTCCATTTCTATGTGGAGTCGAACCGGGTGAGCCAAGTTGTGCAAATCTTGTGCGGACTTGCATAACTGCTGGTCAGATGGTGCCCCCGGCAGGAATCGAACCTGCGGCCTTCTGCTCCGGAGGCAGACGCTCTATCCCCTGAGCTACGGGGGCGCATGCTGAACTGACTGCGCCAATGGGCGTGGTCAGCGTAGCGCATGCTGAGGACGGGAAACGGATTCGGGGCGCGCTGGCCCCAGACCATAGGATGGTCCCCCGTGACCCCCGCCGATCTGGCTGAGCTGCTCAAGACCACCGCCGCCGCGGTGCTCGTCGAGCACGGCCTCGACTCCGCCGCGCTACCGGCGACCGTCACTGTCGAGCGTCCCCGAAATCCTGAGCACGGCGACTACGCCACCAACTTGGCGCTGCAACTCGGCAAGAAGGTCGGTGTCAACCCGCGCGAACTTGCCGGCTGGCTTGCCGCAGCACTGGCCGACCGAGACGGCATCTCTGCCGCCGACGTGGCCGGGCCTGGGTTCGTCAACCTGCGCCTCGAAGCGGCTGCGCAGAACGTCACCGTCGCCAACGTCATCGCCGCCGGCTTGACCTACGGTCATTCATCGGAGTTGGACGGCCAAAAGGTCAACCTCGAGTTCGTCTCCGCCAACCCGACCGGGCCGATCCACATCGGCGGAACCCGGTGGGCGGCCGTTGGCGATGCTTTGGGCCGGCTGCTGAGCACCCAGGGCGCCCAGGTGGTACGGGAGTACTACTTCAACGACCACGGCGCCCAGATCGACCGGTTCACCAATTCGCTGGTTGCCGCGGCCACGGGTGAGTCGGCCCCCGAAGACGGGTACGCAGGCTCTTACATCGCCGACATCGCCGCGCAGGTCCTCGCCAAGGAGCCCGACGGACTGGGCCTTCCGGATGCCGAGATGCGTGAGACGTTCCGCTGCATCGGCGTGCACCTGATGTTCGACCAGATCAAGGAGTCACTGCACGAATTCGGCACCGACTTCGACGTGTACACCCACGAAGACTCGATGCACACCTCCGGCCGGGTGGAGCAGGCGATTGCCAAGCTGCGCGAGACCGGCAGCATCTACGAGAAGGATGGCGCAGTCTGGTTGCGCACCACAGACTTCGGTGACGACAAGGACCGCGTGGTCATCAAGAGCGACGGCCAGCCCGCCTATATCGCCGGCGACCTCGCCTACTTCCTGGACAAGCGTCAGCGCGGCTTCGATCTGTGCATTTACATGCTCGGCGCCGACCACCACGGCTACATCGCGCGACTGAAGGCTGCCGCGGCAGCGTTGGGTGATGACCCCGACACCGTTGAGGTGCTGATCGGCCAGATGGTCAACCTGGTCCGCGACGGGCAGCCGATTCGGATGAGTAAGCGCGCGGGCACGGTCATCACGCTTGACGACCTCGTCGACGCCATCGGCGTGGACGCCGCCCGCTATGCGCTGATCCGCAGTTCCGTGGACACCTCGATCGACATCGACCTGCAGTTGTGGTCCTCAGCCTCCAGTGAGAACCCGGTCTATTACGTGCAATACGCGCACGCCCGACTGTCGGCGCTGGCACGCAACGCCGCCGAGCTGGGTATCGCGCCCGACACCGCACATCTCGACGTGTTGACTGACGACAAGGAAGGTGCGCTGATCCGCAATATCGGCGAGTTTTCCCGGGTGTTGAAGGCCGCCGCCGATCTACGCGAGCCGCACCGCGTCGCGCGTTACCTCGAGGACCTGGCCAGCGATTACCACCGCTTCTACGATTCGTGCCGGGTGCTTCCGCAAGGCGACGAAGCGCCCGGGGAGCTGCACGCAGCACGGCTTGCACTGTGTCAGGCCACCCGCCAGGTCATCGCCAACGGGCTGGGGATCCTCGGCGTCAGCGCCCCGGAGCGGATGTGATCGCGCACCCGGCCGGTCCCCGGCACGCCGACGAGGTACACCACGGCGCGGCTCCCGACCGTCCGCTGGACGCTGCCGATGCGCTCCGGCTTGCTCCGAATGTGTGGCCGCGCAACGCTGTGCGCGGCGACGACGGTGTCGTATCGATTGCCGGGGTCGCGGTGACCGAGATCGCCGCGGAGTTCGGCACCCCGGCCTTCGTCATCGACGAGGATGACTTCCGGGCGCGCTGCCGCGATATCTCGACGGCCTTCGGCAGCGGTGCGCATGTCCGTTACGCCGCTAAGGCATTCCTGTGCACTGAGGTGGCCCGCTGGGTCGACGAGGAGGGGCTGTCCCTCGACGTTGCCAGCGGGGGAGAGCTCGCTGTGGCGCTGCACGCAGGCTTTCCCGCCGAGCGAATCGCCCTGCATGGCAACAATAAATCGATCGCGGAATTGACCGCGGCGGTCGCCAACGGTGTCGGTCACGTGGTGCTGGACTCGATGACCGAAATTGAGCGGCTTGAGCGGATCGCCGGTGAAGCCGACACCGTTCAGGATGTGCTCGTGCGCGTCACGGTCGGCGTCGAAGCCCACACCCACGAGTTCATCTCAACCGCCCACGAGGATCAGAAGTTTGGGCTGTCGCTGGCCAGCGGTGCAGCGATGGCTGCGGTGCGTCGGGTTTTCGAGACCGATCACCTGCGCCTGGTCGGCCTGCACAGCCATATCGGTTCCCAGATCTTCGACGTGGCGGGCTTCGAGTTGGCCGCCCACCGGGTCATCGGACTGCTCAGAGACGTCGTCGCTGAGTTCGGGGTCGACAAGACTTCGCAGATCTCGATCGTCGACCTCGGCGGTGGGCTGGGTATCTCCTACCTCCCGCAAGACTACCCCCCGCCGATGCAGGAACTCGCCGACAAACTCCAGGCGATTGTGCGTCGTGAGTCTGCCGCGGTCGAGCTGCCCACCCCCGAGCTGGTGGTCGAGCCGGGGCGTGCCATCGCCGGGCCGGGCACCATCACCCTCTACGAGGTCGGCACCGTCAAAGATGTAGCTGTGGCGTCGGACCGGTACCGCCGCTACGTCAGCGTGGACGGCGGGATGAGCGACAACATCAGGACGTCACTCTACGGCGCCGAGTATGACGTTCGGATGCTGTCGCGGTTCAGTGACGCCGCCCCGACACTGTCTCGTGTCGTCGGGAAGCACTGCGAGAGCGGTGACATCGTCGTCCGGGACGCATGGATGCCCGAGGATGTCGCTCCGGGAGATCTGCTTGGCGTCGCAGCGACGGGCGCGTACTGCTATTCGATGTCGAGCCGCTACAACTTGATCGGCCGACCGGCGGTGGTGGCTGTGCGCGGCGGGCGGGCCCGCGTGATTCTGCGCAGGGAAACGGTCGATGATCTGTTGAGTCTGGAAGTGAGGTGAGCGGTGACTGACGCAATCGGGGTAGCCGTACTGGGTTTAGGCAATGTTGGCAGCCAGGTGGTGCGGATCATCGAAGAGAGTGCATCCGATCTGACCGCCCGCATCGGTGCACCCCTGGCGGTGCGCGGCATCGGAGTTCGGCGGGTGGACGGGGAGCGCGGCGTCCGCGCCGAATTACTGACCGACAATATCGAGGAACTAGTTTCGCGCGACGACGTCGACATAGTCGTTGAGGTGATGGGGCCCGTCGAACCGGCCCGCAAGGCGATCCTGTCTGCTCTGGAACAGGGCAAATCCGTCATCACCGCGAACAAAGCGCTGATGGCGGTGTCCGCGGGCGAACTCGCCCAGGCCGCTGAGAACGCCCATGCCGACCTGTATTTCGAGGCGGCGGTTGCTGGGGCCATCCCGGTGATCCGTCCGCTGACACAGTCACTTGCCGGGGACACCGTGCTTCGGGTGGCCGGGATCGTGAACGGCACCACGAACTACATTCTCTCCGAGATGGACAGCACCGGTGCCGATTACGCGGATGCGCTGGCCGATGCCGGTGCGCTGGGATACGCCGAGGCCGATCCGACTGCGGATGTGGAGGGTTACGACGCCGCGGCTAAGGCGGCCATCCTGGCGTCGATCGCGTTCCATACCCGGGTCACCGCCGACGACGTCTACCGCGAAGGGATCACCAAGGTCACGTCGGCCGACTTCGAGTCCGCGCGGGCGCTGGGATGCACGATCAAGCTGCTGGCGATCTGCGAAAGGATCACCAATGACGAGGAGCAGCAGCGCGTTTCGGCTCGTGTCTATCCGGCTCTGGTACCCCTGGACCATCCACTGGCCGCGGTCAACGGCGCATTCAACGCCGTGGTCGTGGAAGCTGAGGCGGCGGGCCGACTGATGTTCTACGGTCAAGGTGCCGGCGGTGCGCCGACGGCATCCGCGGTGTTGGGAGATCTTGTGATGGCTGCCCGAAACCGTGTGCAGGGCGGTCGCGGACCCCGCGAGTCCAAGTACGCCAAGTTGCCGATCGCACCCATCGGAATCATTGCGACCCGCTACTACGTCAACATGAACGTCGCCGATCGGCCCGGCGTCCTGTCCGCTGTCGCCGCTGAGTTCAGCAAGCGCGAGGTCAGCATCGCCGACGTGCGTCAGGAGGGCATGGTCGACGAGGGTGGCCAACGGTGCGGTGCCCGCATCGTCGTCGTGACCCACCAGGCGACCGACGCCGCGCTGTCAGAAACCGTTGCAGCGCTGGCTGATCTAGAGGCAGTCGAGAGCATCAATAGCGTCCTTCGGATGGAAGGAACCACAGAGTGAGTACCTCTACTTCCCGGGCTGTGCATCAGCCATGGCCGGGCCTGATCGAGGCCTATCGCGACCGATTGCCGATCGGGGACGATTGGACGCCGATCACTCTGCGGGAAGGCAACACACCGTTGCTCCCGGCGCCTCGACTGTCCGAATACACCGGCTGCACTGTGCATCTCAAGGTCGAGGGACTCAACCCGACCGGCTCGTTCAAGGACCGTGGCATGACGATGGCTGTGACCGAGGCGATGGCTCGCGGTCAGCAGGCAGTGCTCTGCGCATCGACGGGGAACACCTCGGCGTCGGCGGCCGCGTACGCGGCGCGCGCCGGCATCACCTGCGCTGTACTCGTGCCGCAGGGCAAGATCGCGATGGGCAAACTTGCGCAAGCCGTGATGCACGGGGCCAAGATCATCCAGATCGACGGGAACTTCGATGACTGCCTCGAACTCGCCCGTAAGCTCACCGCCGATTTCCCCAGCGTGTCGCTTGTGAACTCGGTCAATCCGTTTCGTATCGAAGGTCAGAAGACCGCAGCATTCGAGATCGTCGATGCGCTTGGCGACGCGCCTGACGTGCACGCGTTGCCCGTCGGTAACGCGGGAAACATCACGGCCTACTGGCAGGGTTACAAGGAGTACCACCACGACGGTCTCGCCAGCCGGTTGCCGCGCATGCTGGGCACCCAGGCCGCTGGTGCCGCACCGCTGGTACTAGGTGAACCGGTCAGTGAGCCCGAGACCATCGCCACCGCCATCCGGATCGGCTCGCCCGCATCGTGGACGTCCGCGGTGGCAGCCCAGCAGCAGTCCAAGGGACGCTTCCTGGCCGCCACCGACGAGGAGATCCTCGCCGCTTATCACCTGGTGGCGCGGGCCGAGGGCGTGTTCGTTGAACCCGCATCAGCGGCGAGCATCGCCGGTCTGCTGAAGTCGATCGAAGACGGTTGGGTCGTCAAGGGTTCCACCGTCGTGTGCACCGTCACCGGCAACGGACTCAAAGACCCCGACACTGCGTTGAAGGGCATGCCCGCGGTCATTCCGGTGCCCGTCGACCCCGTTGCGGTCGCCGCCAAACTCGGCCTGGTCTAGAACGGGCTTCGGTGATACGGACATTGCCGTCCGGGTTGACGGCCACCGCCATCGTCGCGGCCTCCAGTGCCAACCTGGGACCTGGATTCGACAGCATGGGGCTCGCGGTGAGTCTCTACGACGAGATCGTAGTCCAGACAACAGACTCCGGGCTCGTCATCGAAGTCGACGGCGAAGGTGCTGGTCAGGTCCCGTTGGATCGGACCCACTTGGTGGTGCGGGCGATCGAGCGCGGCCTGCGGGAGACCGGGGTGGCTGCGACGGGCTTGATCGTCCGTTGTCACAACGACATTCCACATTCCCGCGGGCTCGGCTCATCGGCGGCAGCGGTCGTCGGAGGTCTTGCTGCCGCCAACGGTCTTGCGACACAATGTGGTTCGAATCCGATGTCTCCGGAGGCGCTGGTTCAGCTGTCGTCGGAGTTCGAGGGCCACCCTGACAACGCTGCAGCCGCCGTACTCGGCGGCGCGGTAGTGTCCTGGACCGAAACCGATGGCGAGCGCCCCCGTTATGGGTCGGCCCCGATCCGTCTGCACCACGATATCAACGTGTTTACCGCCGTCCCGCGGGTGCGTTCGTCGACGGCAGAGACCCGCGTTCTGCTACCGGCTCAGGTCAGCCACACCGATGCACGCTTCAACGTGAGCCGGGCTGCGCTGCTGGTGGTCGCACTCACCGAGCGTCCCGACCTGCTCATGGTGGCGACCCAAGACGTCCTGCATCAGCCGCAGCGCGCGGCCGCCATGCCGAGCTCGGCAGAATATCTGGCGGTTCTTCGGCGCTGGGGTGTGGCAGCGGTGCTGTCGGGCGCCGGCCCTGCTGTGTTGGCCTTCAGTACCGAGGCTGACTTGCCTGGAGAGGTCCTGCAGTGCGGCCGTGACGGTGGCTTCACCGTCCGTAGGATGCCGGTGGGCGACGGTGTGAAGTGGATGGCCGGGGCTGCGGCTCGGCCTTAGTCGGGGGATAGCCGCGGCCTTACTCGTGGGCTAGTCGGCAGCAACACGCGCAACATATGAATCACGCCGAATTCTTGCTTCCGGCTCGGATGCGGGTTATTGTCGCTGTCGTCCAGCAAACGCAGCGTCTCAAGCTGCGCCGACATAAGGACGACCACCCATCTTTCAGGTGTTCAAATTTGTGGGCTGACGGTTCGCCGTTTCGGCGAAACCTCGCGATCACCATTGCGAGTGGCAATGGTGTGACCTTCGCGTTCAGCCTTTCGGCTGAATGCACTGAACCCCCGCGTGACTCGATCAGCAGGGGAAGAAAGGAAATCCGTGACTGATACGGACCTCATCACGGCTGGCGGCAGTACTGAAAGCGGTGAGCGACCGAACACCGTGATCCCAGACGCCACCCCTCCCGCGGAGCCCAACGCGCCAGTCGCGACGCCCGCGGCGGAGAAAGGGCCAGCGACGACGGCCCCCGAGAGCGCGGCCGGAAGTGCATCCACCGGTAGTCCATCGGGAGATAAGCGCGGCGCTTTGACCAGCCTGGTTCTGCCCGAGTTGCGTGCTCTCGCCAAGGACATCGGTGTCGAAGGCTCCTCCGGAATGCGCAAGAGCGAGCTGATCGCCGCCATCCGTGCGCGACGTGGCGAATCCACCGGCCGAAGTGGTGGCGACGCGAAGAACGGCGACGCGACCGACACCGCGACTTCTTCGTCTTCATCTTCTGATGCTTCCGGTCCTTCCGGCACTTCCGGGTCCGCTGAGAGCAGCGATCACAGTGCGCCTGCCGGCGACGCGGGCGCCGATGCCGCGCCCGGGCAGGCCGATGCTGAATCACAGCCCACCCAGCAGCGACGGGAACGTCGTTCAGCCTCCGGTGGTGCCGGTGGCCCCAGCGGTACCGAGCAGGCGAAGAACCAGAACACGCGCGACGGCGGCCGGTCCCAGGCCAACGACAACAAGGCCAACGACAACAAGGCCAACGACAACAAGGCCAACGACAACAAGGCCAACGACAACAAGGCAGACCGGTCCGAAGGGAATACCGGCAATCGCGGCGACAATTCTGACCAGCACGGCGGTCAGAATCGGGGCGGTAACTCCGACGATGATGGCGAAGGCCGTCAGGGCAGGCGCGGTCGCCGATTCCGGGACCGCAAGCGGCGTGAGCGTGGTGGCGACGGCGGTGGCGGAGGCGGAGGCGACCGCGAGACTGAACTGCGCGAGGACGAGGTCGTGCAGCCGGTCGCGGGCATCCTCGACGTACTCGATAACTATGCTTTTGTTCGCACCTCCGGCTATCTTGCCGGTCCGAACGACGTCTACGTCTCGATGAATATGGTGCGCAAGAACGGCCTGCGCCGCGGCGACGCGGTGACCGGTGCCGTGCGCGTGCCCAACAAAGAAGCGGACACGTCCAACCAGCGGCAGAAGTTCAATCCGCTGGTGCGTCTGGACAGTGTCAACGGCAAGCCGGTCGAAGAAGCCAGGAAGCGGCCCGAGTTCACCAAACTCACTCCGCTCTACCCGAACCAGCGGCTGCGTCTGGAGACCACCAGCGACAAGCTGACCACCCGGGTGATCGACCTGATCATGCCCATCGGTAAGGGACAGCGAGCGCTGATCGTGTCGCCGCCGAAGGCCGGTAAGACGACCATCATTCAGGACATCGCGAATGCGATCAGCACCAACAACCCGGAATGTCACCTCATGGTGGTGCTCGTCGATGAGCGTCCCGAAGAGGTCACCGATATGCAGCGCTCGGTCAAGGGTGAGGTCATCGCCTCGACCTTCGACCGTCCGCCGTCCGACCACACCCAGGCCGCTGAGCTTGCGATCGAACGGGCCAAGCGCCTGGTCGAACAGGGCAAGGACGTCGTCGTACTGCTGGACTCGATCACCCGCCTCGGCCGTGCGTACAACAACGCCTCCCCGGCATCGGGCCGGATCCTCTCCGGTGGTGTCGACTCGACCGCCCTGTATCCGCCGAAGCGGTTCCTGGGTGCGGCACGCAATATCGAAGAGGGCGGCTCGCTGACGATCATCGCCACTGCCATGGTCGAGACCGGATCCACCGGCGACACGGTGATCTTCGAGGAGTTCAAGGGCACCGGCAATGCCGAGCTCAAGTTGGACCGCAAGATCTCCGAGCGTCGGGTGTTCCCGGCCGTCGATGTCAACCCGTCGGGCACCCGCAAGGACGAGTTGCTGCTCTCCACCGATGAGTTCGCCGTTGTGCACAAGTTGCGTCGCGTGCTGTCCGGATTGGATCCTCATCAGGCCATCGATCTGCTGATGAGCCAGTTGCGCAAGACCAAGACCAACTATGAGTTCCTGGTGCAGGTGTCGAAGAACACCCCCGGCGGACACGACGGCGACTGAGCGATTTCGGCGTCGTTTGTCACGCCTACCGTTACAAACGACGCCGAAATCACCGGTGTGGGACGATCGCCGGTTAGGGGCTCAGCTCAAGGCAGGATCGCAGCGCAGCGCCGCCACGATGTAGCGGCGTGCGTGGTGCAGCACCGAATCGTGGTCAGCGATGTAGCACTGTTCGCCCGGGACAGTAGCGAGGTTCATCATGATCCGCGCGATCCTGCCCCCGGCTCCTCCTGTCGCAGCTTGAGCACCAACGCTCCGGGTGCTTCCGAGGCGGTGCGCGCCAACGCGACCCCAACTGCGATCTGCTGGTCGAGGCCGCGCACTGAGTCCCCGAACGGATCGGACTTGCCTATCCGGTTTGGTCGCAGCGTCGACACTCACGGCCCCATCTTCGCAAATGATGGGCTTACGCGGGGTGAGGTGCCATGGCTGTTGCTGATCGCGTAGACAATCATCGCGATCTGTTCATATCGCGTCACATCGCGGCTCGCATTCGGTGCAGGGGCGATCCAGGTGGCGGAGACAGTCCAGCAGCCGTTGCGGGAGCGCTCGAACGACGACGGCGTCGCCGTGAAATACGAACTACCGGGCGATCGGCGGGGAGGCCGAAGAAGTGGAAAGCGGGGAATAGGCCCCTCGGTATGGGCGTTTAGGAGACTGGCGGTTGACCTGGCATAATCGGCTGCCGACACCTCGGTTCCGGTTCACGCCGCACCCTCCCGCACGGGAGAGGCGACCCGGGGCCCACGATCGAAGAGGAAACCATGAAATCGGGTATTCACCCAGACTATGTCGACACCACCGTGGTGTGTGGCTGTGGCAGCAGCTTCACGACCCGCAGCACCAAGAAGAGTGGACAGATCACCGTTGAGGTCTGCTCGCAGTGCCACCCTTTCTACACAGGTAAGCAGAAGATCCTGGACAGTGGCGGCCGCGTCGCCCGCTTCGAGAAGCGCTACGGCAAGCGTGCCGGGGCGAGCGCAGCAGCCGGAGAAACCAAAGCTGCCGACGACAAGTAGCTCTGGAGATCGGCGCCCGGTCTGCGGCTGTTCGCGCAGGCCGGGCGCCGTTTCGTCGAGGGGAATCCTGCAGAGCGCGTTGCCAGAGGAGGCGAGGTGACTGAAACCGCACCGGCGATCGACGCGATTCTCGTTGAGCAGGCCGACCTGGAGCTGCGCCTCGCCGATCCCGAACTGCACGCTGACCCCGCCGCCGCACGCAAAGCCGGCCGCCGCTTCGCCCAGGTGTCGCCCATCGTCGCCACCTATCGCAAGCTTGAAGCGGCCCGCGGTGACCTCGAAGCCGCCCGCGAACTGGCCGCCGCCGACGACTCCTTCGCGGCTGAGGTCGAGGAACTCACCTCAACCGTGCGGGAGCTCGATACCCAACTCACCGACCAGCTCGCACCCCGGGATCCGCACGACGCCGACGACATCGTGTTGGAGGTCAAGTCCGGAGAGGGCGGTGAGGAATCGGCGCTGTTCGCCGCGGACCTGGCCCGGATGTACGTCCGTTACGCAGAGCGGCGCGGCTGGAACGTCACCGTTCTCGACGCGACGACCTCCGACCTCGGTGGCTATAAGGACGCGACGCTGTCGATCACCTGCAAGAGTGGCTCCACTGACGGCGTGTGGTCGCGGCTGAAGTTCGAAGGCGGTGTGCACCGGGTACAGCGGGTGCCCGTCACCGAATCGCAAGGCCGGGTGCACACCTCCGCGGCGGGCGTTCTCGTCTACCCCGAACCCGAAGAAGTCGGGCAGGTCCAGATCGACGAGTCTGATCTGCGCATCGACGTCTACCGCAGCTCGGGGAAGGGCGGCCAGGGAGTGAATACCACCGATTCGGCGGTGCGTATCACCCATCTCCCGTCCGGCATCGTGGTCACCTGCCAGAACGAGCGTTCGCAGCTGCAGAACAAGGCTCGTGCGATGCAGGTGCTGGCTGCCCGGCTCCAGGTACTGGCCGAGGAGCAGGTGCTGGCCGACGCCTCGGCCGACCGTGCCAGTCAGATCCGCACCGTCGACCGTAGCGAGCGGATTCGGACCTACAACTTCCCGGAGAATCGGATCGCCGATCACCGCATCAACTTCAAGGCGCACAACCTCGACCAGGTGCTCGACGGCGACATGGATCCGCTCTTCGACGCGCTTGCCGCCGCCGACAAGCAGTCCAGGCTGCAGAGCACGTGACGACGCGACGATGAGAACCCGCCAGCTGCATCACGTGCTCGATGCCGCGACGGATACGTTGGCCCGAGCCGGAGTCGGATCTCCACGGGTGGACGCCGAGCTGCTGGCAGCTCACGTGGCCGGCACCGACCGCGGCCGGCTCGCGCTGATCGAGCCCGGCGCCGACTTCTTTCAGCGCTACCAGCGGCTTGTGGCCAGGCGCGCAGAGCGCGTGCCACTGCAACACCTCACCGGTACGGCCGCGTTCGGTTCGGTCACCGTCCAGGTCGGCCCCGGCGTATTCATACCGCGGCCGGAGACCGAGGCACTGCTGGAATGGGCTCTTGCCCAACCGTTATCGCAACGTCCGTTGGTCGTGGATCGCCCGTTGGTCGTGGATCTATGTACCGGCTCCGCGGCGC
>ERZ888423.1589-NODE-1589-length-19218-cov-12.282889_pt1 | contig 19218 bp, 17 predicted proteins | sample MGYA00520523_ERZ888423 | MGnify/ENA primary metagenome ERZ888423 (study PRJEB32303, sample SAMEA104408611) | aquatic metagenome | biome: Brackish water; feature: Pelagic; material: water | place: Baltic Sea | collected 2014-06-08T10:24:00 | depth 30,27 m ...
CCGAGAATGTAAATCGTCCAGGCATCCTTTCGCAGGGCAGCTATGGCGCAAAGGTGGGCCTTGGTTTGGTGCTAGACACGCTAGATCATCTTGGGCTCAATGCAACATTTTTCACGCCTGGCCGAGTTGCCGAGCGCTACCCAGATCAAATGCGTGAAATTGTGGCGCATGGACATGAGATTGGTCATCATGGCTACACGCACACATCACCAACGAAACTGACAAAGTCCGAAGAACTTGAGGAACTTTTAAAGGGCAAATTAGCCCTGGAGCAATTTGGCACCCAAGTTACGGGTTACCGATCACCTTCTTGGGAAGTTAGTCCAAATACCTTTGATCTTTTGGTTGCAAACGGGTTTAGTTATTCCTCAAGCATGATGGATGACATCAAGCCTTACATTCATGCGACACATAAAATTGTGGAACTGCCAGTGCAGTGGATTCTGGATGATGCGCCATATTTTTGGTTTAGCTCAGGAAGTGACTGGAATCGCACAATTCGGTCAGCCAAAGACGTGCAGGAAATATGGCGAGAAGAATTTCTTGGGATTCGCGCACTTGGGGGACTGACTATGTTGACTATGCACCCGCAATTTATTGGCCGTCCAAGTCGAATAGCCATGCTGGAAAGATTTCTAACATTTGTCAAATCCCACGACGACGTTTGGATTGCCACTGCCAGTGAAGTAGCTCAAGCAGTTAGGTAGTGTTTTTAATTTAGGAACGACTTGATTTGATCTAAGTAACCTTGCGCATCTAAGTAAGGCAAGACAAAGAACATCAGAATTGCAAAAATTATTGCCCACTTTAAAAGTTTCTTAAATAAGAAAACTACTATCAGCACAATTCCAAGAACTTGCACCAGTGAAAATGAGGCAAAGTAGTTGGTGACGGTTGTAACTAAATCATTCATCGGCGTGTCATCTTTCGTCCTTGTGGCATCGGGCCTTTTGGAATAGGCAATGCGGTTTTGGGAAGCGCCTCAAGGCGCCTTCGAACTTCAGTAACCTCAGCCGGACGCAAAGACTTACTGATTTTTTTAACAGTTTTTTGCAGGTTAGCAATAGTTAGGTCACCTTCACCCACCGTTAACTCGTGAATCGGTACACCTTGCGCAAAGCGAACATGTGCTTTGCGCTGCTCGGCAAGTAATACGCCAGGCCGGGAACCCTCGCCAACCAAGATTATGCCGGGGCGACCAACAACTCGGTGCACCATGTTTTGATTTTTATCAACACCAACTGCTGGAGTAACAAACCATGCGCCTCGAATTGCGTTTAGTACCGAGGCTGCAGCCCCAACTTTACCAGAGATTGAGGAGTAAGCCGCATTTTCGGCAATTTTACCAAAGTAGAAAACAGTCACAAGGAGTGATGTAGTAAAAGCCAGCAATCCCAAAAATAATTTTTGATCCAGTGCCACACCAATGCCAAAAATGACGGCAAAAACCAGAGCAAAAACACCAATTAGTCGCAGTGCGAGAAACGAGATTTCTTTGGCAGCAAATGAATACGTTTCCTTGATTTGAACGTACCAACGCTTCTTTGGAGGTGCCTGCATTTTTAGTGACATGCCTCTACCTTAAGCGCCAGATGGGTTACGAGCTGCAATGGCTTGCTGGTAGAGCTTTCCTGCTCGGTAAGAAGACCTAACCAGTGGCCCACTCAGCACTCCGGCAAATCCAATTTCTTCGGCAACTTTGGTAAGTTCAACGAATTCCTCTGGGCGCACCCACCGGTCCACTGGGTGATGGCGAAGTGATGGCCGTAAATACTGAGTAATGGTGACCAGGTCGCAACCCGAGGAATGTAGGTCTTGGAGCGCTTGGTGTACTTCCGAAATTTCCTCGCCCATACCCAGGATCAAATTACTTTTTGTAACTAGTCCAAACTCACGGGCTGCTTTAATTACCCCTAATGAGCGCTCATATCGAAATCCCGGCCGGATCCGCTTGAAAATCCGGGGGACTGTTTCGATGTTGTGTGCAAATACCTCTGGCCGTGACTCAAAAACCACTTCAAGTAATTCTGGTTTGCCGTCAAAATCTGGAGCCAACATCTCCACGCCACAACCTGGCACCACCTCATGGATTTGACGAATAGTTTCGGCGTAGAGCCATGCGCCTCCGTCGGGTAGATCATCCCGAGCTACTCCAGTAACGGTTGCGTAGCGAAGTTGCATTGTTTTTACCGACTCAGCAACTCTGCGCGGCTCATCTCGATCTAAATCAACGGGCTTACCAGTGTCGATTTGGCAAAAGTCGCAGCGTCGGGTGCATTGATCCCCACCGATTAAGAAGGTCGCTTCACGATCTTCCCAACATTCAAAAATATTTGGGCAGCCAGCAGATTGGCACACTGTGTGCAGACCTTCGGATTTAACAAGATCAACGATCTGCAGATACTCAGGACCAGTTTTTAGTTTGGTCTTAATCCACTCGGGCTTTCGCTCAATCGGGATTAGCGAATTACGCGCTTCAATCCGAAGCAACTTTTGTCCAGTATGCGGGGCAGCATTTGCCTGCGGGGATTGATCGGTAATCGGGGTAGTCACAATACAGAGTCTAGTTGAGGTAACTCGTATTGGCGTAGGGAGTAGTCAGGGGTTAGGGAATCAAAGACTCGATGCAGATTTTCAATTGCGCTGGCACGCACATCACTCACCGTTATTTCCTTGTTCAGTTCAGCGGCCATCGTTGTTACGCCAGCATCAGAGATTCCACAAGGCACGATGCGATTAAACCACGAGAGGTCGTTATTGCAATTAAGAGCGAACCCATGCATGGTGACTCCTTGCGCAACTCGAATTCCGATTGCAGCAATCTTGCGATCCTGCACCTCATTGCGGACCCAGACGCCACTTCGACCTTTGATGCGGGAAGTTGCTAAGTGAAAATCCGTACAGATTCCGATAATCACATCTTCCAGCCGGCGAACATGAGAAACCACATCCATCGGACTTGGCAAGTGAGTTATTGGATAACCAACTAATTGCCCTGGTCCATGCCAAGTAATTTTGCCACCACGATCGACATCAACAACGGGGGTTCCATCCGTTGGCCTTTCAAAATTTTCAGTCCGCCGCCCTGCGGTGTAGACCGATGCATGCTCTAGCAAGATCACAGTGTCAGCCAGAGTCCTTGAAACGACGCCCGCATGAATGCCGCGCTGCTGCTCCCAACCAACTTGGTAATCGACTAGCTCGGACCCAAGAGTTGCGTCAATTATTGCCAGGGTCATGTCCTCAGCCTAAGACCTAAGTTATGGAGCCACTTGTAGTGCGCTGCTGGCGAACATCTGTACCAACTACACCCAGGCTTAAAATTCATGATTTAGAATAAGGAGTACCGTTCCCAACCGTAGAGGCTCTAATAACTATGTCCGAAGTAAAACGTAATCGTCCCACAAAAACTGATAAAAAAGGTCGCGGGCTACTCTGGGTAGCTATTGCAGTAATCATTGCTTGGTTTGGGATAAGCGCAGTTGCTGGGCCACTGTTTGGAAAGCTTTCAAGCGTTCAACAAAATGATAATGCTGGTTTTTTGCCAACTTCGGCTGAATCCACAAAGGCATCTGAACTGGCGACAAAATTCACTTCGCAGGATACTTCGATCCTGCCCGCTCTTGTAATCTTCACTGGACCCGCAGACCAAGCAGGTCTTGCCGCCGTAGGCGAGTTTGCGGTTGCAGTTTCAGCTGCCCCAATCGAAGGTGCGAACGCAGTTGTAGGGGATTACCTGGCGCAGGGTGCGCAATTAATTCCAATTCCGTCCGAAGACGGAGAAGCAATTTTGATGTCTATTCCACTGGACAATGATGCTTTGGCGACACCACTTGAAAGTGGCGAACCCGCGCTGCCAGAAGTTGTTAAGGCGATTCGTGAGCAAGCGGATCAGGTCGCTGGATTTGAATCGCACGTAACTGGAATCGGTGGCATTTTGGCCGACTTGTTCGACAGTTTTGGAACTATTGACACTGACTTGCTTCGAACCACGCTTATTGTCGTGGCACTAATTTTGATTGCAGTTTATCGCTCGCCTGTTTTGTGGATCATTCCATTGTTTTGCTCCGTCATTGCGCTCTCGATTGCTGGCGGTGTGGTTTACCTGCTTGCCAAAGAAGAAATTTTAAGCCTTGATGGACAGTCGCAAGGCATTCTCTCCGTTTTAGTTATTGGAGCAGCAACAGATTATGCCTTGCTCTTGATTGCTCGATATCGCGAAGAACTTCATCACTACGACAGTCGCGTTACCGCCATGATTGCCGCCTGGAAAGGTGTTGTGGAGCCGATCGCAGCTTCCGGCTTAACTGTTGTATCGGGACTTCTAGTGCTTGGTCTCTCGGATCTGGCATCTGTTCGTTCGCTTGGCCCTGTTGCTGCCATCGGTGTGATCGCAGCGCAATTAGTAATGCTCACCTTGCTACCAGCGATCATGGTTCTTGCTGGGCGTTGGGTGTTCTGGCCTAAGCGACCAAATCACGATGACCTTGATGAAAATCTATCCGGCTTCTGGTCTAAGTTAGCGGGGCTCGTGGGTCGGCGACCGCGCCAAACTTGGATTATTACTGGAGTGTTCTTGGTAATAGCTATGGCCTTTGCAACTCAGCTAAAGTCTTCTGGTTTGGCTCAAACTGATGCCTTCACCGGCAATCCAGACTCAGTAGTTGGACTCGAGAAATTATCTGAGCATTTCCCTGCAGGCTCTGGTGATCCAACCATAGTTATTGGTCCGGAAGCTGATAAAGACGCATTGATTTTGGCATTGAGCGCAGCCCCAGGCGTAGTTGATGTCAAACAGACAACGACACCATTTATTCCGGGCGGGCCTGAGCCAACACCGGTAGTTGTAGATGGTCTAGTGCAAATCGAATTAACCCTTGATAAGCCTGCTGACTCAGTTGATGCTCAAGGTTATGTAACAGCAATTAGGCAAGCAGCTAAGGGTGCAAGCGAAACTGCTGTTGTCGGTGGCTCAACTGCCGTGAACTTTGACATTCAACAGACTAATTTGCGTGATCGCAACATTATTATTCCAACCGCACTTTTGGTAATCGGAATTATTTTGGCACTTTTACTTCGAAGTTTATTTGCGCCAATTCTTTTGATCATTACAACTGTGATTTCATTTGGCGCGACCCTCGGTATTAGCCACTTGGTATTCACTCACTTATTTGGATTCCCGGGCACTGACGGCAGCTTTATTCTCTTCACTTTTGTGTTCCTGGTGGCGCTAGGAATTGACTACAACATATTCCTGATGACTCGGGTGCGAGAAGAAGCAATCAAGCTCGGTACCCGCCCAGGAATTCTTAAGGGTTTAACAGTTACAGGCGGGGTGATTACCTCAGCGGGAGTTGTCTTAGCTGCAACATTTGCGGTACTTGGAACTTTGCCATTGGTCTTCTTGGCGGAACTTGGATTCGCAGTAGCTTTTGGTGTACTCCTTGACACCATCATTGTGCGCAGTCTCTTGGTTCCCGCTCTTGGATATGACTTGGGCGCAAAAATTTGGTGGCCAAGCAAATTAGGCAAAAGTGAAGGGCCACTTGTTGATTCAAGTAAGGTTCTAACTTCGTGACCAAGGGCATCATCGTCGCATCCAGCGGCGGTTTTGTGCAGACAGATCGCTGGGGCGTTGTGGTTCCTGGGCAGATTTTTAAGCGAGCCCTGGAGTTAACTGGCAAAGCGCGACCACGAGTGCTCTTTGTCTTAACGGCAAGTGGTGACAATGCTGGATATATTTCGACAAGTTATCAAGCAGTCTCAGGTCTTGGCGTTGACGTCGAACATTTGTCGCTATTCACGCAGCCAAATGTTCCAGTAGAGGAAGCCTTTGGGCGCGCTGATTTAGTCTGGGTTGGCGGGGGATCGGTGGCAAACTTACTCGCACTCTGGCAACTTCACGGCGTTGATGTGGCTGCTCGCAGCGCTTGGGAGCGGGGCGCAGTCATGGCAGGTGTCAGCGCTGGGTCACTCTGCTGGCACGTTGGAGGGCCAACAGATTCATTCGGTCCCAAGCTGGAGACTATAACTAATGGTCTCGCTCTTGTTCCTTATGGAAATGGAGTTCACTATGACACTGAGGCGCAACGTCGCCCACTACTGCAGTCATTAGTTCTTAATAAAACTTTGCCGCTCTCTTTTGCAACCGATGATCATGCCGCCGTTGTTTACCAAGGGATAGATCCAGTAGAAGTAGTCGTTGATAAAACAGATAGCAAAGCGAAGGCTTATCGCGTCGAATTAGTTGCTGGCGAAGTTAAGGAAACGACGCTAGCACCAGGGGCAATTAACTAACACTTTTGTGACTGTCGTGAATCCAGATCACTATAGGTCATCAATAATGAGTGCCTCAGCCGCGCGGCGGCCACTGGCGAGCGCACCATCAATCGATGAAACTTGTCGATAGTCGCCGCAAATGTAAACGCCTTGGGAAAGTCGAACATCTTGCGCCGTATTATGTGGTGCGCTCATCATCGGCAGCGCATCTGGAATTGGGTAGGTAGCCACGTGCGCCCAACCACTAGTTGGAACGCCGTAAAGCGAAGCCAGATGGGAACGAACTCGCAATTCTGCCTCCACCGAATGGTGTACTCCAATTGCGGAAGATGAAACTAAAGTTCGATCTTCTGATGCATACGACGGTGCGGCATTGCTCATAACCACCGTGTTCACTAGTGGACGGGAGGGATCATCATGTACGCCATTAAATTTTTTGCCGTCAACTACAAGTGTGCTACTGCCATCAGTTAACTGCGAACCACTGCGGTCTGCAAGGTGATACCAAGTGGTAACTGAGTTACTCTCCGGAACCTTAAGGCTGGGAATTAGTATTGCTGCGCTCCTGGCATTGGTGGCAATTACAACTGATCGAGTTCGGATGTCACCTTGATCGGTGCGAACCATGGTTCTGGCAACTGCAGTTGCTGTGACTCCAAAGTTAATACTTCCCTGCGGTAATTGCGCGGCGAGCTGAGTTGGAATCGCTTCCATTCCATTACGGGGGACCCCGGGCGTGCCCAAAATAAATGATTTCAGCGTGATGTCAAAAAATCTTTTCGATGTGGCTAATTCGCCCTCCAAAAAGACGCCAGCTAAGAATGGTCTAAGCAGCTGTTCCGTTAACTTGGTTCCAAACTTGGCACGTAAAAAAGCATCAGTTCGTTGGTCATAAGTATTGGAATCTTTTTTGGAAAGCACTAAGCCAAGTGCATATCGTGCAAATTTCAACTTTGCAGATATCTTTCCAACTGGAGCTAGCAAACTATCTACGGCCCAAGTTGGCTCCCGCTTAGGGTCTGCCATTTTGTAAGCACGTCCATCAATGGAAACTATGACACCGGGTGTAAAACTTTGAATGTCTAACGCATTTAAATCCAGGAAATTCGTGCCTTCGACATATGACGGATTGTAAAGCTGAAAGCCGCGATCTAATAAAAGTCCGTCAATTCGATCAGTTCGAACGCGTCCACCGGGTGCATCGCCTGCTTCAATTACACAAACTTCACGACCTGCAATTGCCAATCGCCGCGCAGCTGCTAGCCCTGCCAATCCAGCGCCAATAACTACGACGTCGGTATTTTTGGGAATTGAAGACATGTAACTTACTTTGCAGCCAGGGTGCGCATCGCACTTTCGATGTCGGCATCCTGAAATTTAAAGCCAGAATCGAGTAATACTTTTGGGAGCACTCGCGCACTTCCCAAAACTTCTTGGGAAAATTCCCCGAGTACTGCTTTTAACGCAAACGCTGGAACAGGAAAGATTGCCAATCGCTTGAAAACCTTTGACATTGCGCGAGTTACTTGGGCATTGGTTGCTGGGTTCGGCGCAGTTAAGTTAACTGGACCACTGACACTTTCTTGCGTAATCAAAAACTTCAGGGCAGAAATTTCATCACGCAGTGAAATGAATGACCAGTATTGGTTTCCGGATCCCAGTTTTCCACCCACACCGAGTTTGAATAATGGGAGCAGTCGAGCCCAGGCGCCACCATTTTTAGCGGCAACTAATCCAGTGCGAGCATGGACAACTCTGATACCAGCATCCTTTGCAGGCCCAGCTGCGGCTTCCCAAGCCACTACGACATCTGCCAAAAATCCGGTGCCAGGTCCAGCCGATTCATCAACTGCGGTGTCGGCGGTGTCGCCGTACCAGCCAATGGCACTGCCTGCGATAAAAACTTTAGGTTTTACTTGCGCAGCCGTTCGGGCAAGTAATGAGGTGGAATCTACTCGGGAACTCAAGATCAATTGCTTATATTTTCGCGTCCAGCGATGATCGCCAACTCCCGCGCCTGCGAGATTTATAAATACCTCGCTACCCGCAAGTGACGTTGCATCAATTTCGCCTTTAGCTGGATCCCAAAATACTTCAGTACTAGCCACCGGCTTACGACGGACCAGTCGGATTACTTCATGTCCATCTTGCCGAAGGGACTTAACAAGCTCGGTTCCAATGAGCCCGGAAGAGCCAGCAATTACAATTTTCATACTTATACCTTGCTATGAACTTGCCACTTGGGCTAGTTGAGATTACAGACCTAAGTCGGCTTCGAATGCGCCTTCTTCAAGTCTGGCCTTGATAGCAGTCAGGAATCGAGCAGCGTCCGCGCCATCGACAAGTCGATGATCGTAAGTTAATGCTAGATAGACCATGTGGCGAATAGAAATTACATCGGCGCCGGTGTTATCGGTAGTAACTACGGGACGCTTTACCACCGCTCCAGTCCCAAGAATTGCAACTTGTGGCTGGTTGATAATTGGGGTGTCAAAAAGTGCCCCTCGGCTTCCGGTGTTCGTGATGGTGAAGGTGCCACCACTTAATTCATCAGGGGAGAGCTTATTAGTTCGGGTGCGCTCAGCGAGATCATTGATTTTGCGGGCAAGGCCACCGATGTTTAGGTCGCCGGCATCTTTGATTACCGGAACAAGTAAGCCACGCGGTGTGTCCACTGCAATCCCGATGTGCTCAGCATCAAAGTAAGTCACCATTCCAGCTTCTTGATCGATCGTGGCATTGACCGTTGGAAAATGCTTCAACGCTTCACAGGAAGCTTTAGCAAAGAAAGGTAAGAAGGAAAGCTTTACACCCTCTCGCGTTTCAAAATCTGCTTTAGAGCGATTGCGAAGTGAATAAATTCGCGTCACATCAACTTCAACAACGGATGTTAGTTGAGCTGAAACTTGTAGTGACTCAACCATGCGTTCCGCTATTACTTTTCTAAGTCTCGACATAGGTTCGGTACGACCGCGAAGTTCAGCAGCAGCTGGCGGTATTGGGGCTATTCGTGTTGTTGGAGTTGAAGTGGGCGCAACATGTGGCTTTGATTCAACCGGGCGATCTACTGGAATCGAAACTGGCGCCAATGTCGCCGGGGTGTTTAAAATGTCGTCTTTTCGAATCCGACCACCAACGCCAGTGCCAGTAACGGTTGATAAATCAACGCCACGTTCGGCAGCTATTTTGCGAACCAATGGAGTTGCGTATGCACCAGTGTTGGAAGGTGCGGCTGTCTGCGCTGCACTTGGCACTGAAATAGAAACAGGCGCAGAAGCAACAGGCGCAGGAATCGATACTGGCACAGCACTTGGAGCCAGTGGAGGACTTGGAGCCGGTGAGACTGGAGGCGCAACTTGCGCCGCACCTGACGTGGAATTAGAAATGGCCCCGATGGTTCCAAGTTGCGCGCCAACGAGTGCAACTCCGTCTTCGGCAACTGTAATTTCCAGGAGCATACCTGAGACTGGAGCTGGAATTTCAGTATCAACTTTGTCAGTTGATACTTCAAGTAAGGCTTCATCTGCAGCAACGGTGTCACCAATTGCCTTAAGCCAGCGCGTTACCGTACCTTCGGTCACACTTTCGCCAAGTGCTGGCAGTAAAACAGGTGTTACAAGTCCAGACCCACTATTGGTAGCGGGGGCAGCTACAACTACAGGAGCTGGTTCATTTCTTTCGACTGGAACTTCTGGCGCAGAAACTTCTGCTGAAGCTTGAACCTGTGCTGCTGGCGCAGCAACTTGCGCTGGCGCAGGAACGCTGGCCCCAGCAGTTTCAGAAATGATCGCAAGTGCGCCACCAACAAGTACAACAGAATCTTCGCCTGCGACGATTTCGGTTAATACCCCAGATACTGGTGATGGAATTTCGGTATCAACTTTGTCAGTTGATACTTCCAGTAATGGCTCGTCAGCGGTAACAGTGTCGCCAACTGCCTTTAGCCAGCGGGTGACTGTGCCTTCGGTTACGCTTTCGCCCAATTGGGGCATGGATACCGTAGTGGTCACTTTGCCATTACTCCTTTTTCTAGGTTTCTTAAGGTTATCGGTTAAGCGTGCGCATGCAGTGGCTTACCAGCCAACGCCATGAACGCTTCTCCCATTGCTTCATTTTGAGTTGGGTGGGCATGAACAAAGGGAGCAACATCAGATGCAGTTCCTTCCCAGTTGTAAATCAACTGGGCTTCACCAATTAGTTCGCCAACGCGAGTTCCGATCATGTGTACACCAATTACAACACCATCGCTTTTCTTGCGAATCAATTTGATGAATCCAGCAGTGCCAAGAATTTGACTCTTACCATTTCCACCTAAGTTGTATTCGTATGCTTCAATTTCGCCAAACTTTTCGATGGCTTGAGCTTCCGTAAGTCCAATGCTGGCAATTTCTGGTTCGCTATAAGTCACGCGCGGGATGCCTAATTCATCAATAGTTGCCGGCGCTAGTCCTGCGATTTCTTCAGCCACAAAAATACCTTGCTGGAAACCACGATGTGCCAGTTGAAGGCCTGGAACTATGTCGCCAACAGCAAAAATGCCAGGAATATTTGTGGCTAGTCGGTCAGTTGTCAGAACAAATCCACGATCAACGTTTACACCCTGTTGTTCGTAACCGAGATCCTCCGTCCGCGGTCCGCGACCAACTGCAACAAGCAATAAGTCAGCAGTATGGGTTTCGCCAGATTCCAATGTGATTGTGACGCTTGTGTCATCTTGTGTTGCGGACTGGAAGCGAACGCCTGTTTTGAAGTTAATTCCACGTTTGCGATAGGCGCGTTCCATAGCTTTGGTAACCGCTGCATCTTCAGCTGGAACTAATGATGGCAAACCTTCGATGATCGTTACATCGACGCCAAATGATTTCCACACTGATGCAAATTCCACACCAATTACACCACCACCCAAAACAATCACACTTTTTGGAACGTAATCAATTAGTAGTGCTTGGTCACTTGTCATTATGCGACCAGCAATTTCTAAGCCGGGCAGAGATTTCGCGTAGGATCCCGTTGCCAGAACAATGTTTTTGCCCTCATAGCGCTGGCCATTAACTTCAACAGCGTTTGTTGCAACTAATTTTCCAGTTCCTTCGACATATGTAATGTCTCGACTCTTAACTAAACCTTGCAGACCTTTGTAAAGGCGACCAATGACGCCATCTTTATAGGCATTAACTTTTGTCATGTCGATGCCATTAAAAGTACTTTGCACTCCAATACTTTCGCCTTCGCGCGCAGTGTCAGCAACTTCGCCAGCATGGAGTAGCGCTTTGGTTGGGATGCAGCCGCGATGCAGGCAAGTGCCGCCTAGTTTGTCTTGTTCGATAAGTACGACAGAAAGTCCAAGCTGTGACGCACGAAGGGCACATGCATAACCGCCACTTCCACCACCTAAAATCACGATATCGTGCATTAATCCTCCGTGTTATTGGGCAATACGTAAGTGCATTTAACCTAAGTCTTTCACGCTTTTAGGCGCGAAGATATACCGGGTCTCGCACAACCACTTAAAGTTCGACGTTGCCATCCATGACGTCTTCAATAAAGGCGACCATCGTGCGAATTCCAAAGCCAACTGCGCCTTTATGGTTGTAGCCCCAGGCTGCTGAAGGGTTGAATGCTGGACCAGCGATGTCCAAGTGCGCCCATGGCAAACCCTCTGCAATAAAGTCCTTTAAGAACCAGCCAGCTGAAAGCATGCCACCTTCGCGACTTCCAATATTTGCAATGTCAGCCACTAACGACTCGAGCTCTGGTCGCAATTCTTCTGGCAATGGCATGGTCCAAAATTCCTCACCAGCGCGATCAGCACTAGTTTTAACAGCATCCCGAACAACTTGATCACCCATGACTCCGGCAGTGCGAAGCCCTAGAGCAACAACGGCAGCTCCCGTAAGTGTTGCAATATCAAGTACGACATCCGGTTTATCTTCGGCAGCTCGCACTAGCGCGTCTGCCATAACAAGGCGACCTTCGGCGTCAGTATTTAACACCTCAATGGTGCGTCCACCATAAGTGGTTATGACATCGCCTGGACGCTGTGCGCCACCACCTGGCATATTTTCCGCGCACGCTGCGTAAGCCGTGACTGCAACGTTGAGTTCCAAATCTGCAATTGCCCGAATAGTGGAAATGACCGCCGCAGCGCCCGACATATCATCTTTCATATGGTGCATGTTTGCAGGTGGCTTTAGTGAAATACCGCCAGTATCAAATGTGATCCCTTTTCCAACGAGCGCAACGTGCTTAGTGGCTCCGCGCGGTTTGTATTGCATGCGGATTAAGCGAGGTGGGCGACTAGATCCTTGACCTACGCCAAGGATGCCGCCGTAACCACCAGTGGCCAGAGCTACTTCATCCAAAATTTCTACTTTCACTTTTGTTCCCGCTAGAAAAGTTTTTGCTTCACGCGCCAAATCAGCAGGCGCCAAATGTAGTGGTGATGCATTAATCAGATTGCGCGCAAAGCTAACGCCTTGTGCTAATACTTGAGCGCGCAAATGTGCCTGACGATACTCCGCGGTAATTGAGTCGGAAGTAAATACTGCAACTGATGATACGGGCGACTTTGCTTTTTTAAGTGTTGCATTGAGATGTGCTGTGAAAGAGTAAGCGCCAAAAGCTGCGCCTTCTAGAATCGCGCCAAATTGGATGGCATCAACAGCAGTTATTGCGATTGCAACTTTTTTAAAACCGGCAAGCGTGCGCGTTGCACTACCAGCAGCGCGTCGAAGTTGCTCCGGTGTAAATCCAGTTTTTTCACTTCCTAATCCAATTGCGACAATTACATCGGCGGTTGCTAGAGAGCCAGCAGGGATTCGGGTAACCTCATCTTTCTTTCCAGTTGCCCCAACTGCTACGAGGGCCGCAACAATTTTGGTTGCGGCAGCTTTTGGAATTGAGTCAGCATATATTGAAACTTTGTTATCACTGGTTAATCCAACGACTACGACATTAACTGGGGCAGTAAGCGGATTTCCGGACTTCAGAGTCAGGCTTGGCACAATTGGCGCTAAGTCAAGAGTTAAGTCTGGTTTCATTAGATTCTCCTTGATTGAAACGTTTGAATTTCATTTGGGCGTAGTCGAAGTGGTGCAGATAACTACGGTACTAGTACGTTTGGAGTATGCCTGAAGTTACCTTGCACGGTACCCACCTATTACTCGGGGCCAAAATGGGCCCATTTGGTGGCTGGGATATGCCAATTGAATACACCGCAGGAACAGTAGCCGAACATACCGCTGTTCGAAATGCTGTTGGCCTCTTCGATGTTTCGCACATGGGTAAGGTGCGCATTTTGGGAGCTGGTGCATATGAATTCGCCAACAGCGTGTTTGCCAACGACATTGATCGCATTCAGCCAGGCCAAGCGCAGTACTCGATGCTTTGCAATGAAGCTGGCGGCATAATCGATGACTTAATTGTCTATCTAGTCAGCAAAGATGAGATTAGGTTTATTCCGAATGCTGGAAATGCCAGCACAGTTGTGGCACACCTAGAGAAACTCGCACCTGCCGGAATAACGATCGAGAATAATCACTTAACCCAAGGCATCATCGCAGTTCAGGGACCAAAGTCTGCAGAGTTATTAGCAGCTATTGGATTCACAACTGACCATGAATACATGGAATTTGTGGATGCTCGGTGGAATGAATTCGCAGTCAGTATTTGTCGAACTGGTTACACCGGAGAGCATGGCTATGAATTAGTTATCGAGAACTCGGGTCTGGTGCCACTTTGGAATGAACTTTTATCCGCTGGTGCGCAGTTTGGAATTCTGCCTTGTGGGTTAGGTGCTCGCGATACTTTGCGTACTGAAATGGGATATGTGCTGCACGGCCAAGACATCAACACAGAAATTTCGCCAGTTCAAGCGCGAACAGGTTGGGCAGTCGGCTGGAACAAGCCAAGTTTTTCTGGCCGCGACGCACTACTTGCTGAAAAAGCTGCCGGTGCAGCGCGTCTTGCTGGGGGACTGCTGGCAGTAGGTAAAGGAATTCCGCGTAGTCACATGAGCGTAAAAAATAGTGCTGGAGAGATAGTTGGCGAGACAACCAGTGGAACGTTTTCGCCAACTTTGCAAAAGGGAATTGCCTTAGCTTTACTTGCTCCTTCAGTTTCAATTGGCGACACATTGTTTGTAGATGTCCGTGGCCGCGATTTAGAAGTCGTAGTTACAAAGCCACCGTTTGTGACGGCAAGTCCAAAGTAAGTTGTAGTTAAACTTTTCTTTTGCGATCTGGAATAACTACTGGTCCTGATTCATGCAGAACCACACTTACGTTTGCTTGGTAATACTTTGCGATATTTTCTGAAGTAAGAACGGTCTCTGCAGTTCCTGATTCAACTATTTCGCCGTGTGCCAAAAGCAGCAACCTGTCTGGATAAAGACCAGATATCGTCAAGTCATGCATCGTTGTTATAACAGCGATTTTCTTTTCCATTCGGAGCCGATCAATTAACTCAAGAACTTCTTGCTGGTAGCCCACATCGAGCGCGGTCGTTGGCTCATCGAGCAAAACAATCGGGCTTGCTTGTGTGAGCGCACGTGCAATGGCAACTCGCTGTCGCTCACCACCAGACAGGGTTGCCACATCACGATCAATAAATTCCGCTAAATCCAGTTCATTAATTACGAAGTGTGCAATTTCTAAATCTTTTGGTGATTCAGTTGCCAACATCTTGAGATGCGCAGTTCTACCAAGCAGTACATAATCAAAAACTTTCATTCCAACGGGCATGATTGGCTCTTGAGCCACATAAGCAACCCAGCAAGCGCGATCTCGTTCGGAAAGCTGGCGCAAGTCTGTTTGATCGATAAAGATCTCACCTGAGGAATCGACGATTCCTGCCAAAGCTTTTAAAAATGAAGATTTTCCAGCACCATTGGGACCAATTATGCAAACCCATTCCCCAAGAGCGACAGAAAGTTCAATGTCCTTAATGATCTCCTTGCGGTCCAGGGTGACGCGCAGACCACGCACATTTAGTTGTGTCATGATATGGATCCATTTTTACTTGACCCAAGTACAAATAGAAAGAAGGGAGCGCCGAGAAGCGCAGTAACGACGCCAATAGAGATTTCTTGAGGAGCCAGCGCGGTTCGGGCAAAGATGTCCGCAAGCACCAAGAAAATGCCACCATAAACAACGGAAAGTGGCAGCAAGATTCGGTAGGAATTACCAACAAGCAAACGCAGTATGTGTGGCACGATAATGCCAACAAAGCCGATTAATCCGGTTACTGAAACTGCAGCAGCGGTGCCTAGTGAAGCAGCAACGATTATTGCGCCGCGCGCCCGACCTACGGGCAACCCCATCGTTAACGCTTCTTCATCACCAACGGCGAAGACATCTAACACGCGGCGATAACGCAGTAATACCAAGATACAAATAGCTACGTAAGGAGTAATTATCAACAAATCACCCCAGCCAGAAGTGGAAAGGCGACCAAGAACCCAGGAATAAACTTCTCGGATTTTGTCAGTGTTTTGTTGCTGTAGCAATGTTTGAATTGCAGTTAGCAAGCTGGCAACTGCAACGCCGGCAAGTACCAGGGCTGTTGAGGACCTACCTGCGATTGCAGATCTGCCGAGTGAATAAGTGAGAAAAACCGCGGTTAAGGCGCCGATAAAAGCGGCAATTGGCAGCAGAAAGCGAAGTTGACCGTTGCTGTAAAAAATTGCAATTGTTGCGCCTAGCCCAGCACCCGCGGAGACACCCAGTAGGTAAGGATCTGCAAGCGGGTTTCTAAATGTTCCTTGATATGCACAACCTGCACTGGCAAGCATCGCCCCTACTACTAGAGCGAGCAAAACTCTAGGCAACCTGAGCTGCCAAATAATGGTGGATTCAGCAGGGGTTAGGTTTGCGGAACCCCCAAAAACTTTGCTTGCAATTTCTGACCAGATCGCTAACGGTGCAACATTGACTGCGCCAATAGATACGCCAAGAGTCAGCGTTACAAGAACTGCGACAGCACTAAATAGCCATACCCAGCGTGGGAGGGCTCTTGCTGTCGCAGTTCTCATTTCTTATTCTTTTCTTTAAAAGTTATTTCTTAGTTACGGCGAGTACACCGTCAACAATTGCTTGTACAAAGTCGACTGTGCGAGGACCCCATCGAGATGCAACATCGTCATCAAGTTCGATAATGCTTCCCATTGTGACAGCAGTTAACTTTGCGAAACCTGGGCGCTGCGCAAATGTTTGCGAATTCTGACCACAGCATTTCGTATCAGCAAGAAATACAATTGCCGGATCAGAAGAAACTATAAATTCAGGGGAGAGTTGCGGGTAACCACTTTCGGCCCCAGTTGCCACGTCAGCAATATTCGCTAAACCCGCAAGTGAGTAAACAGAACCGATAAATGTAGCTGAGGTAACGGTAAATAGGGTGTTGTCTAACTCGTGATAGTAGGTCAACTCTGCTGACTCGGCAGGAAGCAATGCGATCGCGGAAGCAATATCAGATTTCATCTCACCAATCAGTGCTTCAGACTGAGCAGCATTTCCTGTTACGGTTCCAAGTTCGGCAATTTGAAAGTAGGTATCCTCCAATGATGTGGCTGCATATTGCACAATGACTGGAATGTTTGCTCCCGCCAGCGCAGCAACTATTCCATCCACATCAAAACTCACAACAACTAAGTCTGGTGCTAACGCAACAATTGATTCAAGATTTGGCGTGAAGCCAGATAGATCTGAAATCGGAGCTTCAGTTGGAAAGTTGGACTGGTCATCCACTGCGATAACTTGGCTTCCCGCACCAATGGCAAACAATATTTCTGTGGCAGTAGGCGAGAGTGAAATTATCGCATCTGGCTGCTCGGTGATAGTTACCGAAGTGCCATTGTTTTCAATGGTTACCGGAAAGCTTGCTGCGGCAGCAGATGGCGACGTTGACTCGGTTGATGTTGCAGTTGTTTGGCCACAAGCAGTCAGCAATAATGCGCTAGCTGCAACGACCACATGGATTTTTCTAAACATGATTCTCCTTGTGTGGTCGAAGAAATATCCGACTCAGCACACACAAGGTGTGATTCAGCGAACTCTTCCTCGAGAGTTGGTTTCGAAAACCACATTTCCAGGCGACCTGACTTGTGGCAGTTAAGCCACTTCACAGTTGCGGGACAGCGCCAGAATCTCACTGGACTTCGCTGGTAATACGGTGTCTTGACTTTAGCACACTAAAAAAACATGCTGCAGTCAGCGATTGATTTTAATTAAAGAGTGAAGACTTTTTCTTACTCAGCAGGCTTTAGCGACATTGGACCATAAGATTCGTGATCATCTTCGTAAAGTGTCACTGCCGAGACGCCACCATCAAGAAGTGCTTGCCACGTTTCGCCAATGAAGCTTTCGGCATCACTTTTGGTAGGAAACGAAGTCAGCACCGCCTCTGGTGGCAACACTACAGTTGGGGAGCCGTCTTCATTTTGGTAAATCCAAGTCCAAGCCATTTTGAGCACCTTCCGGAGTGATAGATCTAGTTACTTCTTAACTTTCGGAGTCACTGGCTTGCCACCTGGCCTGATGCGAGGTGGTGGAATGCGAAACCTGCGTAATTGAAGCGCGCGAAGTACACCATAGGAAACTGCGCCCTTACGTTGCGACTTTTCTGGGAATTCATTTCGCAGGAACTTACTTAACAAAATTCCAATTAGTATCGTGTCCAAAACAACGAGAAGCAAAATTGCAGTCCACACATAAATGATGACAACTTGAAGTGTTGCGTTGTTGATTAGACCCAGAATTAAAACAATAAATGCGAATGGCACAAAGTATTCGCCAACTGTGCGCCTGCGGTCGATGTAATCGCGCACTTCTGCTTTGACTGGGCCAGCATCTCGACGGGGGAAATAGTTAGGGTCTCCAGCCATCAACCCAGCGCGTGAAGTTGCCCGCGCAACCCGATCACGTTCGCGCGCGGCGCGCTTGGCAGCCTTTGGATCCTTAGGAACAGAAATTCCCTGCTTACGGGCGGATTCAACATCCTTGCGCTTAGGAGTTGGTTTTCCTTTACCTTTACCTAATTCGCTATTTGATTTCTCATTGCTCAAATTGGTGGTCTCGTCGGGGCTCATAAGTAGTAATGCTAACTTACGAAGATGCGAGTACTCGTGAGCCCTGACTGTTTTACTGGGACGCTTTCAGCGGTTGAGGCCGCATCTGCAATTCGTACCGGCTGGCTTCAAGTCCATCCCGCAGATGACGTTGTGCTTGCGCCTCTTTCTGATGGTGGCCCGGGTTTTGTGGGGGGCTTGCATGAGGTTCTCGGTGGGGAACTTATTTCAATAATTGTTAGTGACCCATTTGGCGGGAAAACTCCAGCACAATATTTACTGCGGGACAAGCAAGCTTGGATTGAATCCGCTCAGGCATGTGGATTGCATTTAATTGCCCCAGCTGACCGCGACCCCAGAATCACAACTACCTTTGGCGTGGGTGAATTAATTGCAGACGCGATCAATCGGGGCGCAATCAAGATAGTAGTTGGCCTCGGCGGAAGTGGCACGAATGATGCTGGCGCAGGAATGCTAGCTGCGCTGGGTGCGATCAGTGATGCCAGGCTTGATTCTGGTGGCGCAGCACTAAAGCAACTTGCAACCCTGGATTTAACACCAGCGTTATCAAAAGTAGCGGGAATCGAATTAATTGTGGCAAGTGATGTCGATAACCCACTTTTAGGACTGCGCGGCGCGAGCGCAGTTTTTGGCCCACAAAAAGGTGCAGATGATTTTGCGGTTATGGAACTCGAAGGTGCACTCGAGCATTTCAGTAAGTTGTGTGGCCGTCGTACTGATGGCAAGGATCCTGCCGTGGCCCTTGGTGCTGGGGCCGCTGGTGGACTCGGATTTGGACTTTTACTTATCGGAGCCACTCGTGTTGCTGGCATAGAAACAGTTCTTGAAATCGTCAACTTAGATCTGGAAATTGA
>ERZ888423.1590-NODE-1590-length-19210-cov-9.541008_pt1 | contig 19210 bp, 14 predicted proteins | sample MGYA00520523_ERZ888423 | MGnify/ENA primary metagenome ERZ888423 (study PRJEB32303, sample SAMEA104408611) | aquatic metagenome | biome: Brackish water; feature: Pelagic; material: water | place: Baltic Sea | collected 2014-06-08T10:24:00 | depth 30,27 m ...
TTTTTGTCACAAGGGCTGAAGCGGTGAGCCCATTAAAACGCCGCGAGATGATCCGCAAAGATAACACAAAACTGAGCCTGACGCGCCAGTGTAAGCTGCTCAAGATCTGCCGTTCGTCGATCTATTACACACCAGTTGGGGTGAATGCAGAGACGCTTAAACTGATGCATGAGATTGATAGGGTGTTCACCAAATACCCGTTCTTCGGAAGCCGCCAGATTGCGGCTTACCTTCCTCAGTCTGGCTTCTCAGCCGGACGACACCGTGTTCGTCGCCTGATGAACATCATGGGGTTGCAGGCCATCTACAAGGGGCCGAACACCAGCAAGAAGCACCCACAGCACCGCATTTATCCATACCTGCTGAGGAAGCTCGCAATCACGCGGCCCAATCATGTTTGGTGCAGCGACATTACTTACATCCCCGTCAAGAACGGCTTTCTGTATCTTGTCGCAATCATGGATTGGGCGACGCGTAAGGTGTTGTCCTGGCGGCTCTCAAATACGCTGGATGCCAGCTTTTGCGTTGAGGCGCTGGAGGAAGCCATCGCCAGATATGGAAAGCCGGAAATAATGAACACGGACCAGGGCAGCCAATATACGGGCACAGGCTGGATCACGACGCTGACAAAGGCTGAGATCAAAATCTCGATGGATGGCAGGGGACGATACCTCGACAATATCTTCATCGAACGGTTGTGGCGGTCGCTGAAGCAAGAGGCCGTTTACCTGCATGAAATTACCGACGGATTCCAAGCAAAACGGATCATTGATACCTGGATTGGGTTCTACAACTCAGAGCGCCCTCACACGGCCCTTGATAAGCGCACTCCGGACATCGCATACTTTGGCCACGCAGAGGTACGAAAAGCGGCATGAACACACACCAGATGCATCTTAGCCAAGCCGCGAAACTGTCCTAAAAAGCAGGACCACTTCAATCTAATAGATAATGCTGACTGTCGCTCCGCCATAAATACCTAACAAAATCCCTTTTTTATGGCTATATTGATGATTTGGCGCGGTATGACCAACACTCCAGCCAACATTATTTGCCCCTTTCGCGCGCTCGCGGTGTTCACTTATCTTGCATTTGAATATGTTAGCCAACGTCTCGCACGGATCGCATGAACGCGCGTATCATTGGAACATCACGACGCATTTTTAGGATAACAAGGGTTTCGACCATTTCCATTTTAAGACCGGTAATCTTGATAGGCTGCAAGCGCTCATCGTGATTATGTTCTGCTTGCGAGATAAAGCCGATACCTGCCCCAGACGCCACGATTTCGCGCATCGCTTCGCGACCATCCACTTCGATGACGGGTTTAATCGGGACATTCATTTTCTGCGCAGCCTCCTCAAGGTTCGCGCGCGTACGCGATCCCGTTTCCCGAAAAACCAAAGGCCATTTGGGCAGGTCTTCAAAGGCTATTTCGGTGCGCCCGTTCGGCAGATAGTTCTTGGCAGAAATGGCAATAATTGGGGCCCGCCCAATATCAAGTGCAGTGACGTCAGATGCCGGCTCCATATTACCAACGACACCGATTTCGGCATCATAATTGCGCAATCGGGTCAGGACCTCTTTGGTATTGCCGGTTTTGATCGACACAAAAACCTTGGGATTGTTTTGGCGAAAATGGCTGATTGCATCAGTCACATGCAATGCTGAGTCAGCAACAATTCGCAGCAAGCCGGTCATGGCAGAACTCGAGTGATCGAGGTACTCGCCAATGCTTTCTTCAATTTCGAAGAATTGCTTGGTCATTCGAAACAGGCCTTCGCCTGCTTCAGTCAAATAGACGTTTCGCTTCTCACGCCGGAAAAGAAGAGTGTCATGGGCCTGCTCCAGTCGTTTGACCTGATCTGAAAGTGCTGGCTGTGTTTGGTTCAATCTATCCGCTGCACGCGAAAACCCACCGTGGAGGGCAACGTTATGAAAGGCACGAAGTTGCGTATATCTCATGTTGGAAAGCCATCACCAAAATTTATACTTAAGGTATAACTATAATACTTTGTCGGCGTCTAACGCTCAAGCTGCAAGAGGCCCACCAATTGCGCATGTAGCTCCGGCGTCGCGGCACTGATGATCGGGCCTTCGTAGGTCAGGTCAGGCTTTTGTCCTGTCCACGTCGTCATGATCCCCCCTGCCCCTTCGACGACCGGCCCAAGAGCAAGGAAATCGTAGGGCTTCAGGTCGTAGTCGACCACTGCATCGACATGCCCCGCTGCAAGAAGCGCGTGTGGATAGCAATCATAGGCAAACCGCCGCGTTTGACCGCTTTGCATTAGGTTTGCAAAAACCGTGGGGTGAGCGTCGTAGATTTTCTCTCCCTCGTTCACATAAAGGACGGCTTCAGCCAGGTTTGTCTGTGTGGAAACGTGGATTTCAGCGCCATTGCATGTTGCCGCAGCTCCCTTAATCCCGCAATAAATTTCATCTAAGGCCGGCATGCAAATAATACCAAGCTGCGGGTCGCCCGCCTCAAGATACCCCAAAAGAAATCCAAAGAGTGGGTGGCCGGACAAAAAAGACCGCGTTCCGTCAATTGGGTCGATGACCCACAATTTATCCTGATCGGATCCGTCGATGCCGTATTCTTCGCCCAGAATGCTGTGATCAGGATATTTTTCCAAGATGGCGGCGCGTATCTGTCTTTCGATGCTCTGATCCGCAAAAGTTACTGGGCTTTGGTCTTGCTTGAACGAGACCTCGACAGGTTTGCGAAAGAAGTCTTTGGCCAACTTGGCTGCGAGTTCAGCAAAATGATGACCGTCTTCAAGCAATGTTGCGGCGTCCATGAATTTTCCATCCTTTTTGGTCTGCCCCTTGGCCAACAGGCGTAAGTGAGTGTCGGCCAAGTCGATACGCGTTCAAGGGTAAATGAGCTTCATACGTCTTGCTCGCCAAACGTCGTGTGTGTCTACTTTTGTTTATATGTCTTTTTGTGTGATTCAAACCCATGCATTTGCTTTTGTGCCATTCACACACTGCGACGCAGTTCACGTGGACGACATGAAGTATCGCCCGTAGACGTTCAGATTTCTTAGCGCGTTCGACCTATCAGTAAAATCTATTAAAAGATAAGTTTTGTGGATTTTACATATGCGAACTGCTAGTCTAAATTTACGGCAAATACCCCAAGCGGTGAAGTGCTCACATGACAAATTTCCCCATCCCGAAACCTAGGCTCGGCGAACCTTACCTTTTGACGCCGGGGCCGCTTACGACCTCATACGAAGTGAAAGAAGCCATGTTGCGCGATTGGGGCAGCTGGGATGCTGACTTTCGCGCCATGACCCGGGATATGCGCTCCCGATTGCTTGACCTGATTGGGCCCGGTTCTGACGCGTATGATTGTGTGCCAATACAGGGTTCAGGGTCTTATTGCGTCGAAGCGATGTTGGGGTCCTTCGTACCCAAAGACGGCAAAGTTCTGGTGCTGGCAAATGGGGCCTATGGCTTGCGGGCTGCGGCAACTTTGAAATGTATCGGGCGGGACTACCATCTGTTGGACAAGGGCGACTATCTGCCGCCGCGCGGTAGTGAAGTTACAGAAATTCTTAGTCAGGACGCGGCAATCAGCCATGTCTTGATCATCCATTGTGAAACAAGCTCGGGTATTTTGAACCCTGTGCAAGAGTTGGCCGATGCCACCCACGCAGCAGGTCGCAAGGTGTTGATCGACAGCATGTCAGCCTTTGGTGCCGTCCCGCTTGAGGCCGAAACCGTAAAGTATGCAGCGATGGTGTCTTCAGCAAACAAATGCATCGAAGGTGTTCCGGGCTTTGGTTTTGTAATCGCCCGAAAGGATGAACTTGTCGCGGCTAAGGGCAACAGCCATTCCCTATCACTTGACGTCGAGGCCCAATGGTCCGTAATGGAAAAAACTGGCCAGTGGCGATTTACACCGCCAACCCATGTTGTGGCAGCCTTTATCGAAGCGCTTAAGGGGCACAAAGCAGAAGGCGGTGTTGCTGGTCGCGGCGGACGCTATTATCGCAACCGCGATACAATGGTGTCCGGCATGCGCGAGCTGGGGTTTGAAACCCTTCTGGATGATCGCTGGCTTTCCCCGATCATCGTGACTTTCTTCTGCCCTGCTGATCCGAAGTTCTCGTTTGATGGCTTTTACGAGGCGATGAAAGAAAAGGGGTTTATTATCTACCCGGGCAAATTAACTGTGGTTGATAGTTTCCGTGTCGGATGTATTGGCCAGATGGACGAACACGTCATGCATGAGGTGGTCAAAGCGGCCGGCGATGCATTGACCCACATGGGTGTTGAATCGGCGGTACCACCCGCCGCCGCACTTAAAGAACGCAAAAAACTTGCTGCTTAAGCAATAAAGGAACGAAAATGACCATCTCTTCTCCCGTTGTTGCGAATGATCGCACATATCCCGTCCCCAAAACCTGCGCGATTGCTATCTGTCTTGACGGGTGCGAGCCCGAGTATCTGACAAAGGCGATTGCCGATGGACTGATGCCAACGCTGAAGCGCATGCGCGAAACTGGCACGGACCGCTTGGCGCATTCCGTCATTCCGTCTTTCACCAACCCGAACAATCTGTCTATCGCGACAGGGCGCCCGCCGATCGTGCATGGCATCTGCGGCAACTACTTGTATGAGCCAGAGACCGGCGAAGAAGTCATGATGAACGACGTGCGGTTCCTGCGCGCGCCAACTGTTTTCTCAAAGTTCTATGATGCAGGGGCACGGGTCGCGATTGTCACTGCCAAAGACAAATTGCGTGCCTTGTTGGGCGCTGGTCTGAAATTTGACGAAGACCGCGCAGTTTGCTTCTCGGCTGAAAAATCTGACACCTCCACCAAAGACATCCACGGACAAGACGCCGCGAGCAAATGGCTGGGAATGGCCCAGCCAGAGGTCTACTCGGCCGAGCTGTCAGAATTTGTTTTTGCCGCTGGTGTAAAACTGCTGAAAGAGTGGAACCCGGACATCATGTACCTGACCACAACCGACTATGTGCAGCACAAATATGCCCCTGACGACGCGCAAGCCAAATCGTTTTACGAAATGTTCGACAAATACCTGACTGAGTTGGACGCCATGGGTGCAGCCATCGTTGTGACGGCGGACCACGGCATGAAACCAAAGCACGACGCAAATGGCGACCCAGCTGTCATATACGTTCAGGATTTGTTGGACGAATGGCTTGGTGTAGCTGCTGCGCGAGTCATCCTTCCGATTACCGACCCATATGTCGTGCATCACGGTGCGCTTGGCGGGTTTGGCACTGCGTATCTGCCTGCAGGCGCGGACCGTGCTGATATCATCGCGCGACTGGCCGCCAGAGAAGAACTCCTCGAGGTCGTCACCAAAGAAGAAGCCGTCGAGCGCTTTGAACTTCCTGCGGATCGTATTGGCGATATCGTCATGATCTCGACAGAAAACATGACAATCGGTACATCTGAAAGCCGTCATGATTTGGCGGCGCTCAATGAACCCCTGCGCAGCCATGGCGGCCTGACAGAACAAGAGGTGCCTTTCATCGTAAACCGCGTGATTGATTTGCCAAGCAAACCCGTCCTGCGTAACTTCGATGCGTTCTTTTACGCAACAACCGCTGCGGCACTTTAAAATGAAAGCGCACTAAATGACAAAGATTGAAATTCGTAACGAGGGTATGCGTATCGGCGGCGAGGTAGTCTTTACCGACAACGTCATCGAGGTGCTTTACCCTTATACAGACGAAGTCGTGGGCACTGTTCCTGCGGGCACAGCGGAACACGCACGCAAAGCGTTCGAAATTGCTGCAAACTACAAGTCCAAACTGACACGCTATGAGCGCAGCGAAATCCTGAAGAAAGCGGGGCGGCTCATCGGTGAGAAGCGTGAAGACCTCGCCAAATGGCTGACGCTTGAGCTTGGGATTTGTCACCAGCATGCGATTTATGAGACCAAGCGCGCGCAAGACGTTTACGATTTTGCGGCGGCGCAGGTCTTGAACGATGACGGTGAAATTTTCTCGTGCGATCTGACCCACAACGGCAAAGCCCGCAAAATTTTCACCAAACGCGAGCCAGTCAAAGCCATCTCGGCGATCACGCCGTTTAATCATCCGCTGAACATGGTCAGCCACAAAATTGCGCCATCAATTGCCACCAACAATTGCATGGTCTGCAAGCCGGCCGAACTCACGCCGCTGACCTGCCTTGCGCTGGCAGATATTCTGTACGAAGCCGGCCTTCCCCCTGAGATGTTTCAGGTGGTCACGGGCCTGCCGCAGGATATCGGCGACGAGATGATCACAAACGAAAACATCGACATCATTACATTCACTGGTGGTGTTCCTGTCGGCAAGATTATCGCGGACAAGGCCGGTTATAAACGTCAGGCGCTTGAACTGGGTGGAAATGATCCGCTGATCATTTGTAACGATCTGTCAGATGCCGATCTGGAAAAAGCAGCGACCATCGCTGTCGCGGGTGCGACTGGTAACTCCGGTCAGCGCTGCACCGCGATCAAACGCATTTTGGTGCAAGAAAGCGTCGCCGATAAATTCGTGCAGCTGGTTTTGGAGAAAGCCAAGAAGATCAAGTTTGGTGACCCGCAAGACCCGGCGACCGAACTTGGCTGCGTGATCCACTCAAAGGCGGCCGAACTGTTTGAGAACCGCGTGCTGGACGCGGAAAAGCAAGGCGCAAAGATCTTGTATCACCCTGGCCGTCGGGGCGCGTTGTTGCCGCCTATTGTTGTCGACTATGTGCCACACGAATGCGAATTGGTAATGGAAGAGACCTTTGGTCCCATCATCCCGATCGTGCGGGTGCCCGACAATGACGAAGAGGTTATGGCGATCTCTAACTCGACGAATTTCGGCCTGTCGTCCGGTGTTTGTACCAACGATCTGAACCGCGCAATTGCATATATCAACGGCCTGGATGTCGGAACCTGCAATATCTGGGAACAGCCCGGTTACCGCATTGAAACGTCCCCCTTCGGTGGGATCAAAGACAGCGGCAATGGCGTAAAAGAAGGCGTAACCGAAGCGATGAAATTCTTCACGAACGTCAAAACTTACTCATTACCTTGGGTCGAATAAAAATAGATTTCTCCCCTAATGGCGGAGCCACATGGCTCCGCCCTTTTTTATCAATCAGAATGACTGGCTGTCTTTCTGACGCACGGGATGCAGCTCAATGAGCACCGGACTCATTTCCATCGTCCTATTTGCAGCCCTTCTACATGCGACGTGGAACGCGCTGGTCAAAGGGTCGCGCGACCGTGCTGCAGCACTTGCTTACATCTCGATGGGGCACGTCATCCCTGGTGCGATCCTGATTGCGTTTTTGCCGATGGTGGCACCAGAAGCATGGCCATATATCATTGCTTCTACCGTCATTCATTGGGGCTACTATTACGCCTTGAATGTGTCCTACCGTCTGGGTGATCTCTCACTGATCTATCCAATTGCGCGCGGGCTTGCGCCGGTTCTTATTGCTTTGGGCGCGCAGTATTGGGCCTCTGAAATGCTGCCGGTGCAGGCGTGGGTCGGTATCATCGTGGTCTCGTTCGGCATCTTGGTACTTGCGTTCAAGCAAACAAACACGTCTTCGCGCCCCATTGTCGCCGCGGTCGTCACTTCATTGTTCATCGCGGCATATTCGATCGTTGACGGGATCGGAATTCGTGTTTCGGGAAGCCCAGTTTCCTATATCGGCTGGCTGTTCGTCGCCGAAGTATTTGTGCCGCTCTTTGTCTTGCTGCGTTTTCCCAAACGTTTGATCAACTTTGGGAGGCGCACATCAATACTGGCCCTCGCAGGTGGCATCATGTCCGGGTTGGCATATGGGTTGGTGCTTTATGCAAAAACACTGGCGCCACTAGGCGTGGTGTCGGCACTCCGCGAAACCTCTGTCATATTTGCGGCCCTAATCGGCGTCTTCGTGATGGGGGAACGCCCTATCAAAAGGCGTGTCCTTGCCGCCGCAGTCGTCGCAGTCGGCATCATCATTCTTTTGCAATAGCACCCTAGCCCACAAAAACACATATTTCCACATAGAAACTCTGGACAATTCGGCCCAAAACCAGTCAATTGGCGTCAGAGGATTCATTATGGCCCACACTGAAAATCATGCGACGCATAGAGAAGTCGAACTTCTTGAAACACTAAGATCTCAGGGTGGTTCAGCACGTACATCCCATCTCGCAGATGTCTTGGGCGTCAGTGAAGAAACCATACGCAGAACTGTCAAGGCACTGGCAAAAGCCGGAATGGTGCGGCGCGTGCACGGCGGTGTCTACCTTTCCAACACTGAGGCGCTTGACCCTATTGGGTCTCGATTGAAAAAGCGGACAAAAGCCAAAGTGCAAATTGCGGCGGCGGCAGCCAGTATGATACCTAGTGGGTCGTGTGTGTTTCTGGACGTTGGAAGCACGACCGCCCATGTTGCGACCGGTCTAAAATCCCACAGAGACCTCACTATTGTCACAAACGGAATTCACGCAGCACAAGCCCTGGTCGATAACAATGACAATCAGGTCTTCTTGGCCGGTGGAGCGTTCCATCATGTTATGGATGGGACCTTCGGATCCGAAACCATAGCATTTGTTGAAAGATTTAATATCGACGTGGCCGTCATCAGCATCGACGGGTTTGACTCTGAAACCGGATTCTTGCTGTCTAATGCTGCCGAAGCGGCTTTGGCCCGTTTCGTGACGCAACGCGCAAAGCGCGTACTTGTTGTGACCGATGTCACTAAGTTCGGGCAATCCGCACCGCTGATTGCTTGCAAACCAACAGATGTCACGGCGGTTCTTATCGACAAGTTGCCGGATAGCGTTTTTCATCGAAAGCTCATTGAATGGGAAATCGAAGTCGTCGTCGTTCCAGACACGAAAATTGAAAAATCCCGATGATTATTGTCTCATTTTTGTTAGAGCTTTTTGGCGCGACAATGTTGCTGCTGTTTGCGGTCCGCATGGTTCGCACAGGCATTGAACGCGCCTTGGGGGCATCTTTTCAACGGCAGTTAACCCGTCACAAACATCCCGCCGGTTTGGCCATCGTCGGCGTGTTCCTTGCGATCGTTCTGCAAAGTTCGGCTGCGGTAACACTTCTTGTGTCAGGCTTTGCGGGGACTGGTTCACTTGCGTTTGCACAGTCCATGGCCGTTGTCCTTGGCGGCGATCTCGGCTCTGCACTATTGATCCAAATTCTGTCTTTGAACCTCAGCTGGCTCGCGCCCGCACTTCTGACTTTTGGGGGTATCTTATTCCTCAAGACCGAACAGAAACGGCTGAAACAGGGTGGTCGCATCATCTTAGGTGTGGCTTTAATCCTGATTTCATTAGGTTTTCTGCGTGACGCTATCGAACCGATCCGCGAAAGTTCTCTGTTGCCTGCAATTTCGGGCTATCTTGAACGTGACTTTCTGACCGCCTTCATGGTGGGTGCTGGAATGGCATTTGTGATGCACTCGTCGGTGGCGACGATCTTGATGGTTGTCGCTATCGTCAGTGTCGGTGCCCTGCCCTTTTCGGTCGGTGTATCCCTTTTGCTTGGTGCGAACATGGGTTCCGCTTTGATACCTGTCTGGCTGTCACGGGGGATGGAACCGCTCGCGCAACGCATCCCGTTTGCGAATTTGATCCTTCGCGGGGTCGCGGCGGTCGTGGCACTGCTTGTCATCAACCTGACGGCCATCACCATCATTCCACCATCTTGGAGTGATGCGCAAAGTCTTATCCTGGTACACATTGGGTTCAATGGATTGTTGTTATTGTTCCTCCCCTTTCTGTCGGTGTTGGAACGCCCTGTTTCGATGATGCTCCCGACCCCAGAAGAAGACGTCAAAGCCGTTCCAATTCAAAATCAAACGGTTCTGAACGACATCGGTGAGGCCAACCCAACTCTTGCGCTCGCATCATTGCGCCACGAAGTGCTGCGCATGGCCGGTCTTGTACGTGACATGCTTTCCCCTGTTATGGGGCTCTATAAAAAGTTTGATGCGGCGCTACTTTTTCACATTCAGGCGCAGGACCTTTTCGTAAACGAAGCTTTGGATATGGTGCGAAAATATGCATCCAGCATGCCGCATGATGACATGAGCAAAGACCAACTCAAAGAGATGCGCGAACTGATGGACTATGCCATCGCCCTAGAAGCGGCGGGTGACATCATCGTGAAACGGCTGCTGCCTTTGGCGAAGGAAAAATCTCAAAAAGGCATAAAGCTAAGTGCGGTCGGGTTTTCCGAACTGCTAGCGATAAATGATCAGGTTGAGGTAAACCTCAAGACCGCGACCAATGTGCTCATCTCGTCTGATTTGATGGCGGCCCGTCTTCTGTTGGAAGAAAAGACTGAAATGGCCCGCATGGAACGTTCCAGCCGCAAGAAGCATCTGCGTCGACTGTCAGATGGCGATGCTGACAGCGCAAAGTCGAGCGACATCCACTTGGAAACGGCCTATACGCTTAAGGAATTCAACTCTTGGATCATAAGCGTCGCCCACCCAATCTTGGTCCGCGAAGGGCAGCTTTTGTCGTCTCGGCTTGTTGAATAAGGATCAGATTTCAGCAAATTGCCTTGCAACGTTGGGTCTTCTACACCCACGGGCCTGACGGGAAGATCAAAGAGCCGCTGTTTCGAACAGTTCTTTCCAGCGATGGCACGACACAGAATGTCCCTCTTCACAGGTTTCCAGCTTGGGAACTTCGCTTTTGCAGATATCGGCAGCATGGGGGCACCGCGTGTGGAACGTGCAACCGGATGGCTGGTTGGTCGGCGACGGGATTTCGCCCTGCAGTCGTTGGGCTGAATCCTCTGCATCCGGATCCAGCGATGGGATCGCTGAAAACAAGGCTTTGGTATAGGGGTGGCGCGTGTTGTTGAACAAATCCTTGGTCGGTGCGCTTTCGACAATTCGGCCAAGGTACATCACCGCGACGTGGTCACAGGTATGCGCCACGACCGACAGGTCATGGCTGATGAAAAGAAACGTTAACCCCATATCGACCTGAATGGATTTCAAAAGGTTCAGAACATCGGCTTGAATTGAGACATCCAAAGCCGCGACGCTTTCGTCTGCCACAATGAACTGCGGCTTTGACACCAAAGCCCGAGCAATGGAAATACGCTGCCGCTGACCGCCCGAAAAGGCGTGCGGAAAGCGGCGCAGGTGTTCGAGATTCAAACGACATTTGGCTGCAATTTCACGCACGACCTTGTCGGTTTCTTCGCGCCCAGATGTCAGCCCCATCACCTCAAGTGGTTCAGCAATGATATCACGCACCGTCATTCGCGGCGACAAAGCCGCATAAGGATCCTGAAAGATCAGTTGGGCACGCTTGCGATAATCCTTGAGTTCTGCCGCCGTCATTTTTGCAATATCATACCGGACGTCGCCGTCGTCATAGACCGCGCTGCCTCTGGCGATTTTCGTGGCATTTAACAATGCGCGTCCCAAGGTGGTTTTGCCTGACCCGCTCTCACCGACGACCCCAAAGAACGACCCCCTAGGGATATCAATTGATATTCCATCAACCGCTTTCAGGATTTTAGATTTGAAGAGCCCGCCCCCGATGTTAAATTCGACGGCTAGGTCTTTGGTTGAAATAAGACTGTCAGTCATCCCTAAGCCTCCGTTGCATAAAGATGACAGGCCACGGCGTGATCTGGATTTATTTCGCGCCACTCAGGGATGTCGACACTGCAGGTTTCACCAACAACTTTTCCACATCTGGTGTTGAACACACAGCCCGAAGGTCGCTCAAGAGGCGACGGAATATCTCCAGGAATGGGAACCAATGGCGATTCAAGATCATCCATTTTGGGCAATGCATCCAGCAAGCCTTGGGTGTAGGGATGTGCCGGATTGCGAATAACATCACGTACCGGACCTTTTTCAATCATCCGGCCCAAATACATAACAGCCACTTTGTCAGCGGTCTGGGCAATTACCCCAAGATCATGAGTGATAAAGATGATCCCCATCATGAACTCGTTCACCAATTCGCGCATCAAGTCGATAACCTGCGCCTGAATTGTGACATCCAAAGCCGTTGTTGGTTCATCAGCAATCAAAAGTTTGGGCTTGGTGGACAGCGCCATCGCAATCATCGCTCGCTGCCGCATACCGCCTGACAGCTCAAAGGCGTATTGGTCAAACCGGCTGGACGCATCGGAAATACCGACGCGGTCCAACATTTCAATCGACAGTTCCTTGCACTGGGCCTTTGACATGTCCGTGTGCAACAACAGCTGCTCGACCATTTGTTTCCCAATGGAAATGGCCGGTGCAAAGCTTGCCATCGGCTCTTGGAAAATCATCGAAATCGCGCCGCCTCGTACAACGTTGCGCTGCTTTTGGGAGGTGAGTTTGAGCACATCCAGCGATACATCTTCAGTGTTCAGCAGAATTTTGCTTTCGGGCGCATAGATCGCATTCCCGGCATTCAGATACATCAACGATTTCGCTGTCACCGACTTACCTGATCCACTTTCACCGACCAGCCCCATGACTTCCCCGGGCATCACGGTAAAACTAACATCATCAACAGCAGTGATCCGACCTTCGTCAGTGTCAAATTGCAGCGTTAGATTCTGGACATCAATCAGTGGCTTCATTTCTTGGCATCCGAATAAGGGTCAGCTGCGTCGCGCAGGCCATCGCCGACGAACACAAAGGCCATGACAAGTGCGACGAAGAAAATAACCGGGATAAAGTACCATTGGTAGTTTAGCAAAACGTCCGCTTTGGTGACGTTCTGCAACATAACACCCAATGAATTCACAGGGTCCTTAAGCCCCAACCCGATAAAGCTAAGGCCCGTTTCGGTCAGCACCATGTAAGGGAACGAGATCACGAGATCGACAATGATATAACTGGTGAAACTGGGCAGAAGGTGACGGCGGATGATGTGTGGCGCCGATGCGCCACACAGCTGGGCAGCCAGCACATATTCCTGATTTCGTTCAGTCAACAAGTGGGTTCGCACACGGCGCGCCAACGTTGGCCAACCGATCAATCCCAGAATGATAGCGATCATGAAGAACCGCTGTTCAGAGGTCCATTCCGTCGGCACAAATGCCGCCACGGACATAACCAACGGAATCGCTGGGATGGTTCGCACCGCGTCGGTTACCATCTGGATAATACTGTCCAGCCTGCCCCCGTAATAGCCCGACACCCCTCCTATTATCAGTGCCAGCACAAAGGATATCAGAACCCCGAGCGAGCCGATTTGTAGGGATGTGAAAATCGCATGCAATGTCCGAGAGAAGATGTCTTTGCCGGCACTGTCAGTGCCAAACAAGTGCAACATCTTTTCGTCACCCTCAAGGCCAAACAAATGCGTATCCATCGGGATTATTCCGAAGAGGTCAAACTCTGAGCCTTCAACGAAAAATTCGACGTAATAGCGGATATCTTCGTTTGGCTCTTCGACCCAACGGAAATTGGTCTCTGCTGATCTCGTGCGTTCTACCCCGTGGATGAAGGGGCGCAAGGAACACCCGTTCTTGTCGCAGAACTGCGGAATTTGTGGCGCGCCATTCAGATAGTCCCGATCCCGACCCGCAATCGTTGGGTCATAAGGCGAAAGCGCTGGCGCGAGAATGCCAATCACTATGATAAAGACAAGCACTCCGGCAGCAATCATGGCCGCACGTTGTTTCTTGAACCGCGCCCAAATCAGCTGGCTTTGCGACGCCGTGAAGTAGGACTCTTTGTCCGCCTGTAGGCTTTTGATTGTTTTAGAACTCATCCTATCTACCTCAAGATGCTCTTGCGAATCCGTGGATCCATGATGGCAAGAAGAATGTCAGTCAGAAAATTCAGCGTGACGATGGATGCCGTCAGCAAGAAGATGATGGCGCCCGCAAGCTGCTGATCGTTGGACTTTGCCAAGGCATCAATCAAAAGCGATCCAGCTTCGGACAACGTCAGAATAAGCGCGACGATAGGCAGTTCATTAAACACGCGGTTCAAATCAAAGCCCAACGAATTCACAATGGGGCCCAATGCGTGCCGCGCCGGATAGCGCCACAGCAACTTTGCACCATACAAACCCCGTGCCTTTGCCGCGGTGACATAGAGTTTGCCAATCTCATCAGACATCAATGCGCGAACCGTCTGCAAAGCAAATGCGGTCGCTGACCACCCAAGGATCAGAATGGGCAACCATGCGTGTTTGAGCAGATCTACAAACTTGGCCCATGACCAAGCAGCATCTCGATACTCAGCCGAAAACAATCCCGTCAGGGTTTCGCCAAAATAGACCGTTGCGACCAACATAATCATGAGCGCCAACAAGAAGTTTGGCATCGCCAGACCCAAATAGCTGACGATCCGAAGGCTGTTGTTCAAAACCGCGTTACGCGAAGACGCCGCGATAATGCCGACCGGAATGGCAATGGAATAAGCCAGAACAAGCGATGAAATGGCGATCGCCAACGAAATCCAGAATTTTGTTCCTAGAAGGTCGGCAATATTGACGCGAAGGATACAGCTGTCGCCAAAATCGCCTTGAAAGGCGCCCATAACCCAAGTGCTCCAGCGGGTAATGAAAGGCCGATCTAGCCCAAGGCGAACACGTTCGCTTTGGATATCCGCCATGGAGATCGCGACCCCCTGCGTCTGTTTGTAGGATAGATAGCGTTCCGCGCAGTCACCAGGAACCATTTCCATCAATGAAAAGACTACGAATGAAACGATTAACAATGTGACGAAAGCCATTGCCGCGCGCATCAGCGCAAATCGTCCAAATTGCAGCATGCCATGCCCCCTCAGTCGTCGCTACCAGTTTATAGAAAATCACAGGCGGACCATTGTCCGCCTGTGAAAGTGTTAGATTACTCAGTCAACCACCACTGGGACGGGTTGTATGGGTAAGCCCGGTAGAAGTCGTAGCTTGTGGTCTTGAACTGGACCACGTTCTGCAGAGCATTCGAATAGTAAGTCGGTGACGAAGACTTCACCGTTCCGATGAACAACAGATTGGACGTCATGGCTTCGATCAGGCTATTCACTGCGGCTGCCTGTTCGTCGGAACCCGGTGCGGACACCTGCATAGCATTTACATCATCAATCATGCCCATCACGTATGCGGGTGGCTCAACACCATTTGCACCTTCACTGTCGATATACTCAGCCCACAACATACCGTTACGAGCGTTAAAGTAGGTCGAGAATGGAGGTACGTGCAGCTCATTTGAGCCCATCGCAACACCCAACGGCGCGCCTTGCGACCAAGACATCAGATCAAGCAGGTTTGCAGATTGTGCTGAACGGTACTCATCCGGTGTCACTTCTTTGATCACAGAAGCTACACCAACTTCAGCCCAGTTCTGTCCAACCATTTCGATCAGCTGCGACGAAAGTTCCTGTGTTGAAAACTGGATATTGAGCACGAACGGATCACCATTTGGCAAATCACGGTTGCCGTCCCCATCAGCATCAACAAGGCCCATCTCATCCAAGAGCGCATTCGCACGATCAACGTCATAGCCGATCTCATGGCTTTCCCACGCTGAATCCGCAAACGCTGGATATGGTGAGAACGTTGTATATTGGGTCGGAGTCCCGAGACCAAAGAACACAACTTCGTTGATTTCATTACGGTCCATCGCAATGGACATCGCTGTCCGGAAACGCAGATCGCCAAAGACTTCACGCTTTGCAAGGTCTTCGGATGTCACGTTGAAGGCGAGTACCGGGAACGAAATCCCTGGGTTTACGTCAACCGAGTAGTCACCACTTTCAGCGTTGTCCAAAAGCACTGGCAACATATCCAATGTGACCGACTGGGATTTGTAGGTCACGCCGCCGTTGATCAATGTCAGTGTCCGAACTTCTGTGTCTGGCACATAACGTTCATCTTGCTCGCTGATGTATGGCAGTTGGTTACCCGCTGTGTCCACTTGGTGGAAATAGGGGTTTGCTACCAGATGACGGCCTTCGGTGTTTTCAGCAACAAGGATGTGGCTTTCCAACGTTGGCATGGTGTCGGCGGGAAGGTTGCCGACCTCATTGGGACGGATGAACATCATCGTTGGTGTGTCTGTCCAATCTGAACTGCCGAAGTAAGCCTTAATGACTTCGTATCCATTCTCAAATCCAGCGGCCTGAGCAAGTGCATCAGCTTCTGGGTTGATGTCCGGATGGTACTGGCCAAGGAAGTGAACAGGCTGGAATGGCTGAATAAAGCTGGACGTAAATGTCTCAATCAGACCCGGCTTTGGTGCAGCAAGATCAAATACAACTGTTTGGGCATCAGGTGCCGTTACAATCATCGGTTCACCACCGGCGAGCGCGTAATCTTTGGCATTCTCGATGATGTTGCTGTCCATCATCAGGTTGTTGTACCAAAACAGAACGTCGGCAGATGTGAAATCAGAACCGTCAGACCATTTATGGCCAGCGCGCAATGTCACCGTAAGCTGTGTGAAATCGTCGTTCCAAGCCCAGTCTTTGGCAACATTGGGGACGATAGTCTCTAGGTCGTCCGAGTAGCGGAATAGTGTTGCATGCCGAACTGACAAGAAGTCCGACGTCCCGGATTCTGTCGCGTTCGAAAGCGCATGAAACGTGCCGCCGTAGCTTCCGATGGACGCGTAAGGAATAATGACCAGGGGCTCGTCGGGAAGGCGATCTGCGACAGGCGGCAAGTCGCCATTGCCACGGATTTGGCTGTTCAGCTCCACGATGGATGGGTTCTCGGAAAAGCCCAACTCGCAGGACGCAGCATCCTGGAACTCTGCAAGCTCAAATTGGTTCGGATATGCACCGGCGCTTAAGCCTTGCATGTCTTCAGCCGTAATGGCGGGGCAATCGGCTAGCGCAAAGGTCGGTAAGACAGCGCTAATGACACCGGATAAAATTAGCTTTCTCATGTGATCTCCTTTCAGTTTCTTTGTGGGTCAAATGGCAGCCTTCAGATGGCACAACATGTCCCATCTTAGATTCCCCAAATCCCCCGGCCGGATCCTTTGCAACGCCAAAGCGCCGCGAATCCATGCGTACGAATTAATCGCAACACTCACATGACACTGTTTTTCCCTGACAAGACGCAAGAGAGGACATGGAATATGGCGTTAACAAAGCCACGAAAGCACATAAGCGGTCAAATGCAAACAAGAATGAGGAGTTCTCTGTGATTTTGTGCGAAATAAATTTGCGAGACCGGAAATCGTCGGGTAGAGATTTATTGACCAGCCGCAGTTTTCGCCTGCTTTAAACGAGAATCAAGGCGGGTCTTGTCGCTCGAAAATGCTATAAAAAAACGTGTCCATCAAATTTCAGAAGGTGTCGCATGGCCAAGCAACGGAACGTTTTGTTCATCACGATTGACCAACTTCGCGCAGACTGCCTAATTGGCGGGCTCGCTGAACATGTGGACTTGCCGAACATGCGGGCATTCATGACCGAAAGCGTCACCTTCGAGCGCAATTTTTCGGTGGCGAATCCTTGTGGCCCGTCACGGGCCTCTATGTTGACCGGTCAGTACGGGATGAACCACAGATCTGTTCGCAACGGCACACCCCTGCGCCATGACACACCAAGCATCGCAAGTGAGATGCGCAAGGCGGGCTACCTCCCGATGTTGTTTGGCTACACGGACACCAGCCAAGACCCGCGCGCCTTTAACAGCAACGATCCAGCGCTCAAGTCGTATGAATACCCGATGCCGGGCTTTCACGAGGTGACCGAGATGCGTTTGGAATCATCATTTCCTTGGCGATCACATCTCAGGAACAAGGGATATAAATTTGAGCACTATTGGAACGTCTACAAACCGGTCGCCCCAAATGGCGGCGTACCAAAGCTCAATGATCCGGCTCTTTATTCGGCCCCAGACAGCGACACCGCATTCCTGACAGACAGTTTTCTGGACAACATGAGCGCCTACAGCTATCAAAACTGGTTTGCCCACCTGACCTACATCAGACCGCACCCACCACTGGTCGCCCCCTCGCCTTATAACGACATGTATGATCCTACCAAGCTGCCGCTGCCAACACGCGGCGAAAGCGTGGCAAATGAAATGACCAAGCATCCGTTCTTGGGGGCCATCGATCCATCGCTTGCAATCGCCGGCACCGCCATTGGCTTTGACGAGGTCGCCCCGACGGACGAGAACATCCAAACGCTCAGATCAGTGTACCTTGGCCTCGCAACAGAGGTCGACCATCACATTGGGCGGGTCATTCAATTCCTGAAAGATACGGATCAATACGACTCGACCTTGGTCGTGATCACGGCGGATCATGGCGAATTGTTGGGTGATCATTTCGGGTGGGGCAAGATGAGCGTCTATGATGCAGCTTTCCGAACGCCTTTGATGATACACATGCCGGGATTGGAAAATGCGGGCACACGCATCGACGCAATCACCGAATCCATTGATGTGACACCGACCATCCTTGATTGGATCGGCGCAGAAATCCCGAATTCCATGGATGGGCGATCGCTCGTGCCAATGTTGCAAGGGGCAACACCGGGCGATTGGCGCACCTATAGTTTTTCAGAACTGGATTTTGGCAATAGCAGTGACCCAAATGCGCGACAACGTGCCCTTGGCACTACGCCAAGCGATTCATGCTTTTGCATCCTGCGCGATGACCGGTTCAATCTTGTTGAATTTGCAGCGGACCTGCCACCCTTGCTGTTTGACCGGCAAGGCAAATGGGAGGCTGAAAACGTGGCGGAAAAGCCTGAGTATGCTCAAGACTTGATGCGGCTCACACGACAATTGCTCAGGCATCGTATGCGCAATGCAGACCACACCCTATCGTTGTTTGAAATCACCAACGATGGTCCAAAAATGACCAAACGCTTCACATAACTTAGTGAATAAAGGCGGACTGGGTGATCCATCTCCGCTGACAGGCGCCCTCCCTATGGCGGGGCGCCTATTAAGTTATTGATATTAGAAATAAATTTTACCCTATATGATCTCAAGCAGAAGCTGGGTCGTGTTTTCTTTTGTCATTTCAATCGGGTTTCCGCCCGTGCTTGGGTCAATCAATGCGCCTGCAACGATGCGATCAATGTCGGGATCGGCAATGCCAAGCTCCGTCAGGGTCTTGGGGATGCCCAGCGACGCATTCAGATCATCGACATACGCGCAAAAGCCGTCAAATCCGCCGGCAATATCAAGGTACTTTGCCGCCTGTTCGATCACATCCTTGATCCCGTCTTTGAACTCAACCCCCTGAATGATTTCGGGCAGACGGTTTGGG
>ERZ888423.1591-NODE-1591-length-19198-cov-22.033015_pt1 | contig 19198 bp, 9 predicted proteins | sample MGYA00520523_ERZ888423 | MGnify/ENA primary metagenome ERZ888423 (study PRJEB32303, sample SAMEA104408611) | aquatic metagenome | biome: Brackish water; feature: Pelagic; material: water | place: Baltic Sea | collected 2014-06-08T10:24:00 | depth 30,27 m ...
CTGACGGTACAGCAGGTGGGCTAGGGCGGACGCGGCTCAAGGGCCGCGGGGGACCACGACCGGTCGCTCCGCCCCCCGGTCGAGCTGCGCCAGCACCCGCGCGAAACGCGCGCGATCGAAGGCGTTCTCGTCCCGCAGCGTCGCGAACAGCTGATCGATCTGCGCCTTTCGGGCGCGATCGAGCTCGAGCTCGGCGAGCATCATCACCATCCCCATCGCCGCCTGCTCGGCAGCCGCAGGGTCCGGGAACGCACCACCGCGGGCCGCGCGCATCAAGCCGTCGAACACCCGCTGTCGCTCGGCGGTCTGCCAACGCTGCGACCCGAGCGAAACGCCCAACCGGGCGAGCGCGCTGCGCACCGCCGCGACGGCGGCGGCGGACCGCGCCGGTTCCCGGTTCACCGCCGACTGCGCGCGCGTCCACGCCGCCGTGAAATCTTGGGTAGCGATGCCGAGCGACTGCGCCACGACGATCAACATGCGAGCGTTGCCGTCCTGCAGGCGGAGCTCACCGGGCGCGCCCGTCAAGGGATCTGCGGCGACCGTCCCACCGCCGAACGCGGCCACCCGCAGGTCGCGATGGCAGGAATGGCAGGCGTAGACGCCGAAGTCCGTCATACCGCCGCGTCCGGCGTGCTGGCCCACGAGGTCGAGCTGCCGACGGGTGGCGGTGACCAGGCCCGCCACCCAGATCTCCGGCGCAGGCGCGGCTTTGCCCGGCCCCTTGCGGTAGTGCTCACGCCCACCGCTGGTGCGCCACAGCTCACCGTAGGTCTCGAGGTCGAACACCAGGCGCGGATGGCCGGCGGCCATCATCGCGTGGCTGGCGTAGCGCGTCGCGTCACCGACATGGCAGGCGGTGCAGGTCTCGGCGCGTACCGCCGGACGCTCGAGCGCCACCAAGCCGCGCGCGAGATTATCGGCATGTGTCACAGCCGGCGACTGATGATGCGTCGGCAGCCACTTGCTCGACGGACCATGGCAGGACTCGCAGGCGACGCCGTCGGATAACTGATGCCGCGGGCTGCGCTGCGCGGCCGGTACCACCTCGGCGTGGCAGGCGAGGCACTGCGGCGCCTTCTCGGCAGGACCGATGCGCAGGCGCGCCGCCATCTGCCGGCTGCGCGCGTTCAGCAGCACGCGGTAGGCGCTCGAGTGCGGATCGAACTGCGACCAAGTGACGTACTCGTTCTGCAGCACGCCGTGCGCCTCGAGCGGGCGCGAAGAGCCGTGACAAAGCGAAGAGGCACAGGACGCGGCGCCTTCGTGCTTGGCGTCCTTCGGGACATCGGCGGCGGACGCCGCCATCGACAGGCATAGCAACAGCGACTGCGCCGTTCGTCGGACAAACCTCATCCGCCCACCCTCGCGCATCATCGCCCCCTCTCCGCCTGCGCCTGCCGCAACGGGATCGTCGGCGGCATCGACGGTACATCGTCGACGAACCAAGGCTTACCGTCCGTATCGAGGAACAGCCGCCGCATCTCCGCGAGATTGAACGGCCGCGAACCGCGACGCCCGAACACCGCGACCTGGCCGCCGCTCTCATCGACCGCCCGGTCGCGCTCCAGCGGCCGCGACAAGGACAGCGCCGGTGTGCGGGTGGCAAAAGAAGCGATGAGTTCCGGGCGCGGCTCCGGACTGAAGCCGTAGAAATTCGGCTGCGACGCCGGGCTCGTCAGCTGCACCACCTTGAGTCCGCCCTTGCCGTCGGCCACATACGCGAACAGCGACGCGTTGGTCGAGGCGACCATGACATCGCGCGCGTCGACGAGGCCGCCCTCCGCGTTCCACGACTGCACGAGCATGGGTCGCTCCGCTCGCTCGATGTCGATGATCGCGATCCCTTCTGCGCCGTCCGCCACATACGCGTAGGTGCGCGCCACGGTGAGCCCCGCTGCCTGCGCGAGCGGGACCACAGCGCCGGGGATGCGGCGCGGCGCGGCCGGCTGCGTCACATCCAGCACTTCGAGCCCGCGTGCGGTGGTGACGAAGAGATATCGGAACTGCAACGCCAGCGCGCGGGGGTCCTCGAGCGCCACCTCCGCAAGCACGCTCGGGCGCATCGGTGCCGTCATGTCGACCACCACCAGCGTACGCGTCGTGACGATGTAGACGAGGTTGCCCGCGATCACCAGCCGACGCGCGCCCGTGAGCCGCCCGTCGGGGTTCCAGGTCAGCGCCCGCTTGAGGAAATTGTTACGGAATTCGCCATCGGCCAGCGTGTTCACATCGACCACGATCAGCCCTTCGACCGAATCGGTGACCAGCGCATAGTTGTAGATCGGCAGGAAGGGCTGCTCGAGATTGACCTTGCGCATGAGCTCGCCCTCGTTGCGTGGCGGATGCACGGGCTGCGTGGTCGGCAGCGCGACACAGGTGGCGTCACGGCTGACGACCTGCGTGCGATGGCCGAGCGACGAGAACGGTGCGCTCACGATCTTCTGGCTGAATCCTTTGTTGGCGACGCTCGCCACATCGACCACGCGCAGCCCGCGCCGCCCCTCGGCCGAGAACAGGTATTCACCGCGTAGCTGCACACAGCCTGCGGCCTCGCCCGCGAGCGCGGCCGAGTGCTGCAACCGACGATCCCGGCCGAGATGCTCCCCATACCACTTGGGGTAGGCATAGCGGTGCAGATAGCTGCCGATCACCGCCTGCGGTTCGTCGTACTCGGTGACCTCGACCGCCATCACGCCCTTGCCGGTGCCGACATAGGCGTTGAGGCCCGTGAAGTTGATGAACTGCGTGCCGTAGCCGAGCGTCTGCGCGACGATGGCGTTGTTGTCGCCGCCGCTCGCCAGGTGGCAGTCGCTGCAACCTTTGGTCTCGGTCTTGCGCTCGGTGTGCGGATAGTGCGGGTTCATGGCCTGCGAGCTGAAGCCCGACGCCGCGATCGGCGGCTGTTGCACATAGATCCGCTCGCGGTTGGCGTTCTTGGACGACAGCACCAGCGCCGAGGACGAGCGCACCGGCGCGATCTTCCCGCCCTCGGACGGCCCGCGTAGCCCGAGCATGAAGATGTCCTCGCGCGCCACCTGCGGGTTGTAGGTGGCGTAGTTGCGGGTCTCGCCGCCCTCGTAGCGGTGCCGTGCGGTCTTCCAGTTGGCCTCGATCGGCAGATGGCAGCCGCCACAACTCGTGGTCCACGAGGTGTGGCAGGCATAGCACTCCATCTTGTCATCGTTGTGCGCCAGCATCTCCCAGGGGATGTCGGGGCCCCATCGCTGGGACTTGGTGTCGCGCGACATGGTGTGGGCGCGCGCTGCCTTGTCGTCATAGTGCTTGTTGCCGGGTGTCGCCGAATCCTTGACCTGCGACACCTCCCACTCGAGGCCAGGCGTGACCGCCGAGCGCTGCACCAACGTGTCGCCGCGCCACTCGAAGCGCCGCGAACCATCGGGGTTGCGGATCAGCGAGAGGTCGGTCGCGCTCGCCGCGGCCGCCGGGCCCGAGGTCCGCAGCGTGGTGTAGGCCCGTGTCGTGCCATGGCAATCCTTGCAGTCGATCTCGACCGCAGCGGCCACGGAACCGTAGAGATGGCCGTTGCCATGCGAGTCCTGCGCGAAGTGGCAATCGACGCAATGCATGCCGACATCGACATGGATCGACGACATCTGCACGGTCTTGCTCCATTTCTGCGGGTCGTCAGGCGCGATCGACCCGCCTTCCGCGTCGAGCAGGTTGCCCTTGCGGTCGCGCTTGTGGACGGCGCGGAAGTTCCATCCGTGACCATGGTAATCGGCGAACTGCGTATCTTTGAGCGTCGGGTTGAGCGTGCTCACCTTCGAGAGGAACGCGGGGTCGGCCCAATTGCCGCGAGGCGCAGCGCCCTCCGGGTTGCGGTCGAGGACTTTACGCATCTCCTCGGCGGTCGGGAAACGCTGTTCGGCGGGCCACATCGCCGGCGCATCGGACTCGTAGTCCCACATCGTGTAGCCGAGGAAGCTGTTCATGAACATGTTCGGCTGGTGCATGTGGCAGATCATGCACTGGCTGGTCGGTATCGCCCGCGAGAAGGCGTGCTTCAAAGGATGTCCACTGCGGTCCTTCGGGATCGTCGGGTCGACGGTCTGCGAGCGGCCGTCGTGGCCGAACGCGGCGTAGGGCCCGGAGTGCCGCGGATCGCGGTCGTTGGCGTACACCACATGACAGGCACTGCAGCCCGAAGAGCGGTAGTCGCCCGGGTTGTCGTTGGTGCCCATGAACCACATCAGCGGATCGTTGAGGCGCGTCTTGTGGATGTTGAGCACCGGCACGGCGATGCGGGCGCCGGTGCCCGGGCCGCGGTTCGATTGTTTGAGGTCGGGTCGCCCAGGTTCTTCGAGGCGCTGGATCTGGCCGAGCGCATTCGGCAGCCCCGTCTCCGGGAACAAGTTGGTGATGTTGCGGCCACCGCGCTCGAACACGCGGAAGATGTCGGCGGGGGGGAGGTTCTCCCAGTGCGGCAGCGGATACACGCGATCGATGATCTCGTGGCGTTCGCGTTCCTCGGGCGTCGACTTCGCCCCCTCGACGATGGCGGCCTTGCCATCACGCGTGTAGCCCTCGCCGAAGATGTAATTTTTGAACGGCAGCAGGCCGTTGTTGTAGGCGGCGCCGCCCCAGAACATGGTGGAGGTCGCCATCAGGCTGCGCTTGGCGTCGGCGATGGTCTTGGCATGGCAAGCGCCGCAGGCCTCGTCGGCCACGCGGTAGTCGCCCGGGTTCACGAAACGGATGAACTCGGGGGCCTCCCGGTTGAGCAGCGTGTAGGTGCGCTCAGGCGTGGCGCTCGACGGGAAGCGCCAAGCGTCCGGGAGGCGCGGCAGCACATGCGCATCGTCACGGACGCGGGCGTACGCCGGGTCGCTACGCGCAGCCGCTGTGGTCTCTGGGGTCTTCGCACCCCTCATGAAGCGCACGCCCGCATCGCCGCCATGACAATCCGTACAACCCAGGATCACGCCGGGGTTGGCATGCATGGTCGGCAGGTCGGTGGCGGTATGGCAATCGAGACAGCCCTCGCTCTTCGCCGCGGCCTCCGTCGGCGTCTGGCGCGCGGGTGCCGCCGGATACACCGGATAGCTGCGCTCCACCGCGTGGTACGCCTCGCTCGCCCAGACGGCGAGCGGCGACACGGCCAGCAGCAATGCGACCAGGCCGGCGGTCCGTACGGGGCGGAGAGAGCACATATCCATACTGTCGTCTCGATGGCCCATCAGTAGGTCAGCACCACATTACCGAGCACCGCCCAAGCAGTCTCGTCGCCGAACAGCGCCCGGTAGCCCGCGCCGGGCCGCAGCGCCGACGCCGACAGCCGCGCCACCACATTCTGGATCGCAAGCGGCCGCCACACCACCGCCACCGAGGCGTCGAGCCCGATATCGCGGTCGATACCGCCCTGGGCGCGCGCCACCTGCAACACAGCGGTGTCGTCGAAGGCCAGATGGTTGAGGTTGCCACTGACGCGTAGCGTCGGCGTCAGGTCGAGATCGACGCCGACACCGACCAGCCGCAGGCCGGGATTGCTGAAGTTCGACTGTCCGAATTCTTTGGAAGAGCGCAGCGAGTTCAACAGGCCGTTCCGGCCGGACAGCGTGACGCGCCCGCCGGCGACCAACGGCACCGGCTCGCGGATCCAGAAGCTGGTATCGGCGCCCGCGAACAACGGGTTCTCGAACACGGCGTCGAAACCCTCGCCACGCCCATCGAACGGATCCGGGTCGCCGGAGGCCCATGCGACGGACGCGCGTGGACGGATCCAGGAGAAGTCCTTCGAGACCTCGGCGGCGAAGAATCCCGCGCGGATGTCCTCCCGACGCTCGCTGAAGGTGCCGCGCGTCGAATCACCGAGCGCGAGGTAGGCGCTCGCCGAGAGGTTGACGCCGCCGAGATGTCCATCGCCCGACACGCCGAGATAGCTCACGTCGTAGTCGCGAGGCCGCTCGAGACCGATCGACGCCGGCCGCTGCAGGATGCCGTTGTCGTCGTACTGGATCCGCCCTCCCTCGCGGTTGCGGTTGTGCAGCACCGTGCCCTGCACGACGAACCCGAGCCGCGGCCAGTCCTGGAGGTAGGCGTTGGCGACGAAGATGTCGTCGTCGCGCAGCGCTGCCGCGCCGCGTTCGACGAGATTGTTGAGGCCGCTGTTGGTGTCCTTGTCGATGCGGCGGAACCAGGCGAGGTTGTACTGGATCCGGTTGTCGTTGCGGATGCCGAACAGGCGCACGCCGAACAGGCTGTCGTTGAGCAGGAAGCCGCGGAAATCCGCGGTGAAGGGCTGCACGCCCACGCGTAGGCTGTCGAAATCGTAGCGCGAGGAGACGTTGCGCAGATGCTTGTCGACGAAAGCCGCCTGGATGCCGAGCACCGCCTCGGTGCGTGTCCGGCGTGCATCGGCATCGGCCTTGAGCAGTCCGCGCTCCTCGACCACCACATGCGTGATGTTGAGCGCCGGCGTGAAACGGAACTCCCAGTCGGGCGGCTTGAACACCGTGTCGCCCTGGTACAGCACCGTCTCGAGGATGAAGGTCTGGGAATAGACCTCCTGATAGCCGTCGCCGTAGGTGTCGAGCGAGCCGGGGCGCTCGGTGACCGGGCCGCCCACCGGCACCGGGAACTCGCGCGGTTCGACGACGGTGTCGGAGATGCCGATCAGCGCCACGAACCAGTCCTCCCCGAACATGGGAACATCGCCCTTCAACCGGTTCTGGCCGTGATAGGGATCGAGCAGGTTCTCTTCGAGGCCGATCGCCTCGACGATGCGCCAACGGTCCGGCAAGCCCTGCATCTGACCGATCTCAGACAGTGCCGGCGTGCGCAGACGCGTCGGATCGCAGGGGTCCGGGCGGTATTCCAACACCGGTACGGCAGGGCTGCGACGGCGCGGGTCGACCGGCGCGGCGGGTGGACAGGGATCCTGTACGGTCCCGACGGGTCCGCCTTCATGCTCCGCCGTAGCGGGCGGCTCCGAGGGCGGCGCCGCTTCCTGCGCGCGCAGCGGCAGCGCGACCGCGATGCCGAGCACGGTCAACATACACCGCGCCGATGTGCTGCGCCGCTCAGAGACCACGGCACGGCTCCTGCTCGTCGGAGCCGATGAACGGCGCCTGCGGACAGTTCACATAGCGCAGGCGTGCCCCGTTCGGGGCCAACTGGTCGGAACGGCGCGCCGCCGCGGGGTGCTGCGGGCCGCCGGCCGTGAAGCCGGCGCGTGCGACACCCAAGAAGGCCACCATGTCGTCCTGGTCGATCCCATCGCCCGACACACCGATCGCCCCCACCAGCGTTTCGCCGCGGTACACCGGTACCGCGCCCGGGAAGATCTGGATGCCGTTGGCGAGCAGTGTGGCCGGCGCCCGCTGCTGGAAGCCGCTGTCGAAGCCACTGATGCCGCTGCAGTTACGCGGCACATCCGGCGCGAGCCCTGCGACGAAGGCGACATGTTGGATGATCGCGTTGTGCACGATGTCGAGCTGTAGACCGGTGCTGAACGGACTCCAGCGGCCGGCGGGTTTCGAGAGCGGCCCGTGCGGGTTGCCGTCCACGCCGTCGGGGAAGTTCGGCCGAGCGAGGTTGCCCACCGCACGCGCGCTGAAGGCGACCTGTCCGTCCGCCAGCGCGGTCGGCAGCCCGAGCAACGCGCGCACGGCCGGCACATAATCGCCGGGCGCATCGGCGCGCAGGACCGTGAGCCCCCGGTCGAGGTAGACCGCCGGCGGCAGCGCCTGCAGCGCTGCGGCGGCCTGCCGGGACGACAAGAACGCGGCGGTACGCGCCTTCTGCAGCGAGACATCGATGCCGAACACCGGCGCATCGCGGCTGCGCGCGATGCCCAGGATGGTGCCCTCGGAGTCGACCATCGAGATCGTGGCGCGCGCCGCCGACCCGAGCGGCCGACGGATCTGCGCGCGGCTGCGGTTCGCCACCTCGAGTGCGGTGCGCAGGATGGTCTGCACCTCGACCGCGCTGAGCGCACCCGCAGGCTCGGTGCCCGCACGCGGCCGGAAGCGCTCGACACCGGCCGCATCGACCAGCACGAACGCATCGAGTCCCGGATAGTCGAGCGCATCGGCGCGGATGCCCGAAGCCGCCTGTCCGAACGCCGTACCGGCACGCAACTCGGCGCCGACATAGCCCGGCACCGCGACCGGTACGCCGATGGCCGCCAAAGAACCGAACGACGGGGCGGCGGCGGGGTCGGTACGCAGATCGGCCGTGCCGAGGTCACTGAAGCGGAGGGTCTTGCCCTCCACGGTGATGCGGTCGGCCCGACGGTCCTCGGGCGCCGCGAGGCCGACCGTACCGGCGAACGCGATCGCCTCATCGAGGTCGTCGTCGAGGTCCATCGCGTCCGCATCGAGCCCGTAGAGACCGTCGGCGATGACGCCGACGCCGCCCACCGGCGTGCCCGCGAGATACAACGGAAAACCGCCCGGGTCGGCGGCGAGGCCGAGCGGCGAGCGCTTCGGGCCGGCGTCGGGCGCAGCGCCGGCGAAACGCGCCGCGAGATCCGAGCAGGGCAACTGCGAGAACTGCACGCCGAACAGCGGTCCGCCGGGCGCGAGCACCTCCCCGGGATTGAAGTGCGACTGGACGATCTGGCTGGCGGTGCGTGTGCTGAAGGCGTTGCCCTCGCTCGAGAGGTAGGCGCCGGTGACGGCCTTGGCGATCGCCGCAAGGGTGGCCGGAACGATCTCCACGCCTTCCAGTCCGCCCTCGATACGCGCCGTGCCGCGGGTGCTGCGCACCGTCACCGAGGCGGACGCACCGGCCATGACGAACACGCCGAGCACATTACCGACGCGATCCACCACCGCGATCGTGGCGCGCGCGTTGCGCGCCTGCGCCTCAGCGACTGCGCGCGAGATGACCCCTTGGACCTGCGCGACGCTGAGCGCCGTGGCAGCGTTCGCGCAGCTGCCATCGCAGCCCGCGACGACACCGACCGCTGCGCCGGCGACCGCTGTCGTCGCCGGAGCATCGCCGCCGCCGCCGCAGGCGCCGAGCGCGGCCGCCAGGACGAGCACAGCCGTGCGGCGCATCAGCGCGGCGCCCGCAACTGGGTGAGCGCGCTCTGGATGGCCGGTGAACGCCACAGCGGCTGCTCGGGCGCATGGAAGCCGTGACAATCGATGCAGGTGCTCGGCACGCGCGCCGTGGACGAGGCACCACCCGCGACCGTGATGCCGGCGGACCGCGCCGCGCGCGTATCCGCGGTGATCGGTGCCGCCCCGCCCGTCTCACCGCCATGACAATCGCGGCAGGTCTCGATGGTCGGCATCAGCAGATCGTCCGCCCGCTCCGATCGCTCGGCCGCATGGCAGGTGCTGCAGGGCGTGAGCGATGTGCCGTGCGACTTGTGGTCGAAGCGTGCGTGCGGCATCCAGCTGTCCGGCAGCGTCACGCGCGTCACCTTCCACACCGGCTCCGCGACCGTTCCCTCGCGGCGCACCTCGTGGCAATCGGCGCAGGCACGGCGCCCGAAGAGATCATCGGCCACGCGCAGCGCGCGCTCACGCGCCTGGCCGAGCAGCTGCGCGCGCGCGGCGGGCGCGATGTCGACGCCCGGTGGCAGGGCGCCCGCACTGCGTGCCGCCTTCGGGTCGGCGTAGCCGGCGAGATAACGCGCGCTGTAATGGCCGACGATGACGCGCAGCGCCTCGGCGGGATCGCCGTGCGGCACGCTCCGCTCGGGCTCGGCCGGATCGAAGTCGAGGCGATGGCAGGACGCGCAATGCGCCTCCATCTTGATCGGTGCGAAGCCCGCGGCGGACGCATCGGGCGTGTGGCAATCGGCGCACTGCATCACCACCGTGCCGTCGGGCGCCTTGATGCCTTTCGGGTCGAGGTGCGCGGCGTGGGTGAACTTCAGACCGGAGGACGGCCGCTCCACGGTCGATGCGTTGATGCGGAACGGCGGGTGCTGCAGCGCGAAGTCCGTCACCGGCTGTGCGCCCTCGAGCGCACCGTGACGCATCGGGTCAGCATGGCAGTCGGTGCAGGTGCGCGAGTCACGCTGTACGAGGTGCGAGGGCTCGTCATGTTCGACATGGCAATCGGTACAACGCTGCGCCTCGAAGGTCGCAGCGGCCGGATGGGCCGCCGGCAGATGGCGATGCAGGTTCGCAGCGTGACAGTCGAGACAGGACTCGTTGCGCACGCGCTGGAAAGGCTTCACATGGCAGGCCTTGCAGTCCTGTTCGAGCGAGGCGTGCGCGCTGTGCAGCGGTCCCGATGTCCAGTGCTCATCCGATGGCCAACCCACGGTCCACGGCAGCACCAGACAGCCGAGCAGCGTGACGAGGAACAGCGACCAAGCCCATGGCCGCTTGCGCCACCCGGCGGCCGCCAGCGTCAGCGACGGCGCCGCAAGCTCCACCGCCGGCGGCGGCTCCGCGGCGGTCTGCTCCACCGTCAGCAGGAGTTCACCGGGCGCGGCCGGCTCGCCCACCGTGATCCGCAACGCTCCGAGCAGCACGACATCGCCCGGCACGAGCCGCGCGTTGCGCGTGACCTCGTCGTTGACGACGGCCTGCGCCGGCGCCAAGCAGGTGAGCATGAACCCGTTTCCGCTCGCCCGGACCTGTGCATGCTGCAGCTGCATGCGCGGGTCGTTGACCTGCAGCGACTGGTCGGATGCGCGACCGATGCTCAGGGAGCCGTCATCGAAGGCCCGCTCGCGCACCGCGACCGCATCGCCTGCGCTCCGGGTGAGTTGTCGGACCAGGATGCGCATCAGCAGCTCACCAGTAGAGGAACACGCTGACCACATGCGCGATCAGCGTGCCGAGCAGCCCGAAGGTGACGGGGACATGCAGGTACAGCCAAGCCTCGAGCCAGCCGCGCATCCGCGCGTCCCGTTGCAGCCGGCGCAGCAACATACGCCGCGCACCGACGATCGACAGCAGGTCGTTGATGAGCCGCGACCGCTCGGGGTCTGTGCTGCGCGACAGATGACCGCTGAGCCAGTCGAGCATGCGCTCCTGCCCAGCATTGCCGGCGAGCGGCGTACCGGGCAGCCTCACCTCGGAACGGTCGCGCGCGGAGAGGATCGCGAGCGCGCCGCCGCCGATCCGCGTGCCTGCGATGTTGGCACGCAGCGCGGCGTCGAACTCGGGCGGCAGCTGCTTGGCGATGCGCAGCGCGCGCACATCGAGTTCCGCGATCTCCTCCAGCATGCCGTCCTGCGTCTGCTGCGCCCGGTTGCGTGACATCTGTTCGGGATAGCGTCGGTAGAGCACCACGCCGACCAGGCCCGAGACGATGACCACCACCATCAATGCGTAGCAGAGGGTGTGGATGTTCCAGCCGAACTGGAAGCCCGTGTGCAGCGTGACGACGACGACCAGCGACAGCCCGAGATAGACATGCGCGCTCACCCAACCCTGCACCGTGCCTAACGACGATGAATAGCTGCGCTTGCGGATGCCGAGCGCCGTCAGCCAGAGGACGAGTGCTGCGCCGAGGCCGCCGAGCGTGTAACCGAGCCAAGTGCCGCCGTTGGGGGGCGATCGAGGATCGTGCCAAAGATAAAGTGCGATCGACGCCGCACACAGCGCGAGCGCCATCTTCAGGTAGCGGCGGCCGGCGTGGTCTAGGAAGGACTGGTGCACGCTCAGCGCTCCGCTGCGGAGGCGTTGACGAAGTCGATGAACTCCGCGGGGCTCACGCGCAGCGCAGCGCCGGTCGGGCAGGCGCGCACGCAGGCCGGGCCGCCCGACTGGTCCTTGCACATGTCGCACTTGACCGCCTTCTTCGGTGCCTTCGGTTTGCCGACTGCGCCATGGTCCGCCTCGCCCTTTCCATCCGGGCCGCCGCCGAACATCAGCCAAGAGAGCAGGTTCGGTTGCGGCGGAGCAGGCCCGGCCATGTGTATCACGCCGTAGGGACAATTGCGCTCGCAGTTGCCGCAGCCGATGCAGTTGTCGCGGATGTAGACCTCGCCGGTCGGTGTGCGCCGGATCGCATCCGGCGGACAGTCCTTCATGCAATGCGGGTTCTCGCAGTGCCGGCAGGAGGTGGGCACATGCACGTTGGCGAAGGTCGGCCCCGCGGCGCGGTCCAACCGCGAGGTGCCGCCGTGGGTCGCCGCACAGGCCCTCTCGCAGTTGTCGCAGCCGACGCACAGCGACTCGTCGATCAGCAACACATCGGTCGCCTCGCCGAGGCCTTGGCGCATCAGGAACGAGATGAGATCGCCGGACTCGCCGGCCTGCACCGCCTGGTTGGCCACCAGACGCTTGCGCATCACCGTCTCCACCTCGCCGCGCAACGCCGGGTTGTGCGCCATGAGCTCGCCGAAGGATTCCGCATCGAGGCTGACGGTCTCGGTGGGCACTGTAGCGCGCACCGTGGCGTTGCGGCGTGTCCTGCCGAGCAGGCCCATCTCTCCCACATAATTACCGGCGGCGACATAGGAGATGACGATCTCGCGTCCACCGATCTGCCGCGACACCGACACCGAGCCGCGCCGGATGAGGTGCAGTGTGTCGCCCTCGTCGCCCTCCGCGAACAGCCGCTCGTCGCTCTTGTAGCGGTTGAGCTTGGCGCGCGCGGCGATCGGCTCCAGCGCCGCCAGCGGCAATCCAGGCGCGAATCCGCTCTGGATGGCGCGCATCACGAACAGCCGGTCGACCACCACGCGCACCGCCTCGACGGAGTTCATGAGCTTCATGATGTCGCGGCGCGGCGATTCGATGAGCGAGCAGCCGCGGCCTGCGTACACGGTCGCGGAGCGGCGGCGACCCGACAGCAGGCTGCCCTCGCCGAAGAACTGTCCGGCCTCGAGGGTGATGCGTCGCGTCGCATCGTCTTCGCCGACCTCGATCTCCACGCTGCCGTCGAGGATGGTGTAGAACGAGTTCGTGTAGTCGTTGCGGCGGAACACCACCTCACCGGCCTTCGGCTGGTGCACGGCGCTGCCGAGCATCAGCTCGCGGAACATCAGCGGGTTCACATCGGCGAAGAGCGGGATGCGCTGCTGCATCCACGCGAGATGGTCGGCCGCGCTCGGCCGCGGCGGCAGGTCCTTGAACTTGGCGAGCAACAAGGGCTCATCGGCGGGTTTGACCGCGTGACCCTCGATGTAGCCGACCACCTCCCAGCCCTGGTTCATCGCCTGCTTGATGAGCGGATAACCGCCGAGCGCACCGATCACATAGAGGCCGGGCACACTCGACTCGTACTGCGGCGAGAGCTCGGGCAGCGCCGCTGCGTCGGCACCCGCGAAGCGGATGCCGCAAGCCTCGACGAACTTCCGCGGCGGGATCGCACCGATACGCGCGATGATGCGATGGCAGGGTACGACGGTCTCGCCCTGCGCCGTCTGCAGCGTCAGCGCATAGGGCTTGTCGCCGTCGGGCGTCGTCACCAGCGACGCACACTGCGACTCGTAGAAGCAGCCCATCGTGCCGTCGTCGATCGCCTTGAGGATGGCCGACAGGTTGCCTTCCTTCACGCGCACGAACTCGTCGGCGCGGTTGATGATGAACACCTTGTTGCGGCGCGCGAGTCCGAGCGCGTTCTCGATCGCGGCATCGCCCGCGCCGACCACCACGATGGTCTCATCGCGGTACTCGTCAGGGTCGTCGAGGGTGTACTGCACGCAGGGCAGGTCGTCGCCCGGCACACCGAGACGCCGCGGGTTTCCCTGCAGACCTATCGCGAACACCACATTCTCAGCCGACACCTCGCCGCCGTCCTTGAGCGCGATCCGGAAATCCCCGAGTCCACCGCTGATGGCCGTGACCTCGGCGCCGCAGCGCAACTGCACGCCGAGCCGCTCGAGCCCCGCCTCCCACTCGCCGAGGATGTGCTCGCGCACGCCCGCAGCGAACGGCAGCGGACTGCGCAACGGGAGCACGTTGGGCTCGGCCATCACATGCTTGCCCTTCTGGTAGCGCTGGATCGTGTTGGCGTGCGCCGGACTCTGCTCGAGCAGCACATGCGACAGCCCGAGTTCAGCGGCACGCGCGGCGGCGCTCAGGCCTCCGGGGCCTGCGCCCACGACGGCGATGCGCACTCTCGAAGACATCGGCGGCGGTCCGGCCTCAGGGTTCGGTGGCAGGTGCGTCGGGCGCGACGACGGCCGCCTGATCGACATACGCCTCGAGCGCCGCCTGCGAGATGCTGGCGCAGCCCTTCTCGCCCGACGCGGCGAGGATCTGTTCGAGCGTTTTCAGAGCGGCGACGCTCGGGCACTTCTCGCTGCCGCGCATGGCGCCGAAGCTGCGCCGCGGCGGCGGCTTGATGACCAACGCCGCCAAGGCGGTCGCGGAGGCGCTGTCGCCGGGTTTGGCGACACCCGGCACCTGCGCGCCGGCAGATGAACCCTTCAGCGTGACCACCTCGCCTCCGGGCGACACCAGCGTCACCGTGGCACCCGCCGGCAGCGCAACGCGGGTGCCGGCGACGAGCGCCGTCCCCTTGGCGATCGCGGCCTCGGTGGATCGCACGACGATATAGTCGGCGGCACCCGCGAGACCGGACGCGATGCCAAGCGCCAGCACAGCGCAGATCGTATGTAGAGTTTTCATGATGTCGTCACCTCGGCGAAAAGTATGTCTAGCCCGGACCCGAATGATGCCCCTCGACTGATGGCCCCTCAACGCGCCTGCGGCGCACCCACCACCGTCAACGCGGCCCACTGCAGCGGATCGTCCGCCCCGCGGCCGATCTGGGCAAGCTGCGCCGCACGCAGCGCCTCCGGCCCGGCGGCACCGTCCTGGAGGCGCTCGAAGAACATCGTCATCAGCGCCACCGTATCCTCGTCCGGCAGCACCCAGTGCGAGACCATCACGCTGCGGGCGCCTGCATAGAAGAACGAGCGCGCGAGTCCGGACAGCGCATCACCGCCGGAAGGGAGCCCGGACTCGCCGGGTGCCACCGGCTGCGGATTACCCGTGTCGCAGGCCGACAGCACCACGAGATCGGCGTCGAGCTCGAGGTCGAGCACCTGCGCGGAGTCGAGGAACAGCCCCGCACCGTCGGCCACGGCAGAGGTGAGCAACGCCGCATCGGGCAGACAGCCCGCGGCCTCCGGGAAGTCCGTGGCGAACAACCCGTGGGTCGAGAACATGAGCACGCGCGCCTCGCCGATGCGCGCCGCATCGAGCACGCTGCGGTCGGTGAACTGCTCGCGCAGCAGCACGCTGTCGGTACCTGCGCCGATGATCCGTTGCACCGCGACCAGTTCCGCAGCCGTGCCGGGCAGGCGTGGCAGCCGTGCGAGCGCCGCGCTGAGGGGCGCCTCGCAGCCGGGCGGCAAGCGCTTCGCCCGCAGCACCGCACGCGTGATGGCCGACGGCTCCGATGCGGCATCGAGCGGCAGGAAGTCGCCGAAACCGACGAACGGTACCGCGCCGCGCGATGCACCGGCGCTGCGCGTGGTGACGAAGGCGCGCATGCTCGGCACCGACATCACGGCGAAACGCCGCACCAGCCAGGGCTCGCCCGCGGCGGTGCGGTCGCCGGTGACCAGCACCGAGAACGGCAGGCTGGAGAGCGCGCCGTTGGCATCGACGATGAGCCGTTCGGGGGCGTCGGCCGCGAGCAGCGCATCGCGCCCCTCGGCGAACAGGCTGTCGAACAGGTCGCGCGCAGCGGCGCGATCGAATTCGGATTCGGTGTCGCGCACCGAATCTTTGATCCGCGCCACGAGCGCGGCAGCCTGCGATTCACCGATGCCGATGCGGAACACCTGCACCGCATCACGGTCGATCAGTAAGCCGACGCCGGAGTCGGCGCCCAGAGCGATCCGCAGCAACCGCTCTTTTGCGCCCAACGATGCACGCAACGCCTCGAGGGTCACCGGCGCCAAGGTCAACAGCCCGAACTTGGGGAAGCGTTGCTCGACCTGCTGTCCGAGCGCAGCGGCGCGAGCACGGGCGGCGGCGGTCTCGACCTCGGCGGACCGGCGCTGATCGGGCGGCACATCGGCCGGCAGGTTCGAGAGTCGGGTCAGCGCCCGACGCAGCGCGCGATCGGCGTCCTGCCACGAACGGATCACCGCGCCGTCAGGACCGGCGAGCAGCCGCGCCGCGGTCGCGGCGGCGGTCTGCGCCACGGCAGGGGTCGCCAAGGTCTCGAAGGCATCGAACAACGGCGCCGCTTCGGCGTGCGTGGCGGTCCGGGGCGAGGCACGCTCCAAGGTCTGCAGATAGGGCATCGCACGGATCGGCGCCACGCCGCGGTTCTCGGTCTGGTCCCGGTACAGAGCGAACGCCTCGGCGTAACGCGTCAAGGCCTCCGGCTCGCGCCGACCGGCCTGCAACGCCGAACCGAGGTCCATCAGAAGATTGGCCTCGACCCGCGTCCCGGAGTAGTTGCGGCGGTAGGCGACGAGGGCTTCCTCCAGGATGCGCACCGCCGTATCCGGTCGGCCATCGGCGAGTTCCAACGCGGCGCGGTCCTGGGCGAGACCCGAGCGCAGCCAGCCGCCGGCGCGTGCATCGAGAGTCGTCGCCGATTCTGCAGCCGCCGCGAGACCGGGACGGCCGGCATCGATCCCCTTGTCCCGCGAATCAGCCAGGGCCTGCGTACGCAGCATCTGCGACTCGAGGATCGTGACGCGCGCAGCGATCGGCAAGCGTGCGCTCGACGGGTCGGCCTGCACACGCTCGGCCTGCCCGGAACGGCGCCACTCCGCGAACAGCACGCGCGCCTGTGTCGCACCACTGCGGGCAGCAGCGGTCTTACCGTTGTTGAGGGCGTTGAGGGCGGCGTAGGCCGCGATCTTGCCGCGCAGGTAGAGATCGCCCGCCTTCTCGGCGTTCTGCCCGGCCTCGGTCAACGCACGCTCCGCCTCCGCGAAGCGTCGCTGATTTGAGAGGTTGAGCGCGCGCTCAGATTGCAGGTCGGCGCGGCCCGCATGGTCCTCGGGCCAGAGCCCCGCGTGGATGCGGATGGCGTCGGAGAACTGCAGTTCGGCCGAGCCGAACTGCCACATCGAGTTGTTCTCGAAGCCGGCGGCGCGCAAGCTCGCGAAGTCGCCGAAGCCACCGCCTGCGAGATCGGCCCCCAGCACCGTCTCAAGATCATCCAGCAGCGCGCTGCGCGGACCGCGAGAACTGGCTTTGGCGGGCTCGGGTTCGGCGCCCGCCAGGATGCGGATCGCGCGCTCCACCACCGGCGCCGAAGCCGGCGGCGCATCGCCTACGAGCACACCACGCGTCGTCGATGCAGCCAACAAAACGATGGCCGGCCTTGCGTCGACCGTGGTCCCGCCGGCGCAGAACAGCCCGAACTCAGCGGTCACGCCTGCGGGCTCCCACGGCTGCGGCCGCGGAGCGATGCAGATGGGCGCGACCGCATCGCGCCAACCCGCGAGCGCTTGGGTCCGCGGCGCGCTACCGAGCAGGTACACACGCCCGACGCCGCCGGCGCGAGCACAATTGATGTCGTAGGCGAAATCGCGCCGGTCGTCGCGCAGTAACGGATCGCCGTAGAGCCGCCGCGCGGTACAGACACGGCCGGTCGGATCGGCACCGAGATTGAAGCGGGCCTTACCGACCACCGAGCCGCCGGTGACGGCGGCTCGCGGCTCGATCGGCGGCTCGATCACCGGTGCCGCCAACGCACCGACCATCTGTACCGCGCATAGCGCACCAGCCGCCCAGACCGGCGTCCAGCGCGCCCGCCGACCCATCTTCGGAGAACGACGCAACATCACTGCGGCAGCGCTCCCTGTGGCCATAGATCTTCGTTGGCCGATCCGACACCGGGCTCGCGCACCGCACCGTCGTCGGCCGGTCGCAGCAGGTCGCGTGAACCTGGATCCACTTCGAGCGGCGAGATCCGCTGCTCTTCAGCGCTCGAGCCTGCGTCGGCGAGCTGAGGTACGGGCCGCGTGTCGTCCGCATCGTCGTCATCGTCCGTCGACCCGCCGCCCCCTCCGGCCGTACCCGGATCGCCGTCATCCCCACCGTTCTCCGGCACCGGCGGCTGCGGCACCGGCGGCAGTGGCAGCGGCGACTGCAGCAACGTCGACGGTGGCGGCAACAGGTCGCCGCCCGCGCAACCCGCACCGCTGCCGATGACGCAGGTGTTGAGACGCCATACCGCGTTCGATGCGGTGCCCCCGGGCAGCAGCCCCGCGACCAGCGATGCCTGCTGCGCGCTCGTGACGTTGCCCTGCGCATCGACCACGCGCCCGAACAGCTCGATGCGCTGCGGCGGCGTATCGGTGGCGAAGGTCGCGGTGATGTCCCCGGCGGGAGCACCGATGCGGATGCCATCGCCATCGCGCAGCGATGGACCGGTGTTCTGCTGCAGGATCGCCCGTGGCGTGTCGAACGATGTCGCAGCGCTCACCAAGAACAGACGCCCCGGCGTGGCGCCCTGCGACGCCGCGGCCACATCAAAAGCGAGGATGTCCTGCGCCGCGTTCGCCGCATCGATGAAGGTCTGCGGACCGAACAGGATGTGGCCAGCAGAGCGAAGTTGCAGTGCACCGATCGGCGCCGCCAGCGTACCCAAGGCGCCGCTGACCTCGATGGTGTCGGGGCGCATGCCCGTCTCGCCGATCCGCATCGCCGGTGCGCCCGTCCCGCGCACGGTACCGGTGACGCGCACCTTGCCGCCCTGCCGCGTCGCGAGCAGCAGCTCGCCGATGCGCGCGCGGTCGAGCGTGATATCACCGACCAGGATGTCGCGGCCGGCGGTCGAGCTGACTGCCGATCGCAATGCTGCGGTCGGCGCATCGATGGACTGGAATTCGGCGTCCGAGATCCGCATCGCACCGCTCGGCGCCGTGATGCCATCGCCGAGCGCGATGCCGCCGCCGCCGGTCGCGAGCAGGTTCACGCCGGCGCCGCGCGCCTGCAGCGGCGCGCCGATCTCCGCGTCGGCTGCACGGATGTCGATGCCACCGTATCCCGCCGCACCGCTCCCATCCGCCGCCGTACCAGCAGTGACGCGGATGGCGCCGGAGTTCGCGAAGTTGCGACCGGCGCTGAACGCGACATTGCGTTCCGAGGTCACCGCGCCGGCGACCGTGATATCGCGCGCGGCCTGCACCCGCAGCGCAGGCGTCGCACCCGCTGGCGTACCGGCCGCAGGCGCGAGCGTGACCGCACCGCCGAGGCGCACATCGCCCGCACCGGCCTGACCCGCCGCGGCGTTCACCGTCAACGTGCGAGCCGTAGCACCGCCTAGGCTGATATCGCCGCCCGTCGCCGTCACCGTGATATCGGTCGCGCCAAGGTCGCCCGTGCTC
>ERZ888423.1592-NODE-1592-length-19190-cov-9.854403_pt1 | contig 19190 bp, 19 predicted proteins | sample MGYA00520523_ERZ888423 | MGnify/ENA primary metagenome ERZ888423 (study PRJEB32303, sample SAMEA104408611) | aquatic metagenome | biome: Brackish water; feature: Pelagic; material: water | place: Baltic Sea | collected 2014-06-08T10:24:00 | depth 30,27 m ...
TCTCAGAATTCTGCGCAATGGATTGATCGGCTGATCCGATATACGGCAGTTCCGGACGGTCAGAGTGAGTCAATCCTTGAGCTGTCTCCCACCTCAATGACCATGAATACCTATTCAGGCACCGGTTCAACTAACTCCTCTCCCTATCGTGCACGACTCATGTTGGTAACCAAGCCAGATGGAGATACTTCTTTAATCAGTGACGTAGCTCCGGGACAACTTTCGGAGGGAGAATGGTTTTGGCCGGGAAATTGGCAGTCAGCAGAAAAACCAGCTAATGCAATGCGCCGGTACTTGCTCACGGTGGGAATTACCGATCCAGATCCAATTTTGATTCGACTTTGGGTCTGTAACCCAGAGGTTGGCTGCTCGGACACATTGCGAGATGCCACACCCACGGAGCTTGGTCCAGTCACGCTTGGCGAAGGTGAAGTGATGCGCTCGGTGGAAGTGTTAGTGGGAAATACCGAGGATCCAGATAACGCGGTTCGGCAGAGCATTGAGTTGGTGAATTTAGGGTGAAGATTTCGCAGGAGCCTGATCGCGGTGCCGCAATGATTTTTGTCTTGATGTGGAGCGTGGTGCTGGTTGGGGTTGTGTTAGCAGTAACGCAAGTTGCTATTCGACAGATTGTTCCCTCTGATCAATCAGAGCGAACATTTGCCGCGCTCTCGGCAGCCGAGGCTGGCTTGGCTGATTACCTCGTTCGGTTGGAAACGACCGGTTATGAAAATAGTGTTGATCCCAGTAATCCGGCCTTTTTTGGGTTCGTTGACGTGCCCGGCGGGAGTTCGGGAAACCAGTTCACCTACGCGATTGACTCCTCAAAAGCCGCATCAATCGGTGAAATTCGCGTTTATTCAACTGGGCGATCGGGGGATCAACAACGAACAATTGAAGCGGTGCTGAGCAAGCGTTCAACTTTGGATTATACCTATCTAAGTGATATCGAGACCCCTTCACCCGATGTTCCGGGGGCCTACTCCACTGCATCAGGGAGTGGCGGAAATTCTTCGACCACAGGGCGCGAATTGGCCAATCGGTTATGTAATCGGTACTGGTACGAGTCAGGTGATGTTGATCCGCAGGGGCGATCAGGGAATCAACGAAACCTGAATTTTTGTCAATGGGCAGGCATCTATGCGAGTGAAAGTATTAAGGGCCGCATTCATACTAATGACGTCTGGCGTTTAGAAGCGACCAACCTCACGGGTTCGATTGATGCAGGAGCGATGTCCTCTTCATGTCGCAGTGAAGAGGAGGGCCTCGCACCGGGTGAGGTGGGTTGCCCGGCAGGCCACAGATACTTGACAACAACCGAGCCGCTTAATTCCAATTCGATCCTGGATGCGCGGTGGTCAGGAAGTACCTCGTATCAAGGCGACTCATTTGGACCCTCGAGCAACTCAGACCCAACGGGAAGAAACCCTCGTTATGAGCCCGTGTTGGAATTACCTTCCACTTCAGGAACTGCCGCTGAACTTAAAAAGCGAGCGAGTGAAGGTGGCTGCGTCTTTACCGGACCCACTCGCTTGAGATTTGAGGAAGTGGGCGGTCAGGGAGTTGTTCGGGTTACTAGTCCAGACAGCAGGGCCACGGGTGACAACTGCGGAGGAAGACTAGAAGATTCAAGTGCCCCGCACATCACCGGGACAATCACTCTGAGTAATTTTGAAGACCTTGTCATTTATGTTCAAAATCTTCCCAGCGCCGGAGTGGATGACCCAAATAATGACTATGACCTGAATAACGTGTGGCCTTCGGGGTCGGAACCCACCTGTCAGCGCAAGGTTGGTTCACCAAGCCCGAGTAACAACTTTTACCCCTTTGTCGTTCCCAGCGACTCTGGTGAATCATCGAAGTTTAATTCCACAAGCGCGCCAAAGGGTTTCCCTTCTTATTATGCAGATGTGAATAGCCCTTGGTATGGAAGTAGCTGCACAAAAGGGGATATCTACCTCGAAGGCGAACTCAATGGGCGAGTGACCGTTGCGGCCGAAAACAACGTGATCTTGACCAGCAGCATGCGCGATTCAACCGCGTCACTCGTCCGGGGGGATAATTACGGAAAGCCAGCTGAGAACTCCGAAAGCGTGATGGGAATTGTTGCGGGCGAGTTCGCATACATTTACCGACCAACTGATTCCTCAAATAGGTGGGTCCGGGACTGGAAAGAATCGAATGCCCAGGATCCGATATTCAATGCGGCGATCCTTGCGGTCGATTCTTGCTTTGGATCGCAAGATGCAACCTACGGTTCAAGAAACGGTTTCATTTATCTGTGGGGTTCCCTGTCACAAAAGTATCGGTGCGTTGTTGGATATGTTGGCGGTTACTCCAAGAGCTACAAGTACGACGAACGATTGGCGTCACTCTCACCGCCATTTATGGTGGCGCTGTTTGGGGAGCTTTGGGAAACTCGGCGCTTTGGTGAAATTAATGTGACTAAAGCCAGTGTGGGGACTTCAACATTCGATCTAGTCGAGGGTGAGCCTGTTGGGGCGAGTGTCAGCAATGTTCAAATAGTGTTCGGAAATGCCACGGTAAGTACCGTTGGTTCAACCATCACGCTTAGCGCACCAACTTCGGGTAGTCAGATTGTGCGCTACACCGTGGAAAACGGGTCGAATACCCAGACCCGTAGGCTGGTTGTCTCTGTTCAATGAGTAGTGAAAGGAGCGAGCCCCGTGTCTTTGACCCGATCACAAGACGTCGCCTTTTTTGACACGTGTACGGCTAAAGCACAGACACTCCTGCTGGCGGCCCAGAGCGCTGCTCACGAAAATTCAGGTGTAAGGGTCCTATCTTTCTCAGTACAATCGTTGGTGGCAAGGCTTCAGGCTGAACTGTGGAAAGAGCTCGTACTTGTTGCCCAAGCCCCGCACAGAGCATATTTTGCACTCGGTCAGGACCTACTCGGTGACCTTAAGTCCGAGTCAGTTGACGAATTAAGTGTCTATGACACTTTGGACCTGATCAATACTCGGTTGACGAGCGCAGGTCAGGGCCACCTAGTGACAATTCCAGGTGGTGCAATTGAGCAATTTCATTTCACACGGTCAATCCCGATGCCAAAGCAACACGAACTTGATGCAGCGCGCAAAGATTGGCTTGGAGACCGGTCGCCCAAGAATTACATTTCCTATGAGCATGAAACTAGTAGAGAACTCATGCTTAAAGCGCACTCACTAGCGCTCGCTGGCCAGATTGACGAGGCCGTCGCCTGTGTATACGACAGTGATTTTGCCGCATTGGGCGCGTATCTTGTTGACTCGGCGTGCTCAGCGGGGGATTCGGAGCTCATTACTGCATACGCGCGCTGGGAATTGGTGTCCGCCAGCGTGGCGAAGCTTGAGTCGCTTCCAGCAGATTTCAGCGCCGCGGTCAGTGTGATTCGACGTGCATTTGCTATTGGATTGGGCGAGCCGGAAGCTTCTCGTCTCTTGGCTAGCCTTTCGCCTATATAAAGGCGCAAAAGCGTGAGTCAACTTGCTATTGACTCAAAATTGAGGTTGCGTTCGCAATTACTTCATTTGCATTGGCCACCAGATCAGGTAACGCCGACTCCAAGACAAACATGCTCGCGGTCAAGGACAATGTTTGGGTGCTTTTTCCTTCGTCGAGTGAGTCCATCAGGTTGGTTCCGGTCACGAGAACTGAGCGATCCAAACTTTGAAGGTTGTCTAGGAAACTCAGTAGTTGATCGGGCTCACCGGTGAGGGTCATGTCAAGGGCCATGGTGGCCAAATTAATTCCCGTGACGGACTGCTCTGATCCATCCGCTGTTTTGGCGGGGGGAACACTTTGCGGAATTGATGTATTGATTACTTGAATATTGCTCGCATTTATGTCCACGCTCGTTGCCGCATGCGTCAACTGGCGCAGCACGTTAGGTAATTCAGCGGTCTGTGGCATTTGAGAAAATAGTGTCTGTGCGTCAGCCGCTGCGGTAGGAATATTCGCGGCCAACTCTAAGAATTCCCTTTGACGGGTGAGCAGGCTGAGGTTGGCAAGTTCAAGGTCTTGCTGTTGCACCGTCAGCTGCGCAGATTCTTCGAACCTAGGTGACAATATGAGAAACCAGATCCCCAAGATCAAGGCCAGAATTCCCAGAATTGCAGCAAATACCGTAACTCTGATTTTATCAGTTAGAAAACTCATTCGGGGTTCACCTCGGTTCCAGGGGATTGGGTGTCCGTTGTGTCAGGGTCGGTTTCAGTCTCAGGTTGCAGAAGTGCATCGATTAGTTCCTGGGTAACAGGTGTTTCTAGGCCGCCCAAGGAAACCGCGGTCGTACCCGAGAAGGAAACTTGTGATTTTTGGCCCTCGCCAGGGACGGTGACAGACGAAGTATTTATATATGGTCCGATAAAGAGCGGGTCTGCCTCGAGCTCAAGGAGGAATTGCGAAATTGCATCACGGTTAGGGGCCGTCCCGGTGAACGTAATGCAACCAATGGAGATTTCGGTACCGAATGGGTCAGGATTGGGGCACGCGTTGAGTTCAGTGCCAACTTCAGGAATTGGGTTGAATACGATTGAAATTGCATTGAGTTCGAGGGGTTTCCCGCTGACACTCGCTGCCGCCGACTCGAAGGCCGTCAATATTGCAGAACCGGTAGGGGAGGAAGCTAACGCGGATTCCACAAACTCTTGTTGGTTGGTGAGTTGCGCGTAAAGCTGTCCAATGGGTGCCAGAGCGTTGATTTGGACCTGCAGATCTTGATTGACCTCGGTGGCATCGCTGACCCCTTGCTCGGCTTGCGCGATTGTTGAACCTTGGGAGTACCAAAACAACCCACTGGTCAGCAGGACCGCCAAGGCCGCTCCCATGGCAACCTTGCGAATCCGGGCGATTTTGATTGAAACGCGAACCTTTTTCGGGAGGAGATTTACCCTGGGCAAAACTGGCTGTTCGTTGTGAACTACACGTGGATTCAGCGCCTCGTCTGTTTTCTTCCGGCCGAAGGAAATATTGGTTTTAAGGTCCATTAGGTGGTCATCGCTAATCCAATTGCGACTGCAAAGCGTCCATCGGTGAAATCTGCCGCTCGAACTTTTGGTGAATGTGCCAAACCTGCGAGCGGAGCAAGTAATTCAACCGGAAGGGGAATCTGGGTCGCCATGCGGTTTTCGAGTCCAGGGATGAAAGCGGATCGACCCGTGAGCACAATTTTTTCAACGGGCGCCACTTGGTTCCCCGAACGGTAATAGTCAACTGAATCTCGCACCTCGCGAACGAGAGCACTGGCCCAAGTACCAAGAATGGCATTCACTGAATCAGTGCGAGGGTCTAATGCGGGAGAAGCGGGGGAAACGGTAGCGAAAATAGATGACTCGGCAATCGGCGCGATATTAGGAACTTCCGATTCGAGTCCAGACCCCCAGACTAATTCCCAAGCTTGTTGCCAATCAAGATCGAGCTCCCGGACAAGGGATTCCAATGTGGAGTTAATACCCAGGTTGGAAAGGGTGCGAATCAGCGTTGGCGTGCCATTGTCATGAACGACGATCGTGATTTGGCTCACCCCAATATCTACAATCGCGGTAACGGGTTGGGCTGTGCGCATTGAGCCTTTGCACGTTGTTCGAATCAGCGCTAACGCACTTGAATCAGCTGCCACGGGTGTCAGGTGTGCTTTGCGCACCAGTTGGGACTCCGCCGTGATTGCTTGCGAGTCACTTGCAATCAGCAAGATCTTGTTTTTACCCGACTCTGCACCGTCTTCGAGAATTTGGTAGTCCACAACCAAAGTGGCGATATCGACAGGTAATAGGTCTTGAACCTGGTAGGGCAAAGCGGCGGCGAAGTCTTCGGGGGGCATCCAAGGAAGTTCGCTTTGCCGTGAAAGCACCGCGGTCGGGTGAGCGGCGAATGTCACCTTACGAGTACTAAAGCGACCCTTGCGCCACAGTGACTTGAGGGATTTTGTTGCTTTTTCCGACGTCCGTGCCGTGTTTCGCCCCGGTTCGCCCAATTCAAAATCAACGCTCAGTGCTCTTACCAGTTCGTATTCTGCCTTCTTCGCGTTGTACTTGAGCTCGACCGCTCGGATTCCGGTGGTGCCAATGTCAAGTCCGACACTGCGCGATTGAGCGGTAAGCACACCCACGAATTCTCCTGTTCAGGCGTCGACTTGTCGGCTAATTTGCTAGTTGGCTTGCGGGCTGTTATCCCTTCAGGGTGGGTTTCGGCTCAATTACCCCACCGTGTACCCCACCTCGGCCCAGAAATTGGTCCGAAACTCGGTGTATGTCGCTACCGGTCACTCCCATCAATACGGAAGTGGTTCCAAGGGAGTTTCTCGACCGAATCCTGAGTATGGCAGTGGAGGCAGGAGCCTCCGACATTCACATTCGAGCAGGTTTGCAGCCCTTAGCTCGTTTACACGGTGGATTACAAGCCTTAGCTTTGCCATGGATCAGCCCGCAATTAGCCCAAGATTTGGTGGAAGTCGCTCTTCCTGATTCGGCGGCCGTCACCGAAATTGCCCTCGGCAAAGATGCAGACTTTGCACTGACCATTCCGGGAATTGGCCGATTCCGCGTCAACGCATTTCGCAGCATGGGTGAGTACGCAATGGTCTTGCGTCACGTCTCGGAGGTGATTCCCACCCCCCGGGAACTAGCCCTCCCGCAGGCGGTGATCGACATGGCAGGGTCAAAGCGTGGATTGGTACTCGTTTGTGGTCCAACCGGTTCGGGTAAGTCGACAACGTTGGCATCCCTTGTTGGGGAGATCAACCACACAAGAAACGCTCACGTGCTCACGATTGAAGATCCCGTTGAATTTCTGCACGTGGGTGATCAAGCTGTCGTGAGTCAGCGGGAGATCAACACGGACGTTTCCAGCTTTGCCGGTGCACTTCGATCTGGTTTGAGACAGGACCCCGACGTGATCCTCCTCGGAGAGATCCGTGACAACGAAACCATGGCAATTGCCTTACAAGCCGCCGAAACCGGTCATCTCGTTCTTGCTAGCCTGCACGCAAAGTCGGCAGTTGACGCGGTGTTGCGTGCCCTAGATCTATTCCCCCCAGATCAACAAAGACTCGCGCGAACGGTGTTAAGCGAAGTGCTCGTTGGCGTCGTTTTTCAAGCGCTGATTCCTGCTATCGACGGCAATAAACGCGCGCTGGTCACCGAAGTCATGGTGGGCAACTCACGGGTGCGCGAGGCCATCGCGATTCCTGAGAAAACCTCTTCATTACCTGAGGTCTTGGCAGAGAGTGATTTTTACGGTATGCACACCACAATTCAGGATCTGGTTCGGCTAGTTGGGCTTGGTCAGATTTCCGTGTCAGAAGCAGCGAAAAATAGCCCTGCTGAAGCTGACTTTCATGTCGCCCTAAAACGATCCGGATACCGAGGTTCCCATGTCTGAAACCGTTGTTGACGTCCTGGTTCGCCGAGGCTTGGTGAATCAAGCAGATATTGACTCCGTACAGCAGCGAGCCTCTGCTCAAGGTAGTTCTACGGCTAAAGCACTGGTTGAGATCGGCGCCGTGAGTAAAAAGGAGGTCATCTCGGCCACCGTTCAGGCTGCGGGACTTGAATTTATTGAAATTATGGATGTCGCAATCGACCCAGCAATCACCGCGCTCATTAGCGGCGATCAAGCGCGAAGATACGGGGTTATTCCACTGCGTATCGAAGGTGGATCGCTGGTTGTTGCAACTAGTTCACAAACTGCCGTTGACTGGCAGGTCCGCGAGGACCTGCAGGCGATTACCAGAAGGCCGGTCCTCTTCGCATGTGGAATGAAAGCCGAAGTTGAAGCCCGAATAAATCAGTTGTACCGGGCTGAGAACGAACTCGGTGAACTCGTCCGCAACATGTTGGATGACGAGGAAGCCATTGATATTTCCGCACCCGTTGCGGCAACCGCAGACGCGCCATTGGTGCGATACGTGAATCTTTTGCTCAACCAGTCAATCACCGACAAGGCTTCGGACATCCATGTTGAGCCCTCCGAGGATCGAATTCGAATCCGACTTCGAATTGACGGAGTTCTTAAAGAAATTGCGCCCGCGCCGAAGGAGGTTCAAGCCGCGCTCATTTCGAGACTGAAAATCATGGCCGACATGGACATTGCTGAAAGACGAATCCCACAAGATGGTCGCCTGAGTATTGCCTGGAGGGGTAACAAGGTTGACCTACGAGTGAGCGCCATGCCAACCGTCTGGGGCGAGAAAATTGTCATGCGAATTCTTGACAACACGGCTGCTCAAATGGCCCTACCGGACTTGGGTTTCTCACCGGAGAACTTGGTGCGATGGAAGGAAGCTGCTTCTCACCCGCACGGGCTGATTATTGTTAGCGGGCCGACAGGGTCGGGTAAATCCACATCGCTCTATGCAACGCTCAACTCACTTGTGAGTCCAGAAGTCAATATTGTGACGGTGGAAGACCCGGTCGAGTACCGAATTGCGGGGATCAACCAAGTTCAGGTAAACCCCAAAGCGGGACTGACTTTCGCCTCAGCATTGCGCTCGATCCTTCGATCTGACCCAGACGTTATTTTGATCGGTGAGATCCGTGACCACGAAACCGCCCATATTGCCATTGAAGCCGCGTTGACCGGTCACCTTGTTCTCACAACTCTGCACACAAACAGCGCTCCGAGCGTTCTGACCAGGCTTAACGAGATGGGAATTGAACCCTTTCTCGTCTCCTCTGCGCTGGAGTGTGCTTCGGGTCAACGACTGACCCGAAAGCTCTGCGCTAAGTGCAAGGTTCAGGTGGAGAAAACTCCAGCTGAACTCGCTGCCGCGGGCTTTGAGTACCCCGCGGGGATTGACGCAACCTTCTTCGAACCGGTTGGCTGCTCAAGTTGTGCCGGCACGGGTTACCGTGGTCGTATTGGAATCCATGAAGTAATGATCATGACCGACGAACTCACAGCCCTTGCAATCGCGGACGCATCCGCGGACGATGTTAAACGTAAGGCAATTGAGCAAGGGATGCTTACATTAAGACAAGATGGTTGGAGAAAAGTAGCCATGGGTGAAACCACGATTTCTGAGATTCTTCGGATTGTGTCATGAGCGGTCAGGGATTCACGCTGCCGATGGCAGACAGCTCTATTCCACCGGTAAGCGAGGAAATCAGTGCGCCAGTGGGACCACCCGTGGTTGACCAACTTGGGGCAAGAGTCGTTGCCCCACAAGATGTGTCCAATATAGACACGATCCTGACGGATCTGGTGCGAAGTGGTGGTTCAGATTTACATCTGAGCGCTGGTGCGCCTCCAATGATCCGAGTTGATGGGGAACTCGAACCAATCAAAGGTAGCGACGCGCTCACGGCTCGCACGGCTCAAACAATGGTGTACTCGCTTCTCTCTGACCGGCAACGAACAACCTTTGAAGAGGAGCGTGAACTCGATTTAGCCTATGAATTGCCCGGTGTCGCACGATTTCGCGTCAATGTCATGCAACAGAGGGGAAACGTTGGTGCGGTACTTCGTGTGATTCCGTGGGAGATACTTCCATTGGATGCACTCAATATGCCCCCGGAAATTGGCGACCTTGCAGCGCTCCCACGCGGACTTGTTCTTGTGACCGGCCCTACGGGATCTGGCAAGTCCACGACCTTGGCGGCATTGGTTGATAAAGCGAATCGAACACGCAAAGCCCACATAATCACGATTGAAGACCCGATTGAGTTCGTTCACGAGAATCAACAAAGTCGAATGAGTCAACGAGAAGTAGGTGAAGACACCCGCTCATTTGCTAATGCGCTCAAGCATGCGCTACGTCAGGATCCAGACATAATTTTAGTGGGTGAGATGCGCGATCTTGAAACGATTTCGATTGCGTTGACTGCCGCTGAGACGGGCCACTTGGTGTTAGGAACGCTGCATACCAGCTCAGCGGCGAGTACCATCGATCGAATAATTGATGTCTTTCCGCCGGGGCAACAGTCCCAGGTGCGGACCCAACTTGCAGCATCCCTTGAAGCAGTTGTGTGTCAAACGTTGTGCAAGACGGTCGATGAAAAAGGCAGGATTGCGGCAACGGAAGTCATGATTGCAACGCCAGCAATTCGGAACCTGATTCGTGAGGGAAAGCTGCAATCGATCCCGTCATCACTGCAAACGGGTTCTCGAATCGGGATGCACACTCTCAATCAAGACTTGGCGAAATTGGTGTCAAGTGCGCGGATTACCTACGAAACCGCGTTGGGCAAGTGCTCGGACGTGGCGGAACTGGACCAACTGTTAGGTAAGAGCAATGGGACAGACTGAATACCTTGTAAAGGCGCGATCTAAGGCGGGGCGCCTAGTTGAACACAAATTTGCAGCTGCGAGTGAGTCAGAAGCGATTGCTCGGATCAAGCAGCTCGGGCTCACTCCAATTGCTGTCGAAGAGAAAAATTCTGGTTGGAATAAGGAAATCAATATTGGTGGGGCAAGGGTAAAGTTAAAGGATCTTTCGATTTTTTCCCGGCAACTCTCTACGATGCTGGTAGCTGGTTTACCAATTCTGCGTGCCCTCGCGATTCTCGGTGATCAAACCGATAGTCCTAAACTGAAACAAATTCTGGCGAGCATGCGGATCGAAGTTGAAAAAGGTGCATCGCTGTCAGAGGCCATGGCCAAGAGGAAAGAGTTCCCACCCCTCATGGTCAGCATGACCAGGGCAGGTGAGGCCGGTGGCTTCTTGGACACCACTATGAACCAGATTGCCGACTCGCTTGAAGCCGATGTCCGCTTGAGAGGAAAAATTAAGTCGGCACTCACCTACCCAATTGCCGTTGGTGTTATTGCCCTAGTTATCACGATCGGCATGTTGATTTTTGTTGTTCCCGTTTTCTCCACATTGTTTAGTTCCTTCGGTGGTTCGTTGCCATTACCCACCCAAATCTTGGTCAATATTTCCAATTTGGTGAAAAACCCGTTGTTCTTTTTACCCGTGGTCGGGCTGATTACGGCAGGAATTTTGTGGTACCGCAGGAATAGCACGAATGAATCTGTTCGAGCAGTTGTCGACCCCCTTAAGTTCAAGTTACCAGTCTTTGGTGGGCTCTTTCAAAAAGTTGCTATAGCTCGATTCACGAGAAACCTTTCCGCTTTGCTGAGCGCAGGGGTTCCAATCCTGACTGCATTAGACATTGTCGCTGACACCTCGGGAAACATTATTGTTTCTCGCGCGGTGGACTCTGTGAAAGAAAGCGTGAGACAAGGAAGCGGCATGGCCCGGCCATTAAGCGAGCACCCGGTATTCCCAGCGATGGTGATTCAAATGATTTCTGTGGGTGAAGACACTGGCTCGCTGGATATCATGTTGGCAAAAATTGCCGATTTTTATGACCAAGAGGTTGAATCAACGACCGAACAGTTGATGGCGCTCATTGAGCCGATCATGATTGTGGTGTTGGGTTCGGTCGTGGGAGCAATGATTGTGGCCATGTATCTGCCGATCTTTAATATTTTTGACCTCATTAAATAGCTGTCAATTAAGTCTTAATAAGGGGTTGTTGGCCCTAAATTGGTCCGAAACACAAGACATGGAGCCGCAGGGGCTTCATCCCAGCGGAACTCCGCGGGGCGTACTTCGGCAGGAGTTTCACATGCTTACCAAGATTTACAATCCCAATCGGAATAAAGAAGACGGCTTCACCCTTATTGAACTTCTCGTCGTGGTTGCCATTATCGGAATCTTGGCCGCGATCGCGATCCCCGTGTTCTTGAACCAGCGGAACTCAGCCCGTAACGCCTCGGTTGAGTCAGACCTTCGCAACGTCGCCACCGTGCTAGAAACCGCGTACACAACAAACGGCGAGTACCCGGCAGCGGCCACCGAGCTCACCGACAAACCTTACGAAGCAGCAATCTCACAAGGAAACGTGATCGAAGTTGTGAATAATAGTGCTTCGTACACAATCGCTGGTTGCAATTTTGAGTCTGGCACCATTTACTATTACGACTCTTCAGCCGGCGGTTTCGTTGACGCTATTGTCGGTCTTACAGACCCAATCTGCACCGAAGCCAACGTTGGGGTCGTCGTCTCCTAAGCTAAAACAGCTCGATTCCCTGGGAATCAGGTTGGGCGTGGGGGTCAGAGCTGGGAAACCGGGTCTGACCCCCATACGCATTTATAGATAATTTATTTACTGACGGAACCCAATGCCTTTCTTGGCCGTCCAAGACCATAAGTGAGAAGAAATATGAGATGAAATATCTGAATTCAAGCGTGATGACCGGGCAGGTGGGAGGTATTTTTACAGGAGATTCACAGGAAAGTCCAAGGTCCTTCACAGCCCGAGTCAGTACCTTTCGGGGAACTTTGAAAGCAGGGAGAAGTTGTGGAAAGTGAAGTGGAAGTCGACTTGAGCCTGCTGGGGCTTGAGCAACAACTTGAGATCGGCCTGTCCCTGCAGATTCCACGCACTGATTTCCTACTGGCCACCAGGGGATTGGCCAGCATCATGGATGAAACTCCTGACATTCCATTTCGTATTGCCGGGATTTCTGCCGACAACACGCATGTGGAATTGATCATTGCGGTGACCCAAGGTTCACTCAATGAAATAAAAGTGGCAGGTCCAACGGCAATTAAAGCGGTTCGCGTTCTGCACCGACTAGTGAACAATCTCTCCAACTTCACCCCCACTTTGGTGCAACTACCGGCCGCTGACTCTATTTCAGCAGCGACGGCTCGTCGGTTTATTACAGGTGACCCCCAGGAAATAGCCCGTGACATATTGGTCCCAGCATGAGTTCCACGTTCGTCGCAGATCTCATTTTAGGTGAGGAGATCATCTCCTCAACCACCAATCGCTTGACACATAAAGTTCCCGACCTGATAGTTGCAGGGGTCAGCGAGGGCGAAATTTTCGACATGGCTCCTGCCATGGTGTGTGATCGCATTTATTGGGACACTGAAAGCGAACTTGAAATCGCTGAGTTAAATTCGCAACTCAGCGTTAAGTCTTACACCAGGCAGTGGAGTGACGGGCACCACCGGATTTGGGTTCCCGAAGGCTTGGGAGAGAGCGCCCGGGAAGAGATCCGTGCTTGGTGTGTGGCCCGCGGAGTCACTCCTTTTAACCTTCGAATAGAAAAAAATGTCCCATTTCGGGACTTAGATTCAATTCCCGGGTCATTGGTCGAAGCACTGATAGCAGAATGCGTGGCTTTTATTTATCCAAGAACATTTTCTGTGCGAAGGCGCCTTGTCAATGAACTTGATGCAGTAGACGACGAAGATGTATTTAGCATGATGTACCTCTATCTACATGATCTAGCGGACCGCTTTGACGCGAACCGGGTAGGTAAGAATGGAACATTGAATTTCACTGCATTTGCTTTGGCGAAAGTGAAGACTTGGCCCCAGGACTTGGTGCGCAGTACCTATGGGCGAACTTTGGCCAGTGATCGTGTAGGTCTGGCGAAAGTCGAAGACGAGATATTTTCAGCACGTGGGCGTCGGTCAACTGCCATTGAGCGTGCTGATGCACTTGGTATTTCGTTGACGCAACTGCGTGAACGCGAACACAGCATTGGTGAGCTTTCACGGATTCGGCATGCCGACTCACTTTTCCCAGCAGAGGGCGAAGCCGCACTAGAAGTGGCAAGCGAAGAGAATGTTGCGGATTCCGCTGTTGCCCGCATCGCAGCAGCAAATTTGACAAAGTCAATTTTGACAAGTGTGGACAATCCAGAAAACGGTGGAAGGCGACCTTGTGATCCATTGGCCTTAGCAGTTGTCTACCTCACGTTTTGGGAAGGGCTAAGCAAGACCGAGGCAGCCCAACAACTTGATGTTTTGCCCAAGACAGCCGCGGCTGCGCTTACCCGCGCACTTGAACGTATCGACCCGCAGGGGCTTAGGTGAACCACGTAGAAGCCAAACCCATACCGTGGAGTTACGCGGATCAACCAGGCTTGCTCGTATGGACGTGGATCTCGGCCCATTTTGTCGCCAGAGTCAATGGCCAAGAAGTGCAGGCAAATTTAGGTCAGCGGACGATTCGGTCCTATCGCTGGGAACTCCTCGACAAAATGCGGATGCACCAAGGAATGCCTCGAATATTAATTGGCGGAGAAGCGCTTTCATTTGAACAGGCCGAAAGCCAAATTGCTGAGCACGTTGCAAAATGCTACGACCCACGCTTGGGTTATCGCTCGTACAGTGGTTGTTTGGCATTTACTTTTGAGCTATCTTCTGGTGAGCGCATGGACGTAAGTTCACTTATCGGAACTTATGTGAACGTGGAACTACTCAAGGGCAGTCGCCAGATCGAAAATATTCAGGGTGATTTGAGTGTGCACGGCTATGCGTGGAGGTTGGACAACAACGGCCAGATCAGCGAGATATCGCCCGAACACGTCTTGTCGGTGACAAATCGTGCAAGCCAGGCCAAAGCAGCGCAGGTCTCGCTCCATGGAGAAAAATACTCGGGAGTTGGCAGGATCTACCGCGAAGACGCGCGGCCAGGCTGCACTGGGAAGCCGGGATATCTCGCGCATACGGTTGACCATGCTGGCGCGCCACAATGCCAACTCCATGAAGTCGGTCTGCCAGCCCATCTTGTTCACTAGAAGTATGGTCGTCCGTCTGGTAGCGGTGTGAGAATCGGACCGATACCGTAAGTATGGGTCTACTTCCGACCCACATAATTGCGAGGTAGATTTTATGGGGCGCTTTACTCGAAGGTTGCAGACTGAACCCGCGCAGGCTCAGAAGGGCGGTGTTCCCCAGGTCAATTCTGAATTGGCTCGGGAGCTGGTCGACCTAGGTGCCCTGGATTTCACCGGTGAATTAATCGTATCCTTTCAGGAGTCATCACATAGCGCGTCCATATTCTTTTTCGAAGGGGCGCCATACGCGTGCACATTGGCTCACATGCAGGGTCATCCGCTGGCTCGCCTTGTGAGCGCAGGCCGGATCTCTACCAGTGATCGCCGCAGCATTGACGAACTCGTCGACCAGGGAGTAATCACCGCTGAGACGTTGGGAGTTGTGAATCAGGAATTTTTCTTGGATCAAATGGCATCGCTACTTATGGGGAATTCGGTTGTGAATCCGACTAGGAATCCAGTAAATCTATCCCGGGTTGCCGACTCGACAACAAACTTCGCGTGCTCCCTACCTATTGACTGGGAGTCATTGCAACAAATATTGCTCAAGCGAATTGAGCGGATGGATTCTGATTGTGCTTCCCTGAATTCGAACAGGAGTGAAGTTTCCCATTTGGTGTTAAAGGCTGGGAATTTAGAGAGCCCCTTCGCTTCGGAAATAATGGAGTATAAATATTTGTATGAATTTGTAGACTCAGATGCGACGATGGCACAGTGCGCAGAAAAATCAGGGATGACCATGGCCGAAGTTGTGCATTTGGCCGCCTCGATGGCACGAAATGGAATCGTAGAAGTGGGCCCCGCTATTCACTCGAAACCCGGTGAACAATTCATGGACGCCTAAGACCATGTTTGGCCTGCCTGAATCCCTTTTACTGTTCATTCTTGCAATATTCGGCCTTATCGTTGGTTCATTTCTTAATGTTGTCATTGCTCGGGTCCCGGCGGGTGAGTCAATTAGCAGTCCAGGGTCACGCTGTCCATTGTGCGGGCACGTGCTGTCGCCAATGGAAAATATTCCCGTTCTCTCGTGGTTGATTTTGCATGGGAAATGCCGAAATTGCAAGAGTCAGATTTCACTGCGGTACCCGTTGGTTGAACTCGGTAGTGCAGGACTTTGGCTCGTTCTTGGGATTTGGGCTTTGCACCAAACTGATTCGGGTGGTTTCTTTGGCCTAGATTTCAGCCCCTTATTGCCACTTGTGCTGATCTTGGGAAGTGCTGGCGTGGCTCTAGCGTTGATCGACCACGACACGATGCGCCTTCCTAATGCGATTGTCTACCCGCTTTATCCGGTGACCCTGATTGGCCTGCTGCTCGCGGGGTTCGCTTCGGGTCGGTGGGAACTATTGAATTCACTCATAGGCGGATCCATGTGGGTGATAGTGATCGGTGGGATCTATCTACTAAGCGGTGGTCGGGCTATGGGCATGGGAGACGTCAAACTTGCGCCCATTTTAGGTGTCACTCTGGGTTGGATTGGGGTGAGCACGGCGGCTCTCGGTCTGTTTTTTGCATTCGTCACTGGGGCGATATTTGGGTTAGTGTTGATCGCAACTAAAAGGGCCAGTTCGCGCGGCTCTGTTCCATTCGGACCCTTTTTGCTAGTCGGCGCACTGATCTCTTTTATTTGTGGAGTCAACGTTTGGAACTGGTATACCAGCAGTTTCGGGTTGTAGAATTCGAATTGAGCCGATACCTAATGGAGAAGATATGGTAAGTGAGCCAATCTAGATAAAGAAATTAAGGAGCACCAGACATGAAGGCGTGGATAGAGACTGACTCAATTGGGTCAACTGTCCTTTTGCGCTCTGGTCGTGGAGTGATTACAGCTATGTCAGAGTGCGCCATTGGATCGATCTGGCGGATAGAGATCAACTGTGAAAATCCAGATCAACTAGTTCGTTCAATTCGACTTAGCGTGCGCGGCGAAATGAATGAGGAGAATCCATTTTTCATTGCAGCGCAGGATGCGTATTCTCGCGGCAGCACTATCGAATGGTTAATTGAGTGGAAACGTAATGAGGGAATTCCACCCCGCATCCCCATTGACGCGTTGCACTTGGCATCAGATGCCACCGCACAGGTGTTGAGTATCGCTGAAATTGGTCTTGACACAAACTCCATTGCGAGTAGTCAAACTGATTTGGGTGGGCGGACTTCACAGTGAATGCCCCTAATCGTGGCGGTGAGGAAACTCGGGCTGGCGGGCAACCGCCTCTAACCTCGATTTTTGGCAAGGTTGATCAGGGATCCATGCTTGATCAGATCGCCTCACATGGAGGTGATCTAACAGATAGTAACTTTTTCGGTGAAGAGCAATCAGCTGCTGACCCACGAGTGAATGTGTATTTTGAAAAGGGAGTGGCAACATTCACCGGAGTGGAGCTGACCGACTCAACATCGACTGGACGAAACGTTGGAGCAGGTGAAAACCATGTTCCGCCGGTGGAATTTAAGGGGAAATTAGCTTCAGATCCTGCGGCTCGCGCCGCATTCATTCGTTTTGGCCCGCGCGGAGTGAACAGACTCTTGTACACTGAGCAGGCTCCGTCGCATCTTGTGTGACGCGGTACGGTGTGACTGCTGAAATCCGAAGATCTGGCAAGGGAGCTACATGAATTCCTCTTCCGAGCCCGCGGGAACGCGGGTCATTGCCGTTGTTGATTCGCCCACGTTTGCATCGATTAACAACTCTGGTTTTCATATTGACCTTCAGCCTCAACTCGCAAGCGTCTCGCACATGTGGGCCGCATTAAAAGATGGCAGCGTTGATGCCCGTGCGCGAGTGCTCATTTTTTCCGATTCACAGCACGAAACTGATCCAACTGAATTGCAGGCGGTGGCGGGTGCGATCGTCACTATGTCGGTTGCCGGTGCCACCGTTGTTCTATTGACCAAGTCGAGTCAAGCACGTGAAGTTATTGAATCCGCCATCGTGCAGTTATGCACTCAACAAGGCATTGACCCAGAAACCGTCAACTATCAAGTCTTTGCACACGAGAGTGTCGAAGAGTCTTTGGCAACTATCGTGCCGGCCGAGATACCGGTGACAGAATCCTCAAGTGCCGCAAGCCCGAATTCACGCTCGCGACCAGCGTTGCCTCCACGGGATCAGCAGCCAACCGAATCTGAACCTTCACATGATGGTATGCCTGAGCAGGCGGATCGAGATTTACTGAACCAACCACAACGACCAGGTCAAGTCACCATCACCGTTACTTCGAGTAAGGGCGGCTCGGGTAAATCTACGGCTTCAATTCTCCTGGCATCATCTATTGCAAGGCAGTCCGCGGAGGCAGGCGCACCACTCTCTGTGTGTTTGATCGACCTCGACATAAGAGACGGCCAAGTCGCATCGATGATTGGTCAATTCATGCCTACAGCTTTGAATATTCGCGTTCAACCAATCTGGGATGAAGAGAGAATCAAACGAAATTTGGTGCACGCACCAGGACTGGGTATCGACACTCTCCTAGCTCCGATTCGCCCTCGCACAGCTCAGTCAGTTGGTCCCGACTTTTATCGAACAATTGTGAGAAGCCTGCAAAGAATGTACGACGTTGTAGTGATGGATACTAGCGTTCAATACCTTGACCCGCTCATATCGGAAGTGGCACTGGTTGAAGCAGATGAAATTCTTTTCGTCACGAACTTAGCTTCTACCGCTGTGCAGGGCATGGCGCGCGCATTGCGAGAAATCACCTCACCAATTGACGAGTCTGGGTTGGGTATTCCGCGCGAGAAGATTGGAATCATTGTGAACCAATCCCTTGCGGGAGTAGGTATGGAACAAGAGCAGGTGGCAGCGGCGGGACTTGGTATCCCTGTCGTTGGAGTAATTCCATTAGCCACCAAAGACGTTCTCACCGCCACTAACTTGCTGCGCATGCACGAGTTGCTCGATCACCCTCTACTTGGACCCGCATACTCCCAACTGGTGGACGCCTGCCTGCCCAATATTGCCCGTCACAACGGCCAATAAGGATATGAACGGCCTGAATGAGGCGGTTGCCAAGTCTGTCTTTGCAAGTTTTGCACTTCAACAGCGACTCCCACTCACTGTAATTGAGAAGGCTGCTCAAGCTGGAGAATTGCCACTTTCCCAGGGACATGCACCTGAATGGTTCGCCAATGCCGCAGCAATTGACGCCTCGCTCCTTGATACTGCACCTGAACTCAGGTTGATCGATGATCAAGTCACCGATACGTCAGGTGCGCAGCCGTTGCTCAATGATCTTGTGCGCATTTATGGCAATTCTGATTCGATCCACGAAATTGACAGCGAAGACCAATTGGGTTCGACAGTGCACACCGAAAGTGACAGGCGCGGACAAATTGAATTACTTCGTGAGCTAGAAGGCCTGGACGGCTAATTACTGCGCCAATGTGATTTCGGCTGCAAGGGCCACAGCATCAGTTGAAACTACGTGAGTCAGTTCTTTGATTGAACCAGCCGCCTTGAGGTCTGGGGCAACCAGATTTAGGTGCTCGGTCATTTCTGCCGTGCCGACAAAGTTTGCACTTTCTACTGAGGCACGCATGGAGCGTTTGGCTTCGGACTTTGCCTTGCGAATCATGCGGAGAGCTTCTGTTGCTGTTGT
>ERZ888423.1594-NODE-1594-length-19187-cov-13.679438_pt1 | contig 19187 bp, 18 predicted proteins | sample MGYA00520523_ERZ888423 | MGnify/ENA primary metagenome ERZ888423 (study PRJEB32303, sample SAMEA104408611) | aquatic metagenome | biome: Brackish water; feature: Pelagic; material: water | place: Baltic Sea | collected 2014-06-08T10:24:00 | depth 30,27 m ...
GTTCTGGAAATAAAAGCCAATTCACATTCATTGCTGGGGTTTTGTTTTTTAATGGAAATGATTATAATTAATCAGTAACTTAAATAATTCTTTTCAGTAAGTTTAATTTTTAAAAATTTATGGATTTTAATTTGCGAATTTGTTGATTTTTTTGGTCTATTTTAATTTCTGATTTCGCTGCTTAAGAAAATGATTGTTGAGGGTTTTCGGATTCATTTATTTTATTGAAGTGACACAATTTCATTTTTATAAAGAAGTTATTTTATGTTTATCCAAAAATCATTTTTGAAAATGTTGTATAAAGTAAAATTGTTAAAACTTCTCTTGAAAAATTAATTATTCTTTTAAAAGCAATATATTTGATTTTTAAAATTAAGATTTTAATGAGATTGAGTTTTCAACTAAGTTGCTTATTTATACTAATATTTTTTTCATCAAAAAGTTTTTCACAAGAGACATTGCCAATTTACCAAGATTACCTCTCAGACAATGTATTTTTAGTACATCCCTCTGCTGCTGGAATTGGAAATTCTAGTAAGTTGCGAATGACAGCAAGACAACAATGGGCTGGAATTCCGAATGCGCCAGCATTGCAAACGTTGAGTTTTCACACTCGTTTTGATGAATATTCAAATGCAGGTTATGGGTTGGTTTTGTTTAATGACAAAAACGGTTTTCACTCTCAAAAAGGAGTTCAAGCAACCTATGCATATCATTTACCAATGAGTGATGGTAAAATTTTCAATCAATTGTCTTTCGGTTTGGCGTTTACTTTTGTTCAAAATCAATCAGACCAGAGAATATTTACAGGAGATAGAGCAATTGCAGCGATTATTGAAAGCACTAGTTATTACAATGCTGATTTTAGTGTAGCATATCATTTAGGTGGATTTTCTTACTATTTTACGGTGAAGAATTTATTGTTAACTGCAAAAAATAATCTGAATGTTCAAGAGCCTTTAGATTTGAGAAATTATATTTTTTCTACTGGATATTATTTTGGTGAAGAGCTTTTTGTTCAGTTTGAGCCGTCAATTATGATGCAATTTAGAGAAGGGACTAGAGAACGAATTGCAGATTTTAATATAAAAGCTTACAAGAATATTTCACAAACGCAACTTTGGGCAGCACTTTCATACAGACAAAGCTTTGATACAAATGTGATTCAAAATGCACGTTATGTCACACCAATTGTTGGAATCAATTATCAAAATTGGATGTTTTCATATACATATACCAATCAAATGAATGAAACTGTATTGACCAATTCTGGATTTCATCAAGTTTCTGTGGGAGTAAATTTATGGACGCAAGAGCAAAGAGCTGCAGCTTGTCCAAATATCAATTCAGCTTTTGGAGGATTTTAAAAATCACGTTCTTCAATAGTGATTTTTTTAGATTTATTCGATACCAACATTTTCAAAACAGCTTTATTTTTGTTTACGAATAAGTGATGTCTTCCTGAATTATCTTGCTGATTAATTAATTCATGTTTTTCTAAAATAGCTTTTGTTTGTTTGGCAACAGCCAGACCAGAATCAATTATTTGCATTTTTTCACCAACAATTTTTCGAATTTGAGGAATCAAATAAGGATAATGTGTACAGCCCAAAACAAGACAATCCATGTTTTCTTGTAACATAGGTTTTAGATATGATTCTAATAAACTCCTCATTTTTGGCGAATTGATTTTTCCGTTTTCAATCAAATCAACCAACCCTTTTCCAATCGTTTCTTTGATGACAATTTGTGCTTTAAAAACATTTGAAGTTGCTTCAAATAGTTCGCTGTTCAACGTCCCTTTGGTGGCAAGAATTCCCACAACATTGGTTTTGGTAGAAAGTGCTGCAGGTTTTATGGCAGGTTCAATTCCGATAAAAGGTACATTATAATTTTGACGCAATGTTTTGATAGCATTTGTGGTAGCAGTATTGCAAGCAACAACTATAATTTTACAATTATTTTTTAGTAAATATTCAGTGTTTTTGACAGATAAATCAATGATTTCTTGTTTACTTTTTTCTCCATAAGGAGCGTTTTTGCTATCTGATAAGTAAATGGAATTTTCATTGGGCAACAAAGCAATAATTTCTTTCCAAATAGAAGTGCCACCAACTCCAGAATCAAAAAGACCAATTGGAAAGTTCGTTTTTAGCATCATTTTGTAAAAATAAAGAAACCTACTTTTAAGTAGGTTTCTTTCTTAAATATAAATTTTGTGAATTAAAATCCTAATTTAGCTTTTACGGCAGCAAATATATCTTCTCCTTTAGAAACTAACAATCCTTTCCCGACAGAAGCGTCAAATACATATACAATTCCTTTAGCAGCAGCAACATCTTCAATTGCTTTTTGTGCTTTTTCGATAATTGGATTTAAGCCATCAGCTTGCTTTTTTTGCATGTCTTGATAAGCAGTTTGTCTCAATTGCTCCCATCTTTGATTGTCTTGCTGAACTTCTAAAGCTCTAGATTCATTGATTTCTTTGGTTTGACCATTTTGTTCAGCTTGATACTTTTTCATTTTAGCATCCAACTTTTTAGCCATTCCTTCAATTTCATCTTGATATGTTTTCCCTAATTTTTCAATGTCAAGTTTCAATTTAGTAGTTTGCGGCATGTCAGCTACTAGTTTTTCAAAGTCAATGTGACCGAATTTTTGTGCATTTGCAACACCACCCAATCCTAAAGTAAATAGAGCAATTAATAGTAACGTTTTTAAATTTTTCATTCTTGTTTAAGTTTAATAATTATTCTTGATTTTTTTTCTTTTTTTCTTCTTCTTTTTGTTTTTTTAGGGCTTCTTGTTTTTCTCTTAAAATTTTTCTTTGCTCTTCTCTTTTTTTCGTTAGAGCTTCTTTTTTGTCTTCTATTTCTTTCCTTTTAGCTTCTTTATCAGCTTCTTTTTTAGCAATATCTTCTTTTTTTTCAGTGATTAACTCCTCTTTTTTGTCAATTAGCTGTTGTTGTTTTACAGTTATTTCTTTATCAACAATCGGGTCTTTTGCGCTATTTTTGTTACGCTGGTCTTTCTTTTCTTCCGATAATCTTGTCTTATCAATTGTTGATAAAACGAGGTCGCTAATATCGTATTTTTTATTTGAATATAGCATTACTAAATCACTAGATTTTTCGAAAACAAAATCATAATTTTTTCGACTTGCGATACCTTGAATAGCATTATAAACTTGATCTTGAATTGGTTTTACCAATTGTTTTCTCATTAAATATAAATCGCCATTTGGTCCAAAATACAAAGATTCTAATCTTCTTAATTCTTCTTGTTTTAAGGTAATTTCCTCTTCTTTTTCGTCAATTAAATCTTTTGTTAAAATAGCTTTTTCGCTCGCTAAATCGGTTTTCAATACTTCTAGATGACGTGCTTGTTGGTCTAGGTTTGTTTTCCATTTTGCGACTTTGGCATCTAACATGTTTTGTGCTTTTAAATATTCAGGAATATTTTCTAGAATATACTCCATATCTATATAAGCGATTAACTGATTTCTTTGTGACCAAAATGTGGATACACTGAATAAAAGAACGACGAATAAAAATATTTTTTTCATTTGTAAAATGTATTTAGGAAAAACCGTGCCAAAAAAAACGAATCTATTTTACAAATGTAATGTTTTCCTAGAATTGTCTTCCAATGATAAAATGTGTTTGCCAACCAGATTTTTCTGTAAACCCAGGTAAAGGGTCAAATCCGTGTGCGAAATCGATCCCTAATAACCCAAATGCAGGCATAAATATTCGTATACCAACTCCGGCTGAACGTTTTAACTTAAACGGATTAAATGTTTTAAAATTGTCATAAGAATTACCCGCTTCTAAAAATCCTAAAGTATAGATTGAAGCAGAAGGTGCATCTGTGATTGAATACCTTAATTCTAATTGAAATTTATTGTAAATTGAACCTCCTTCAACCGAAGAAAGTCTATTATTTTCATAACCTCTTAAACCTACAACTTCTCTACCATCCAACTGAAAAATAGCAATCCCATCTCCACCAACATAATATCTTTCAAAAGGGGATAAGCCAATTTTAGGGTTGTAATACCCTAAATAACCCATCTCAGCATTTGTCATTAAAACTAATTTATCCGTAAATGAGGTGTACCATTTTCCTTTAATACTTGCCTTATAATATTCTAACCATTTATAGTTTTCAGCAATTCTAGCATTTCTGTCTTCTTGACTCAAATTATCATCAATAGTATAATCTCTTCCATTAACCAATGAATAAGGGAAAGTAGCTTTTATCCCTAAACTAAATTCTGAACCATAAGTTGGAAAAATCAAACTTGGTCCGGCCGAATTTCTACTGATTGTTGCACTATAAGATAAATTATTCAAGTTTCCATTACTCAAAATATTTTGTCCAACTCTAAAACCATAATTTTTCAAATTAAAGGCTTGATAACTTATAGACTGCGACAACTGGAAAAAATCATCTGGCCATTTTAAACGCTTTCCAAGACCCAAAGAAGCTCCAACAATTCCTAAACTTTGGCTTCTATCAACATCTCCTGTTTGAAAATTAAATTGGTATTGATTCGATGAATACACGGAAAAAGACAATGATTGTGGTTTTCTACCACCAAGCCAAGGTTCTGTAAATGAAAAACTGTAAGTACTAAAAGTTCTGCTTGATTGCAAACGCAAAGCCAAATTTTGTCCATCTCCCATTGGTAGTGGTTTATATGCGTCTTTGTTTAAAATATTTCTAATAGAAAAATTATTAAATGACAACCCTAAAGTACCAATAAATGAGCCCCCACCATAACCACCTTGCAATTCAATTTGGCTACCCCCTTTTTCAACTACTGTAAAATCGATATCCGCAGTTTTATTTTGATAATCAGGAACTACATCAGGGGAAACATTTTGGTCAAAGAAACCCAATTGTCCAATTTCACGTATAGAACGAATAATGGCACTTCTACTAAATAAATCTCCTGGTTTTACGCGTAATTCTCTAAAAATTACGTGGTCATTTGTTTTGTCATTTCCAGTAACTGTTACTTTTCTAATACGTGCTTTTTCATCTTCACGTATCCTAATTTCAACAGTAATAGAATCATTTTCAACTTTGGTTTCAACAGCATTTACTTGCGAAAACAAGAAACCACTATCCTGATACATGGTTGATAAATCCTCAGAAGTTGGTGAGCCATCTCCTTTTACTCTTTCTTTTAAAATAGCACCATTATAAACATCTCCTTTTTCAATTCTTAAAACTGATCTAAGTTGTTCGTCAGAATATTCTTTATTTCCAACAAATACGATATCTGCAAAACGATATTGTTTACCTTCTTCAAGTTCAATATTTACGTTGATAGTATTATTCTCATTCCAAGAAATATTTTCACTTAAAATTCGCGCATCTCTGAAACCTAATCTGCTGTATTTATCTAAAATTTTCTCTAAATCTTCTTGATAATCTTCTTCAATATATTTTGAAGCTTTCCAAAAACGACCAATCAGTTTTTCTTTGGTTTTAGACATTGCTTTGCGAAGCTTTTTGCCTGATAATTTTTCATTTCCAGTAAAAACGATATCTTTGATTTTAACTCTTTCTCCTTTATCAATAAAAACACTCATGTTTACAATATTAATGTCAGTAGTATCTTTTTGAAGATCAAGAGTAACTTTTGTTTTTAAAAAACCTTTGTCTGTATATTTCTTGGTGAAGTAATTTTTTGTGGTTACAAGCAAGTTGTCAGTAACCATTGCACCTAATTTCAATTCAGCGTCATTAATTAATTCTTTTGCTTTCGATTTTTTTATTCCATTAATTCTCACTTCATTCAATTGTGGCAACTCTTGAACATCAAATTCTAAATAAATGGTTTCGCCGTCAACTCTTATTAAATAAACATCAACATTACTAAATTGTTTACTTTCATACAATTTTTTAATGGCACTAGTTAGTTTATCACCTGGTAATTTTATCAATTGTCCAGTGACAAGACCTGTAAATACTTTCACGGTTTCTTCACTAAATTTTTTCAATCCAGTAACAGTAATTCCCCCTAAAATATATTCTTTGCCAATTTCGTAAGTTACTTTTTCGTTTTTGTTTATGGTGTCTTTTTCGGTAATAGTAATTGAGTCATTTTTTATTTGTGCAGCTGCATTAAATGTAAAAAATAGTACAAAAAGCACTAATGACCTAGAAAATAATTTCATAAAAAATTTATTCTGTAAGTTGTTCGCTTGTTTTTCCAAATCTTCTTTCTCTATTCTGATATTCTATGATGGCGTCATAAAAATGTTCTTGTCTAAAATCTGGCCAAAGTATACCGGTAAAATATAATTCGGCATATGCCATTTGCCATAATAAGAAATTACTGATGCGTTGTTCGCCACTAGTTCTTATCAAAAGGTCAACATGGGGCAAATTAAATGTATATAAATGGTTATCTATAGTATTTTCATCAATTTTTTCTAAATCGATCTCTTTATTAACAACTTTTTTAGAAATATTTTTTATTGCTGTCACTAATTCTTCTTTTGATCCATAGCTTAAAGCAAGAGTTAAAATAATTTTTTTGTTATTAATAGTTTCGAAAATAACCTCATTTAGTGCTTTTTGAGCATTTTTCGGTAAACTTTCTTTATGTCCAATTGAATTTACTTTCACTCCATTTTTCATAAAATCTGCCAATTCTTTTTTTAAAGAATTAATTAATAAACTCATTAATGCATTTATTTCGGTTTTGGGTCTTTTCCAGTTTTCAGTAGAAAAAGCGTATAAAGTAATTGCTTTAACGCCAATTTGTGCAGCTGCCTCTATAGATTCTCTAACAGCAGTAAGTGCATTTTTGTGTCCAAAAATACGATTCATTCCTTTACTTTTTGCCCATCTTCCATTACCATCCATAATAATGGCAACGTGATTAGGGACTTTTTGTAAATCGATACATAGTTTTTTATCCATAGATTTAAAATCCTTTTGTGTAACAGGCTGGTCTGCCAAAAGTGTATAGTAATGAAACTCCTGTAAAAACGTACCAATCACTATTTGTTCCTCCAATATTTAATCTAGGAATTGTTGAAGTAGTATAATCTAAATCGTCTTTGAAAGTATATCTGAATCTTGTTTCGAATGCAATTGCAAAATTTCCAATCAATTTTGATTTAATTCCCAAGCCAAATGGAATTGCAAATGCATTTTTTGAATCATACATAAATTGATTTGGTGAAGGTTCATTTACAATATAATTGTAATTAAAACCTGCTAATTCAAGTAAAATATAAGGTGTCCAGATTTTATCATCAGAAGATAAATCATATTCGTAAAAATTATATTCAAGTCCTAAAGCCAATTCGTGTATGGTATTTCTAAATTCTAAACCTCTTGCTCTTTTAAAATCAGTATCTGCATCTAAATCACTTGCTTCAATTGGTAAATAACTATAAGTTGCTCTCAATGCAATTCTTGGGTTCCAATTGTATTTGAAAACAAGTCCGCCAGCGAAATTGTTGGGGTAAATATAATTTGTCCTTCCAATATCTCCAATATAATTTGAGCCCCCAATAGCAATACCGGCTTCGTAAACTTGTCCATGGAAAATGCCAGAAAAAATCATTAATGTAAGCAAAATTATACTGTTTTTCATCTTAAAAAACGAGCGCAAATATAGGTATTTCAATTTGCTTTATAAGGTTAATATTCATTCTTTTTGAATAACTATTATTTTCATGCATTTTTTGAAGATTGATGCTCAAAGATTAGTTTCATTTCTTGTGTCTTCTCCCCACAACAATTTGGTGCGCAAGGTTTTTAAAAAAGATTGATTATTTGGGAGAATCGTTTTGATGGTAAATGGTGCTTTCTTAATAAAAATTTCTGTATTTTTTGGGACAGAAGTGATACGTGAATCTAAAGAAATTAAAAAATCTTTTTCACGAGAATCAATACTCAATTGAATATTTGTTTCATCGCAAATAACCATAGATCTTGCATTCAAGTTGTGAGGTGCAATAGGTGTGATTACAAAACTTTTTGATTTTGGAGAAATTACAGGTCCATTACAACTCAATGAATAGCCTGTTGATCCTGTTGGAGTTGCAATAATCAATCCATCAGCCCAATAATTGGTTAAATATTCGAAGTTCAAACTTGTTTTCATGCCAATCATTGAAGTGGTGTTTTTTCGAGCAATGGTTACTTCGTTTAAAGCAAAATTTAGTTCGGAAAAAGCTTCGCTTTCAGGTGTTATTTTTACTGATAAAAGTGTTCGTTCTTGAATTCGATATTCACCTTTTATTATAAGGTCAATACTTTCTTTGATTGCATCTTTATTGATGGTTGCCAAGAAACCCAATCTTCCAGTATTAATTCCCAAAATAGGAATATTTAGATTTCTAATAAAGGTAACTGCTCTCAAAATTGTGCCATCTCCACCTAATGTAAACATCACATCAAAAGTGCTATTCAAATCAGAAAAACCCGCAAATGTCTCATATTCTTTGTCTAAAATATTTTCCTTTTTAAGAAGTTCGTAGAATTTTTTCTCTATAAAACACGTACTTGTATTTTCATCAAGAATTTGAAGTAAAATTTGTATTTCCTTTTCAGCTGAAACGGAGTAAGATTGACCATAAATAGCGACTTTTTTCATTACATTTCAAGGTATTTTTGAAGGTATTCAGACCTGTTTTTTAAATCTTCTAGATAAATATCGTTTTCATGATTTGAAACAATTTCATAATCATACCTTCGAAATGTGTGCATAATTTCATTGATTTCTTCAGAAACGATTTTTAGTGTAACTTCAATAAATTCTTCATTTTTTTCTGAAATGAAAGCGCCTAAAAGTTTTCCGCCATTAGATTCTACAATTTGTGAAACTTCACTCATAGAATAATCACTTTCCAACTTTTTTACAGTCAAAGTTTCACTTTCTTCAATCATAAATGGACTTGTAGAAAAAATATCCAATACATCACGCAAATCATAATAGCCAATATAATTTTTTTCTTCATTCAGAATAGGAATGATATTGGTGTCATTATCAGCAAAAATTTTAAACAACTCTATGACGGTTGCTTTTTCATCAGCAAAAAAAGAATTTAATAAATGTGAATAAGCAACCAATTCTCCTTTTTTAAAATCTATATTTTGAATGTCATATTCCGCAAAAGAACCCAATAATTTGTCATTTTCCAATACAGGAAAATGAGTTATTTGATGTTTTTTGAATAACTCTTGAGCGTCTTTAACACTGCTATTCAAGCGTAAAGGTTCAATTTCTTTTAGTATGAATTCGTTAATGTTCATTTTGTACGAATATAGGATAAAATGATTTAAAGATTTACCTTTACAAACTAATTTTTACTCAATGACAAAGTTAAGTGTAAATATCAACAAAATTGCAACATTACGAAATTCTAGAGGAGGAAATGTGCCGAATTTATTAAAAGTTGCGCAAGATATTGAACGTTTTGGAGCTCAAGGAATCACCATTCATCCAAGACCTGATGAACGTCACATTCGTTATCAAGATGCTAGAGATTTGAAAAACACAGTCACAACTGAATTTAATATTGAAGGAAATCCTGTAAAATCTTTTATGGATTTAGTGCTAGAAATAAAACCAACACAAGTTACTTTGGTACCTGATAAAGATAATGCGATTACTTCAACTGCTGGTTGGGATACCATAAAACACAATTCTTTTTTGAAAGAAGTGATTCAAGAGTTTCAACAAAATGGCATCAGAACTTCTATATTTATTGATACAAATACTTCATTTATTGAAGCTGCTGCAAAAATTGGAACTGATCGAATTGAATTATATACTGAATATTTTGCAAGTGAATTTGAAAAAGGAAATAAAGAAGCTATAAAGTCTTACACTGAGGCTGCAATCTTGGCTCACAAATTGGGTTTGGGAATCAATGCAGGTCATGATTTAAGTTTGAAAAATATCGAGTTTTTCAAACAAAATATTCCTAATTTGGATGAGGTTTCAATTGGTCATGCGTTGATTGCTGAGAGCTTGTATTTAGGTTTGGAAAACGTAGTCAATATGTATATTCACAGACTTCAATAAGATGGAAATTTTACATTCAAATATTTCAGGAATTGGAAGACCATTACTCATTTTACATGGTTATTTTGGCATGGGTGATAATTGGAAAACCCTAGGAAGTCAGTTCTCTGAAAACTTTGAAGTGCATTTGATTGATCAGCGAAATCATGGAAGAAGTTTTCATTCTGATGAATTTTCATATGAATTAATGGTCGAAGATTTATACAATTATATTCAGCATTATCAGTTAGAAAAAGTTTTGTTAATTGGTCATTCTATGGGAGGAAAAACAGCAATGTTCTTTTCAGTCTTTTATCCAGATTTGGTTGATAGATTGGTAATTGTAGATATTTCGCCCAGAGAATACAAACCTCATCATCATGCGATTTTAGCCGCGCTCAATTCTATTGATTTCAGTATTCACAATTCCAGAGAATTGGTTGACGAGGAATTGTCAATATTGATTCCCGAATTTGGTATTCGACAATTTTTGATGAAAAATATCTTTTGGAAAGACAAAGGTGTTTTGGGCTTTCGATTTCATTTAGATTCCCTCACCAAAAATAATCCTGCAATTGGAGAAGCATTGCCAATGAATGCTCCCTATGAAAAGCAAACCTTGTTCCTAAAAGGCGAAAATTCGGATTACATCACACAAAATGAAGAATTAATTATTGATGCTCATTTTCCAGAAAATAAAATTGTAACCATTAAAAATGCAGGTCATTGGTTGCATGCCGAAAATCCTGAACAATTTTATACGGTAGTTTTTAATTTTTTGAAAAACTAATTTTGAAAAAACATTCGAAATACTAGTTGATTCCGAATTCTAAACAATAAAGAAAATGATAGAAATTGACTTTTGGAATGTAAATAGATAAGAAATCAGACATCGATATGAACGTGAAATTTTGGATGCAATTTTAAAAGCAACCCAAGAAACTCATGGGAACTATCAAATTCAGGAATCATTTACTGATTATTCAGGAACGCAAGAATCTAAGGCTTTTAGTGAAAAAAATCATCATCTTTTAGTGAAAGTTGCTGGAAATCATAATTTTAAAAATGACGAAATAATACTGATTTCAAAGCCAATTGCTAAAAATTTATTAGGATATAGAATTCACATTATCAAGAAAAAAGATGCAGCAATTTTTGATAATTTGAAAGATGTTTCCATTCTAAAAAAGGGAGTTCATGGAATTCCAGAAACGTGGAGTGATGCCACAGTTTTTAGACATAATGACAATAAATTTTCTGAAGAAGGAAATTTTGATGATATTTTTGAGCGATTGCACAATGAAAATTTCGATTATGTGAAGTCTGGCGCTAATGAAGTTGAAACTGTTTTCAGAGAACGAGCATCAAAATTTGAAAGTCTTACTATCTCAAAAAGCATGATGTTTTTTTATTCATTTCCATTCGTTTTTTATGTAAACCCTCTAATACCTGATTTGGCAAAAAGAATTGATGAAGGATTGCAAAGAATTAGAAATTCAGGAGTATTGGATTTGATTTTTAACTTTTATTATCCTACTATTGTAGAAAATTTGGGTTTAGAAAAAAAACGCTGTTTATTCTTGAAAACCCCCTTAATTCCAAAAGAATTTGCCAATTTAAAACCGAATTTGGCATTATTATAATTTAATATTTCAATGAAGATGAACTTACAAAACGCTCAAAAACAAGTAGACGAATGGATTCAAAATCACGGAGTTCGTTATTTTAATGAATTGACAAATATGGCTCAATTAACGGAAGAAGTTGGAGAAGTTGCACGAATTATTGCAAGACGTTATGGCGAACAAAGCGAAAAAGAATCTGATAAAAACAAAGATTTAGGCGAAGAATTGGCTGATGTTGTTTTTGTAGTTTTGTGCTTGGCAAATCAAACTGGAGTTAATTTGCAAGAAGCTTTTGAGAAAAAGTTGGATGTAAAAACAACACGCGATCACGATCGTCATCAAAATAATCAAAAATTACAATCATGAGTTTTTTTAAAAAAGTACAACAACCCGAATTTTGGGCAAATTTTTTAAAAGTTGCCATTCCTTTTTTTGTAATCGTTACTGTTTTTTCATTGGCATTAAATTCATGGAGAGATCTATTTTCATGGGATTTTACAAAAGTGGCTGAAACCAATTTTTCAGAAGGAAAATGGCAAGCTTTTTTTGGATATAAAATTGTCTTTAGTTCTTTATATGCATTGTACGTCACTAGTAAAAATATGAAATCATAAAAAAAAGCGACTTTAAAAAGTCGCTTTTGTGTTTTTAAACTACTGATAATCAATCTAATTGAATCAAATCAATAGAGCTTTCTTTTACTTTTTGATTGAGTTCTTTCACGCCATTATCAAACAATGAATACAGTTTTGCGAGTTCAATATCAATCTCTTTTACAATTTCATTTTTAAAATCAATGGCTTGTTGTGTTGGAGCATAATTTCCAATTCTTGTCAACGAATTCAAATGTGCCAATTTGTTGTTTAATCTGATTGGAAAATTCAACGGATCTTGACTGCTTTTACTTTTTGTTTGATATAAGGTTTCTTCAATCATAGTCATGTCTTTTACCAACGAATTTGACAAATCAATCAACGCTTTGTATTGTTTTTTATCCCTAATTGCTTTTTGCAATACTTGAACTTGATTTCGGATTTTAGCCACATTTTTCAATGCTTTGTGAATTTCTGAAACTTTGGTATTGATGTCATTGATAAAATCAAATTGTGCTTTCATTTCACTTTCAGTAGCTTCTGAAACAGGATTTCTAAGAATATTGAAATTTTGAGATTTTTTGATGTCATTTACAACCAATTCCACTTCATAATTTCCAGGCAAAGCCATGGGTCCACTCAGTGAAGCCCACCATAAAATCATGCCTTCCACACTTTCTGCACCATCATACATCATGTTCCAATTGAATAGATTATTACCCTCTTTTACGGTCAGTTTTTCTTCCTTTTTTTCTTTATTGGGTTTTGTTGAAAATGTTTTGATAAGTGTATTTTTTGAATCAAAAAAGGATATTGAAACACTATCTTTTTCTTCAATTTTATCGATATAAAAATTCACCACAACTCCTCCAGCATGATTTGTGCCAGCCGTTTTTGAAGTTCTTCCATTGCCACCACTCAAATTATAAGCATCTTTTGGTTGGTATAAAACCACTTTTTCTTTAGGAATAGTTTCATTTAATTGATGTAAAGGCGTTAAATCATCAATAATCCAAATAGATCTTCCTTGAGTTGCCGCAATCAAATTGTCATTTTTTATAGCCAAATCTGTAATGGGAACAATGGGTAAATTTTGCTGAAAAGTTTGCCAATTTTTTCCATCGTCAAAAGAAATATACATGCCTTTTTCACTGCCTGCATACAACAAACCTTTTCTTTTTGGATCTGCTCTCAATGCTCTTGTAAAATCTTCTGAAGCAATTCCATTCGTAATTTCAGTCCAAGATTTTCCATAATTTTCTGTTTTATACATATAAGGTTTATAATCTCCAGATTTGTATTTTGTGCCTACAATATAAGCGCCACCTTTGGTAAAAGGATCCACTTCAATGCAATTAATCATCATCCATTCAGGCATTTTTTTTGGGGTGACATTTTTCCAATTTTCACCATTGTCTTTGGAAACATGAACTAAACCATCATCAGAACCTGTCCAGATTAAACCCGGTTCAAATGCAGATTCTGTTGCTGCGAAAATAGTCCCATAATACTCCACTCCTGTGTTGTCTTTGGTGATTGGGCCTCCTGAAGGACCTAAAGTTTTTGGGTCATTTCTTGTCAAATCTGGACTAATTAATTTCCAAGATTGACCTTCATTTTCGGTCACATGTAAATGATTGGAAGCTGCATACAAGCGTTTTTTGTTATTAGGAGAAAAGAAAATTGGAAAATTCCACTGAAAACGATATTTAAAATCTTCAGCTCCATGTCCCATAGGATCATCTGGCCAAACATTGATGGCACGTGTTTCATTGGTTTTGTGATTTACTCTTGTCAAAAATCCCCCATAACTTCCACCATACACAATATCATCATTCAAAGGATCAACAGCAATATGCGCACTTTCTCCTCCTGCAGTTTCTTCCCAATCACTTTCAGAAATAAATCTATCAGAATTTCTATGCGAAATTCTAATGGTAGAATTGTCTTGTTGTGCAGCATAAATTCGATACGGAAAATGATTGTCCGTCGTCAATCTGTAAAATTGAGCTGTTGGTTGATTCATATAGGTACTCCAATTTTCGCCAGCATCAAAGGAAATTTGAGCACCTCCATCATCACCAATAATCATTCGTTGATTATCTTCAGGCGCAATCCACAAATCATGATGATCTCCATGAGGAGCATTGTACGTTTTGTATGTTTTTCCACCATCAGTGGATTTATGATAATTGACATTCAGCACATATAAAATATCTTCATCTTGCGTATCAGCATACAAACGCGTGTAATACCAAGCTCTTTGACGTAATTTTCTTTCAGAATTAATTAAATTCCATGTTTTTCCTGCATCTGTAGATTTATAAACGCCTCCATTTTCATTTTCGATCAAAGCCCAAACAATATCAGAATTTACGGGCGAAACTGTCACTCCACTAATTCCCCAAATGCCTTTTGGCAACCCTTTATTTACTGAAATAGTTGTCCAAGTTTCACCACCATCAGTACTTTTATACATTCCAGAACCTTTTCCTCCAGAGGATAAATTAGAGGGAGTTCTTCTTACATCCCAAGTTGTTGCGTATAAAATTCGTGGATTATTTGGGTCAAAAATCAAATCAATGGCGCCTGAATTTTCATCTGCAAACAACACTTTTTTCCAATTTTCACCACCATCAATGGATTTATACACACCTCTTTCTTGAGTTGGTTTATAAAGATCGCCTAAAACAGCTGCAAAAACAATATCCGAGTTTTTTGGATGAATTCGTATTCTAGGAATGTGACGTGCGTTTTTCAATCCAACATGTCTCCAGGTTTTACCTGCATTTTCGGATTTCCAAATTCCGTCTCCAGAAGAAACATTTCCACGAACTGTTTTTTCGCCCATGCCAACATAAATAACGGTATTATCAGATTCAGAAACTGCAATTGCACCCACTGAACCCCCAAAAAATCCGTCAGAAATATTCTCCCAAGTGTTTCCTGCATCAGTAGTTTTCCAAACGCCACCTCCAGTTGCGCCCATATAAAAAAGAGTTGCTTTATGGGCAACTCCAGTCACAGCTGCACTTCTTCCACCTCTAAACGGACCAATATTTCTCCATTCAATGGCACTAAAATATGTCTCAGAAACTTTGTCAACATTTTTTTGTGCGTTAACTTTGGCGATAATTACAAAAATAAAACTGATTGTCAGAAATAGGTATTTTTTCATTTTGATGATTTTGAAATTGTAGTTGTAAATTTAAAAAAATAAAATCTGATTGATTATATCAAAATATGAACATTCTTTTACAAACATTAGCAAATAAAAAAATTTCTGAAAAAATCACCATTTCTGGATCAAAAAGTGAATCAAATAGATTGCTAATTTTACAAAAATTATTTCCTGAAATTTCGATTGAAAATCTCTCAGATTCTGATGATTCTGTTCACATGCAACATGCGTTATCAACTAAAAATGAACTGATTGACATAGGTCATGCAGGAACAGCTATGCGCTTTTTGACTTCCTATTTTGCCACATATGCTGATAGAGAAATTGTGCTTACTGGTTCTGAAAGAATGCAAAACAGGCCTATCAAAATTTTGGTAGATGCTTTGCAAGATTTGGGTGCAAACATCAGTTACGAAGACAAAATTGGTTTTCCTCCAATAAGAATATTAGGAACCAAAATCACCAAAAAAAGTCTAAAAATCAATGGAAATGTAAGTAGTCAATATATTTCTTCTTTGTTATTGATTGCGCCAAAATTAGAGAATGGATTGAAAATTGAATTGTTGGGTGAAATCACTTCAATTCCATATATACAAATGACCCTGAGTTTATTGTATCAATTAGGAATCGAAACTACCTTTGAAGGAAATATCATTCAAGTTTTTCCACAAAAAACGATTCAACAACAAACCATTGTTGTGGAATCTGATTGGTCTTCAGCGAGTTATTTTTATTCAATTGTGGCGCTTTCTGAAATTGGTTCATCAATTATATTGTCATCTTACAAAAAAGAAAGTTTACAAGGAGATTCTTGTTTGGCAACTCTTTATGAACATTTTGGGGTTGAAACTATTTTTTCTGAAAATGCAATTACACTTAAAAAAGTACAACAAAGCACTAAAGAATCTTTGAAAATTGATTTGAAAAATGCGCCAGATATTGCCCAAACCATTGCTGTAAGTTGTTTTGCTGAAGGAATTGCCTGTGAATTATCAGGATTACATACTTTAAAAATCAAAGAAACTGACAGATTAGAAGCATTATATGACGAGCTAAGTAAATTTGGAGCAAATATTACAATTACTGAAAATTCACTTTCAATCGGAATTAGTTCCCTTCCTTTGGAGGGGTTAGTGAAGGCTATCAAAACTTACAACGATCACAGAATGGCCATGGCTTTTGCGCCTTTGGCATTGAAAGTTCCAATTAAAATTTTGAACGCTGAAGTCGTGACGAAATCATATCAAAAATTTTGGGAAGATATGCAACAAGTTGGTATTAATGTAAATGAAATAGTTTAAAGCTTGATATTTTTTTTAACATACCTAGCCAAATATAAGTTTTTACTCTGTGATAATTCATTATAAAACATTAATTGTTCTTAATTTACTTGACATCGCCTGTTTTGATATCGTATCTTTGCCCACTTTACTAAAATAATCATATGAAATTATCACATTTTGAATTTAAATTACCTGATGAATTATTAGCTGAATATCCTACAGAGCACAGAGATGAATCTCGTTTAATGGTATTGAACAGAAAAATGCAAACTATTGAGCATAAGTTGTTTAAAGATGTGATTGATTATTTTGAAGAAGGTGATGTATTGATGCTAAACAACACCAAAGTTTTTCCTGCAAGAATGTATGGAAACAAAGAAAAAACTGGTGCAAGAATTGAAGTTTTTTTATTGAGAGAATTAAATGCTGAAAATAGATTGTGGGATGTTTTGGTTGACCCAGCAAGAAAAATTAGAATTGGTAATAAATTATTTTTTGGAGATGATGATAGTTTAGTGGCAGAAGTAATTGATAATACTACTTCAAGAGGACGAACACTTCGTTTTTTATTTGATGGTTCTTATGAAGCATTTAGAGAAAAACTAATTGAATTGGGCGAAACTCCACTTCCAAAATATATCAACAGAGAAGTTCGTGATGAAGATGAAGAGCGTTATCAAACTATTTATGCAAAAAACGAAGGAGCAGTTGCTGCACCAACAGCTGGTTTGCATTTTTCAAAACATTTGATGAAACGCCTAGAAATAAAAGGTGTTGAATTTGCTGAAATGACATTGCATGTTGGTTTGGGAACCTTTAGTCCTGTTGAAGTTGAAGATTTATCAAAACACAAAATGGATTCTGAACAAATCATTATTCCAGCAAATACAGCTCAAAAAATAAATCAAGCAAAAAAAGAAAAAAGAAGAATTTGCGCTGTAGGGACTACTGTGATGAGAACAGTAGAGTCTTCAGTATCAGCTAATCACTTATTAAATCCTTATGAAGGTTGGACTAATAAATTTATTTTTCCTCCTCATGATTTTAGCATTGCAAATGCGATGATTACTAATTTTCATACTCCAAAATCTACATTAATGATGATGACAGCAGCTTTTGCTGGGTATGATTTTTTAATGAAAGCATACAGAGAAGCCGTGAAAGAAAAATACAGATTCTATTCTTATGGAGATGCAATGTTGATTATATAAATATTTATAGTCTAAAAATTTAAAAATAGATAACCAAAACCTCACAAATATGCTTGTGAGGTTTTGTATTTTTGTAAACTATGAAAATCATAAAGAAAGATATTAGAGCGCTCACAAAAGAGCAATTACGCACATTTTTTGAAGAAAATGGTGATAAAGCTTTTCGTGGAAACCAAGTTTATGATTGGCTTTGGAGTAAGTCTTTGCATTCTTTTGAAGACATGACCAACATTTCAAAACAAACCAGAGAAATGTTGGAAAAACACTTTTTGATCAATCATATCAAAGTAGATTCCATGCAAAAAAGTGCAGATGGAACTATCAAAAACGGCATCAAATTACATGATGGTTTGGTAGTAGAATCTGTTTTAATTCCAACTAAAAATAGAACAACAGCATGTGTTTCTAGTCAGGTGGGTTGTAGTTTGGATTGTAAATTTTGTGCAACTGCGCGTTTAAAAAGAATGCGAAATTTGAACCCAGATGAAATTTATGATCAAGTATTCATTATTGACCAACAAAGCCAATTATATCATCAAAAAAAATTGTCCAATATTGTGTTTATGGGAATGGGAGAGCCTCTGATGAACTATAACAATGTTCTCAAAGCGATTGATAAAATCACGTCACCTGAAGGTTTGGGAATGTCTTCAAAACGAATTACAGTTTCAACATCTGGGGTGCCAAAAATGATTAAAAAAATGGCTGATGATGAAGTTAAATTCAATTTAGCAGTTTCTTTACATTCTGCTATTGAGGAAGTTAGAACATCAATTATGCCTTTTAATGAGAATTTTCCTCTTTTTGATTTGCGCGAGTCTTTAGAATATTGGTATGCAAAAACCAAACGAAAAATCACTTACGAATATGTAGTTTGGGAAGGAATTAATGATCGAAAAGAGGACATCAACGCATTGATTAGTTTTTGTAAATATGTGCCTTGCAAAGTCAATTTAATTGAATACAATCCTATTGATGATGGGCAATTTCAACAAGCAAGCTCAAGCGCCATCAACAATTATATTTCTAATTTAGAAATGCACGATATCACTGTAAATGTTCGAAAAAGTAGAGGAAAAGACATTGATGCTGCTTGTGGACAATTAGCGAATAAGGGTTAAAATTTTTATGTGATGAATAGACTATTAAAAATAATTTTCTAAATATTCTTTCTTCTGGCTTTACTTAATTATATTCTAACCCGTTGGGTGAAATTATTTGAAATAAAATAAATTGAATAAATGTTGTTCAA
>ERZ888423.1596-NODE-1596-length-19173-cov-9.104404_pt1 | contig 19173 bp, 13 predicted proteins | sample MGYA00520523_ERZ888423 | MGnify/ENA primary metagenome ERZ888423 (study PRJEB32303, sample SAMEA104408611) | aquatic metagenome | biome: Brackish water; feature: Pelagic; material: water | place: Baltic Sea | collected 2014-06-08T10:24:00 | depth 30,27 m ...
GCACCATGATCGTCAAGCCGGCCCAGGAGACGCCGCTGACCATGATGCTGCTGGCCAAGCTGATCGACGAGGCCGGACTGCCCAAGGGCGTGCTGTCGGTGCTGCCCAGCACCCAGCCGCGCGAGGTGACGACCGCGCTGATCGAGGACGGCCGGTTGCGCAAGATGAGCTTCACCGGTTCGACGGGGGTGGGCAAGGCGCTGCTCAAGCAGTCCGCTGATGCGCTGCTGCGCACGTCGATGGAACTCGGCGGGAACGCGCCGTTCGTGGTGTTCGACGACGCCGACGTCGACGCCGCGGTGGAGGGGGCGATGCTGGCCAAGATGCGCAACGGTGGGGAGGCCTGCACGGCCGCCAACCGGCTCTACGTCGCCACTGACCTGCTCGACGATTTCACCGACAAGTTCGTCAAGAAGATGGGTGAGCTGACGATGGGCAACGGACTGGATCCGACGGCCAAATTAGGACCCCTGGTCAACCCCAAGCAGGTCGCCTCCGTCCAGGAACTGGTGGATGACGCCGTGGAGAAGGGCGCCACCGTCGCACTCGGCGGGCAGGCCCCGGGAGGGCCGGGCAACTTCTACCCGGCCACCGTGCTGACCGACGTGCCGGCCGACGCGCGCATCCTCAAGGAGGAGGTGTTCGGCCCGGTCGCCCCGATCATCGGTTTCGACACCGAGGAGCAGGGTATCGCTGCGGCCAATGACACCGAATACGGTCTGGCGGCCTACATCTTCACCGAGTCGCTGGATCGGGCGCTGCGGGTGGCCGAGGCCGTCGAGGCCGGCATGGTCGGCGTCAACCGCGGGGTGATCTCGGATCCGGCCGCACCATTCGGCGGCGTCAAGGAGTCCGGGTTCGGCCGTGAAGGCGGCTTCGAGGGTATCGAGGAGTACCTCGACATCAAGTACATCGCGCTGACGCCGTAGTCAGCCCGGCCCGCCGGGACCGGCGAGGGTGCGCGAACGTCACGCCCGCGCGGCGTGTACGTGTACAGACACGCACGCTGGCGCTGGAAAAGATCAGTGCCCGAGGCGGCCGCGGCCCATCCGCAGCAGCAGCATGGCCAGGTCCTTGCCCTCGGCGCCGAGCTCGCTGTAGCGCTCGATCACCTTCATCTCGCGGCTGTGCACCAGTCGGGTGCCGCCGGAGGCCATCCGGACCTTGCCGATGGCCTGGGACACCTCGGTGCGCCGTTTCACCGCGGCTAGGATCTCGGCGTCGAGGCGGTCGATCTCGGCACGCAGGCCGTCGATATCGGTGAGCTCTTCGGTGGTCATATCGTCGTTCTCCTCTTGTGGGGTTTGGGGTGTCATTCCGGACCGGCCTCACACAAGAAACGAGCCCCGGATCCGGAATGCGGACCGCGGGGCTCTCGGGTTTGAGCAGCTAAGCCTCCACGGGCACCGCGGACCGGTACCCGTAGAAAAATCGCTGCACACAATGCACACAGGGAGTGTGCCACCCCAACCGCCACGTGCGCAAAAACCCGTCGCCGGACGGCGGTAGGTTTGGAGCCGATATGACTGTGCACGTAATGGACCGTGAGCCCTCCGGGGCCTTCGAACTTCTCGACGGGCTCAACCCGCAGCAGCGCCGGGCCGTGGTGCACGAAGGCACGCCGCTGCTGATCGTCGCCGGCGCCGGGTCGGGCAAGACGGCGGTGCTCACCAGACGGATCGGTTACCTGCTGGCCGCCCGCGATGTCGGTTCCGGGCAGATCCTGGCCATCACCTTCACCAACAAGGCCGCCGCCGAGATGCGGGAACGGGTGGCCCAACTGGTCGGCCCACGTGCCCGCACCATGTGGGTCTCGACGTTCCACTCCACCTGTGTGCGGATCCTGCGCAACCAGGCCTCGCTACTGCCCGGGCGCAACTCCAACTTCTCCATCTACGACGCCGACGACTCCCGTCGGCTGCTGCTGATGATCGGCCGCGATATGGGTATCGACGTCAAGCGGTACTCGCCACGGTTGCTGGCCAACGCCATCTCGAACCTGAAGAACGAGCTGATCAGCCCCGAGCAGGCCGTCGCAGCGCTGGAACCCGGCGGTGACGATCTGGCCCGGATCACCGCCGAGGTCTACGGGGAGTACCAGCGGCGACTGCGGACGGCCAACGCGCTGGACTTCGATGATCTCATCGGCGAGACCGTGGCGGTGCTGCAGACCTACCCGCAGATCGCCCAGTACTACCGGCGCCGGTTCCGCCACATCCTGGTCGACGAGTACCAGGACACCAACCATGCCCAGTATGTCCTGGTCCGCGAACTCGTCGGGGTCGGTGCACCGGACACCGACGTGGTGCCACCGGCGGAACTCTGTGTCGTCGGTGATGCCGATCAGTCCATCTACGCGTTCCGCGGCGCCACGATCCGCAATATCGAGGATTTCGAGCGCGACTTTCCCAACGCCACCACGATCCTGCTCGAACAGAACTACCGCTCGACCCAGAACATCCTGTCGGCGGCCAACTCGGTCATCGCCCGCAATACCGGCCGCCGGGACAAGCGGCTGTGGACCGACGCCGGCGAGGGCGAACTGATCGTCGGCTATGTTGCCGACAACGAGCACGACGAGGCGCGGTTCGTCGCCGGGGAGATCGACTCACTGGCTGATCGCGGTCATGTCACCTATGGCGACGTCGCGGTGTTCTACCGCACCAATAACTCGTCGCGTTCGGTGGAGGAGGTCTTCATCCGCGCCGGTATCCCCTACAAGGTGGTCGGCGGCGTCCGCTTCTACGAGCGCAAGGAGATCCGCGATATCGTCGCCTACCTGCGGGTGCTGGACAACCCGGGGGACACCGTCAGCCTGCGGCGCATCCTCAACACCCCCCGGCGCGGTATCGGTGACCGCGCCGAGGCCTGCGTGGCGGTTCATGCCGAGAACACCGGGTCGACCTTTGCCGAGGCGCTGATCGCCGCCGCCGAGGGCACGGTGCCGATGCTCAACACCCGCTCGGAGAAGGCGATCGCGGCGTTCGTCGAACTGCTTGACGGCCTTCGCGGGCACCTCGGCGACGAGTTGGGCGATCTCGTCGAAGCGGTGCTCGACCGCACCGGGTACCGGCGTGAACTGGAGAGCTCCAACGATCCGCAGGACCTGGCCCGGTTGGACAACCTCAACGAGTTGGTCAGCGTGGCGCATGAATTCAGCATCGACCGGGCCAACGCCGCGGCCCTGCGGGATGCCGAGGGCGTGGAGGACTCCGGGGGGGACGACGAGGACGTACCGCAGGCCGGGGTGCTGGCCGAATTCCTGGAACGGGTGTCGCTGGTGGCCGACTCCGACGAGATCCCGCAGAGCGACGCGGGGGTGGTGACCCTGATGACGCTGCACACCGCCAAGGGTCTGGAGTTCCCGGTCGTCTTCGTCACCGGCTGGGAGGACGGGATGTTCCCGCATATGCGCGCGCTGGGCGACCCGGCCGAACTGTGCGAGGAGCGCCGCCTCGCCTATGTCGGCATCACCCGCGCCCGTCAGCGGCTTTACCTCAGCCGGGCCAAGGTGCGGTCATCCTGGGGGCAGCCGATGATGAACCCGGAGTCGCGTTTCCTGCGGGAGATCCCGGACGACCTCATCGACTGGCGCCGCACCGACGCTGCCCCGTCGTTCAGTGCCCCGGTCGCCGGGCGGTTCAGCCCGGGTCAGCAGACCGGTGGACCCTCACCGATGCGGTCCGGGGCCGGCAAGCGGGCGCTGATCGTGCTGTCGCCCGGTGACCGCGTCAATCACGACAAATACGGGCTCGGTCGCGTCGAGGAGGTGTCCGGGGTGGGGGAGGCGGCGATGTCGCTGATCGACTTCGGCAGCGCCGGGCGGGTCAAGCTGATGCACAACCACGCGCCGGTGCAGAAGCTGTAGCGCTGGGTCGAGCGGGAGTGTCCGGGCCGGACGGCCCGTCAGCCGACGTAGCCGCCGAGCGAAACGCCCCGGGCGGCCAGCCACGGCACCGGATCGGTCTGGCTGGTGCCGCCGAGGAGAACCTCGAAGTGCAGGTGCGGACCAGTCGAGTAGCCGCGGTTGCCGATGGTGGCGATCTGGTCGCCGGCGAAGACCCGCTGACCGATCTGGACGGTCCAGCTGTTGATATGGCCATAGAGCGTGACGGTGCCATCGGAGTGCCGGATCTTGACCCACGCTCCGTATCCGGAGTTGGTGGCGCCGGCATCGACGACCACGCCGTCGGAGACTGCGTGAATCGGTGTGCCGATCGGCCCGGCGAGGTCGACCCCGCCGTGCAGGGCGCCCCAGCGGTAGCCGAAGCCCGAGGTGAACATCGCCCGGGTCGGCATGACGAACAGTGGCCGCTGCAGGCGGGCCTCACGCTCGGCGCGCTCGGCGGCGAAGGCGACACCCTTGGCCAGTTCCTCGGCGTGCACGGCCGCGTTGGCCTCCGGCTTGACGGTGATCAACTCGACGCCGCGGGACATCGCAGCGCCCGCGATCGGGGTCTTCTCGGCGGCCAGGACGGTACGGCTGGTGGGCTCCTCGTCCGGGGTGGCCATGCCGTAGGAGGCCGCCGCGGCGGCGCCGACGGCCATCGCGGCGATCAGCATCCGGCCCCTGGCAGCGCTGGTCGGCTGGCGACGGTGCCGCGGGGTGCGGGGCAGCAGGTCGGTGTCTTCGGTGCTGCTGTACATCGGGCGCTCGGCGCGGTCGGCGGCCGCGGTGCCGGAGTACTTGGCGGGCACGTCCAGCAGCGGGGTCAGATCCTCGACATCGCGCATCGGATCGAACTGTGCATCGAGGTCAGAATCCAGATCAACCTGCACAGACGACGTCTTGGAAGAGGCCCGCGTCAGCGAGTCCCAGGAGGGGGCCGTCCTAAGCTGCGTCAAAACAAGTCCTCAAGTCCGTGACCAAAGCGTTATCTAGACCTGAGGACGGTAACCAAAATGTGACCGAAGTGGCAACCCATGGGGAAACAACGTCGGGGATTGTGATTTGGATCACCGTCACCCGGCGTGGGTCATTTCGTTAGGGAGGTCGGATCCCTGGGGCCCGCCGCCTGCGGATACAGTTCCCCCGGAGCGTCTTCGTCAAACCACAGACCAGCGAGAGAGCCCGTAGAAATCCCATGGACCTTTTCGAGTATCAGGCGAAGGAACTCTTCGCCAAGCACAACGTCCCCACCACACCCGGCCGGGTGACCACCTCGGCCGCCGACGCCAAAGCGATCGCCGAGGAGATCGGCCGACCGGTCATGGTGAAAGCCCAGGTCAAGGCTGGTGGCCGCGGTAAGGCCGGCGGTGTGAAATACGCCGCCACGCCCGAGGACGCCTTCACCCACGCCTCGAACATCCTCGGTCTGGATATCAAGGGTCACATCGTGAAGAAGTTGCTGGTCGCCGAGGCCAGCGATATCGCCGAGGAATATTACGTCTCCTTCCTGCTCGATCGCGCCAACCGCACCTACCTCGCCATGTGCTCGGTGGAGGGCGGTATGGAGATCGAGGAGGTGGCCGCCACCAAGCCGGACCGGCTCGCCAAGGTTCCGGTGGACGCAGTCAAGGGAGTCGACGTGGCGTTCGCCCGGTCGATCGCCGAGCAGGGCCACCTGCCCGCGGAGGTACTCGACGCGGCCGCGGTGACGATCGCCAAGCTCTGGGAGGTGTTCGTCAACGAGGACGCCACCCTGGTGGAGGTCAACCCCCTGGTGCGCACGCCCGACGACCAGATCCTGGCGCTGGACGGGAAGGTCACCCTGGACGGCAACGCCGATTTCCGTCATCCGGATCACGCCCAGTTCGAGGACGCAGAGTCCACCGATCCACTGGAACTCAAGGCCAAGCAGCACGATTTGAACTACGTCAAACTCGACGGCGAGGTCGGCGTGATCGGCAACGGCGCCGGCCTGGTGATGTCGACACTCGACGTGGTCGCCTATGCGGGCGAGCGGCACGGCGGGGTGAAGCCGGCCAACTTCCTCGACATCGGCGGCGGCGCCTCGGCTGAGGTGATGGCTGCCGGGCTCGACGTGATCCTGGGCGACCATCAGGTCAAGAGTGTTTTCGTCAACGTCTTCGGCGGTATCACCTCCTGTGACGCGGTGGCGGCCGGCATCGTCAAGGCGCTGCAGATGCTCGGATCGGAGGCGAACAAGCCGTTGGTCGTTCGGCTCGACGGAAACAACGTCGAGGAGGGCCGGCGCATCCTCGCCGAGGCCAACCACCCGCTGGTGACCCTCGCCGAGACCATGGACTCCGGCGCCGACAAGGCCGCCGAACTCGCCGCCGCCGGAAAGGGACTCTGACCCATGTCGATCTATCTGAACAAGGACTCCAAGGTCATCGTCCAGGGCATCACCGGCGGTGAAGGCACCAAGCACACCGCGCTGATGCTCAAGGCCGGTACCCAGGTGGTCGGCGGCGTCAATGCCCGCAAAGCGGGAACGACGGTGTCACACAAGGACGCCGACGGAAACGATGTCGAACTGCCGGTCTTCGCCTCCGTCGCCGAGGCGATGGAGAAGACCGGCGCGGACGTGTCCATCGCATTCGTGCCGCCGAAGTTCGCCAAGGACGCCATCGTCGAGGCCATCGACGCCGAGATTCCGCTGCTGGTGGTCATCACCGAGGGAATCCCCGTGCAGGACAGCGCCTATGCCTGGGCCTATAACGTCGACCACGGCAACAAGACCCGCATCATCGGCCCGAACTGCCCAGGCATCATCACCCCGGGAGAGGCCCTGGTCGGCATCACCCCGGCCACCATCACCGGCAAGGGCCCGATCGGCCTGGTGTCGAAGTCCGGCACGCTGACCTACCAGATGATGTACGAACTGCGGGATCTCGGCTTCTCCACCGCGATCGGCATCGGTGGCGACCCGGTGATCGGGACCACCCATATCGACGCCATCGCGGCCTTTGAGAAAGATCCCGAGACCAAGGTCATCGTGATGATCGGTGAGATCGGCGGCGACGCAGAGGAACGGGCGGCCGACTACATCAAGGCCAATGTCCGCAAGCCGGTCGTCGGCTACGTGGCCGGCTTCACCGCGCCGGAGGGCAAGACGATGGGCCACGCCGGCGCCATCGTGTCGGGCTCCTCGGGCACCGCCGCGGCCAAGCAGGAGGCGCTTGAGGCAGCCGGTGTCAAAGTTGGCAAAACCCCCTCTGCCACAGCCGAATTGGCCCGGGAGATCCTCAGCAGCCTGTGAGCCGGGTGAGTCCGCGGACCCCGGTCCTCGTCGGTGTCGGTCAGTTCACCGAGCGTATCGACGACCCGGACTACCGCGGGATGTCGTCCGTGGAGCTGGCTACCGCCGCGGCCACGTCCGCCTTGGCCGACACCGGCGTGCCGGGCGCGGTGGCCGGTGCCGTCGACACCGTCGTCGGTATCCGGCAGTTCGAGATCTCCGGCACCGGCATGGCCCCGCTGGGGGTCTCGACCAACTACCCGCGCTCCGTCGCCGGGCGGGTCGGGGCTTCGCCGGCTCGGGCAGTGCTGGAACCGATCGGGGGCCAGGGCCCGCAGCATGCGGTCACCGAGTTCGCCGGCGCGATCGCGGCGGGCCGGGCCGAGGTGGTGCTGGTGTTCGGGTCGGAGAACGGCTCCACGCTGAGAACTTTCGCCAAGCGTGACGATAAGCCGGACCACTCCGAAACCGTCGAGGGCCAACTCGAGGACCGCGGCTACGGCTATGACGGACTTTTTAACGACTACACCGTGGCGCACGGCCTGGTCGGGGCGCCGGCTCAGTACGGGCTGTTGGAGAACGCCCGCCGCGGGCGGGTCGGTCTCGGTGTCGCCGACTACCGCCGTGCGATGGCTGAACTCTTCGCGCCGTTTTCCGCGGTTGCCGCTCGCAACCCATTCTCAGCCTCGCCGGTGCAGCGGTCGGTCCAGGAGATCCTCACCGTCGATGCCGACAACCGGATGATCTGTGACCCCTACCCGCGGCTGCTGGTGGCCCGCGATCAGGTGAACCAGGGTGCGGCCGCGGTGCTGATGTCGGTGGAGGCTGCGCGCCGCCTCGGCGTGCCCGTTGAGAAGTGGGTTTACCTGCGGGGCCACGCCGATCTGGTGGATCAGCCCCTGTTGGATCGCGCCGACCTGAGCTTCAACTCGGCGTCGATCCTCGCGGTGGGCGAGGCGCTGTCGGTGGCCGGGGTCGGCCTGGACGATATCGAGACCTTCGACCTGTACAGCTGCTTCCCGGTGCCGGTGTTCAACGTCTGCGATGGCACCGGGTTGGCGTGCGACGACCCGCGCGGTCTGACCCTCACCGGAGGGCTGCCGTACTTCGGCGGGCCGGGAAACAGCTATTCATTGCATGCGATCGCCGAGACGGTGGCCCGGATGAGGCGCGCCCCGGGGGCGTTCGGGTTGGTCGGCGCCAATGGCGGCATTCTCAGCAAGTACTCGGTCGGGGTGTACTCCACGGCCGCAGCCGACTGGGCGCCGGACAACAGTGCGACGTTGCGCGCCGAGGTCGCCGCGCGGCCGAAGACCCCGGTGACCCGCCGCGCCGAGGGCACCGGCACCGTCGAGACCTACACCGTCCGATACGACTGGCCGGTGCGCACCGGCATCGTCATCGGCCGCCTCGACGCCGATGGCAGCCGATTCCTGGCGCTCACCGAGGATCCCGATCTGGTGGGCCTGCTGAGCGGGGGCGACCCGCTGGGCGCGCGTATCCGGGTGCAATCGACCGAGCAGTGCAACCAGGCCACCCTGGCCTAGTGTCCCCGCGAGCAGACGCAAACTCGCACCCGAGGAGGGCTTTTCGTGCGAGTTTGTGTCTGCTCGGCGGAAGGGAAACCCGCTAGGCCAGCGCAGCGAGCTTGCCGGCCAGCCGCTCGACATAGGCCGCAACTTCGTCCTCCGGCTTGTCCGGCAGGCCGAACAGCACCTCGGTGACGCCGATCCGCTCCCAGTGCTCGAGCTTTTCGGCAACCGGCTTGAAGTCCAGTGCCACGATCTGCGGGGCGCCGGAGCGGCCGGCGGCGGCCCAGGTGTCCTGCAGCATCCGCACCGGGGCGTCGATGTCGAAGTCCCGGGGTGTGGTGATCCACCCATCGGCCGAGCGGGCTATCCAGGTGAAGTTCTTCTCGGTCCCGGCCGCTCCGACCAGAACCGGAATATGCGACTGAGCCGGCTTGGGCCAGGCCCAACTGGGCCCGAACGACACGAATTCGCCGTCGTAGGCGGCCTCTTCCTCGGTCCACAGCGCGCGCATCGCCTCGATGTACTCGCGCAGCATGGTGCGCCGGCGGCCGGGGGGCACATTGTGGTCGGCCAGTTCGTCGGTGTTCCAGCCGAAACCGACCCCTACACTGACCCGGCCACCGGACAGATGATCCAGGGTGGCAATGGTTTTGGCGAGGCTGATCGGATCGTGTTCGACGGGCAGGGCGACAGCGGTGGACAGCCGCACCCGAGAGGTGACGGCCGCCGCGGTGGCCAGGCTCACCCAGGGGTCCAGGGTGCGCATATATCGGTCGTCGGGCAGCGACTCGTCCCCGGTGGTGGGGTGGGCGGCCTCCCGTTTGACCGGGATGTGGGTGTGCTCGGGCACGTAGAAGGTGGCGAAGCCGTGGTCGTCGGCAAGCTTGGCAGCGGCCGCCGGGGTGATTCCCCGGTCGCTGGTGAAGAGGACGAGCCCGTGATCCATGCGGTGAATTAGAACGTGTTCTAGCTTGCCGGACAAGTCCGGTGCCGAGACCGCCGGTGCTGACAGGTCGGTGTGGCGGCGTGACAAGCGAAGTCTCGGCAGGGTGCGCGGTGACACGCCCGCGGTAGGCCGTCGGCGCAACGCTGTGCGCTAGCGTGGGTTCCGCCACCTGTGAGGAGAGACCATGAGCTATCCGCCCACCAACCCGGGTTATCCGGCACCGCAGCAATCCGGCGGTTACGGCGGCCCGGCGGGACCGCCGTACCCGGCTCCCGCCGCCGGGCCCACCAAAACGCCGGTCTACCTGACCGCGGGTGTGGTCCTGCTGGGTCTGGTCGCCTACCTGGCGAGCTTCGGCCCGTTGTTGAGCATCAATACCGACATCGGGCCCTTCGGCGGAGCCGAGTTCACCGCGAGCGGTCTGAGCTACTGGACGGTGGCCGCACTGTTGGCTTCGCTGCTGGCGGCGGTGAGCCTGCTGCCCAAATCCCGGCCGTACGCCGCCATGGTCGCGGTGACGGCAGTGCTCGGGGTGCTGCTCGTCATCGGGCAGGTCATCAACAGGCCGACCGGTTTCTCCGTCGGCTGGGCGCTGTGGCTGGTCCTGGCGTTCACCCTTCTGCAGGCCGTCGCGGCGGTGGCCGCGCTGCTGTTCGAGGCCGGAGTGCTGACGGCGTCCGCGCCCCGACCGCAGTACGCGCAATACGGCCAGTACGGACCGCCTCCGGCCGGCTACTACGGTCAGCAGCCCGGGACCGCTGGTCAGGTGGCCCCGCAGCGACCGGGCTATCCGACGCCCTACCCGGGCGGCTACCCCGCCGGCGGGTACGCCCAGCCGGACACCAGTGCCCCGGACACCCCGCCGACCGGTTTCCCCAGCTACCCGCCGCAGTCAGCAGCCGGGTCGCAGCAGCAGTCCGCCGAGCCGTCATCAGGTTCGACCACGTCCTGATCGAGCGGTTCACCCCTGAGCAGTGACACGGATGGAGGACAGGGTTCCGTCTGCAACCGGTTCCCCGCAGCCTCGTGACTTGGTGCGGGTCGCCTTCGGCCCGTCTTTGGTGGCCCTTGTCGTCATCGCCGCGGTCGTCCTCGTACAACTGGTCGTCGCCAACAGCGAGCTGACCGGAACACTCGGCGCGGTGGCCAGCGTGTGGCTGGCTGCGCACCTGGTGCCGATCTCGATCGGCGGTCAGCAGATCGGCGTGCTGCCACTCGCGCCGGCGGCCTTGATGATCTGGGCGACTGCGCGCAGCGTCGCCCAGATCACCCCGCCGCAGGGGTCGTGGTTCGTCATCCGCTGGATCGTGGCCTCGGCGCTGGGCGGTCCGTTGTTCCTCACCGCGCTGGCCTTGGCGGTGGTCCACGACGCCGCATCGGTGATCACCGAGTTGCAGACGCCCAACGCGCTGGCGGCATTCAGCGCTGTTCTGGCCGTGCACGGGCTCGGCGCGCTGATCGGGGTGGGCAGGCGGGTGCGCGCCCGGCTGCTGCCGACGCTGGGGCTGCCGGGCTGGCTGACCGACGCCGTCCGACCCGCGATGATCGGGGCGGCGGCGCTGGTCTCGCTGTCCGGAGTGGTGGTCGCGGCGTCGCTGGTCGTGCACTGGAGCACCATGCACGAACTCTTTGGTATCACCGACTCGTTCTTCGGCCAGCTCAGCCTGAGCCTGCTGTCGCTGCTGTACCTGCCCAATGTGGTCCTCGGCGCCGCCGCGGTGGCAGTGGGTTCCAGCGCCCACATCGGTTTTGCGACATTCAGTTCGTTCACGGTCTTCGGCGGCGATATCCCGGCGCTGCCGATCCTCGCCGCGGTTCCGACACCCCCGCTGGGGCCGGTGTGGGTGGGGTTGCTGATCGTGGGCGCAGCCTCCGGGGTGGCGATCGGTCAGCAGTGCGCGCGCCGGCCGCTGCCGCTGCCGCTGGCATTCGCCAAGCTGGCGGTGGCATCGCTGCTCGCCGCGGCGGGCCTGGCGCTGCTGGCCTGGGCCGGTAGCGGCCAGTTGGGTAACTTCGGGCATGTCGGTGTGGACCAGGCCACCTTCGCCCCGGGGGCGTTGTTCTGGTTCTTCAGCATCGGCGCGGTGACTGTGGTGATGGCCGGCGGGATCAGCCGCCGGCCCGCTCCGGTGGTCCGGCCGGTCCCGGCAGCCGACGTCGATACCGACGTCGGTGAGGACTCCGATCCCGGCACCGAGGGTGCATCGGTGTCCGAAGACCCCGACGAATCGGACCCCGAGTGGCCGGGGGAGACCGCCGAGGTGGAACCGGAGCCGGATACCGACATCGAGTCCGAGCCCGAGTCCGAGCCCGAGCCCGCCCCCGCACCGCCGCCGCCCCCGGTGAAACCGGCGCCGGAGGTCGAGGACGTCGAGGATCTGATGTTCGTCGACGCCGATATCGAGACTGACGGCGCCGGTTAGGCTCATCGCCGTGCCCGATCCGATCCGTGTGCCGCCGTGTGCGCCGGCCCGACTGGTGGTGCTGGCCTCGGGCACCGGGTCGTTGCTCCGTTCCCTGCTGGACGCGGCGGTTGGAGACTATCCGGCTCGGGTCGTCGCCGTCGGGGTCGACCGGGACTGCCGAGCCGCTCGCATTGCGGCCGGCGACGGACTTCCGTCTTATCAGGTGCGCCTCGGTGACCACCCGGACCGATCGAGCTGGGATGCAGCGCTGACCGCGGCGACCGCCGAACACGCCCCAGACCTCATCGTGTCGGCGGGCTTCATGAAAATCCTTGGGCCGGAGTTCCTTTCCCGATTCCCCGGCCGGGTGGTCAACACACATCCCGCGTTGCTGCCGGCGTTCCCCGGCGCACACGGCGTGCCCGACGCACTGGACTACGGGGTCAAGATCACCGGTTGTACCGTCCACCTGGTCGATGCCGGGATGGACACCGGGCCGATCCTGGCCCAGGAGGCTGTCGCGGTACACGACGACGACACCGAAGAGACCCTGCACGAACGCATTAAAGTCATCGAGCGACGGCTGCTGGTGGACGTGCTTGCCGAGCTTGCGGAGCGCGGCGTGGTGTGGAGTGGCAGAAAGGCGACCCTGGGAATGGTGCAAGCATGACGGCGCAGACACTGCGGAAGAAGTCGATCCGGCGAGCCCTGATCAGCGTGTACGACAAGAGCGGCCTAATCCCGCTTGCCCAGGGCTTGTACGACGCCGGCGTCGATATCGTCTCCACCGGGTCGACGGCGAAAACCATTGCCGACAAGGGCATCCCGGTGACACCGGTGGAGTCCGTCACCGGTTTTCCGGAGGTCCTCGATGGCCGGGTGAAGACCCTGCACCCGCACATCCACGCCGGACTGCTGGCCGATACCCGCAACCCCGAGCACATCGCGGCGCTGGAGAAGCTGAAGATCGAGCCGTTCGACCTCGTGGTGGTCAATTTGTATCCGTTCAGCGAGACGGTGGACTCGGGGGCCGAGATCGACGAGTGCGTGGAGCAGATCGACATCGGCGGTCCCTCGATGGTGCGGGCGGCGGCCAAGAACCATGCCAGCGTCGCGGTCGTCGTCGAGCCGCTGGGTTACGACGGCGTGCTCGCCGCTGTCCGCTCCGGCGGGTTCACCCTCGATGAGCGGAAGAAACTGGCGGCGCTGGCGTTCCGTCACACTGCCGAGTACGACATCGCGGTGGCCAGTTGGATGGGCTCCACGCTGGCACCGGAGCACGGCCCGGACGAGAGCCCGAAGGATGGTGAAGCGCCCGCGGAGCTGCCGCCATGGCTGGGCCGCAACTGGCGGCGCACCTCGGTGCTGCGCTACGGCGAGAACCCGCACCAGCGGGCCGCCCTCTACAGCGACGATGCCGGCTGGCCCGGACTGGCCCAGGCCCAGCAGCTGCACGGAAAAGAAATGAGCTACAACAACTTCACCGACGCGGATGCGGCCTGGCGGGCGGCCTTCGACCACGAGGAGATCTGCGTGGCGATCATCAAGCACGCCAACCCGTGCGGTATCGCGATCTCGCGCGTGTCGGTGGCCGATGCCCATCGGAAAGCACATGAGTGCGATCCGCTCAGCGCCTTCGGTGGGGTGATCGCCACTAACACCGAGGTCACCTGCGAGATGGCCGAACGGGTCTCGGAGATCTTCACCGAGGTGATCATCGCGCCGGCCTATGAGGAGGGCGCGGTGGCGATCCTGGCCCGCAAGAAGAACCTCCGGGTGTTGGTGGCCTCCGAGCCGGCGATCGACGGGGTGGAGATCCGCCAGATCGCCGGCGGTCTGCTGATGCAGGAACGCGACGGACTCGACGCAGCTGGTGACGACCCGGCCAACTGGACACTGGCCGCCGGTGGACCCGCCGATGACGCCACGCTGGCCGACCTGGCATTCGCCTGGCGCACCTGCCGGGCGGTCAAATCCAACGCCATCGTCATCGCGGCCGACGGAGCGACGGTGGGCGTCGGCATGGGCCAGGTGAACCGGGTGGACGCCGCGAAGCTGGCGGTGGAACGCGGTGGTGACCGGGTCCGCGGCGCGGTGGCAGCCTCGGACGCGTTCTTCCCGTTCCCGGACGGGTTGGAAGTCCTTACCTCGGCCGGCGTCAAAGCCGTGGTACATCCCGGCGGCTCAGTGCGTGATGAGGAGGTGACCGCGGCCGCTGCAGCCGCCGGAATCACCCTCTACCACACCGGGGCGCGGCACTTCGCGCACTGACCTACCGCCGCGAGGAGACACAAACTGCTCGCGACACGCGGCGATTCGGGGCAGTTAGTGTCTGCTCGCGGGGATGGCGGGGGTATGACGGAACACTGACCTCGACAGCGCTCACTCGACAGCCGTCGTAGCGTGGAGGCGTGACTCCGCCCTCGAATCTGCCCACCACCGTCGGCGCCCTGCGGGCCTCCGGCCACCGCGAGCGTTCCGTCAAAGCCGAGATGCGGGAGAACCTGCTGGCCGCACTGGCCGGCGGCGATGAAGTGTGGCCGGGCATCTTCGGTTTCGAAGACACCGTGCTGCCGCAGTTGGAACGTGCGCTGATCGCTGGGCACGATTTCGTCCTGCTCGGTGAGCGCGGTCAGGGTAAAACCCGGCTGCTGAGGTCGCTGGCCAACCTGCTCGACGAGTGGACACCGGTGATCGCCGGCGGCGAACTCGGCGAGCATCCGTACTCGCCGATCACCCCGGAGTCGATCCGCCGGGCCGACGAACTCGGCGAGGAGCTGCCGGTCGCCTGGCGGCACCGCAGCGAGCGGTACTTCGAGAAGCTGGCCACCCCCGACACCAGCGTGGCCGACCTGGTCGGCGACATCGACCCGATCAAGGTCGCCGAAGGCCGCACCCTGGGCGACCCGGAGACCATCGCCTACGGCCTGATCCCTCGGGCGCATCGCGGCATCGTCGCGGTCAACGAGCTGCCCGACCTCGCCGAGCGCATCCAGGTGTCGATGCTCAACGTGATGGAGGAGCGCGATATCCAGGTTCGCGGCTACACGCTGCGGCTGCCGTTGGATGTGCTGGTGGTGGCCAGCGCCAACCCGGAGGACTACACCAACCGCGGCCGGATCATCACCCCGCTCAAGGACCGCTTCGGCGCCGAGATCCGCACCCACTACCCCCGCGAACTCGACGCCGAGGTCGACGTCATCGGCCAGGAGGCGCATCTCACCGCCGAGGTCCCGGCCTACCTGCTCCAGATTGTCGCCCGCTTCGCCCGCTACCTGCGCGAGTCGCATTCGGTGGACCAGCGCTCCGGGGTGTCGGCGCGGTTCGCCATCGCGGCTGCCGAGACGGTGGCAGCCTCGGCGCGGCACCGCGGCGCGGTCCTCGGCGAGGACGACCCGGTGGCCCGGGTGGTGGATCTCGGGACGGTGATCGACGTGCTGCGCGGCAAGCTGGAATTCGAGTCCGGCGAGGAGGGCCGCGAGCTCGCGGTGCTGGAGCACCTGCTGCGCCGCGCCACCGCAGACACCGCACAGAAGGCGCTCGGCGGCATCGATGTGGCACCGCTGGTGGGTGCCGTCGCGGATGCGACAGTGACGACCGGCGAGCAGGTGTCGGCCAAGAACGTGCTGGCCGCGCTGCCCGATCTGCCGGTGATCGACACCATCGCCGATCGGCTGGGTGCGCAGACCGAGGGACAGCGGGCCGCCGCGCTGGAATTGGCGCTGGAGGCGCTCTATCTGGCCAAGAAGATCGATAAGACCACCGGCGAGGGCGAAACGGTCTATGGGTAAACGCCCGCACGGGCACGCCGCCCGGTACTCGGCCTACACCGGCGGCCCCGACCCGCTGGCGCCGCCGGTCGATCTGCGCGAGGCGCTCGAGGCCATCGGCGAGGACGTCATGGCCGGCACTTCGCCGCGCCGGGCCCTGGCCGAACTGCTGCGCCGGGGGACCGGGGACATCAAGGGCGCCGACCGGCTGGCCGCGGAGGCCAACCGCCGCCGCCGGGAACTGTTGGCCCGCAACAACCTCGACGGGACGCTGCAGGAGATCAAGAAGCTGCTCGATGAGGCGGTGCTGGCCGAACGCAAGGAACTCGCCAGGGCGCTGGACGACGACGCCCGCTTCGCCGAGATGCAGATCGAGTCGCTGTCGCCCTCGCCGGCCAAGGCTGTGCAGGAACTGGGCGACTACACCTGGCGTAGCGAGGAGGCGAAGCAGAAGTACGACCAGATCAAAGACCTGCTCGGCCGGGAGATGCTCGACCAGCGCTTCGCCGGGATGAAGCAGGCGCTGGAGAACGCCACCGACGAAGACCGACAGGCCGTCAACGAGATGCTCGACGACCTCAACGACCTGCTCGACAAGCACGCCAAGGGCCAGGACACACCCGAGGACTTCGAGAACTTCATGGCCAAGCACGGCCAGCACTTCCCGGAGAACCCGCGCAACGTCGAAGAACTGCTGGACTCGCTGGCCAAGCGGGCCGCGGCGGCCCAACGGTTTCGCAACAGCCTGTCCGCCGAGCAGCGCGCAGAGTTGGATGCACTGGCCCAGCAGGCTTTCGGTTCGCCACAGCTGATGAATGCGCTGGGCCGGTTGGACGCCCACCTGCAGGCCGCCCGCCCCGGTGAGGACTGGACCGGGTCATCGGAGTTCTCCGGGGACAACCCGTTGGGCATGGGCCAGGGGGCACAGGCACTGGCCGATATCGCCGAACTCGAGCAACTCGCCGAGCAGCTGTCGCAGAGCTACGCGGGGGCCACCATGGACGATGTCGACCTCGACGCGCTGGCCCGTCAGCTCGGTGACCAGGCTGCGATCGATGCGCGCACCCTGGCGGAGTTGGAACGCGCACTGATGAACCAGGGCTTCCTCGACCGTGGCTCGGACGGGAAGTGGCGGCTATCGCCGAAAGCCATGCGCCAGCTTGGCCGGGCCGCTCTTCGCGATGTGGCCCAACAGCTTTCCGGTCGCCACGGTGAGCGCGAGACCCGCCGGGCCGGGGCGGCGGGGGAACTCACCGGCGCCACCCGGCAGTGGGCCTTCGGTGACACCGAGCCGTGGAACGTCACCCGCACTGTGGTCAATGCGGTGCTCCGCACCGCGGGCACCAACCCGGTGCTGCGCCGGGCCGGTTCCGGCGATGCCGACGAGGGCATCCGGATCGCCGTCGAGGATGTCGAGGTGTCCGAGACCGAGACCCGCAGCCAGGCGGCGGTGGCCCTGCTGGTGGATACCTCGTTCTCGATGGTGATGGAGAACCGGTGGCTGCCGATGAAGCGCACCGCACTGGCGCTGCACCACCTGGTGAGCACCCGGTTCCGCTCGGATGCCCTGCAGATCATCGCCTTCGGCCGGCATGCCCGCACCCTCAGCGCCGCCGAGCTCACCGGACTGGAGGGCGTCTACGAGCAGGGCACCAACCTGCACCATGGTCTGGCGCTGGCCGGCCGGCATCTCCGCCGCCACCCCAACGCCCAACCGGTGGTGCTGATCGTCACCGACGGTGAGCCGACCGCGCACCTCGAGGACTACGGCGGGCGCGGCACCCAGGTTTTCTTCGACTACCCGCCGCACCCGCGCACCATCGCCCACACCGTTCGCGGTTTCGACGAGGTGGCGCGGCTGGGAGCCCAGGTGACCATCTTCCGACTCGGCGACGACCCGGGTCTGGCCCGGTTCATCGACCAGGTGGCCCGCCGGGTCGAGGGCCGGGTGGTCGAGCCTGACCTCGACGGGCTCGGGGCCGCGGTGGTTGGGGACTACCTGCGGTCCCGCCGCCGCCGGCGATGAGCCGAGCTACCACATCGTCAGGGTGCGAGGCCCGGTCGGCCGCGGTGTGTCCGGATGGCCCGGGTTTCGCCGGTTTGTCCGGACCGGCGAACCGGTGTGTGTCGGCCGGTGCGGTTCGGTGCGGCCGTCGGTGAATTGCTCGTCGCCGGAGGCTCAGCGATTACGAACTGGTCACGACGGGTTGCGGCGAGTGCTCGCGTTTGCTGGCGGCTAACGAGGCCGCGGATGTTTTCGCCGATGGCGTAATGCCTTTGGTAAAATCCTGGCAAACATTCTTAAGCCATTCGATAGCTGAGAGCAGCATGAGAAAAAGTTCTGCATCTCCTGATGGACGGTAGCCAGCAACCAAATATGCCAGGTTGGTGCTCCAGCTGCGGCCACCGCCGTAATTGACGGATGTCAAAAAGCCTCCCTGAGATTTGCCTGATGGCAAACGTCGCCGTAGTATGAGGGCGACCATCGAGGATGGGCCTCAGCAAACCGATACGTTCGCGGTCACACGTGGACGAGCAGACCGAGGGGAACCGGCACCATGGCGACTCGCATCAATCCGTTCACTAAGGCGGGGGCGGCGTTCGCCACGGCTGCCGCCGTCGTCGCGGCCACGCCCGTCATCGCGCCGTCCATGTCGGCGCCGACTCCTCCGGCACTGTCGGCGGCCAAGGTCCAACTCGCAACGTTTTCGGACCTGCTGTCGATCACGCCCGAGGACTGGAACAACATCCTCTACGAGGGGTGGGGTTTCGCGCTCAGCCCGAACCAGCCCCTGGACATCGACTGGGCCGCGGCGTTCATCAGCCCGTTCACCAACTGCGACTTCAGCTGCGCGGTAACTGGACCGTCAGGTATCGCCTACGCTGCGCTCGATGCGCTGATCAATGGCAACGGCCAGGGAATCGACACTGTCAACGGGATATTGCAGGATCCGTCCAAGCCCTATCAACCGGACCCCGACAAGCCTGACTACAACCCGTACACGACCCCGCCGTGGGGCATCTCGGCCATCAACTACTACTTTGAGGCAGGCCTGGGTTCTGGCACGCAGTACCTGCTCACTCAGCCGTTCGGCGATCCGGCCAGCCCGTTGTACGACCCCGCCATCGCCACCCTGATCGGGCGGGTGTTCTTGGGTGTGGACAACGTGTCCGTCGCCTACATCAACATCCTGGACACGATCTCGAGACTGGCCGTGGACAATGTGCCGTTCCTCGGTCCGTACATCTACGGCGCTATTCAGGCCTATTTGGGACCGAACACCTCCGACGAGTTCTTCGGCGACTGGGGCTATTTCGCGGGTCTGTCGGGTCTGCTGCGTTACGCGACCGACGTGATCCTCACCGGCGGCAACC